>Ga0115011_10002476_pt1 | contig 12811 bp, 13 predicted proteins | sample TroAtlMetagenome_2_FD_88705 | JGI IMG/M metagenome (GOLD analysis project Ga0115011, IMG submission 88705) | Marine eukaryotic phytoplankton communities from Atlantic Ocean - Tropical Atlantic ANT8 Metagenome | ecosystem: Environmental > Aquatic > Marine > Oceanic | place: Tropical Atlantic... | reverse complement strand
ATCCAACAGATGCGTTTGGTGGATTAACAGTTTGTAAAGCTCTACCAAGATAAACTGCATACATAACATCTCCAGATACTGTTGCACTTGTAAGTGTAAGTGTAGTACCAGAAGCTGTGTATGCTTTACCACTTCCAGGTTGTTGAACTACTCCATTAATAACTAATCTGATTTCATTCTCATTAGTTACAGCATGAGATAAAGTATAACTAGCTGTAGCCGAAACTGTAAAAGTTTGTGTTTCAAAACTTGCATAAGATTCTGCAGGTTGATTTCCCAAATATGCCATGTATTAATTTTCCTATTATGTTGAAATTGTATCTATATAAGAAACAACTGTATCTAAAGATGTTGCAACTGTACTTACAGCAGCGATTTTATCACCACTAGCCAATACAATTTTTGCACCCCCATCAATTAATTCCAAAGAGCCACCTGACGGAATTGGTGCTGATTTAATTAGATAATAATTAGTAGATGATTTAACGATATAAACATCAACACTAATTGCTGATGTTGATACATTTGCACATCTAATACCAATTACAGTATCGTAACTATCAGCTTGTGCTAAAATATCTACCGCACTTGTTCCTGTGTTCCTTGTAATTTGATTTCTAAAGTTTTGTGCCATTATTTATTTTCCTTTTTTTAAAGAGCAACTGCCATAGCAATCGCAAATCCTGCACTTGCTGCAGTAGAATTTTCGTTTGCCAAAGTTACTATTCTTGATAGAGCTGCTTTTCTATTTGTTCCACCAGCTCCGTCATCAACTACAATTAAATCTGATGTTGTTAAATCCGCCCCAATATCAGTTGCTCCATCAATATTTAAAGCTGATACTGAAACTTTATTAGCAGTACTTATAGTACCTAATTTTGAATCCGCAATACTATTAATTGCAAGTGTAATATTTCCGCTAGATGTAACAGGTGTACTACCTACTGTAAATTCCCCTGCACCACTATCCGCTATACCTATTGAAGTTACAGTTCCGGTATTTGAAGGTGTAACTTGTGTATATGTAATATTAGTTGAACCTACCGAACCGGTACTATCGGTTGTGCATAAAAATATTTTATTATCGTTTGCAGTACCTTGATTAACTACTACTAATCCGCCAGATAATTCTGCAATAGTATCATGTTCCGGATCTCTTGAAGCAGCTCCGCTTGATACTGCTAAATATAATCCATTTTCCGTAGCCGTAGATTGGTCTTTAACTAAAACTCTATCTCCGGCAACTAAAGTAACACCGTCAATACTATCTCCGGCTTCTAATCCATTTGATAAATTTACATTAGCTGTCGTAGCAACTTCAGCAATAATTCTTGTTCTTAAACCGGCAACAGCTTCGTCAACATAATTTTTAGTAGCAGCGTCTGAACTATTACTTGGAGAACCTAATCCTGTTACGCTTCCACCGGTAATTGCTACATTACTAGAGGCTTGTGTAGATATAGTTCCTAATCCTAAAGAAGTTCTAGCCGTTGATCCTGCTTCGGTTACAAAATTAGAACCATCTCCAACTATAAAATTACTATCCGTTGGCGTAAGTCCTGCAATATCTGTTAATTGTGCATCACTTGTTTGTTTTGCGTCTATTTGTGTTTGAATAGCCGAAGAAACACCGTCAAGATAACCAAGTTCGGTTGTAGTAACATCACTAACTTCAACTTTACCTGAACCATTTGATTGTAAAGCTCTTGAGGCAGTTAAGTCAGATGATGCTATAGTTGTTGCACCACCAGTTAATGTTGCTTGTTTTGAATCTATTTGTGTTTGTACTGCACTTGTTACTCCGTCTAAATATCCTAATTCGGTATCGGTTACATCTGATACTGCTATTTTTTGTGAACCATTAGAAATAACAGCTCTATTTGCCGTTAAACTTTCGGTATCAATAGTAGTAGCTGAACCTGTAATAGTTGCCTGTTTTGCATCAAGTTGAGTTTGAATTGCACTTGATACTCCATTTAAGTATTGAAATTCTGTATCTGATATAGTTCCGTTTGCAATTTTAGTAGCCGAAATTCCTGTTGGTATTGAATCATTTGTTTTTGATAATGCACCAATATAAACTGTTGTAATAGCTTCATTAGATAATGAACCGGAATCCCAAGTTACATTGATTGTGGTATTTGTTGAAAAAGAAGAACTAGAAATAGTTCCGTAAATAGTACCAGGTGTTGCTGCCGTTAATTTAATTCTTCTTCCGGCATGATAAACAGAAGTTACATCAACACCAGCGATTGTAAAAGATGTGCCTGAAGCATAAGCATAAGTTACACTAGCATCTCCATCTCCGTATTCCACCCATTGACTATCATTAAACCAATCTCTAGTATTTTTCATTAATGCTCTAATTGCATTATTCAAATTACTAGGTAACATTCCCTCCGCTACGCTAATAGTATTTAATGATGTGTTACTTGCTTGTGTTGTTGAATAATCTTTAATATTTGTTGTCATTTAATCTCCTATAAACCATGCAAACGCTTTATTGTTTTCTTTATTTTTTTGATTTACTAAAACATTTACAGCTTCTTCTACTTGTCTTTGAAAAAATTCTTGTGTATCTAAACTGTATCTAACATTATCTATATCAGTTCTATCTGTCATCTTCTACCTGCTCTTGAGGCTATTAAATCAACTCCTTGAGCATGATTCCAGACTTTGCCACTTGCAATTTTAACATTAACTCTAACATATCTTCCGGATTCTCTTACCGGTACAGATCCGCTAGTTACCATAGAATTATAACTAGATGTTGAAGTAGTATCAGCTAATCTTTCTCTAGTTGTTATAGCAACTGTAGAAATAGCATCAACAATTGGTCTGACTTCGGTTATATCCGACCTTAATCCAGGAAACAACTCTATTTCTTTAGTTTCTAATTCTACTTCATTCGAATCGCCAGAAAATATTGCTGCTTTTTTGTTACTATCTACTGCACCTAGATATAATTGTCCGCCTTGCCAAAAGTCCGTATCTAAAGAAATATTAATATTTTCTAAATTTTCCGATATTAAGTCCATAGTTTCAACAGTATATGCCCCAACAAACTGGGTAAATATAGTAGAAGCTGAAGCGTCTGCAATAGACCATTTTTCGGTTACATAATTATATATAATAACTCTATCGCAAATTCCTGTTGTATTACTTGTATTATTAGAAGATGGATAAAGCCAAATAGCTAATTGATTAAATGGGTCAACCGCAGCGGTAATTCTATCGCTAAATGCTTTGTTTAAATCGGTATCAAAAAATCTATTTACTTTTTCAGCTCCTATTGGTTTAACTTGATCTCCATTAACTTCAAAAAATCCATCGTCAGCGTAAAAGAAAGCTCTTCTATTATCTTGACAAACAGTTTTTCCATAAGTTGCACCTCTATTGGGCGATATAACTGAAAATCTGAATACAGTAGCCCCACCAACATAATCCATTCTTATAATTTCGTTTTGTCTAAATACATAACCATATTCTCCAGAAGTTATAGCTACGACTTGTCCTCCAGAACCAGGTAAATCCTGATAATCTGCTTGTTTAGTTCCAGGTGTCCATGAAGTAATATCATTTAATCCTGACCATTGTACTCTATTTCTAGTTTCGGTATCTGGGGTTGTTGAATAATCTATTATATTTCCTGTAACTAAAAAATCTCTAATCACTCCTGAAACTCTAAAAGTAGGTGGTGTTCCTGCAGTTGAAATTGTGCTTAAATTTGCAAATCCTGTTGAAGTTCCCATTAAAAAATATTGTGGGGCATCTACGCCATTACTTGCAATTATATAATCGCCAAATTGGGTAAAGCTAACAAAGTCAGTACTACTACCGGTTAAAGGTGTTCCGCCTGTAAAATTTGTTGTTGTTAGTCTTGTTGTATCGGAAGAAACATTAGTTAAATTATCTCTACCAACGGCAGCTCTTGTTACTGTAACCACCGCTGATACTACTGTTGCTGAAAAATCAGCATGACCATTAATAGTATTTTTTAAATTTGTAGCGGTAGTATCATTATTTGTTTGTACTTGAAATTCATTTGTAGATGGACTTCCGGTAGATGAAGTAAATACAATAGTCGTACCATCATTTTTTTTTAAAGTAATAGTTTTTCCAGCACCAATATTTGCGTAGTCAGAAACTGTAATTGTGCAAGTAGCGTATGAATTAGTTAATACTTTCCCACCTGCTCCAACATCAGTAAAAGCACCAGATGTTAATTGATAAATAGTATCTTCCGTTGCTGCAAAATTAAATGGTAAATTTTTTGTAGAACGGAAAGAACCAGCACCCTTTGAATCTTTTGCAATAGTACCGGAAGCTCCACCGGAATCAGCTGAATAAGCAACTAAAGACGGAAAAGGTTTATAAGAATTAATAGCATAATAAACATTCTTTGCAGTATTTGCTCCAGGATTTAGATGTGGTGGCTGATCAGGAAGCCATTCGCCAAAAGGTATTTGCATTTATATATCCTAATTATTATTAGTAGTTACTCTATAAGTTTGATTGAAAGGTGCAGAAACAGTTGTGTCTGATCTGATTTGCAAAGGAGAACCGCTAAATTGGTCTTCTTTATCGTTTCTTTCAATTCTTTCTAAAGCCGTAACATAATTCTGTTGCCATTGTTGTAATTTACTTGGTTCAATACCGCCTAAAAAATTAGCAGCATGGTATAAAGAACCATATAAATAAACAGCTGGGTGATTCGTTAAAATAAAATTTGAAGTATTTGTTGAAGATAAAGCGTCTATGCTTTTGTAATAATTTAAAACTCCTGTGTAAGAAGAATCAGGCGAAGGTGCAAATCTAAAAGTATCGCCAAGTATAGTATAAGTAACCGGTTTTCCTGTTGTTGATGAACCTTTAATCTGATCCATTTGTGGTGGGGTCATATAAGTTAATGCGTATTTTGTTCCACCTTCTAAAATATAAAAATCTCTTACTTGTAAAAATCCTGTTGGTAACGCTTCTGTTTCACTATCAATAGTAATATTGACTTGTGCAATCATTTCTCTAATTCTTAATTTTGAATTGTAATCTGCTTCTACTAATTTAATAAAGTCGTCAGATATTTCGGAAGTTAAATCAGAACGATTTAACCAATTAGCAATAGAAGTGTTTAAATCTGAATAACTACTTAATGCCATTATAACCTACCCTCAGCTGTTCTAAAATATTTAAACTCACTACTATTTAATTTTTTTTTCATAATTTTTTTTTGTATTTCTTTAGGTAAAGCAAACCAATTATTAGTTCCATTATATTCATTAGCCCATACTTGCAAAGCTAAAGTTGGTATAGAAGCAACTCTTTTTAAGTCCCTAGATTTAGAATAGCCGTCATTTAAGTTATATAGTCTTTTATTATTTTTGATGTGTGGATCTATATTAACTTCTTCTTTAACTACTATTTGTTTTTCTTTTTCATCTAATAAAAAAGTTTCTTTTTTTAAACCATCAACTTTAACATCTTTTCTCATTATCCTTGACCTCTACTTTTTTTTCTAGTGTATTTTTTATTAGGTCTTTTGGAATGTCTGCCAGGTCTTTTTCTAGGTTTTTCTCTTTCAAACCATGCAGTACCAAATTGACTCTTTTTCTTTTTAGCCACTAGCCAGACATTTCAGTAACGAACAAATCTCCACTTGTAGAAGTATTTCTAATAGCAGCAATTTTTTCGCCAGGTGAAACTTTTATAATCTCATAATCTCCGGCATGAAGATAAGCACCACTTGTTGTAGCTGTAGGAGAAACTGCTATTGCATAATGGCAACTATGAGTAGTTGCTATTCTTACATATTGCGTTTGACTTCCAAAAGCTGTTGAACAAGGTACAGAAGAAGCTGTAAATGAAACTTTTTGTGTAGTTCCAGGTCTTAAAGCGTAATTATAACTCATTTTTTTTTCCTTTATTAGTATGGGGAATCTTCCGCTAGGCTGATCCCCCAATAGTCTTATATATTATTATCTTCTAATAACAAAAGTTATTTCCATTTTAGAAGCATTAGTTGAACCACCGTTTGTGATACATTCGATAGTTCCATCTTCTTCTACTCTATTAAGAGCAGTTGGTGATGCAGTTGCTACTCTACCAGCAGAACCAGAAGCCGTATGACTTATAGCTCCACCTGTAACCGCAACTCCGCCTATTTCAAAAGAAATAGCAGCAGTTCCAGTAGTAGTTGCTTTGTTGTGTGAGATAATTTTTACTATTCTTCCACCATCAGGCACACAAACAAAAGTTGAAGAAGCAGTTGATACATCAGGAATTGCTGATGTAATAAAATAATCGTTAAGTGTTCTCATTTTTTTTCTCCGTTTGTCGTTCCGTCTATAACCTTTTTAAGACTTCAACATTTGGTTGATTGAATGGGGTGTAATTATAAACAAGGTTACACCCCAAACAATATTATTATTATGAAGTAGTTAAGTCTGTAACTAATCCACTAGATTTTTCGTTTCTTGCCTCAAGAGTGTATTCAGCAACTAAAAATCTCTGATCTGCGTCTTTTGTTTGTGCAGGAGTTTGAAGTTTGAAATCTCTTAAGAAAGCAACCGCCCACATATCCATTTCAAGGATAAGTGCGTCCTGACCGATTTTAGCAGCAGTACCATTGGCACCTCTGATAAATCTGTTAGGGGCAACTTGCATAGTTCCGAAATCTGACTCATATACATCAATAGAAGTAATTAATCTTCTATCTTCTGCAGCGTCAAATCTAGTAGAACCACCAGTAAAGCCAGACAGTTTTTGTTTATTGAAAGCACCAACCATAATCATATTAGGGTTTCCACCTTCGTTAAAACAACTTCTCAAAACGCCTTTTAACTGATCTTCAGTAAAAGCTCTTTGAGTGCCGTCTGTTCTGATAGCACCGTTTCCAGCACCTGATCCGCCTGTTCCAGCGTCAACATTAGTTTCAATCCAAGTTTGGCAACCGCCTAACTTTCTTGAAGTTGTTGCGTTTCCAGCTGCTTTTGCAACATTAGATAAAAGAGCAGTTTCCATATCTCTTTTTAATTCTTTTGCTGCTTTTGCAACTTGGTAAGCTAATTCATTAGCTCTACCAGCTGAAGTTACGGCTTCGTTTGTTCCAGAAACTTGCACACCTTTTGTAGATATTTGAGTGTAGTTTTCTTCTTTAGTTGTTGCTGACATAGTTCCGTAAGAAATATCAGCTCCCTCAACAGCATGGTTTGCTGCAACTGCAGACAAAGCATCAGTTTGCCATTGGTGGGAAGTGTTTGTTGCTTTTGCTTTAGCAACGCCAGACATAAAAGGTGTCTCTGTTGGGGAAATCGAATAAATGATGTCCGCTAGGTCTTCTCTTATGCCGACTGTTTGGTATGTTTGATATACAGCCATTTTTTTCTCCGTTTAGGTTATTGTTTATATATATCGCAATAACAAATCCGTTGCATCTTTTGCATTTCCAGATTTTTTAAGCGACTTAAATTTATTCAACCTTGATTGAGAATTAATTTCTTCTTTTGTTGCTTTTATACCTGATTTAACAACTCTTGATGGTTTGACCTTTTTATTAACTAAAGTTGGTTTCAACTTTTTGTTATTTTGATAATTCATAGCGTCAACTATGACATCAAATTGTCTTGAATCATAAATTGCACTAACTTCGGATTGATTAAATCCTTTAGTCAATAAATAATTAGACATATTCCGCTGTAAACTACTTCCTTTAACAGGATCTGAAAGTTCAGGATATTTTGTATATATCCTTTTCTTTTCTTCATTTACAACTTCATTAAACTGTTGTGTTTGATGATCTTTTAATCTTCTTTGAGCTTGAGCAATTGTATCTCTTCTTCTCCGAATTTTACGATCAACTTTCGCAGCTTCCGTAGGGTCTTCTTCCCACAGTTGGTCTAGTTCTTTCGAACTCATATCGTTGTTTATTTCAGCATTCAAAGTCAACACAAGTGAATTTAAATCATCTAACTTGGTTGAATATTGTTTTGCTAGACGATCTTTTTCAGATTTAGCTTCTCTTTTATCAAGAGCTAATTCTTCAGTTTTTCGTCTATAATCGGCATCCTTTTGATAACCTGCTTTTAATTCTTCAAGGTCAACTTCGATAATTTCACCATTTACTTTAACTTGGTGTGTATCGGTTTCTTGTTCTTCAATAGCATTATTTTCTACTGGAGCTTCTTCTTCGACAGGAGCTTCTTGAATTTCTTCTTGATTAGCTTCTGGTTGTTGTTGAACTTCTTGAGTATCTTCTGCTTTCGCTTCAGGTTCTTTCGGTTCAACTTGTGTTGCTTCTTTTTGAGGTTTAATAGTTGCCGTATTTGGGTCTAATATTCCCTCAATAGATTTAGCAGCACCTTGTACTGACGCATTGTTCAGTAATGGGTTTGTGTCAGACATTAAGTCCTCCTATTGTTAAGCTGTCGTATGACTTGGCTTATTTTAACCTTATTTAGTTAAAATTTTTTTTCTGATTCGGCTTTGCGAAAATCTTCTAATTGTTTTTCCGCTAATTTACCGGTTTCAAGAATACTTTTTAAATGTTGTTCTACTTTGCCAACAACATTATAAGCAATCCAGAGTTTTTCCCTAGTATCGCTTTCTTTAGCACCTGTTTTGTCTAAAAGTGCTTCCGAATAAAGTTTTTTAAGAGTTTCTATGGACTCTTGAAAAAGATTACTCTGTAATATTTGGTTCGCTTGTTGGGATCGGCTGATTTCCTGTTCCCTCAGCGTTTGGTCTTTGGTTTCCATTTAGTCCTTGTACTTGCTTGTCTAACATATTACCAGCTTTTTGAGCTTGTTCAAGTATCTTACTATTTCCTGCTACCATTAATTTATCTAAATCGGCATCTGCTTTTATTTTTGCCGTATCAAGTTGTGTATTGTACTTCAAAGCCATTTCTTTAATCTTCGCCTCAAAGTCTAAAGTCATTTCTTGAGATTTTTGAATCAATTCTTGGTTTTCTAATTGTAATTCTGCCATTTTTCGTTTTTCTTCCGAAGCAATTCTTGTAAATTCTATTTTTTCAATAGGAGTTAATGGTGGTGGTTGTGGCGGAGGCATTTGTTGTTTGCCAATATCTGGATTTACAAAGTAAGCGTCAACATTTTTAAGCCCAGCATTTTCAACTATTTTAGATAATGTATTGTAAATGTTTTTTAAAGTTACCATTGGCATCTCTTTTCCGCCTTGAAGTTGGAATCCTTGTAATTGTCTTTCTAAAATGTTGTTTAACATCATAATTTGTTGTTCTTTAGAGCCAGTTCCTAATCCAACAACAATATTTATATTAAATTTGTCTTTCCATTCGGTAGGTTTTAAAGGAATATAGTTATTATTAAGTTCTATAATTTGTTCTTTGTCTTGATACTTAACCATAAGTTCAAATATTTTTGAAAATAAATCTTTAACTCCGGTTTCGGCAAATATTCTAGCTATTAATTCTGATCTCATTTGCGTTTGTGTCATTAACGCATTTACACCGGTTGCTGTTTTTGCATTTAAAGTATTAGGGTCTAATCCTTGTACTTGTTTTGAAATACCTGTTCTAACTTCTCTAACCGAATCTAAATAAGATAATAATGGAAAAGCCTGTTGTGATATGGGTTGTGCTTGAAGCGGTTGCATAACTTGGCTTGGCGGTTGTTTTGTTCTAACTACACCACCTGGTCTTGTTGTTAATAAATCGTCCATATTGACCATTCCGTCCATTATGGCAACTCTATTATTATTTGTTAAATACATATTATCTAACAATTGTCTCATCACAGTTGATTTCATTAATTGTATATCTTCAACTAATTCGGAAATACTTCTTCCATAAAATCTGTGTGGCATCGGAATTGGTGTAATTGTAACAAACGGAACATTATCGCATGGCATATTTTCTAAAATATGTTCACCGTTTTCTCCAGCACAGATTACTTTTCTTAATTCTGCAATTCCATCATTGTCGTAATCGTATTTTAAATATGTTTCAAAAATTAAAATTTTTTGTGTAGATTTATCCGTAGGTGTATCTAAATTATAGCTTTCAATATTTCTTGTTCTTGCAACATCTTCGGAATTAAAATTATCGTCTTGTGTTTGTGGAAGATTCATAACCATATCTTCATCAAAACCCATTTCAATAAGTTGGCTTCTTGACATGAAAACTTTGTGTGCAACAAAATCAGCATCTTCAATTGTTTTAGCTTTTCTTTCAATTAAAAATTCTTCAGGTGGAACGCTTTCTATTTTTACTTGACCTATTTGTCTTATCCTTTTTATTTTACAATTATATAAAATAGGATCTGGAAAATCAATTTCCGAAATATCTATCCCTTGCATTTCGGCTTGTTGTCTTGCTATTTCTTGTTGTTCTTTTACAACTTCGTCAACTATAACTTCTTCTTCAACAACTTCGATTTCATCTTTAGTATCATTCAAAGCTGTTTTTTCAGCCGGTGTTAAATTTTTATAAGTTTCATGTTCTATCTTTTCGCTATCGTCCCAATAAACTTTTAAAAAACCATTCTTTTCAATTAATGCGTCTTTAAAAAAATTATATAAAAGCGTAAAGCCATCGTTTTGTTTGTAGAATACATGGTTTAAATATGCGGTAGCTTGTTCGGAAACCGGAACATCTTCTGCCGTTACCGGATCGCAACGCACCACTTTATCGGAAGCAGTAAAAACTCTTAATAGGTTCGGCAAGATACTTTCAACAGTATCCGATACATCAGTTGACACAACTTGAGAACGACCATCTATTTCCGTTCCAAGTTTATCGCCTAAATAATATTCAATAGATTTTCTTCTTTGCGAAGAAAGTTCGCCACCTAGATAACCTAAAGAATTTCTTATTTGGCTACCTAGTATTCCTTTTAATTCTATATCTTGGATTTCTTTATCTTTTTTTGCCATATTAAATTATGTAACTTGTATTGACTTTAATTGGTTTTTTCCAGTCGCTTCTATCAATTGGTTCTGTTATTGCACCGTATCTGAAACTATCGCAAAAGTGTGATGCCCAGTTGTGGAGGGGTTTATTCCGAAAACAATTATTTTTTTCATCCCATCGTTTGCAATAGCTTTTTAACGCTTCTACAAGTTTTTTGCAATTACTTTTATGAAAATAACATTTGGGTAATAATCTCCTTACTTGCTCTATTCCATCTTCTACAGACAATTTCGGTGCGATTTCAAATTCCATCCCCATCTCTTTGGCAGTCTCCCATCTTGATTTATTCGTTCCTATTTCTCTAACCCTTATGTCATGAGGGGCTATATGTTTAGAATAAGTATAGGGTTTATCGTCAATAACATTAAAATAATGCTCTAACCCCTCACTAGAATTTTCGTAGCAATCAATTATTCTTACTTCGCCATTACTACGCCTTTGGGCGAATATAATAACGGTGCTATCATTCATCCCTAAATCCCACCAAGTTTCTACCGGTATATTTTCGTCTATTTCAAAGTTTAAAATTTTTTTATTTTTTTCTAATTCTTCAACAATACTACCAAAATAAGAACCGCTAATTCCGGCTTGAAATGAGCATTCAAATTCTTGCTCATAACTTTCAGGCGACATGGCTATTTTTGCAGCGTCTAATTCGTCTTTTGGAATAATTTTAGTTTGACTAGCTTTAAAAACACAAGTGAACCAATCCTTTTGTTCTTTGGCTTTCTCATGTAATTCAAAAAACCAATTACGACCCATTGGCGTACCTATAAAAATAGCAAAACCCCTACGGTCTGATAAGCAAGGACGCAAAATGGTGTCGAATAAATCAGGGCTAATATTTTGCGTTTCGTCAACAATTATTCCGTCAAAATATTGTCCCCTAATTGCAGAACTATTTTCAGCTCCGATTATTTGAATACGGCTATTGTTGACGGAAAAATCTACCCTTAATTCTGATTCGTTAAATTTTGTATTAGGTATCGCAGCGGAAAATTGTTTTAGGTAGTCCCAAGCTGTACTTTTCCCTTGCAATCTATATGGCGAAATAAAGGCGTATCTAGGATATGGGTTTTTATTGGTTAGGGCAGCTTTGATTAAATGGTTAATAGCGAAAACTGTTTTCCCTCCTCTTCTATGAACTATTACAACATTGAATCGGCTCACATCACATTTTTTGTGCAAAAATTTTTGGATTTCTCTAGGGTAATAGGGAATGACAATTTGTTTCATTCTAAAACAAAACCCCCTTAATGAAGTGTAACATTTGGATAAGGATCTTTTTCTGGTTCGGTAAATTGTTCTTTTAAAAATTGTGAAAAGTTTTGAGCTTCGTTGTCATCTTCGAATCCTTGAAAGTGTGTAACTACTACCGGCTTATTGGTTTTAGTATCTTTCATAATAAAAATTATAGTTTTCAATATAAGATCTCCCATTTTGTTTGTATATACCACCCATCAATTTTTATCAAAGCCCAACCGCCAAAAAAGGGAAGCCGGTCAAATAAAACCCCCCAAATCATCACATAGAACCAAAAAACCTTTAATTATTACTAACGATAACATATGGATTATCAATAGTAATACTTCCGATAACTAAACATTACCGGAAATAGCTTTGCTAATTAGAATCATTCAAGAACAAAACAAGAACATTCACATATCATAAACATTTTTTGTTTGTGCAAGAAATGTCAAACCTTTAGCAAATTCAACACTTTTAGAAGCAATCAACAAATAAAAACTATAAATATTTATTAATAAATAGGCATAATTATAACTATTTTGAAGCCCAACTAATGTTAATTGGTTCGTTTTGACTACCTTTAAGCGTTAAAACTTCCGCTTGTTTGCCATATTTCTTACT
>Ga0115011_10002474_pt1 | contig 12818 bp, 10 predicted proteins | sample TroAtlMetagenome_2_FD_88705 | JGI IMG/M metagenome (GOLD analysis project Ga0115011, IMG submission 88705) | Marine eukaryotic phytoplankton communities from Atlantic Ocean - Tropical Atlantic ANT8 Metagenome | ecosystem: Environmental > Aquatic > Marine > Oceanic | place: Tropical Atlantic... | reverse complement strand
CACCTCTACACCCGAGCAGACATCGAGGCATGTCTCCGGTGTGTACGCACTCATCTGGCCCCGGGGGGAATCTTCCTCTTCGACGTGTTGCTCCCTGACACTGAGTATCTCAGTCGGTCACCGTACAAACGTTTCCCCGGTGTCGAGTTTCGCCACCCGACCCATGGTACGACGTACGCGTATAGTGAGCAGACCGCCTACGATCCAGTGACCCAGATCAATCAGATGTGGCTGCACTATGATCGCGTTGGCCCCGGCCAAGGGCCCGAGACGTTTTGCATTCAACTGTCGCACCGATGTTTTTTCCCACAAGAGCTGCAGGCTTTGCTCGCGTACAACGGCTTCGAGGTCATGACCATTCAGGGGGATTTCGAGGATGGTGGGCTCCGTCCCGACAGCGAATCTATGGTGGTCATGGCCACCCATGCGGGGTGATGCTCGCCCCGCGACCCTAGAGCGCTGTATGCTGCCCGAGTGAAGCACTCCTTTTCGGTCTCCGTAGTCACCACAATCGCACTCCTAATCGGCTGTGAGAGTACGGCCTTGAATCAAGATGTGCCGACCATGGTGGAGTACAGCGGTGCACTCTCGCCCCCCTTCTACACATGTCTGGGCGACGAAATTACCAGCTACCCAGTCGAGGTGACGTTCCCTTCTGCGACCGACGATGATCTGGGCCGAGACGAAGACCGTGACATTCAATTCTCGACGAATTGCGATGATCTCAGTCTCGAAGGGTGGTCTTTTCAGTCTAATTTTCGGTTCACGCTCGAGCTGAGTCGGTTTGTCAGTCAGGAAACCCACGTATGTGAGGTGTATCTTCGGTTCGAAAACCACTACGGCACCTTCGATTTAACCGACACGCTCACCCTATTCGCCTGTCTCACGGGTAGCGGCAGCTGAAATGACGACGACGTTGGTGATTTTGGCGCTACTGGCTGCACCGCCCATCGCGGTAGCCAATCGAACACCGCAAGACGCCCTGATCGAAGCCGAGACCTGCTACGACGAGGTAGACTATGAATGCGCCGAGGCACGCCTTGCCGAGGCGCTCGCCGGCGAAATGCCACCGGCGAAGATGGCCCGCGCGCGACTCTACGAAGCCCTTCTCGCCATGGCTTGGCGAGATCTCCCCCGCGCTCGACGTGCGGTGGTCGCCATCATGGCCATCGACCCGCGCTTCGAGCCCGGACCCCTCCCGGCCCAATTGGCCCAGATCTTCAATGAGGAGCGCCCTAAGCCCGACCCACCGCCATCACCCATGGCTCGCTTCGACGTCACCCAAGTCTTTCTTTTTGGAAGCGACGGCGAGTGGTGGGGAGACGCAAGCGGTTTTGCTCTGGGTGCCGGCATCTTGCTTCGAGAGAAAATGGTCTTGGAAGTAGGCTTTAGAGCCAACGACCACGAGTCGGTGGCATCGATCAATGATGGCACCGCATTAGAGGACTTGTCGCTTTGGTCCGTTGATGTCGGCGGGCTCTGGTGGAGTCGAATGGGGCCCTTACGACTCCGCGCCGGTCCTGCGTTGGCTGTTGGAAGAATGAGTCTCGAGAGCCCCCTTCGAAAGCAGGAGGCCTGGTTTGTTCATGTCTCGGCCCCGATAGAGGTCTCTTGGCCCCTCTGGATGGGGCTTGGTGTTGCATTTAGGGTGGAGCCTACCCTCCTCCTGCGCGACGACGATGATGCCACAAGGAGTTCCTACCTCTTGCCAGCCATGGTCGGACTCCGCTACGGACAGTAGCCGAGAGTGAATCTGGAGGTTTTGTGGCGCTGACCATAATCATCGAGGGTGACGAAGGGATGCCTGCCCACAAGATTGGGGGGGCCGTGATCACGATCGGTCGAGTAGCCGGAAATGATTTGACGGTCGCTGACCCTCGGATTTCATCCCGGCATGGCCGACTCGTACGCCGAGGTGAAGGCTACGCCTACGAAGACTTGGGTTCACGCAATGGTTCGCTGGTGGAGCGCGGCGGTGAGAAACTACCGGCCCCACCGCACGAACCCATCGCCATCAACCGCGGGGATCGATTGCTCTTGGGAGATCTGGTCGACCCAGTGACGCTGCGAATCATTTCGGCGCCAGAGAGTAGCGAGGCCTACGATGGGGGCACGATCGTGGCCCGTCGTTCAGTACTCGACGCCGCCGTGTCCTTCGAAAAGAGCACCGATCTGAGTGTGCTACGCAGCCTCTTCCAGCTTTTGCACGATCTGAGCGGCCGAGTAGAGCCCGAGTTGGTCCTCAACCGGATCGCAGACGCTGTTTTGGCGAGATTCCCACACGCGTCCACCGCAACGGTGATGATGGCGGACAATGCCGGGCGTTGGGTCCCAGAGTGTACCCGGACCCGAGACGACGAAGAGGGTAGCCTGCCCAGCGGGACTCTCATGCAGCGGGCCGTCGAAAGCCGTGAGGTCGTCGCCTATATTCCCGGTGATCAAATCGGGGCCGCCAGCCTCGTCGGTCTCGCTGGGACCGTACTCGTACCGCTCTTGGCCGGAGAGGAGGCCATCGGCGTCCTCCATGTGGACAGCCGCAGGGCCGCGTTCAGGGCCGAAGATCTGGCCTGGTTGAGCGTAGTGGGGACGCACGTCGCAGCAAGCCTCGTCGCCGCGAGGCGCTTTCGAAGCCTGACCCGGTCAGCTGCCGAATTGCGCGCCGAGAACACCTCTCTCCGCTCAGTGGCCGCCATGCCGCGCCCCATCGTGGGAGAGAGCGCCAGTCTATTGCGAGTACTCAAACAGATCGAACGGGTGGGACGCACGACGTCTACGGTGCTCATCACCGGAGAGACGGGGACGGGCAAGGAGTTGGCCGCGCGATATGTACACGCGACCAGTCCACGGAGTGAGAAGGCGTTCGTGGCCATCAACTGTGGGGCCCTTCCCGAAGAACTCCTCAACAGCGAACTCTTCGGCCACAAGAAAGGCGCCTTCACGGGCGCAGATCGGGATCGAAAAGGGCTATTCGAAGCCGCGGACGGGGGCACCATCTTCCTCGACGAAATCGGCGAAGTCAGCCAGGCCGTGCAAGTGCGTTTGTTGCGTGTCTTGCAAGAGCGCGAGGTACAGCCTGTCGGTGGCCGAGAGCCCAAGAAGGTGGACGTGCGCGTCGTAGCCGCCACCAATCGAGACCTACAAGCTGAGGTGGCTAAGGGTGGATTTCGCGAGGACCTCTACTACCGTCTCGCCGTCTTCCCCGTACAACTCCCGGCCCTACGGGATCGGCAGGGAGATGTGGAACTCTTGGCCAATCGGTTTCGCGAATCCGCGTGCGCACGGTACGACTGCTGCGTCGGGGGCTTCGCCGGTGACGCAATGCGTGCGTTGGTGACCTACCAGTGGCCGGGGAATATCCGTCAACTCGAGCACGAGGTCGAGCGCGCTGTCATCATGGCCGGTGACGCCGAAAGCATCACCCTAGAGGACTTGAGCCCCACCATCATCGGTGAGAAAGCCGTGCGCGAACACACGGGCGCAGACCTACCGTCGGGCCGACTCAAGGTGGTCATGGCGGCGTTGGAAGAGCGGGTGATTCGGCGGTGCTTAGAAGAAAACGGGGGCAATCGAACCCGCGCAGCCAAGGACTTGGGCATTAGCCGACAAGCCCTTCAAGCCAAGCTGGCCAAGTGGCGTGATCGCGAAGAAGAAGCTGCTCTGTAGAGACTGCTAAACGCAGGTTTCGTTCTTAGGCCGACTTCTTCTGCAAGAGTTCGGCCATCTGGACCAGAGAGGCTGGGATCTTATCGTAGATGATCTCGCCGTCTTTCCCGAACCGACCAAACTGCAAAACGCCCGTCGGGCAACTCTGAACACAGGCTGAGCACCGCACACACTCGGGGTCCGCCATGGGCAGGCCCTTATTGGCGAAGTTCATGATGTCGATGCCCTGATGGCAAACAGAGGTGCAGACGTTGCAGCTGATGCACTTTTTCTTCTCGGGGAAGATCCGGAACTTGGAGAAGCGCCCGTAGATGTGCATCAAGGCCGCCAAGGGGCAGGCAAATCGGCACCACACTCGCCCGGAGTAGTGGAAATAGAAACCAACGCCCAAAAATCCAGCGAGCGCGATGTCTACGGACCATTTGTAGCTCAACGCACTCTTGCCCGAGAGCAGTTCGTTGAAGTTCTGGGCCGCCCAGCTCTCTGGTGAGACCCAACCCCATATCCGAATCCCCAGCATGATGAAGGCCAAGAGAAGCACTGCCTGACCGATCATGTTCAGGCGACTCCATTTAGGCCCATGAGGCATCTTGTGGCGGTGCGTGTCGCCCAAGGTCTCGGCCAAAGCACCGCAAGAGCAGATCCATCCACAAAAGGCGCCTTTGCCCCAGCGGCGAATCAGGAGGGGGATGATGACGAAGGTCTGGATCCCGCCCAGCACGAGCCACCCCACCATGGGCTGGTCAGTGAACCAATTGTAGACCATCAACGGCCAAGCCAAGATGAAGCCGTACGCGCGCCAATAGGCTCGCTCCTCACCCACCCCCCCATCATAGGTCTCAAAGAAAAGGTCGGCGAAGCCTCGCAGAAAGGCGCCGTCGGTAAACAGCCCGCTCCGGCCCATCATGGGCAGAATGATCTCGGGGAGGATGAACAGCGGCAGCCACTGAAACATCAAGAGGCTCAGGGTCTGTACTTTGACGTACGGAGTTTTACGCCGCTTGATGCGTCGCCAACCATAAACGCCGATCGCCGTGCTGTAGAGCAGCGTGTAGTAAAAACTGGGTCCACTGGCCGACTTGAGCAGCGTGTAGATGAACGTCGTCTTGTCTTTGGCCGCATCGCCGAAGCTGTCTCGAATCCCGTCGATCCAGTTTTGGGGATTTAGGCCATCGACTGGAAACCAATAGTAGCTCTTCCAGTGATAGATCCAGAGACAGAAGGCGAAGAAGGCTACCAGTCCGGCGACCATGCCCTTAGTCCACTCACCGCGGATTCGAATCCCGGATCTCCGGAAAAAATCCAGGGGGGGCTCACGCCCGATCATGGGAAAGACCACTGAGTTGGGGATGATCTCTCCGCCATCCGGGGTCTCGAGCACCACCTGATCATCGTCGATCTGCTTGACCGTGCTGGCCATGAGCACTCTGAGGGAGCCCTTGGGGCGGCCATCGGGCAGCATCTGAGGCATTACACCGGTCGTGACGCGCTCCGAGGTCGGCTGAACCACGCCGATGGGCGCGGAGGGATCCGAGGCCAAGGCATTGAGCTTTTCGATGTTCTCGGGTTTGGGCCGTGCGAAATTCGGCTTCCGATAACTCAGGGTGACGTGACCCCCACAGAGCGTCGTTGCGATGGCGGCCTCGATTGCCGAGTCGCCCCCACCGACGATGAGGACGTGTTCCCCGGCAAACTCCTTGGGGTCGTGGAGCCGATTGTAGACCTTGTCCTTGTCCTCTCCTGGGACCCCGAGTTTACGGTAGTTTCCGCTTCGGCCGATGGCGATTAGAACGCGAAGCGCAGACGTCGGTGGGGCCGCTTCCCCGTCGCATGCCTTCCCCTCGTGGCACAAGAAGAGGCCGCCTTTTCGTTGAACTCGCTCAATCCGAGCCGGGGTCGGTTCAATGCCGCGCGCGGCCAATTGCCGGTCAAGATCCTCCACCAAAGGCTCTTTGACCTGGTGGTGAAACTGGAGATCGCCGGTGGGCACCATCTCCGTCGGATACGTGAAGATCGGCTTTCCCTTGGGGAAGTTCTTGATCGTCGAATAAGTCTGCGTGGCCTCGAAAAGGACGAAGTTCAGTCCCTTTTTCTGGGCCTCCATGGCGGCTGCACTCCCAGCCACTCCGCTTCCGATAATCGCAACGTCGTAGACATGTTCGGCTTTAGAGACCCTTGCCTTTTGGAATGCCTCGTCGGCGCACATGTGATGAATGCATCGGGCACCGGTATCTGCCGAAAACTTGAGAAGCGGAATCCCGGTGAGGTCACCCGCCACATAGGCGCCGGGGACATTGGTGGTCCCGTCCTCGTTGACCTCAGGTAATTTCTCTACGGTACCGGCTGGCCAACCAGTGTGAAGCCACCGCGTATAGCGACTGATTAATGAAAACAATCTCTTAACCTCTTCCCCGGCGTTGCAAGTTTCCCGTCTTGCAACCGCGAGAGATTAGCATTGACCCCCTCGGCGGCGAAGTTGAATCTAGCCGGCAATTGCCGACTCACCTCCTGTGAGAGCGTGGTGCGTATCCACCAGAAGACCCGATCTGAGCGCACTCATGGAGACCGTCCAATCCTGTGTCTCCAAGAGACGACCCAGGCTTTGAAAGATCAACGCACCCCCCAGAAGTGAGTCCACGCGGTCTGGATCCAGCCCCGGAATCGTCAGCCTCTCTGCGCGTGTTTTTGCCCGGGTCAAGCGCGCGACGACGGTATCGATGTCCGTTTTCGAAAGAGCCGTTCGATGAACATCGAGGGTCAATTCTCCCCCAATGCCCCGCCATACCCGTGCAATCCGCTGAGCGCTGCCCCCCGTTGCGATGAGATGGCTAAACCCGGCCCGCTTCATGTCCGCCGCGCGGTGAGCAAAAACGGACATGAGGTGCTGACGTGCCCGCCGGACCGCTGCTCGACCCACAGGATCGTCGCCCAGCCAGCGGCGTTGGACCACCAAGCTTCCGATGGGAATGCTGGCCAAGATGGTCGCCCGAGCCCCCTGACCCAAAATCAATTCCGTGGAGCCACCGCCGACATCGACACAAAGAGGCGCGGCTGCACGGAGTTCGGGTAAGCCATGAATGACGCCGGCCAGCACGAGTCGGCCCTCGTCGGCGCCGGTGATGAGTTGAATATCGAGCCCTATCTCGTCGGCAGCACGGGCGATCAACTCGCCGCCATTGCGGGCAAGACGAACAGCGGCCGTCGCAGTGGTGCGGACCACAGCACCGAACGACTCCGCAAGGATGCGAAATCGACGCAGGGTGGACAATGTTCGATCCATCGTTTGTGCCGAGAAACGTCGATCGGTGCCCAGCGCCTTGGCCAATCGGGCCACGTCCTTTTCACGATGGATAATGTCGATCTCACGGTCGACCAGGCGGGCAATGGTGATTTGGATCGAGTTCGAGCCAATATCGATGGCTGCAATGGGACGATCCGCTGTGATTACCTCACCCGCCACTTGCCTCACAGTTGCAGCGGATAACTGTGCTGCCTGGCGCGGGTTTGCCGTACAAAACCATTTGGTGGTCGGTGAGCACAAACCCGAGCTTTTCAGCAATCTCTTCTTGTAGACGCTCTATCCGCTCGTCTTCGAACTCTAGGATGGCTCCACACTCGGAGCAGACCAAGTGATCGTGATGATCTTCGGAATGCGCCTCATAGCGGGTTTGGTTGTCACCCAATCGATGGGGATGGGCCAAACCGGCGGCGGTCAAAAGCTTGAGGGTACGATAGACGGTGGCATATCCAACGCGTTTATTCCGCTCACGGACCCGTTGATAGAGTTCATCCACAGTGGGGTGATGGTCTCCATTCTCAACGTCATAAAAGACTTCGGTCACCAGTTGACGCTGAACAGTAAACTTAAGTCCCTGAGTCGACAGGTAGGCACGTAGATCCTGAATCGCGGCTGCGGTATCAGCCATAGGAGGCTCCTCACTCTCGGACCCTGTTGGGATTATCATAGGAAATTAGGGGGGTAAAGGCTGCTCCGGTCTTTACAAACCAGAATCCGTTAGTTCAGATCCGCTCTAAATAGACGGAGGAAATAGATGTTGCACCTATTCGACCGGCCCCGGCGCAATCGGAAAAGTTCGTGGGTCCGTGCAATGGCTCGAGAAACCCACTTGTCGGCTGATCACTTCATCTACCCCCTATTCATCCACGACGGGGTCGGCAATGTGCCGATTCAGTCGATGCCGGGCTGTTCCCGTCTAGATCTGGATGGGTTGATGACGGAGGTCGAAGGTGCCCTAAACGATGGCGTCGGAGCCATCGTGCTCTTCCCCGCGGTGGATGAATCTCTCAAATCCAGCCTGGGTGAAGAAAGCTATAATCCCGAAGGCCTCGTGCCTCGCGCCATCAGGCGCCTCAAGGCGAAATGGCCAACTTTGACGGTGGTCACAGATGTCGCTCTAGACCCATACTCCAGCGACGGACACGACGGCATCGTGAGTCCCTACGGACGAGTCCTCAACGACGAGACGGTCGCAGTCTTGGCGAAACAAGCTGTCTGCCAGGCCGAAGCGGGGGCCGATATCATCTCCCCCAGCGACATGATGGACGGTCGGGTGGGGGCAATCCGCGAAGCATTGGATGCAGCTGGTTATACGGAAGTATCCATCCTGGCCTACACCGCCAAATACGCCTCCGCCTTTTACGGTCCGTTCCGAGACGCATTAGATTCTGCGCCGCGATTCGGGGACAAGAAGACCTATCAAATGGACCCGGCCAATGTCCGCGAAGCCATGCGCGAGGTCGCGGCCGATGAAGCAGAAGGCGCCGATATGGTGATGGTCAAACCGGCCGGCCCCTTTTTAGACGTCATCCGCGCGGTTCGAGAGTCCACTCCATTGCCAGTGGCCGCGTACCAAGTGAGCGGCGAATACGCCATGCTCAAGGCCGCCGCCCTCAATGGATGGCTCGATGAGAAGAAAGTCGTCTTGGAGAGCCTAACGGGCATCCGCCGCGCTGGTGCCGACGTCATTTTGACCTATTACGCCCGTCAGGCTGCGAGGTGGCTCCGCAATGGATGATTTCCAATACATCGACGATGCCGCGGGCCTTTCGACGGTCATCGACCACATCAGAGGGGCCGAGCGGGTATATCTAGATACAGAGTTCGAGTCTCGACGTGGTGGTACGACCCTGTGCTTGGTCCAATTGACCATCGGCGAAACCATCTACCTCATCGACACCGTCGCCCTTCGCGACATCTCTACCCTCGGCCCTCATCTGGCTGAGATGGAATGGGTTCTACACGCGGGGCGCCAAGACATCGCGCTCTTGATGGACGCCTGCCGTCTCAGAAAAAGGCCACGTCTCTTTGACACTCAGGTCGCATGGGGACTGTGCAGCGCCGAACACCAAGTGTCGTTGGCGTACCTCCTGGCCTGTGTTTTGGATATCCGCACGGAGAAGGGCTGCCAAACAGACAATTGGCAGGCCCGACCACTGCCGCGAGGCCAACTGACATACGCAGCGGAAGATGTGGCCTTCCTGCCAGACCTCTACGATGCCCTCCAGGATCGACTGACGGCATTGGAGCGGTTCACCATCGTGCCCCAGGTGTGTGAGGAAATTCTCAATCCCCCACCAGCACCGACGACGCCGGTCAGCCTGGGCCAATTTCGAAACCTATGGCAGCTTTCGGGTAAGCAACGGGCCGCCCTCGTGGCTCTGATCGAGTGGTACAATGGACTCGATGGCCAAGATCGACGGGCAGCCCCCCATCGAAAGGTCCTCTTATCCATCGCCAGTCGGCTCCCCGAAGACGGGCGTACACTGTGTCAAATCAAGGGCGTTCCCCGTCGATTGAGCATGCAACGCGCCGACGCATTGGTGAGTCTCATGCAGCGGGCGGCTACGGCCGTGCCGGACACCAAGGGCAGTGACAAACCCACGCCCTACGGCAGTTTCGACGACCTATTTCGAGATGCTTGGCTCCAATGCGCCCGGGCTGAAGTCTGTGCCTCAGCCCAAATCTCGCCTGAACTGGCCTTTCCACAATGGCTGACCAAGAACCTACGCGCGGCGATCGCGGATCATGGGGATTTTGGGGCCGCTGTCAGCTGTTTCGTTGGCTGGCGCGCCTGCTTGGCGCCGGCCTGGACGGCGTTCTGCGAAGCCACCGAGAAATAAGCGAAGAGGACGGTCCCCTATGCGTAGCCTCATCACAGCCATGCTCCTCGCGAGCCTGACCACACCCGCCATCGCGGACAGCAGTGCTTTTTGGACCCATTGGGGGGATGGCAAAGCTGAGTTGAATGGCTACCGCCTCACCGTCTCACGGTATGGGCAAAGTCGTTCGGGAACAGCCGTGATGGTCTTCGTCACCGAGCCCTTCTCACGGGCACGAAAAGTGAAGGTAGATCGCTATGACGCCAACAATTCGGACCACTTCACGGCGCTCAAACTGAATTTTGTCCGGAAATTCCAAACCGGCATTTACGACTACAGCGTGATGAGTTCGGTCTTTGCCGACCCGACGGCGCGTTTCGCTCCCGTCAAAACAAGCTTTTCCAGCCAGGAATGGTGCGGGCACGTCTATGAGGAAACTCATTTCGACCCCAAGGGAACCAAGGTACGCACCGATAGCTATTTCGAGGGCGAGACACGGACTACGACCCTCGAACCAGGCCTGTGGCCCGAGGAAAACCTCTTCATCTGGGCCCGAGGTCTGATGAGTAATGGGCCGGCAGATATGAAGCCCGCCAAGATCTCAATCTTGGGCAGTGCCTTCGTTCGCCGACTACGCCATTTGCCGGCACGGCCCATCGAGACAGCCTTGGACTGGAGCGCCCCCATGACCCTGACCGTTCCCGCGGGCAGCTTTACGGCGCGTCGCCTCAGTTGGCGTCGACAAACGGGCGAATCGTGCACCCTCGACATCGAGGTCGCTCGGCCCCATCGGGTGCTCGGCTGGGCATGTTCCGACGGTGAAAAAGGTGAACTGACGGGGACGACCCGCCTCCCCTATTGGCGAACAGCGCAGGAGGGAGATGAAAAGCTGCTGCGCGATTTGGGCCTCAAAGTCCCCAAGAAGTGAGCCTGGGGTCAGGGGCGTTTGGCCCCAGACTGAGCGTCCATACGGCTGATCCCGACTTGGTAGATGGCCCGTGATCCCCGTGTCCGCCGGAGCTCCATGGCCACCCGATTGCGCTTGAAGAAACGGGTCAGTTTGGCCGGCTGAAAGGCCTCACCCCAAGGCTTGAGAAGCTGAGTCAGTTCCTGTTCTTGTTCGGGGAAGGCCCCAAAGGCGATCCGAAAATCTGCCCGCTTGAGTCGACCCTTGATCACCGTCAACTGAACCAGGATGGGGCGGGTATAAAATCGCTGGCCAGGGAGAGAGAAGTTGAGCGTGTCGCCCTCTCCTTTCCACTTGGCCGAAGCAAACCGCTTGCGCACCGACTTGATGGGGGCTCCTACAAGTCCACCGACATCGGCGAGGGTCACGCCCAAGAGGGTCGATAGGGGTGTGTAGGGCCAGACCTCGAGCCGCAACCGTATCCCTTGTTGAACCAGCATGAACTGATGGGTTTTGGTGAACCAAAAAGACGCAGCGCGTCGCCCATTGCGCTTCGCGACCCGTCCGGGACCCCAGGCCTTGGCGAGCACCTTCTCTGCCTCTGAGGGCAACTCGAACCGAAGGTACCGAACCTTCTGCGTACCCGCGTCCAAGATGACCGCACCTGTGGCCTCCGATTTGTCGGCCAGTGGCTTTGCTGCCCCCATTAATCGAGGGTGATCTTTCTTGGCGACCTCACCCGCTACGCCGGGCATGACCGCGCGGTAAGCGAGCGGGACCTGGGCCTCTCCTACGGGGAAAAGAGCAATCAATGCCGGCGTTGGATCGACCCGAGGAGGCGGCGGCGGCGTAGGTGTAAGGACCGGTTTTGCTGCGTCGACCGATACCGATTTCGGCGGTTCTGCTGGCGGGGATTCTATCTTCTTGGAACAGGCCAACGCCATCAACGAGACGAGGCTCAATAGAGCCCAAAATCTCATGGGGATCTCCAGGTGCTGTCTTCGGGACCATACTGTTCGCCGCCGGAGTTGGGGACGCCGGGCGACGCGACGATATGGGGCTGATGAGCCTCGCGAATCTGACTTCGGTCGGGCTCACCCCGGGTGCCGCAAGCTTCCCAGGATGCTTTTTGGTCACCGGGCCCGATCACATCGCAGTCGGTCTGTCCGGTACAATCGAAGTGTATGCGCTCCATGGAGCGAACCTGTTGATTGCGTGGGTCTGTCCGATCGGTAGATGTCCATTCGCGACCACCGACAAAGGGCGCCTCCCCGTTGCCCGCAATGTCCATCTGCTTCCCCCTGGGATCCAGGAGACGGACTCGAAAATGGGCGTTGTGGAGATTGATCCGCAAGAAGCGACCATCGTTGGCCATGTTCATGACAAAGTTCGGGTGCAGATACGCGCCACCGGCCAGCTGAGGTTCGAGGTCGTCGTAGGGCAAAGTGTTGTGGTCCACCAACAAAAATCGCTCGTAGGGTCCAATGATGGTCCCCGGATAAAAGCCCACCATGAAGTCGTTGTCGCTGGCCAAGGTCCACAACGACATGTCGATCACCTGGTCGGTGGTATTGAGAAGCTCTACAAACTCGTCATTGAAGACAAAATCAACGGGGCGATTGGAGTCTGGGAACTCACTCTCGGCGGGATCCACTAAGCCATTATAGCCGTCCCACCCCAACTCGTTGATGACCACATCACCCGCCTTGAGGCCACGAGCATCTCCGATCCAGCGCTCGCCCATACGCTTGCCCATTCGCCACATATAGTCGAAATGGTCTGCATATTGCCGGCCCACTCGACGCCCTTTGACGACGACCAAGGTCTCGTCATTGGCGATGGTCGCGCTCGACGACCAATTGAATGACCCCGTGAGCACCACCGGTCGTTCTGTCCGACCGTCGATGACCAACGTCTTCGCATGTTGGCGACCACCACCGGCCTGATAGTCCCCCGGCAGGTAGCTATTGTCGTTACCGTCCATCCGAACGTCGATGCCATTGGCCAGGAGTCGATAAATCTCGTGGTAGGGCCCGTTGGAGTGGAGCTGAGAGCGATCGACCACACCCCGCACATAACGCTCGCGGAAGGGTGATTTGCATTGAACCGTGCTCACACAAAGCGCTTT
>Ga0115011_10002472_pt1 | contig 12820 bp, 10 predicted proteins | sample TroAtlMetagenome_2_FD_88705 | JGI IMG/M metagenome (GOLD analysis project Ga0115011, IMG submission 88705) | Marine eukaryotic phytoplankton communities from Atlantic Ocean - Tropical Atlantic ANT8 Metagenome | ecosystem: Environmental > Aquatic > Marine > Oceanic | place: Tropical Atlantic... | reverse complement strand
TATGGAACTATATAAATTATCAGCATTAGATACTATAGAATTATTGAAATCTAAAGAAATTTCACCATTAGATTGTATTGATTCACTGATTGAGAGAATTCAAGAAGTAGATATTAATATTAATGCACTCCCCACTCTTTGCATTGATAGAGCGAAAGAGCATGCAAAAAAAATAATGGGAAAAGAAATAAATAAGCGTGGTCTTCTTTTCGGTTTGCCGGTTGCAATTAAGGATTTAATAGACGTTTCAGGTGTAAGATGTACAAGTGGATCTCCTATTTTCAAAGATAGAATAGCTGAGAAATCAGATATTCTTGTTGAAAACATAGAACAGAAAGGTGGTATCATTTACGCTATGTCAAATACGCCTGAATTTGGCGCAGGAGCAAATACTTTCAATGAGGTTTTTGGAAAAACATTAAACCCATGGGATACTTCAAAGTCAGTTGCTGGTTCTTCAGGTGGGGCAGCTGCGGCATTGGCAACAGGTATGGCATGGTTAGCCCATGGATCTGATTTTGGTGGAAGTCTTAGAAATCCTGCAAGTTTCTGCTCTGTTGCTGGATTGAGGCCATCTCCTGGACGAGTAGCAAGCAATACATCTGGAATTATAGATCAAACACTGGGAGTTAATGGGCCAATGGCAAGAAACATACTAGATTTGGCTTTATTATTTGACGCTATGCTAGGAGAAAATTATAAAGATCCTGTTTCTTTTCCAGAGCCAAATATGTCATTTCTATCACATGCAAAGGAAAAAAGAAAACCCCTGAAAATTGCGATAAGTAATGACTTAGGTCTACCGCCGGTAGATCCTATCATACGAAAAAAAATTAATGAAATAGGAGTTGAGCTCCAAAAAAAAGGAATTATTGTTGAAGAAGCGCACCCAGATTTATCTAAAGCTCCTTTTGTTAATGAAACGTTGAGATCATTCTCATTTTATGTAAACTTAAAATTACAATATATAAATAATAAAAATAATCTTAAACCTGATGTTATTTGGAATATTGAAAAAGGAAAATCTCTGTCAATAGATGATTTAGAAAAAGCGCAAAATGGAAGAGTTGAGCTATACAATAATATGCAAAATTTTTTTGATGATTATGATCTTCTTTTGTGTCCAACAACAATTGTTCCTCCTTTCCCTGTTAAAGAAAGATATTTAAAAAGTTGCGACGGTATAGAGTTTTCAAATTATGTTGAATGGTTAAACATTGTCTCAGCTATTACTTTAACAAGTTCCCCAGCATTATCACTACCATGTGGTTTAACTGATGAAGGTCTGCCAATAGGGTTGCAGATTATAGCAAGATATAGAAATGAAGCTAGTCTTCTATCTGGAGCTGCCTATATTGAGGAAAATATTGATTTTCAAAACCCTACCCCAATTAACCCTTTAATTTAAGCTTCCATCCCAGTGAAATTGTAATAGTATTGTTTTCTGTAAGAAATTAAAATTATCATCAGATAAAATAAAAATGAAATAGCCACCACTGTTTGATTTTATGCTTGATATTCCTTCAAAGTTATCAACAATCATGGGCGGTGAAATTGTATCGATATAAATAGGAGTAATTAAAGGGCTTTCAATTATATCCTGATATTTAATTAATGAAATTCTAGCTTTTGCTCCCTTTATTGGTGTGAAACTTCTTTCCAGCATCAGAATATCTCCTGATGGAAGAACTGACAAATCAGTTGGTTTGAAAGAGCCATTCTTTTTAACAAAAATTTTAGATAATTTATTTTCATAAAGACGAAAACCAACAATTCTATCATTTGAATCTACTAGATCTTCTGAAATAAAAATTAATGAATTATCTTTCAAGGATGTCATTGCCTCTATACCTCCATTGTTTGGAAGATCTAGCAGTTTTATTTTATCGTAAAAAAGTTGGGAGACACCTTCTATTTTCTCATAACTCAGTATTCTATGATTTCTTTCAAAACTTACAATCAGTTTTCCATTGAATAATTCGACTGCTTCAGCATCTGTAAAAAGTTTACCAGATTGAACTAAATATATGTTCTTTTCATTTTTTAAGTATCCTAATTTAGCATTAGAAATGGATGTGAGTTCATCATTATTATTCAAAATTAACTGACCAGTCATCCATATCCCTTGATCACCAATTGTTGTAAAGTTATTATTATCTTCTATTATCAATCCAGATAATCCTCCAAAATCTTCATGATTACTATTTAATTCAAGTCCACTAACATACTCTAAATTTTTTAATAATGATGATGCTTTTGTATCATTTGGAAACAAATTAATTTGTGAGGTTTTCAAATCACTCAAATTAGATGCTTCATAACCAAATGAATCATAGAAAATGAAAAATATCATAAGGAATGTAAAATGATAAAATCTGATTTTCATAAAAAATTAAAAATTTAAATATCTCACAGTATTATTTTATTGTATCACTAAATTCAAAATTTTCATTTATAAATCTAAATATGGATATGCAGTTAATTTTTATTTATAATGCCGAGAAGGGCCCATTAAATAGTTTTTTAGATTTTGTTCATAAGACGATTTCACCTAAAACGTACTCATGTAATCTTTGTGCAATTACTCATTCATTCAAAAAAAGAAAAAAATGGAGTGAATTTATAGAAAACTTTCATTTAATAATAGATTTCTACTACAGAAGTGACTTAGAAAAGCATAATTTGTTAAAATATGTAAATCAACTTCCTTGCTGTCTAATTAAAATAAAAAATAAACATAAGGTATTAATTAATAGAAATGAAATGAATGCTCTCAGGAGTGAAGATGAACTTATAAAACTAATGAAATTAAAAATTAATGTTTAATATTATTTTGCATAACCCTCAAATACCTCCAAATACAGGTAATATTGTAAGATTATGTGCAAATACTGGAGCATATTTGCATTTAGTAAGACCTTTAGGATTTGAGATAAATGAAAAATCATATAAGAGGGCTGGACTTGATTACCATAATGAAAAAATTTTAACTTCTCACGAAAATTTTAATAAATGCTTAAATAAATTACAGAGTAAGAATGTTTATGCCATAACAAAATTTGGAACAAAATGTTATACAGATGTTAAATTTAATATCGGTGATGCAATTTTATTCGGTTCTGAAACTAGAGGGCTACCTGGAGAAGTAATAAATCAATTTTCAGAAAACAAAAAAATTTTTATACCCATGATAGAAAATTCAAGAAGTTTGAACTTAAGTAATGCTGTAAGCTTGGTACTTTATGAGGCTTGGCGACAAGTAAAATTTATTAATTCAGTGAGATCGAATGAGTAATGCAAAAGTAAAGAGGTATAATATTCAAGACCCTTCTAGTAATCAGTTTTCAAAAATTACGGAAGATCTTTATTGGGCAAGGATCCCATTACCCTTCAGGTTGGATCATGTAAATGTTTTTGCGATTAAAAGCACAGATGGTTTTATATTGATTGATACTGGAATCAATAATCATGATACTAAAAGATGCTGGGACAGTATTTTAAAAAATATGCCAGCAAAAAAAGAAATATCAAAAATTATAGTTACTCATCATCACCCAGATCACATAGGATTATCTAAATATTTATCAGAAAAATTGAAAATCAAAGTTTATGCCCCAAAAAAAGAAGTATCTAGAGCAAAAAGAATAATTGATTTAAACGATGAGGAATATGGTGATTTATTATCAAGAAGCTATGAAGAATTTGGATTGAGTAAAAAGATAATAAATAAATCCAGAATTAGAGGAAATTTTTATAAAGGGATGATAAAGGAATTACCAAAATTAATAAATTTACAAGATAAATTTGATATTATAACTAAAGAAGGTAGATGGACAGCTAGGTTTGACACTGGTCATTCCCCATCACAGCTTAGCCTATATGATAATGATAGAAAAATATATTTATGTTTTGATTTTTTGTTACCTAGGATTAGCCCCAATATATCTGTTGGAATTGAGGACAATGAAAATAATATTTTAGGAGAGTACTTTAAATATTTAATTAGCATAATTAATGACTTCAAAAGTGATTGGGTAGTTATTCCTGGTCATGAGTTTCCTTATTATGATCCGGTAAAAAGGGCTAGAGATTTAATTTCACATCACAACAGCCGTTTGGATTTGATTTTGAGAAAAATTAAAAATGCAAAGTTAACGGTACAGGATGCAATGGAAGTCCTTTTTGATAAAATACAAAATAGCCATGATGTTTTCTTTGCAAGCTGTGAAACTAAAGCGCATATAAATTATTTATTATATGAAAAAAATATAACTGTGAACAAAGAAGATAAAATTTTCAAGTATCTTAATAATTTACGCAATTAATTGTATACATAAAATTGAATAAAAAAAATAATATTGATTTACTTGGTGGTGCAACCTTAATTATTTTCTCAATGTTACTGGGGCTTAATCAAACTTTAGTTAAAATTGTTAACCACGGCATGCATCCAATTTTTCAAGTTGGTCTAAGGTCATTCATTGCGGCTATTCCAGTTTTAATATTTTGCGTTTTATTCAAAAGAAAGCTTTCGATCTGGGATGGAAGTTTTGTACCCGGTGTTATCTGCGGTTCAATATTCGCTCTTGAATTCATATTGTTATTTTTTGCTTTGGAATATACGTCAGTTGCTAGATCATCAATCTTATTTTATTCTATGCCAGTATGGTTAGGTATCGCTGCTCATTTTTTATTTGAAAATGAGAAACTTAATTTCCTAAAAATATTAGGATTTTCAGTATCAGTAATTGCAGTTTTCATTGCTCTTTTTTCTAGAGAAAACTCAATTCAAGGAAATATAGTAGGTGATTTTTTTGCGTTATGCGCAAGCTTTCTATGGGCAGCAATTGTTCTAATTATTAGAACAACAAATTTAAAAAATTCTTCACCAGAGATGCAACTTCTTTATCAATTAGTTGTATCAAGTATTTTAATTTTGCCAGTATGTTTATACTTTGATTTCTATTTAAGAGAAATAAATATCGAAATTATATTAATCTTTCTCTTTCAATCTTTAATAATTGTAGCGGCAGGTTTTTTAATTTGGTTTTGGATTTTGTCTATTTATCCTGCATCATTAATGGCTTCGTATAGTTTCTTTGGACCAATATTTGGTGTTTTTTTTGGATGGTTCATTTTGAGTGAAGAGATAAGTATATTTTTACTCTTATCTCTTCTTCTTGTATGTATTGGTATTTATTTAATAAATATTAATGACAGTAAATAATTTAATGACAACTACTTTTATGATGGATCTGGCACTTTTCTCAAATATGGTTTTACTGTCTCCCAACCATCAGGATATAGTTTTTCTGCCTCTTCATTTTTAACTGCAGGTAAAATTACTACATCATCACCTTTTTCCCAGTTAGCTGGAGTTGCAACTTTATGATTTGCTGTCAACTGCATTGAGTCAATTGCCCTAAGAATCTCGTGAAAATTTCTTCCTGTAGCCATGGGATAGGTTAAATAAAGGCCAATCCTTTTATCAGGCCTAACTACAAATACTGTTCTCACAGTTTCATTGTCCACAGCTGTTCTTCCCATTGAAGTTGATCCTGCATCACCCTCAAGCATATTAAAAAGCTTTGCTACCTTTAAGTCTTCATCAGCTATAATAGGATAATTAGGTCTGGTTCCCGCAACATCTGCAATGTCATCCAGCCATTTATTATGATCTTCAACTCCATCAACACTCAAGCCAATTACTTTGACATTTCTTTTATCAAAGTCATCTTTCATTGAGGCAAGAGAGCCTAACTCGGTTGTGCAAACAGGTGTAAAATCCTTTGGGTGTGAGAACAAAACACCCCAACTATCACCCAACCAGTCATGAAATGAAATTTGACCCTCTGTTGTATCAGCAGTAAAGTCTGGACATAGACTATTTATCTTTAATGTCATTTTAGTTTCCTTTAAAATTTAAAAAATATTTTTAAATAAGTTGTCAGTTTTAAGACCCTTTTGCAATATTTTTCTTCGGGTCATAGAATGGTTTCTCTATTACTAGTAATACTCTATCGATATTTTCAAGATTTGTATTTGCCTGAAATCCAATGCTTGAATTTTCAATGGACAAATATCCCATTCCAATATTTTTATTAAGTCTTGGTGAATATACAGACGATGTTATATATCCAATTATACTTGATCCACTTAAAATATTGATGTGCTCATCAGAAGGACCCCTCAATGGTGGACCATCAATCTCAAAACCACAAAATAGTTTTTCAATACCTTTGTTTTTAATTTTAATAAGTGCATCCTTACCAATGAAGTTTTCTTTCATTTCTAAGTCAACAAGTCTATCCAAACCTAATTCAAAAGGGTTATTATCCATATCCATATCTGCGATATATGAAAGCATTGCACCTTCAATTCTCCTGATAGTAGACGTGTGACCAGGATGAAGACCCAATGGTTTCCCAATATTCATTATTTTTTCCCAAAGATGATTCCCAAATTTTCTATCTCGAAGAAAAATTTCAAAACCAAGTTCGCTGCTCCATCCTGTTCTTGATATAATAAGGGGAATTCCTTCGAATATAAATTCTTTATGGTGATAATATTTAATTTCTTCAATCCAGTCACCAAAGATTGCCTTCATTATAATTAACGATTTTGGCCCTTGAAGTTGAAGGGGTGAAACATCAGGTTCAGTTATTGTAACATTAAAATTATTATTAACTTTAACTCCCTTGGCCCAAAGAAGAACGTCACTATCACCAATTGATAGCCAAAATTTATCTTCAGCAATTCTTAGTAAAACTGGGTCATTAATTATGCCGCCTTCATCATTAATAATTAGTACATATTTACATTGACCAATTTCAATATTTGATAAATTTCTAGGTGTAAGCAACTGAGCAAATTCTGAAGCGTCCGGTCCTTCAATTTGGACTTGCCTTTCAACAGAAACATCACATAAAATTGCTTCATTAACAAGGTTCCAGTAATTTTGAACTGGGTCTCCAAAACTTCTTGGTATATACATATGATTATATACAGAAAAGCCTACACAACCCTCATTGAGTGTTGATTTAAAAAAAGGGGATTTTCTTATCTGTGTACCAAAAGTATGTATATTTTTATTTTTAATCATTATTATTTCCAGAATTATTTTTTAAATGGTTATATGAAAAAAAAAATAAAAATTATATAATAAATTTATAAATTTAAGATATTTACAATGACAAAAATATTTTCAGTAAATGACAATTTAAAGAAAGCAAAAAATTTTATAAATAGAGGCAGTTATGATGACGCAAAGGTTTGTTATGAAAGGATACTTTCAAAATTTCCAAAAAACTCTAGAGCTATTGAAGGTTTAAATAAATTAAATCAAAAATCTATAAATACAGACAACAATTTTAAAAGCTCAATAACTCAATTAATAGGTTTTTATAATCAGCAAAACTATAAAAAATGTATTTCGTATGGCAAAGAGCTCTCTCAACAATATCCAAGTCAAGCTATAATACCTAATATTATAGGTGCCACTTATGCTGCAATAGGTGACAATCAAAACTCTATAAATGAATATAAAGTTGCACTAAAAATAGATCCTAATAATGCTCAAGTTTATAATAATTTAGGAATTACATTTAAAAAGTTAGGTGATAACAAGAAAGCAATAGAGGCATTCAAAAAATCAATTAAAATTAAATATGATTTTGCGGAAGCATTTAACAATTTAGCTCTTTCATTAAAAGAAGAAAATAAATTAAATGATGCTATTTCCAATCTTAAAAAGGCTATTTTAATAAAGCCCAATTACACTGAAGCATTCTATAATTTAGGAAATACATTAACTTCATTAGGTGATTATAATGAAGCTATCAAAATGTTTCAAAGGGCAATTAAGATCAACCCAAATTACTTTGATGCACTAAATAATATGGGTGCTACATATAATTTATCAAAAGATTATAAAAATGCACACGAAAGTATTTTGAGGGCAATAAAAATAAATCCAAATGTTGCAGATGCTCATAATAATTTAGGCACAGCAGAACTGAATTTAGATAACGAAGAAAAAGCAATTCAAAGCTATAACAAAGCTATAAAAATTGATCCTAAGTTTGTTATGGCATATTCAAATTTATGTAGTCTTTTCGAGCGATCAAATGATTTAAAAAAATTTGAAGAAGTTCTCTTAAGGGCAGAAAGAGAGAAATTGACTCATAATGAAGAGATTAAATTTAGAAAAGGTCAACTTTGTTCAAGAAATAAAGATTTTCAAAATTCAATTGCTATTTTGGAGCAAGTAAATGACTTAGAAATTTCTAATAAAATGAAAATAGATAAATATGAATTATTAGGTAAAGATTATGATAAATTTAAAAAATATCAATTAGCGTTTAAATGCTTTCAGAAATCAAACTTACTTGTGAGATCAAGTGTAGAGACTAAATTATTCCATCCAGAAAATTATCACAATGAAGTAAAAAAACTGATTAAATCATATTCAAAAATTGAAGGTTTAAAATGGGAGCATAAAATTGGAAATAAAGAAATTACGCCAATATTTCTTGTTGGGTTCCCTCGCTCAGGAACCACTTTACTAGACAATATTCTCAGCTCACATCCAAATATCATCTCATTAGAAGAGAAACCAATGATTGCGAAAGTTAAACAAACGTTAAACAAAATTGCTACATTTGAAAATTTGAATAAATTAAAAATAGTTGAAATAGAGAAACTTCAGCTAGTATATCTTACTGAATTATCAAAGCACCTATCTACTAAAAAAATTAATGGAAAGGTTTTCATTGATAAACTTCCATTAAGTATTATTGACATAGGTTTAATTTTGAGAATATTCCCGGATGCTAAATTTATACTTGCTGTAAGACATCCGTTAGATTGTATTTTAAGTTGTTTTATGCAAACATTTAATATAAATGACGCTATGGCAAATTTTTTAGATTTAAAGAGAACTGCTCAACTCTATGATAGCTCTATGAAATTATTTGATATTTATAATAATAAATTTAAATTAAAATATCATTTAATAAAATATGAAAACTTAATCGTATCTCTTAAAAATGAGACATCTGAACTTTTAAAGTTTTTTGGATTATCTTGGGAAAAGGAAATAGATAATTATAGAAATAATGCTTTAGTTAGGAAGATAAATACTCCAAGTTATAATCAAGTAACTGAGAAAATTTATACAAGAGCTTCTGGTCGATGGAAAAACTATAAAACTGAAATGAAAGATATAATCCCTCTTATTCAATTTTGGATTGAAAAATGGGATTACTGAGATTATCAAATAATTAAAATGTTAAGTGGTAGAGAATATTATGAATACTAATGAAATTAAATTTGGACAAAGTAACGATGAAAGTTTGGTAGATAAAGATCGTGTTTCATGTGATGGTGGTCAGAATGGTCACCCAAAAATATATCTTTCTGTTGATGTTAATGAAATTATAGTTTGTCCTTATTGCTCACATAAATTTTTAAAAACTAATAAAAAAATAAAAATTAATGAGCAATAATCGTCTCATTTTAGTAGACGGCTCGGGTTATATTTTTAGAGCTTTTTATGCTTTGCCTCCTATGTCACGACCAGATGGTATTCCAGTCAATGCAGTTTTTGGATTTACATCAATGCTTCTAAAGTTATCTGAAGATATGAAAGGTGAAAATATATTGGTCGTTTTTGACGCAGCCAGGACTACTTTCAGGAATGATATTTACAAAGAATACAAGGCAAATAGATCCGACCCCCCTGATGAATTAATCCCACAATTTTCTTTAATAAGAGAGGCGACAAAAGCTTTGGGTTTAAAGTTTCTTGAGGTTGAGAATTATGAGGCAGATGACATCATAGCTACTTATGCAAAAATGGCTAAAACAGAGAATATCGAAACAGTAATAATTTCTTCTGACAAAGATTTAATGCAATTAATACAAGATGGTATTTCTCTTTATGATCCAATGAAAAATATCACAATAGATGATGAAGGAGTTCTCAATAAATTTGGAGTAGACCCTAGTAAGGTAATAGATGTCCAAGCCCTAGCTGGAGATACTTCTGATAATGTTCCAGGTGTTCCAGGTATAGGAATTAAGACAGCTGCTCAATTAATTAATGAATATGGCACTTTAGAAAATCTTTTGGAAAATGCTCATCAAATAAAACAAAATAAGAGAAGAGAAACCCTTGAAAATAATGCTGAATTAGCTCGAATATCTAAAAAACTTGTTTCCTTATATACTGAGGTTCCCCTTCCTTACAAAATAAGTGATCTTAGTTGGACCCAAAGAAATGACGAAAAATTATTAAAATTTTTAAAAGAAAATAATTTTAAAAGATTAGAAAGTAAACTTTTTGATAATAGTGAAATGAACGTTACAAGTAATGACGTGAAAAAAATCACAAAAGATTATAAATTAATTACAAATTTAAAAGATTTACAAAATTTAATAGATCAATGTTATCTTTTAGAAGAAATTGCTGTTGATACTGAAACTGATTCAATAAGCGCTGTAGAGGCGAATTTGGTAGGTATATCTATAGCAATTAGACCTGGATCATCATACTATATACCGTTAAGACATGAAACAAAACAGAACTTGTCTCTGCTAGACGAAGAAGATCAAAGTGATAGTGAAATAGTTCAAATAGATTTTGAAAATGCTATAAACCTTTTAAAGAAAATTTTTGAAGACCCTTCAATAGTCAAAATTGGGCATAATATTAAATTTGATTCTTTAGTTTTGTCTCAAAAGAAAAACGGATCAATAAATTTATACCCAATTCATGATACAATGTGTATGTCGTATGTTGTTGATGCAAATAGATACAGTCACAAGCTAGATAATTTAGCTAAAGAGTTGTTTGATTATGATACTATAAAATATGAAGACGTTTGTGGCAAAGGTGTAAAACAAGTTACTTTTGATAAAATACACCCCAATGATGCTCTTAATTATGCTGCAGAAGATTCAGATTTTTGCCTAAGGATTTATAAAGTTTTAAGAAAGGAATTATTATTAGCTAAGCTTAATACTGTCTATGAAAGGATAGAGAGGCCTTTGATAAAGGTTATAGCTGATATGGAAATAGAGGGAATTTTAATTGATAAGACTGTTTTAAATTCACTTTCAACTGAGTTTCAGAAAAAAATTAATGAACTTCAACTAACAATTTTTGATTATTGTGATCAAGAGTTTAATATAGGATCACCAAAGCAACTTGGAGAAATATTATTTGACAAACTAAACCTTCCACAAGAGAAAAAATCTAAAACAGGTAAGCACAGTACTTCAGTAAGTGTGCTAGAAGATCTATCACTAAAGGGTTACAAAATTGCTGATTTAGTTATTGAGTGGCGTGGACTCTCTAAATTAAAGTCTACATACACTGATGCACTTCAGCAAAGTGTAAACAATGAAACTAAAAGGGTTCACACATCTTTTTCTATGGCTTCAGCATCAACTGGAAGACTGGCCTCCTCAAACCCAAATCTTCAAAATATTCCAATCAGAACATCAGATGGCAGAAGAATCAGAGAAGCATTTATAGCAAAACCTAAACATAAAATATTTTCTGCAGATTATAGTCAAATTGAGTTGAGATTGATTGCTCATGCAGCTGATGAAGTTGAAATGATAAAAGCTTTTAAAGAAAAAATTGATATACATTCACAAACGGCATCAAAGGTGTTTGGTATACCTTTAAAAGAGCTTAACGCTGAAACAAGAAGAAGTGCAAAAGCTATCAATTTTGGAATTATTTATGGAATTTCGGCCTTTGGATTATCAAAACAACTATCTTGTTCTCAAAGTGATGCAAAAAGTTTTATAGATTCTTATTTTAATCAATTCCCTAAGATAAAAGATTATATGGATCATATGATTAACAAAGCTAAATCAAATGGATATGTGGAAACATTTTTTGGAAGAAGGGTTCCAATTAAAGGAATAAATTCTAAAAATTTTCAAGAGCGATCTTTTGCGGAAAGACAATCTATTAATGCTCCTATTCAAGGCAGCGCTGCAGATATTATAAAAAGAGCAATGATCAAGATACATAAAATATTTTTAGATCAAAATATCAGATCAAAAATGTTGCTGCAAGTGCATGATGAATTAGTTTTTGAATGCCCTGAAGATGAAATTAAAAAAGTTTCTGAAATTATTAGATTAGAAATGGAGGAAGCTCATTTACCAATTTGTAAATTAAATGTTCCAATAGTTGTTGATTTTGGTGAAGCAAAAAACTGGTGTTTGGCTCATTAAATTAAAAAATCAATTTTTTGCCATTTATTTGCCTTATATTTGTTTATCAATTGTAATATTCGTATAATAAGATTTTGGAGAATATAATGGTTAGTAAAATTGCTCTTGTTGATGACGATCAAAATATTTTAACTTCTGTTTCTTTGGCTCTAGAAGCAGAAGGTTTTATTGTTGATAAATATGTTGATGGAGAACAAGGTCTTAATGGAATTAAGAGGCGCCCTCCAGATTTACTGGTTTTGGATATTAAAATGCCCAAATTAGATGGTATCGAAGTTCTTGAGAGATTAAGAAAGACTTCAAATTTACCAGTGATTTTTTTAACAAGTAAAGATGATGAAGTTGATGAAGCAATGGGGTTAAGGATTGGAGCAGATGATTATATCAAAAAACCATTTTCACAACGACTTTTAATTGAAAGAATTAAAGCTCTGTTAAGAAGAGTAAACTCTGACAGTCAAATAGACCCTGAAGCACTTATTACAAGAGGGGATTTAGTGATGGATACTTCTAGGCATTCTTCAAAGTGGAAAGGTGAAGATGTAAAGTTAACGGTGACTGAACT
>Ga0115011_10002469_pt1 | contig 12837 bp, 24 predicted proteins | sample TroAtlMetagenome_2_FD_88705 | JGI IMG/M metagenome (GOLD analysis project Ga0115011, IMG submission 88705) | Marine eukaryotic phytoplankton communities from Atlantic Ocean - Tropical Atlantic ANT8 Metagenome | ecosystem: Environmental > Aquatic > Marine > Oceanic | place: Tropical Atlantic... | reverse complement strand
CGCAAACGTATGTTATTATTATGCATTGCTTGCGTAACCATCCACTTAGAAGCTTCTATAAGTTCGGTCAATGAAACATTTGGTCCAAGACTGCCCATAGTAGCTTGCTCTGGTAATACAAGGATTTTATCAGGTCCTACGCTAATTAACTCATCAGAATCAACGCCAGTAACGTATCGTATACCAATTGCACCGAACCTTAAAGCTAAACTAAGCTCTGTTAGTGCAAGATCAAGCTGTTGATTTGCCTTAACAATATCAATGGCCCCAGTTCCACCACCCCAATCACGTAATGGTTGATAGCGATGCGCCCAAGTAACAGGAATCATATCTCCAAAGGGATTTTCCATTTTTGGATTGTTGTGTGGAGCGTATATATTACCATTGCGGTCAAAAGAGAAATGTAGGCCTGGCTTATTATCTGATCCTTCCGTCCATACCACATATCGGTGGTTCATTGAATCAGCAGCTGTCGAACCTTGCGTTTCAGTTTGGTAGACAACACCGAATGGCTTATTTTCACCAGGCAAAAAAAGTGGTTCATAAAATAAAAGCAAACTGTGTTCTAATTTGCTTTTTTCTTCGTTATATGATGTTAAAAGACCAACAGTCCCAAGTAGAAATGTCATTTGCTCCAACAATCGCATTTGTCGCCACAAATCACCACTCATATCAATATATTGCTGATCTGTACTGTAATTTGGCATCTTTCTGTACACTTGACACGCTGCGGACACTACTCTTCGGGTCAATCCGCTGGTAAATATAGGAACTTGGCTTAAAGAATCGCCTCTAAAATAGTTTTTTATATATTGGTCGGTTGCAGTATGCTCCCAATAGTCCAACGCCATCTCACGATCTTCATTCGCATCCATTTCAGATTGCATTATCGCTTCCATAGCCGTTTTTTGTATAATTTCGATAGATTTGTCTGGTATTAACATATGTGTCCTTTAAAAATCAAATAAAAATGCCTTTTTGCGTTTAATTGGGAAGTAATTGATGAAAAAATAGCGCATCTCATCACACCCATGCTCATAAAAACCATCTTTCAATGGCTCTTCTTTTAATGTTCGCTGATCCTTGCGTTCAGGATAGCGGTAATTCTCAAAATCTTGTATATGGCCCTTACATTTATCAGAAACAAAGAATCTTATCGTACCATCAGCAGCTTTTATGAAGTTTCGTACGTGATTTACTCCATTTACAATGTTTCTTGAATGCTTGTCCTTTTTAAAATGTACTCTCATGCCTGCTTTAGCAAATTGCTGTATATCTGTTTCCCCTGTCTGACTCTGTCTTTGGCCACCAGCAGGGTCGCCTACCCATTTATCAACTGCGTACCCTTTATTTTTTATCATATGTATCAAATCTGACGTTGTTACCTCTGTTTCGTGACTGATTTCATCAACAAGGTATACAACCTCTTGTCCGTTGACTTGGTCAATTTGATAATATCCCACGCTTGGCTGCCTGTAACCAAAGTCCACGCTGGCCCACATGGGTAGCTCTGGGTTGTACTTGATGTCTTGCCGTATATTGTCTGCGGTAAAGTCACCATAGACCTTTCCAGCGTATGACACGAAGCTTGCTCCGAATTCTTGAGAAAAAGTTTCTTTTGTAAGCGTTTTTTTAAGTTCTTCAATATCATCTTTAAAAAATGGCGACTCCCACGAAGGGAATTGCCATGACTCCCATTCTTTAAATGACGCATCCTGGCCTCTTTGAAACAAACTATGAAAATGCCCAAATCCTTCTGGTGTTGAAACAAAAGCTGCCCATCCATTTCTATCTGATAGCGTTGGCCTAAGATACTGCTCCCAAGTTCGCTGCGGTATCTTGCTGGCTTCGTCTATAATCATGTAATCTAAACCTTCACCGATCAATTGATCCGTATTCTCAGCCGACTTCACCCATAGCTCAGAGTTTAACCCTGCTACTTTAACGTAAAACAGTTGACCGCCCATTTGCTTTTTAGCTGCCATAGGTAACTTCAGCTTAATGAACAGCTCTTCTTTTACGATTCGCGTTATCTTATCTGCCAGGTCGTATGTTTTAGATACAACCCAACCTCTGGTATTAGGAGTTAGTAAGTACGGCATCACTTCGTATGCTGCACAAAAACTCTTTCCAGAACGGCGACCCATATTCAATACGCGCCACCTGGCTGTACTATCGTGAAACTTTAATTGGTTAGCCGAGGGTTCATAACCCAGCTTCTTCCACAGTTTCTTCTTGTTCAATACCTTTTTCAATTAGCGCTTGTTCCCCTTGTTCAAGTCGCGGGTTATCTTCGTAACCTACTTCTTTTAATAAATCCTTCATCTGATGGTTGTGATCAACTTCTTGTTTGTCTGTTTGACCCAGATATTGCTTACCAAGCCATATAAGCATTGCGTTAGAGCCATGATTAACCGCGTTTTTAATTTGCGCTCTACGAATTGACATTTTTACATCTTCATGCCCTCTTGCAATGTCCTCAGAAAAGTGTTGTCGTACAAACTCTCTGCTTACTCCAAAAAAGTTAGCAATCTCTTTTTGTGTAGCACCGATTGCTGCTAACTTACGCACTTCGTCTGGGTCTATGTACTCTTTAAGAGATTTTCTTCCAGCGCCATCTGGTCTTTTTGTCCACATTTGCTTTAAATTCTTTTGACGTTGCTCTAATTGCTTTGTAGTTGAGTTTTTATAAGGAATACGTGCTGCCATTATTTACGCTTCATGTTTTTCTTTTTGTTTTTCTTCTTTTTAGGTCTTCCAACCTTCTTACCATATGTTCCAGGGCCTTTAGGCATTTTTTACTCCTTTGTTTCTACTTAACTCAATAATAGTCTACATGGGATTAGATAGATGGCTTCTTACCCAACGCTCTACGCCAGTATGTTTTAATCGAGGAAGGGTGTAATGACAGTATATCGGCGATAGAATAAAAAGATAGACCCTTTAGTCGCATTAAGACAACATCGCGCTCTCTGGGCGATAATCTGGACTCCCAGCGCCTACCAGCATTAAAGTATTTCTCATACTCTTTGTTAAACATTAGTCCTTGGATCAACATGACTGTCTTCGCTTGAAACTCTTCGCTCAGTACGATTGCATCACTAAGCTTATTGCCGTCCTCAATGGATAAAAAATCCAGACTTGACATGACCCCCCTAATTTGAGAAAAAATTTATGTGCCAATCCGTAAAAAGCTTCATTTAGCCTCTTGGTATCGGTACACTTTAAAGAAGTTACAAAATATTTAAATGAAAGGGAAGGGTAAGCCATCGAGGAGCAAAATGGCGCATAATATACATTATGTATAGTAAGATTATAAGCCGGTTAAAATTGGCGGGCTTTTCTTTTAACGTTTTTACAGGTGCGCCACCATGTAAAAATTAATTATTTTTTTTATTGCATATATATAAGGTATATAATATTTTAAGCCGTTAACATTAAAAGAAAGGTAAATAATGAATAATACATTTATAAAACTAATTACACTAATAACAGCGGCCGCTTTAATTGCAATTATATTAAGCTGCATTTTATTCGCTGTCGTTTTTTTCGCTGCACCAATTAACCAAACAACCACCGGGATAATAGCCGGGAGCGTTTACGCGCTCGGGTTTTTTGGCCTGGTTTTTTGTTTATGTGTTTTAATCCTGATTAAAGACCAATTAAAAGAAAGGGCCATATAATGAAAGTAGATAGAAAACAGGGCGTTAAATGGTCATATTTAGCGGTAAATAATAAGCTGGACGAACTAAAAGCGGATATTATGCGCGCCGTTGTTAAAGATATTGAATTGAACGGGCGCGAATATCATCCAAACAGCTGGACAGCGCACGCTTTAAACTTTGTAAGGTCGACTTTAAAAGAGCAGCCTGAGGCGTATTTTCAAATATTTAAAGAAGGCGGTAATTCTAAACTACCCTTTTTAAGTTATTCCACGTTGCCGGGCGTTAATTGTCCCGGCGCGGGCGCGTGTTTATCGGAAAGCTATTGCTACAGCTTCAAGGCCTGGCGGTATCCGGCGGCGTACTTTAGACAGCTACAAAATACAATTTTAGAAAGACAGCGCCCGGAATTAATAGCCAGCGAACTTAAAAGAATAATAAATAAAAAAGAGTATTCAGGGCGGCGCGTTGATTTACGTTTATATGTAGATGGAGATTTCCCGAACCTGGATATTATGCGATTTTGGTTTAATACTTTAGAAGCATTGCCACGGGTCGCCGCGTATGGTTATAGTAAATCGATACATTTATTTATTGATTATATAAAGCTGTATAAAGTGCCTTCAAATTATGCATTGAATGGAAGCGGCGGCGGTCTTTATGATTTCAGGATTAAAGAAATAGAAAATGAAGCATTTTACCGCGGCAATTTTGAAAGCTACCAATTAAGTAGTAATAAAAGCGCTACTAAATTAACCAGGGACGAAAAGCAGCAAATTAGAAAGGCATATAATGAAAAGATTTTTATTTGCCCTGGTTTATGCGGCGATTGCACCAGCGCGGGCCACGCGTGCGGAAGCCTGGACAAATTCAAGAATATAAAAATAGTAACGCCAATACATTAAAAAGAAAGGTAAATAATAATATGTTAGAATATATTAAAAAAATAGACTTTGTAATTACGTTGCTTTTATCAATTGATATAATTGACGGCTACGAAATTGATAAATTAAAAATACATAGCAATCAATTAAAGGCCGGCCTTGGTTTATTAAATCATAATGATGAAACCTGGCGCGGAAAAGAAATTTATTGGCAAGATATAAATTTTTTAAAATCGCAAAATCAAGATCAAAAAAAGCACTTTTAAAAAAACTTAAAAAGAAAGGTAATAAAAATGAGTAGTAAAACAATAACAATTGATAAAAAAGAGTTTAACGCCATAAGCCAAATTATAGGCCATATTTACGGCGGCACCTATGAGAATTTATTTCAGGACGAAATGAAGGAAGAAGGCGAAATTAATTTCACAGATGACGAACTCGCGGAAACTTTAGACGGCTTAATTAAAAAATGGTTCCGGGCTGAAGAGCTTAAAAAAAATACTTATAATGATGATTGCTGGCAATGCCGCGCGCCTATGGATTTTTGCTCATGTACGTGCGATTTATGCCGGAAAAAATCAGTTTACTGTAATTGTTAAATAAAAGAAAGGTTATAAAATGAAACATAAAAAGAAGGGCGTATTTTTAATCAATTATTTGATTAAAGAGCCGCTAAAATTAAAGCACTTTAGATTGCTTGCTAAATGCGTAACAAAAATAGACGGCTTTTTTAGGCTTCCTAAAATTTACCAATATGGGAAATTTAAAAAGCTGCCATCATATCCGGGTTATTATTCGGACGCGCTGGCAATCTGGAAACGTAGCGGCTTAATTAAAACAATAGATGGTTTTTTAACTGTTACCAAAAAAGGCGTTAAATATAAAAATAACCCATACAGCCGCGAAATTCCGCCGGGTGACCATAGTGCCGCAAGCTGGAAAAGAGAGGTTAAAAGGCGTAAAAAAGAGCGCGAAATATACCAGCAAGAAAAAACCCTGGCGCAAAAACTTTTCGAAGGTCGAACAATTAAAGAAGCGCGCTACATGACAGCCGCGGAAGCGTGCCGCTGGGGCTGGGAAAGAAGGCCTATTATTTTAGGCCTGGATAATGGTGACTACATAATTCCGAGCATTGACGAAGAAGGCAACGAAGGCGGCGCAATCTATACACAAACGGAAATTATAGGCCGCTTTTCACTACGTGACCGCGTATAAATCCACGCCCGGCGGCGGCTACAGGCCGCGCGTAAGTCGTTTTATGGCCGGGCGCTATTCATTAAATAAAAGGTAAATAATGTATGTAATTATTATTACGTGGTCATGTAGTGACCCGCAAGCATACGGCCCGTTTAAAAGCGAAAAAAGCGCGGAAATTGCATTAAAGCAATTAAAACGCGAATGGACGGAACGCGATTATTACAAGGGCGAATGCTACATTAAAACAATTTCTAAATAATTTTTAGGATTTAACGCCCTAAATTTTATTAATTGATTTTAGGGCCGTATTTTTGCGGCCCTTTTTATTACTAAATTAAAAAATGGTATTTTTAATTTTAGGATAAGTACGCCCTGAATTATAAAATATTATGTATAGTTAAAAAAACGCTCATAAAGCGCATTAAAATCTTTATGCCCGTTTTGCGCGTTTAAGTATCTCGATTTTAGTTTAAATAATCGAATTAGGGAAGAAAAACCCGGTTTTAGCCTAATTTTTTTATATAATAGCCGGTGGGAAAAATATATAAATACAGCATAGATCATAAAATTTATTATTTTTTTTCATTTTTTGACCCCCCCCTATGCCTTTTTTGCCTTAAATATTCCCATCTATATGCATTCATTATCTTATCCAGTTCCTTTTCCGTGCAATCGTAAAGAGCTTTTCTCCCAACGATATCACGTTTAATATCAAGAGTGCAATCAATAGAGAGATAATCGCTTTGAATAACAGCAAGCTTTGCAGTAAAATCCTCAAAAGTCAATAAGACGCTCTTTAGATCCAAAAAGCAATTCTTTAAAATACAGATCAACGCATTGCGGGTAATTTAAACCTCTATTGGCCCTGGCAAACTCTTTGTACTCAAGTTCACTAAATACATCAAAATATGCGGGTATACCAGACATAGTAGCATTACTACACTTACATTTATAATTAACCATATGCTTTTTATCTTCTTTTTCTACAATTGTAGGTATAAAGCCACTACTTCCACAAAAATAACATTCTTCATAATCATCTATACTTGTTGATTTAGTTTGTTTTTGGTACAAAAGTTTTAAGTCTGAGAGCGATGGGAAGAACTTTTCAGAGCCAATCCATATATCCACTATTTTATTAAGCGTAGACATTTCTTTTGTCCTTGCCCACTCATAGTAAACTCGTATCTGCCGCTCATTGTGTTGCTTCCCATACGCATCCCAAAGTTTTTCTAATATTTGACTTAAATCTCTCATACCGATTCAGACTCTAAGTCACGAAAAACATTCTTTTTTTCTTCAGGTGCAAATTCTACCCAATTGCCTTTGCAAAAGTTTTCAAGCTTCGGTACAAACACACCTTCTTTTTTACGTTTATTACGCTCTTCTGCGTAAATCTTAGCTGTATCAAAATCTCCTACAGATTTTAAATACTTTAAAAGAGAGCTTTCAATCATATATGGAAACATCTTACCAGTTCTCTTCCATCGTTCAAGCTCTTTATCGTTATCTATAAGTAGTTCGTAAAGCTCATCTAATTGATTCTTATTTATTTTAATATTATTTGAAGTAGAAGAAGAAAAAGAAGTAGAAGAAGAAAAGCTATTTTTCGCTATTGGCGTTTTTATAGGGTCGCTATCGTTATTCCACCTAACCTCTGCACCCTTCTTGCCTGCTTTTGACGCAGCTTGTCTATGATCTATTTGCTTTTGTTTTTCCTTGTAAAGCCTTTTATTGTATAACTTACCATCAATTTCAACAAACTTGTGACGTATGCCTTCCCATAAGCTTTTCCATTTAGGCGTAGCACCTAATAAATTTCTTATATAAGAATCGTTATTCGGCAGTCCATCATTCAACCATTGGAAAGAAAGTAGTGTTATATAAGCACCTTTTTGGGCCATATTCATTTGCATGACATCTGGATCACTTAAAAAATCCTTTGGATAAAATTGAAAACTTGGTGCTTCGTGCTTAGTCATTTTGCTTAAAATTTAATGGAAAGTTATGCTCTTCGACATCAGTATAGATATCAACAAGCTTGTCCAGGTTAATAAAATGTTCTGTTTTTGGAAAGTAATATATCCATTTCTTTTGCGCCTGTATAAATATAAGATGGGCCATACCTTTTTTGCCTGTATTTTTAAGAAAAACGACTACAGCAGAACAAGCCGATAAAGGTATGATCATGTTCACTTCAAAGGTTTCATTTGCAAAGTTATTTGCTCGTTCTGGACGTGAATACATTGAAGCTATCTCTTCTGCTTTAGCTTTTAATAGTTTAGCTGTTTGCGCGGTCATTTTTTCTTTGTTTTTTGCGTAATTTTCTCGCTATTTGCGCTTTAGTTCTACCAGTTTTTTTTAGCAAAACATTCTTTTTTAAACGCTCTCTTTTTGCATTTTTACTATCCTTGTTAGGCATATATATAAGACTCCAATAGGTGATTGCAAAGCTCATAAGGAACTTTGCTTCTGTTGTAATTACCTTTTAAACCTTGAGTTCCTGTCTGGCTTCCTCTTGGTGCAGCTTCGTGACAAGTATCTCCATTTTTGCACATTAGTCGCGGTTTCCAACGTATATTTGTCCAAATATCAGTAGGTTTCATTCTTGTATCACCATATTGACAATATGTTACTGTATAAATGTTTTCAGGGTTTATTAAATTTAGCTTTCTAAGCTTACCTCTTGGATTTTCAATAATGTATTTACAATCTGGATTCATTTTTTGTATTTGTTTAATTATTTTTACAGTTTTTTTAACAATATCAACACCGAGTTTAGCTTCTTCTGTTTTTGGTGTATTATCTTTATTCCAATGATGACCTATTGACGCAACAGAAAAATATGTACAAGGTGGTGATGCCCATATCAAATCAGGTACGCCTCTTAAAGCTTTTATACAATCATTAACATTAAAATCAAATATATTGCATACTTGGTCAATATTGGGAAATGGTTTATAATCAGAAGTATAAGTATTAAAACCAAATTTTGGACTTTGCGCTACCTTAGTAAAGCTTCTTGATCCAGCAAATAATTCAAGTGTTTTTACTGTGCTATTCATTTAAGCAACATCTCTTGTATTTAATACCCGAACCGCAGGGACATTTTTCATTGCGACCTGGTGATTTTGGCCTTGTATGAGGCTTTTTGACTTTTTTTAACCATTCTTTATACTTTTCTGGGCCTAATTTTGTGTAAAAAGAGCCATAATTGTTAAATTCTGCTGAAAATAAACGACCTCTTTTATCCATTTTAACATCTAATTTTTTTTTCTTTTTAAACATTTTGTAAACCAATATCTAAATAAGTTACTGTTATTACTGTCTTTGCAACAGGCCCATAAAACTTAGTAGTTTCTAATTCTGATATCATACTATCATCCTGCCAAAGTATACCATTTAATGAATCCATAACAAATTTACACATATTATCTATATCTGGTTTTTTAATATGTGGAACTATTCCATTAGTCATACGTTCTTTATCTTTTTTAGACGTTGACTTTGGTATTGGCATAACAAAATCTATTTCCAATGCAATATACCCTGGATGTGATAAGCATTGGCTTATAAACTCTTCACCTTTATGATCTTTAACTTCATAAAAAGCTAAAGCAGCAAAGTTTTGCTTGTCTTGTTTACATGGGTCCCAAGTTCTGCCGCGTCCATGTCTGTGACGAAGTTGTGGTTTTGGCTTACCCATAACTTGAAACTGAACCTGGTGTTCTAAGTCGTTTATATTTATAAATGGTACTGGCATAAATTATCCGGCCGCCCCCGCAAGGCCGGTTCCCTTTGGTATGTGAAAAGGGTTAATTAAAATGGTAAATCTTCATCCTTTTCTGGTGCTTTATCTTCTTCTTTATGTACTGTTACATTGGGAAATTCAATACTACCGCTTAAATCAGCTCCGCCTTGCTCGTTTCTATTATCCCAAATAGAAAATTTTACATCAACACCATCTGGAGTTTTACCGCTACCAGTAAAGTCTGGTCTTTTTGGATTATCACCTTTGTCATTTTCAAATAATGATAACTTGCCTGGTTTATGTTCATATTTTGCCATTTATATTCTCCTATTTAGACCAACGGCCCCGCGAAAGAATCACGCTCATTAATGCATAATTTGCTGCATCAAGAAAGCTATCCTCTATTGATTCATTCTCAGGGTCTTGGTCATTATTTAATAAATTAAGTATTCGTTGTATTTTATCATGCAAACGTATTGTTAAAGCTAACATAGATAATTTTTTATCATTATTAATTAACACATTATATGGGCCATAATCTTTTTGCTTTTTACAAAAAGTAACCAAATTTTGCGTTATTAATATAACCATCTCATTGACAGTTTCTGGATATTGGTCTAAAATAGCATTAAAGCTTTTATCTGATATCATATTATTCCAGTCGTCAATAGTTTTTTTATCTAAATTCATCTTACCTCTCATCTAAACTTTTTTCAGAAAATTTAACATAGTCTTCTCTTTTAATTCTATACGTTCTATAACCACGTTTTTTTGCTGGTAATAATCCATTCTTAATCCAAAGCAATACAGTATTTACATGAACCAATTCGTAATCTGCAACTTGCTTTGGAGTAAGCATTTTATCTATATCGTTCATCAATTTAAACTGTAGGTTTTTTTATAAATATCTATATGATCAACATTCATTGTATATTCAGACCTTTCAGACATATACCTTCTACCTAACGCATAATCTGTTTTAAGCTTTTTTAATCTTCTCATTGCGCCACCATTTTCAGATATATTACCATTCTTTAAAAGTAATTCGTAAAACTTTATAACAGCACTAACTCTATTTAGTTTTTTTAACGCGTGGTTTCCTACTAATTCTTTCATCATGTTCCTTGTTTTTTTTAGTTAAATCATCTATCTGTGCTTGCACCCATGCCACACTTACATCATCATTTTTAAACTTTTCAGAAATAGTGTCTATACGTGACTGTGTAACATTTTCATGTTCACAGAGCTTTCTAAGTTGATTCTTTAGTGTTTCAGGTACTACGGGTTTTTCTTTTTGAAAAAATCTTGTCTTATCACCAATATATAACTGAATGCCTAAACCAAATTGTGCAAGATTCTTAACATAACATCTACGTATTGCTGTGTTAATATCAAATATATTTGGCTGTGTCAATACTTTGTTAGCGTAATCAGTAACAGGTAACATCTCTGACCTTATAATTCCATGCACTTTTATATATGTTTTTACGTAGTATCCTGTGTCAGTTATAAAATATGGATCACCTGTTTCAAGATTCTCTTCCCATTTCCATGAGTAATCAGGGTAATGTAGCATCATAATTTCATGCGCTTTGGCCCAAGGTAAATAATCTAACTTATTCTTTTTTTCAGCAAATGGTTTAACATCTATCGCACTTAAAGCTTTATATATTTGGCCAGCTGTTTTATTATCTTTACTCATACTGCAATCCAGTAGTTATGTATTAATAAAGTAATAGCCAAAACAATAATCATAAGCTGAATTAAATATTTATCTAAATAAAAATTAACTTGTTCTAAAAAATCTCTCATATAATTTCTCCAGTTTGTTTTTTGTTTATTATTATATTTACATTGCTTTTTACTTTCCACAATATGTCTTGACTATTATGTTTAGCATAAATTATGAATGGATTATAATCTTTTTTAATTAAAGAGTGTTTACCCTCAAATATATATATTAAAGTTCGTATCATATGCTGATACTGGTCAAAGTAAAAATCTTCTGCTCGCTTTAAACCATCTTCTGGTTTATAGCCAACAGTAACAACGTATTGTGTGTCTTTACTCTGTTTTTGGTGCTGGGTCAATTCCGAGGATTTGTTCGACTTGCTGTTCTTCATTTAATACTGGCTCTTGCTTTATTTTGGTATGTGGATTTACTTTTACACTACAACCTGATATTTCGCAGATTTTAATAATTTTTTCAACAATGTTTAATTTATCTACATTGTCAGGAATATCTATTTGTATTTTTTCTATAAGATCAGTCATAATAAATATGCCGCCTAAAACGAATACACTATAGGAGTGAGAAAGGTAAATAATTGTCTTAGGCGGCTTGTTAACATGGTATTAAGTTATTTACATAGAAATTAATATACAAGAAATAATTTAAGAATGATTAAGAATGAGTAAGAATTACTCAGAAATAGTTAGCTGTGCTTTATACCTATTGCTTGCTATTTGAGAAAATTTTGGTGGTGATTGGAGTCTGCTATAGTACTTTTCAGCGTCTTGATCTTTATACATAAAATTCTTTTTCTTAAAATCATTATCAGTAAATAAAGTATCTAAATTATTTTTAAAAGATAAGCTTATATTGGGCAAAGAAACTTTCCATTCTTTTTTTCCATCATAAAGCTTAAAAGAATACTCTTCTCCATTATAACTTTCTAATATTTTATTTTTAACATTTGTTTTAAACTCGCCATTAAGTTCCCACATATGATTAAATGTAAACAATTTACCTAAAATAATTTCGGTAATATCTAAGTCCATGCTTGATGTCGATGATTGTATATGAAATACCCAGTATTGTTTTGATGTAGCTGTAAATGGTATAATATTCCAGCCTGCTGATATACTGGCGTTTGCAATAGTACTAAACGATGTGCCTTGCGATGTGGATGTGTAAACATAAAAAGTTGCATTGCTGTCAGTTTTGCTACAATAGAATGCTACAAAATCACATTCTTTTGCAGAGGATAACGTATACCTTACGCCATTATATTTACTATTAAAGTTAGCTGGAGCAGAATCAAGATTATCATTTACTCTGCCATGATTTAAAACATTAGATGTTGAAACAAAACTAAATTGCGCTTGCCCTGAAGCGCCAAACGGCGTTGTTTCACTTCCAAACAATCCAGGAGCATTGCCAAATGTTAATGAGCCTGATCCAGAACCTTGTTCTATGTACCCCTGGTCAACGGAGCGTCCATACATACCAGACGTATCTGCATATATTTCTGGCAGGGCCATTAAGCAAGTTGTTCTCTAAGCTTCATCCTTGTATTGAAGGTTTGATAAGCTATTTCTTTTTTCTGTAAAGATTTGTCAT
>Ga0115011_10002468_pt1 | contig 12839 bp, 15 predicted proteins | sample TroAtlMetagenome_2_FD_88705 | JGI IMG/M metagenome (GOLD analysis project Ga0115011, IMG submission 88705) | Marine eukaryotic phytoplankton communities from Atlantic Ocean - Tropical Atlantic ANT8 Metagenome | ecosystem: Environmental > Aquatic > Marine > Oceanic | place: Tropical Atlantic... | reverse complement strand
AATACTGTTGCGGTATGATTAATGTTATAATTATCTTTTTCAGACTCAATTTTTTCCCAATATACGTTCCAATTTTTGGCAAGTTTACTAATCTCGTCAATTTCGCCAGTTAGCCCTATAACATTTTTTCCAAATCCATCTAGATAATGTTTTAAATTTTCCCTGGTATCCCTTTCAGGATCTAAAGTAACAAAAATGATTTTTATTTTATGATTATTTTTATCAACTTTTTCAAGAATGTTTTGAAGGTTTCCCAGGGTGGTAGGACAAACTTCAGGGCAGTGAGTAAATCCAAAAAAAAGTAAATTTGGGTGCCCTTGTAGGCTTAATTCAGATAATTTTTGTTTGTTATGTGTAATTAAATTTATATTTTTAAAAGTCTGGGCAAGGTTTAGTTTTGAATTTTGTTCAACGTATTTGTAAGATATTACAAAAGCACATATTAAAGTTAAAATTGTTATACTTATTATAAATATCTGTAATTTCGTTAATTTAATCATAAATCTTTAAATAATTTTTGCTTAAGAAAATCACAATATATTGAAAACATATTATTATTATAAACTAAATCTTAACACTAAAAAAAAAATTAACTATACTAAAGTTTATGTAATTTTAGGATATGAATTTGAGTGAAGTAAAAAGAAAATTAGCAACAATTCTAGCTACTGATTGTGTTGGCTTTAGTAAACATATGCAAGAAAATGAAGAAAAAACTTTGCAGAGTTTGAATTTATGTCGTGAAATTATTGATCCTATTATAACTAAACATTCTGGAAGAATATTTCATACTGCTGGAGATTCAGTTATTGCAGAATTTGAAAGCCCTGTTAAATGTGCGAATGCAGCAATTGAATTTCAAAAACAAATTCAAAAAAAAAATATAGAATCTGAAATTACTCCGAAACTTTCATGGAGGGTGGGAATACACCTAGATGACATAATAATTGAAGGTAAAAACATTTATGGCAACGGCGTTAATATTGCTGCCCGTCTTGAAAGTCAATGTCCTGTGGGAGAGATATTAATTTCTGATGTTGTTAGACAACAGGTTAATAAAAGAATAGATGAAGAAATTCATCAATTAGGAAAAGTAGAATTAAAAAATATTTCAAATGATTTTGAGGTTTTTTCTATCTTAGGAGATGGAACCAAAAAGCTTGGTGAAAATAAAAAAGGAGAAGTTAATAAAAAACTGAAGTTTGCCATTCTTCCTTTTGCTAATACTAGCAATGATGAAGATAGTGGATTTTTAGTTGATGGAATTTTTGAAGACCTAATAACAGAATTTTCAATGATGCGAGAGTTTGAAATTCTATCTAGACAAACATCGATGAACTTTAAAGATGAGAAAAAAGATATCAAAGATTTTGCAAGTGAGTTTAATTTAGATTTTATTGTAACAGGAGGAATCAGGGCCTCTGGAAAAAGAGTTAGAATTAATATTGAACTTAGCGATGCTAAAGACGACAGCATAATTTGGAGCAATAAATATGATAGGGTTATTGAAGATATATTTGATTTACAAGACGAAATAGTAAGGAAAATTTCTATAACATTGCTTGGCGAAATAGAAGTTAGTTCTTTACAAAGATCCAAAAGAAAACCTACTGAGAACATAAGTTCATATGAGTATCTTTTAAGAGGGAAGGAAAACCATCATAAATTTACAAAAGAATCTAATATTGTGGCTTTAGAAAACTTTGACAAGGCTATTAATGCAGATGCAAATAATGCACAAGCATACGCATGGAAGGTCTGTACATTAGGTCAAGCTATGTTTAGGGGCTTTAGTGATAAAAGTTCGGATGAATTAATGGCAGAAGCTAAACGTAATATTGAAAAAGCATTGGAACTTAATGAAAATGATTTTGAATGCCACAGAATGTTGTCTGCTGTTTATTTAAGTAATCATGATTATATGTTAGCAGAAGATCATGGTTTGAAAGCTTTTAATATGGTCCCAAATGATCCAAGAGTTTTATCGGGTTACGGTGAAGTCTTAGTTAGAGTAGGTAAAGTTGATAAGGGCTTGGAATTACTTAATAAGGCGTATGAACTTGACCCAATTCCACAAGGTCAATCGACTTCAGATAATAGAATCAGGGATTTAATTCTTGGATATTTTTTTGCAGAAGACTTTACTAAAGTTATTGAACTTAGCTTTGATATAAGATCGATGGATATACGGTCTCTTGTTCTAATTCTTTATTCCAGATCAAAATTAGGTCAAGATTTGAAAGTAAGTAATGAATATAAAACATTTAAGGAAGAATTTAAAGGGAATGATTGGGCGCAAACGGTCGATAGATTCCATATACAGGATTCTAATATTGAAGAAGATTTAAATAAGTTTGTTAATTCGATTTAAAACCCACAGAAAGATAATATTTTTTGAATCAATTGATTATTACTAGCAACAAATGGAAGAGATAAAAATATTAAAATGAAAAAGAGAATCCATATAGCAATTAATAATTTTGTATTTTTATTCATATTAACTTAGTATATTAAAAATATTTTTTAATAAAATGATAAAAAGCATAGCGATAGGAATAATTGTTGCATTAGTTTTATTTTTTGTTATCAAAAATTTTAAAAAAATAAAACTCTTTGCTGGATATATATTAAGATTTTTAATATATAACATTGGTATTAGAAATATTTTAAGAATACTCTTAAGGGTCTTATTAAGAAAATAAAGATTAGGAAAGATTTTGGAACATAAGTCTCAAATATTGACTGAAGATCAATTTAAAGGAAATTATCATGGCTCAGGTAGTATGGTATTAACTGGAACATTTGATGGCAGTCTTACAATTGACAATCTATTTATCACTAAATCTGGTAAATTTTTAGGAACATTAATTGCAAAAAATATTGTTGTTGAAGGTACATTGAAAGCTGACATAGAGGTTGAAAAAATTCATGTGAAGTTCGAAGGAACCGTAGATGGAGAGCTTGTTTATAGACAATTGATAATAGATGAAGGTGCTTTTTTAAATTCATCTAAAGTAGTTAAAATGTCAGATAGCAAAGCTGTTAAGAAATTTAATTCAGCATAAATTACATGTGATTTAAATGGAGATTAATTTTGAAAATTTTTCTAAATTTAAAATCTTAGTAGGAACAGTAATATCAGTCTCCAAAAATGAAAAAGCGAAAAAACCTGCATATATTTTAGAAATTGACTTTGGACAAGAAGTTGGTATCAAAAAAACCTCAGCTCAAATTACAAATTATAGTTTTGAAGATTTGTTAAATACAAAAGTTGTAGCCGTAACAAATTTTCCAAGCAAAAATATTGCAGGGGTTATTTCCGAGGTTCTTGTTTTGGGAGCGGTCACTAGGAATGGAGTTAATTTGCTTAGAACTGATATAAATGTTGAGAATGGAACATTAGTAGGTTAATGAGTGACAAAAAATTAAATACCGAATTAAATGGAATCGCCCCAAGTCTTCACACACCATTTCATAATGACAAAACAATAGATTATCTGAGTTTAAAAAGATTATTAGATCATACTATTGAAACAAAATGCTCTGGTATGCTCGTAGGAGCTGTTGCTGGTGAGACACAAAGTCTAAGTTTTGATGAAAAAATTGAATTAATGGATTTTGTTTTGTCATATGTAGAAAATAGAATCCCTGTGATAATTGGTTGTAGTGCATCTAATCAAAAAGAAAGAATAAGGTTTGCCAAAGCAGCTAAATCTAAAGGTGCGGAATGGTTTTTAGTTCAGTCGCCTGAGGGAATTAATGGAAAACAATTAGTAGAATCTTTTAATGAGATTTCTTCTTTTGGACCTAAAAATTTGATGATCCAAGATTTGTCATGGCATGATAATGGCTTATCTGACAATGATATATTAAGTTTATATTCCAAAGTTGATAAATTTAATGCACTTAAAATAGAAGTTGTAAATTCAGGACCAAAGTATTCAAGAATAAAAAAAATAACAAATAATACACTGCACTTAAGTGGTGGTTGGGCGGTTTCAGGTTTAATTGAGGCTGTTAATAGAGGTGTTCATTCTTTCATTCCATCTACTATGGAAATTATTTTTAATGATGTTTACAATCTAGCAATTAATCAAAAAATTGATAAGGCAAGAGCATTATTCAATTTGATAATTCCTATAATATCATTTACTCATCAACACATAGATATTTCAATTAAGTTTGCAAAGATGCTAAGAGTAAAAGAGGGTATTTTTGATACAAATGTTTGTCGAGGAGAAATATCTGACTTTGATGAATACCAATTAAAAGAGGTAAATATTCTTTTAGAAAAAATAATTTCTATTCAGGACAAATATAAAGATTAAACTTTTTTTTAACAAGTCGTTTAGATTTATAAGTAATTTAATATCCTCCTCTAAATATAAAAATATATAGGGACTAAAACAGTCTCTATATATTTTCAATCTCATAAACTTGACTTATAATAATAAAACTGAAAAGGTTTAGAAATTGTGAATGATTTAATCAAAACATCTAATAAGTTTCCAATTCCTAAAAGCATGAAGGCTTGGGTTTTAGGAAATGCAAATGAACTTAAAATGATTGACAAAGAAATTCCTCTACCTCAAAAGTCAGAAGTATTGATTAGGATTGATGCTGTTGCAATTTGTGCAACAGACCTAGATGTAATAAGTCATGGGCCGCCAGCAATGATTGAGGGAGGGCTACCGTTCAATAAAAATTTTACCCCAGGGCATGAATATATGGGCACGATAGTAGCTCTAGGACCATCTGTAGATGAATTTGAAATTGGTACTAGAGTTACTGTTGAAATACATTCGGGTTGTGGACAATGTAAAAGATGTAGAATGGGAATGTATACATCTTGTCACAATTATGGGCTGAATTATGGAGATAATGATAAAGGTCACCGGGCTAATGGCTTTACTTCAGATGGTGGTTTTAAACAATATGCAATTAACCATATAAACACTCTTATCAAAGTTCCTGATGATATGACTGATGAAGAAGCTACTTTGGTAGTTACGGCAGGTACAACAATGTATGGTTTAACTGAACTTGGGGGTCTTGTCTCCGGTGAGAGTTTAGTTGTCATTGGCCCTGGTCCAATTGGATTACTGGGTGTTGCAATAGCTAAGTCTTTGGGCGCTTATCCCGTAAGTCTTGTTGGAACAAGAAATGATAGACTTGAAATTGGGAAAAAACTTGGGGCTGATTATGTATTTAATGTTAAAGAAGAAAAAAATATAGTTCAAGCCGTTAAACAAAAGGTTTCCAATTTAGGAGTTGATTATGTGATTGAATGTGCTGGCACTGAACAAGCTCTTAATGATGCTATTTTAATGACTAATAGAGGTGGAAAAATTTGTTTAGCAGCGTTTCCTCATGAACAAGTTAAAATAAATATTCCTCATATGGTGATCAACAATATATATATGTATGGAATTAGAGGTGAAGGGAAAAGTGCTACTCACAGGGCTATGGCTTTTATGAAAGAAAAGAGGTTTGATGCAAAATTAATACACACCCATACCTTCAAATTGGAAGACTTACCATTAGCACTTAAATACGCTAGAGAAAGAGTTGATGGTGCAATCAAAGTAGTTCTTAAACCATGGGAGTAGTATTTCGATGACTCCTAACAATCCTTGCCTAGTTTATATAACGGTTGCAAATGAATTGGATGGAAAAAATTTAGCAAAATTGGCACTGCAAAAAAAATTAATAGCTTGTGCAAATTTGTATCCAGAAATTAAATCCATTTTTGAATGGAATAATGAATTAAAAATAGAAAAAGAAACAGTATTGATTTTTAAAACAACTGAAGAAAAATATAATAAATTAGAAAACTTAATTTTAAAAAATCATAATTATGAAACGCCATGTGTTTTGAAATTACCAATAACCGAAGGGCATAAAAAATTTTTGGATTGGATAAAGAATACTGTAAATTAAACTTGTATTACTTTACCTATGTAAGGTAAATTTCTATTATTTTGGGCATAATCTATCCCATAACCAACAACAAATTCGTCTGGTATGTCAAAACCACTCCATTTTATATTTATGTCAGTTTCTCTTCTTGATGATTTGTTTAATAAGCAACAAACTTCTAAAGATTTTGGCTTTCTGCCTTTTAAGAGTTTTATAACCTGATATAACGTGTGACCAGTATCAATAATATCTTCTACTAGGAGAACGTCTATGTTTTTTATATCAGTGTTCAGGTCACTTAATATTCTAACATTTTGGGATGATGACATTGAGTTTCCATAACTCGACACAGTCATAAAATCTATTTCAACAGGGATATTTATTCCTCTTGCCAAATCTGCAATAAAAACAAAAGATCCTCGCAATAATCCAACAACTAATAATTTTTTTGAATTTTTATAAAATTGATTAATTTCTTTGTTTATGGATGCTACTCGTTCCTGAATTTCATTTTCTTTTATTAAAACTTCAATATCATATTTCAAAGACATAATATTTAAAATATACAATATATATTTACTACTTTTAAAGTTAAATTTAATATATTTGTGGAGGGTTTCCTTTTGGTCATTTTTATTTTAGGCGCAATCATTAGTTTTATGTTTTTTTTTCCATTTGTTGTTGCACCAACAATATTTAAAAACTTAAATGAAAAACAAATTAAATTATTTTTAAGATCTTTTTTTCCAAAATATTATCTTTATGGCATGGTTTTAAGTGTATTTGGCACAATTTTTTGTTTATATGAAAAGGATTTGATTTTAATTTTTTCGTTTGGCCTTTTGTTAATTAGTTTTACTTTTTTAAGGCAATATTTAACACCACTTATTAATAATGCTAAAGATAAAGTTGCTGATGATAAAAAAAATGAGGTTAGATTTCAAAGATTACATTTATTGTCAGTGGTGATAAATTTTTTGCAAATAATTTTATGTATATTTTTATTACTGCATATTCTTATTTTTAACTTCAAGATTTAGGGAAAGTTATGAGAACACAAGTTTTAATTATAGGGGGTGGTCCATCAGGATTATTACTATCCCAACTTTTGTCACTTGAAGAAATTGATTGTGTAATCATAGAAAAACATACAAAAGAACATGTCTTATCTAGAGTGAGAGCAGGTGTTCTAGAACAAGGGACAGTTGATTTACTCAAAAAAGCTGGTGTTCACAAACGAATTAAGAAAGAGGGATTTCGACACAATGGGATATTTTTATCAGCAAAAAATAATAGTTTTAGAATTGATTTTAAAAAACTAGTTAACAAACCAGTAACTGTTTACGGTCAAACTGAAGTAACAACTGATTTATATTCAGCTAGAGAAAAATCCAACGGAATTATATTTAATTCTGCAAACAACGTTATGCCATACGATTTCAATACTAACAAACCATATGTTACATTTAATCATCAAGGTATAGAAAAAAAAATTTTTTGTGATTTTATAGCTGGATGTGATGGTTTTCACGGCGTAAGTCGCCAAGCAATTCCTAAAGAAAAAATTAGAACATCAGAAAGGGTGTATCCATTTGGTTGGTTAGGTGTTTTGTCTGAAACACCTCCAGTAAATGATGAGTTGATTTATGCAAATCATGAAACGGGTTTTGCCTTAGCTTCCATGAGAAATAAAAACTTAAGTAGATATTATATTCAAACATCTATCAAAGATAAAATTCAAAAATGGGATGATAAAAAATTTTGGATAGAATTAAAAAAGAGATTGCCTGTTGAAGCATCAGAAAATTTAATCACTGGTCCATCTATTGAAAAATCAATTGCGCCATTAAGGTCATTTGTTGCTGAGCCAATGAAATTTGGTTCTTTGTTTTTAGTTGGTGATGCGGCACATATTGTTCCACCTACAGGTGCGAAAGGTTTGAATTTAGCATTTTCTGACGTACATTATTTGTATGAATCATTAAAGAATTATTATAAAAATAATAATAAAAATGCTATCAATTATTATTCGGATAGAGCTTTAGCTAGAGTTTGGAAAACGATTAGATTTAGTTGGTGGATGACAAAAACATTGCATAAATTTCCTGGTCAATCGTCATTTGACCAAAAAATTCAAGAGGCAGAGCTTGAATATTTAGAAAGTTCTATTTCTAGTCAAAGAGCATTAGCAGAAAATTATGTAGGGTTACCTTTTTAGAAAGAATAAAAATATGAAACGAATTTCTGTACTAAAAAAATCAAGTAAAAATCAACCAGAAAGATTTTATCCAGATTATCAATCAAGTATATTAAGATCACCAAAGCTGGATTTAATTGATTTCATTCCTACAAATACTGAAATGACAGGTCCATTATTTAATCATGACATTATAGGTAAACTTGATAGTGATTTGACCATTAATTTTTCAAAAGATGGTTCTAAGGCAATAGGACAAGAAATTTTTGTTCATGGCTATGTTAAGGATCAATATGGAACACCACAAAAAAATGTTATGATTGAAATCTGGCAGGCAAATGCTGGTGGGAAATATAGACACCCAAATGATAAAAGCAATGTCAAGCTTGACGAAAATTTTTCTGGATGCGGAAGATTTATTACATCATCAGATGGTTATTATCTTTTTAAAACGATTCAGCCTGGAGCATACCCTTTTCCAAATCATGGAATTAAGTGGAGACCAATGCATATTCATTTTTCTTTGTTTGGAAGTTCTTTTGCCCAAAGGCTAATAACTCAAATGTATTTTGAGGGCGATCCACTAATTTCATTGTGTTCGATGGTTAATGCTATACCTAATAAAAAATCAAGAAACTATTTAATTGCAAAGTTAGATTTGTCAAAATCGGAGAGTGAAAAAATATTAGGCTATAAGTTTGACATAGTTTTAAGAGGAAAAGATCAAACTTTTTTTGAAAATAGATTGGAAGGTCTATAAATTGAAAAAGAAAGCTAACACACTTTTAGAAACTCCTTTTCAAACTGCTGGTCCGTTTGTACATATTGGGTGCACTCCTAACTTAATAGGTATAAATAACGTTTTTAAAAGTGATTTTGGTTTACGACCTTTTAAAAATGTTCCTAAGAACAAGTTAATAAATATTTCGGGGACTGTTTTTGATGGATCCGGTGTTCCTGTATATGATGTAATGATTGAAACTTGGCAATGCAATTCTGAAGGCATTTATGTTAAAGGTGAAGGTTTTGGCAGGGTTATACCTGATTTTGAAAGTGGAGAATTTATTTTTAATACTGTTAAACCTGGTTTTACCCAAAATGAAAATGGAAAACCCCAAAGCCCGCACATTTTATTTTGGATTGTAGCTAGAGGAATTAATCAACCATTAGTTACAAGAATGTATTTTGATGAAAATGAAACAAAAAATGATTATTTATTTAAAAAAATTAAGGACAAAGAAAGACAAAAAACTTTATTAGCAAAAAAAATTGATGAAAATAATTATTTGTTTAATATAAATTTGCAGGGTGAAGAAGAAACAGTTTTTTTTGATTTTTAAGTTTGATAAGGATTTTTATGCCTAGATCTCAACACATGATAAGATTTTATAAGGATTACAATGATCAAGTACAAAAAGACATAAAAAAAACTGTAAACGCAAAACCAAAAGGGCCTTTAGCATTTTTTTTATTTTACTGTTATGTAATGTTTTGGGCGTATGTATTTTGGACACCTCCAATAAATTCATTTTACTAGTCTCAAATGCAGAGAAATGAAAAATCAATAATATGGAATGCTGGAGAATTGATTTATTCCTCAGGCAGTGTATCTAGCGAGGCTTATTTGATTATGGAAGGATATGTTAATTTAGAAACGAATGATGGTTTTAGATTAAGTAGACTTGGTATGGGAGAAATATTTGGTGAAACTTCTTTATTGTTAGGCACAAAAAGAACGGTAACCGCTAAAGCATGTGATCAAAAGGTAGTAGCAAACATTATACCTAGAGATTATTTTAAAAAACTCACTCAAACAGATGTTGTGTTAAATGCAATTATTAGGAAAACACAAGTTAGATTAATTGAAGCAAACAAAAAAACAAACCAACTTGCCATGGAAGTGTCTGATCTTTTATCTTCAATTAAGGGTCAAGGGGATGGACAAAATGAACTTGCTCAAAGAATATCTAATTTGAGAACAAAAATTACAGAAATTAACAGGGCAAATAATGATTAATTGTTAAATCTAACTTAGAATAAAACCTTCGTAGTTACTTTCTTTAACCTTATTACATATTTCTTTGTATACTGGAAGACCACCTGCGTATGGCATAAAGACTTGAGGCTTCCCTGGTATGTTTGCTCCCAAATACCATGAATGTTTTACAGTAGGTAGCAAGGTTTTATTAGCTGCCTCATTTACCTCTTTGCCCCATTCATCTGATTTTTGATTTGTTGTAGTAATTTTTTCATAATTGTTGTCAATCATGTATTTTATACAATCAGTTACCCATTCAACATGTTGCTCTATAGCAGTAGGCATATTTGTAAGAACTGAAGGGCTTCCTGGACCAGTAATTGTAAACATGTTTGGGAAACCAGGAATTTGTAACCCAAGATAAGTTTTAGGTCCTTCTTTCCAGTATTCTTCTAGCTTTAAACCATTTTCACCAGTAATATTTAATTTTATCAGAGTTCCTGTCATTGCATCATATCCTGTGGCAAAGACTATCATATCTAAATCATAGTAATTTTTTTCTGTAGCTATTCCATTCTCATCTATGTATTTTATAGGATCTGATCTTATATCTACTAAATGAACATTATCCCGGTTATATGTCTCAAAGTAATTTGTGTCTATAGGTGGTCTTTTGCCTGCGTACGGATGATCAAAATTTGTTAAGATTTTTGCGTAATCTTCATTCTTGACTATCTCTTTTATCTTTTTCTTAATAAATTCTGATGCAGTGTTGTTAGCGTCTTTATCACTGATAATGTCTTTAAAAGTGCCTCGAAATTGTAACCCACCTTTTTCCCATGCTTCTTCATATCTTCTTAATCGTTCACTGTCATTAACCTCATGAACAAGTGTTTCACTAATTATAAACGCATGTCCATTAGGAGTTTTTTTAACAGTGTTTCTTAATTCATTATAATTATCTTTTACGTATTTTTTAAATTCTGCTGAAAGAGGTTTGTTTCTAGCTGGCACACTATAATTTGGTGTTCTTTGGAATACAGTTAAATGTTTAGCAGATTCAGCTATTACCGGCACAGCTTGAATCCCTGTTGACCCTGTTCCAATTTGTCCAACAATTTTCCCATTAAAGTTTACATCATTTTTAGGCCAATTCCCTGTATGAAAATAGGGTCCTTTGAACTTATTCAAACCTTCAATATTAGGAATGTTAGCCGTGGAGATACAACCTACAGCAGTAATTAAAAATTTAGATGATAAAATTTTATTATCTGAAGTTTCTATATGCCAATGTTTTTCATTTTCATTGTAGGTGGTTTTGATGACTTCTGACTTGAAGTTTATATCCTTTTTTAAATCAAACTTTTCAGATACAAAATCTAGATACTTTCTGATTTCTGCATGACCTGGATATCTTTCACTCCATTCCCATTCTTTGAAAATTTCATCAGAAAAAAAGTATGTATAAGCGTGGCTCTCAGTATCACACCTAGCTCCTGGGTATCTGTTCCAATACCATGTTCCACCAACTCCATCACCTTTTTCTAAAATTACACAATTTAATTTTAATTGGTTCCTTAATAGATAAAGTTGGTATAAACCGGAAAAACCAGCCCCAATTATTATTGCATCATAATGTTTGTTTTGGGTTGCAATCATATTCATTTATAGCTAATTAAATTTATATTTAAATAATATCATAATTGCTAAACAATTTGCAAAAATTGTTTAAAAAAAGAGAAAATATAATTGTATGGATCCAATATCTCAAGGAACTTTTGGTGGAGTATTCTCACAGTTTTTTTCATCTAAAAAAAAATTAACTGTTGCGACAGTCATTGGAATTATAAGTGGGTTAGCTCCAGATCTTGATGTATTTATTAAATCTTCTTATGATCCATTACTAAGTCTAGAGTATCACAGACAATTCACTCATTCTTTTATATTTATTCCTTTTGGCGCACTAATTGTCACTTTATTTACTTATTATTTAGTTAAAAAATATGTAACTTTTTTTGAAAACTACATTTTTGCTTTCGTTGGGTACTCTACTCATGCTTTACTAGATGCATGCACTAGTTATGGAACTCAGTTATTTTGGCCATTTTCAAATTATCGATTTGCTTGGAATAGTATTTCAATAATTGATCCTCTTTTGACTATACCGATATTAATCTTAATGATTTTAGCCGTTATTTTGAAAAAAAAGTTCTTAAATATAATCGGTTTAATTTGGATTTTTTTGTATTTGGGGTTTGGGTTTTTTCAAAGTTCAGTTGCATTAAAAGAAGCAAAAAATCTTGCTAAATATAGAAATCATAACTTCCAAAAAATTACTGTTAAACCGAGTTTGGGGAACCTATTTTTGTGGAAAATAGTATATCTATATGAAGGTAAATATTATGTCGATTCTGTAAATCTGATTGGACAGACTAAGTTTTGCTTCGGAGAAACTATTGATAAATTGGATACTAATATTCATTATAAAAATTTAGATAAAGATAGTAAGCAATTTAAAGATATTTTAAGGTTTAGTTGGTTTTCACAAGAGTACCTTGCGTATGATAAAGACAAAGATTTAATAATTGACGTAAGATATTCTGCAATTCCTAATGAGGCTGAAGGTCTATGGGGAATAAAAATTAATTCAGACCCAAATTATAAAGATCATGTAAAATGGGTGGTTAATAGAGGAAACTTTTTTGAGAGAGGGCCAAAATTCAAAGCAATGTTATTTGGTGATTT
>Ga0115011_10002467_pt1 | contig 12845 bp, 12 predicted proteins | sample TroAtlMetagenome_2_FD_88705 | JGI IMG/M metagenome (GOLD analysis project Ga0115011, IMG submission 88705) | Marine eukaryotic phytoplankton communities from Atlantic Ocean - Tropical Atlantic ANT8 Metagenome | ecosystem: Environmental > Aquatic > Marine > Oceanic | place: Tropical Atlantic... | reverse complement strand
CTGAAAAATACAAAAACAAAAATGTAGTTATCTCTGGAGGTGGTGATTCTGCTTTAGACTGGGCCATGTTTCTTGCTGAAAGAGAATACTGTAAAACGTTAACTCTAATACACAGAAGTGAAAGATTTAGGGGTCATTTAGATTCTGTTGATAGAATAATTAATCTAAGTAAAGAAAATAAAATCAACTTGATGCTAAATTCACAAGTGACAAATATATCTTCTGAAAAACTAACAATAAATAACAAACAAAAATTAAATTACGATTTTTGGATACCTTTATTTGGTTTGTCCCCTAAACTTGGACCAATAGCAGAATGGGGGTTGAATTTAGAAAACAACAAAATAAAAGTAAGAACATATGACTATAAAACAAATTTGAACGGAGTCTATGCAATTGGAGACATAAACACTTATAAAGGAAAATTAAACTTAATACTTTGTGGTTTTCATGAAGCAGCTCTTGCCGCACAATCAGCATACAAATATATTAATCCAGATAAGAAATTTTTACTAAAATACACAACAGTATCTGGTGTAAATAAATTTTAATATGATAAACATTACAATAATAGACCAAGACAATAACGAACACAAAATAGAATTAGATGAGAATTGTGAATTAAATTTAATGGAAGTTTGCAAAACTAATGACATAGATGTAGAAGGTGTCTGCGGTGGAATGGCATTATGCGCAACATGTCATTGTTTAGTTGAATCAAATCACAAATTGGAGGAAAAACAAGATGCTGAAATAGCAATGCTAAATCAATGTTTTAATTTAGAGAAAAATAGCCGACTATCTTGCCAAATACAAGTATCCAAAGAAATAGATGGACTGAAAATAAGATTAATAGGGGATTATTAAGAGCAACCTTTATTGTTTGTGATTTTTAATTTTTTACTTTTATTGTCTTGAGAATTAATTATTTGATCAATATTATCAGCAATAGAGCTAAATATATTCTTAATCTTTGTGTCTTTTTGTAAAACAAAAGGCCTTCCAACATCACAAGATTCCCTAATAGAACCACTTAAAGGTATAGATCCTAAAAAGTTCTCTTTATAATCTTCAGCTACATTCCTAACTCCATGTTCACCAAAAACAAATTCTTTTTTAGATTCATTTTCATAATAAGACATATTTTCAACTAAACCTATTATTGGCACAGATATATCTTCTTTTTTAAACATAGCTATTCCCTTCTTGACGTCAGCTAAAGCTATTTTTTGAGGTGTACTAACTATTACTGCGCCATCTAACTCCAAACTTTGAACTAATGTTAAGTGTATGTCACTTGTGCCTGGAGGCAGGTCAATAAAAAGATATTCTACATCACTCCAATCCACGTCCTCTACAAATTGCTTAAAAGCTTTTGTTGCCATTGGGCCTCTCCATATAACTGGAGAATTTTGATTCACAAAATTACCTATTGATAAAATTTTCACACCGTAATTAGACAGAGGTATTATCTTATTAGTTTTTTTATCTAAAGCAGGTGACTGGTCTTCTATATCAAACATAATATGTTGTGAAGGACCATAAACATCTGCGTCAATCAACCCCACTTTATATCCTTTTTGAGCAAAAGAAGTAGCAAGATTACAAGCAACGGTAGACTTACCAACACCTCCTTTTGCTGAAGAAATAGCTATTATTTTCTTTTTATTAATCTCTTTATTCTTTTGCTGTACTAATAAAATAATATCTAAACTATATTTTTTAGAATCAAAATCTATTTTACTGTGAATTAATGAAGTTATATCTTCTTTTAACTTAATCTTAAAATTATAAGTAGGATTATATATTGATATCTCTAATTTTATATTATCTGAACTGATCAATATATTATTTATTGTACCTGCCTTACTGTTCCCCTCTAAATCAGAAACACCACATTCTTTCAGAACAATTAAAATATTTTCTTTATTTAATTTCATTATATATTATTCAACATAAATTTAATATAAGTAATTGATTTGCCCTTTGAATTAAACTTTTTTTCATAATAAGTCTTAATGTCTAAATCTCTTATTTTCTTATTTTTTGTAATATCATTTACGTTTTCTAATATTCGTAATTTATTTTTTACCAAAATATCTAATGTATATTCATAAAGCTCTTGACTGTCTGTTTTAAGATGAATAAAAGATTTCTTTGATAAGATTTGTTTGTAAATCTCTAAAAAACGCAATGAAGTTAATCTTTTTCTTGATTTAGATTTCTTTAAAAAAGGATCTGGGAAGGTTATCCATATTTCAGAAATTTCGTTTTTAGAAAACACTAAATTTAAATGCTCTATTCTAGTTCTCAAAAAACGCACATTATCTAATTTCAAATCAATAGCATCTTTAGCCCCTTTCCAAATCCTTTCTCCTTTTATATCAATGCCTATATAATTTTTATTTGGATTTTTTTTAGCTAAACCTATAGTGTATTCACCCTTACCACAAGCTAATTCTAAAACAATTGGATTGTTGTTTTTAAAAATATCTTTTTGCCAGCAACCAGCTTCTTTGTTGTTAAAAATATCATCATAATTTATTTCAATTACGTTATTAAAATTTCTTATTTCACTGAATCTTTGTAACTTGTTTTTTGCCATTATATGATAAACTCAATTTTTAATATTAAAGATAATAACGATTTTGAAAAAATAGCAATTGATGTGTTTCAATATCAAGCTAAAAATAACAAAGTATATAATAAATATCTTGAAAATCTTAAAATTAACATAAAAGAAATTCAAAAAACAGAAGACATAATATACTTACCTATATTACTATTTAAAACACATGAAGTGAAAATAAAAAAAGATTATGAAATTATTTTTGAAAGCAGTGGAACAACTATTGATAAAAAATCTCAAAACTATGTGCATAAACTTGACATATATGAAAAAAGTATAATAAAAAACTTTGAATATTTTTTTGGTGATATCACAAAATACAACATAATAGGAATTTGCCCTAATTACAAAAACAACAAAAATTCTTCTTTGTTGTATATGATCAACCATCTAATTAAAAAATCTCAAAATGATATTAGCTCTTTTTTAGAAAGCAATAAAGAAGATTTAAAAAACTTAATTAACAAGTCCAGCAAAACAACTATACTTTTCGGTACTAGTAGTTTTTTGATGAAATTAGCTGAGTCTAATAAACAAAATCTTGAAAACTGTATTATAATAGAAACAGGAGGCAATAAGGGTTTGTCAAAAGATTTGACTAAAAAAGAAATGTATAAGTTCTTAGAAAAGAAACTTAACCCAAAATATATATATTCTGAATACGGTATGGCAGAATTAATGTCACAAGCTTACGCACTAAAACAAAATAAATTTAAAACTCCTCCTTGGATGAAAATAAAAATAAGAAACATAAACAATCCTTTTCAAATATTAAAAGACAACCAAACAGGAGGAATCAATATTATAGATTTAACTAACTATGAAAATTGTTCTTTTATTCAAACAGATGATATAGGTAGACAAAATAATAATACATTTGAAATCTTAGGTCGATATGAAAATTCTATGGCTAGAGGATGTAGTATGCTTAATTAAAATATGATAAAGATTAACAAAAATATAAAGATAGCTAACACTTTGCCTGGGCATTTATATAATAGTGAAGATTTTTTAAATAAATGTAAAAAGAAAATATTTGAATCAACTTGGCAATTTGTAATTGACAAAAAAAAAATAAAAGAAAAAGAAATTATACCAATTCAATATATTGAAAATTACATAGACGAACCCTTAATCATAACTAAAAAAAATGGCATAAAATGCATGTCCAATGTATGCACTCACAGAGGCAACATTTTAATAGAGCAAAAAACTAATTTTAAAAAAAAAATAATATGTAATTATCACGGTAGACAATTTGACGAAAATGGGAAAATGACTTTTATGCCCAAATGCTCTGAATTAAAAAACTTTCCATCTCAAAATGACCACTTAACAAAAATACCATGTAAACAATGGAAACAATTTATTTTTAATTCATTGAATCCTAAATATAGTTTAAATGAATATTTTAAAGATATGGAGACAAGAGTTGGATGGATGCCAATTGAAAAATTTAAATATTCAAAAAAAATGTCTTGTGAATATTTGGTGAAAGCAAATTGGGCTTTGTATTGTGACAATTACCTAGAAGGATTTCATATTCCTTTTGTGCACGAAGACTTATCAAAAGCTATAGACATGACTCAATACAAAACAGAAATATTTAAATTGTCTAACTTGCAAATAGGATTTTCTGACAACCCTAAAGAGTGCTTTAAATTACCCAAAAATTCTCCGGAATATGGATTAAATGTTGCGGCATATTATTTTTGGATTTTCCCAAATATTATGTTCAATTTTTATCCATGGGGTCTGTCAATAAATATTGTAAAACCTCAAAAAGTAGATTTAACTAAAATAGAATACCATACTTATATATGGGATGAATCTAAATTAAATATAGGGGCAGGTGGAGATGTTGGCAAAGTTGAAAAAGAGGATCAAGAAATAATAGAAAGAGTTCAAAAAGGAACTAAATCAAGATACTATAAACATGGAAGATATTCTCCTTCTATGGAACAAGGAACTCATCATTTTCATACTTTAATAAGTGATTTTTTAAAATAGTCTTATTTTTTTATAAGATCACCATTTGAATCATATTGATTCATTTCTCCTTGCATAACTCCTTTTATAAAATTAGACTCATAAGCTACTTTGCCATTAGGATGAAATGTCTGAACAACACCCTCTTCTAAACCATTTTTAAAAAACGCTTTATAACGTAATTTACCATTATCATAATAAGATTTTAAAAAGCCATCTGAAGGTTTACCGTTAACAAAAACATGTTTTAATAAATAATTACCATTATCATATTTGACTTTTACTAAACCGTCAACGGGGGTCATTGTCTCTTCTTCAATGTAAAGTTTCCCGTCATAAACAAATTCATCTACATTTAAATTATATTCTTTTTTAGAATCCTTCCAAGAAACCTTAGAATCCTTCCAACTTTGACTAAAAGAAACAAATGGGATAATTGACAAAAGCATTAATATTATGATTCTCATGTTTTTTTATTTAATGATTATTATAAAATAATTTTTCTTTCCCTTTTGAATTAATAAATATTTATCATTCAATAAATCTTTGTTTTCTATTTTTTTATCTATTGTGATCTTTACTTTATTCAATGAAACTGAATTAGACTCTAACATCCTTCTGGCTTCACTCTTAGAATTAAAAACTGAAGTGTGTGAAGAGAGTAAATCTACAATATCTGATTTAAAGATGTTTTTTTCTGAAACTTCATAAGTAGAAACACCTTCAAATACATTTAAACAATCCTTTTCACTTAAGCTAGCAACATCATCATAGGTAGATTTACCAAATAATATACTACTAGCTTTTAAGGCTAATTCAAATTTGTCTTTTGAGTGAACTAAACAAGTAACTTGCTTAGCTAATTCCTTTTGAGCTACACGATAATGCGGGTTTTCAACTTGCTCTTTCATTATATCACTGATTTGTTTTTGATCTAAAAGAGTAAATATTTTTAAATATTTTTCTACATCCTCGTCACTTGTATTTAACCAAAATTGATAAAACTTAAAAGCCGAAGTTTTATTTTCATCAAGCCAAATATTACCACCATCAGATTTACCAAATTTAGACCCATCTGCTTTTTCTATTAAAGGTGTTGTTAGAGCATAGGCCTCACCTCTTTCTTTTTTTCTAATTAACTCTGTACCTGTAACTATGTTTCCCCATTGATCTGAACCTCCTAACTGAACTTTGCAGTTTTTGTGTTTAAATAAATAATAAAAATCATAACCTTGCACTAGTTGATATGTAAACTCTGTAAAAGACATGCCTGTCTCTAATCTTGATTTTACTGAGTCCTTTGTCATCATATAATTAATAGTAATATGTTTTCCTGCATCTCTAATAAAATCTAGAAAACTAAAATCTTTAAACCAATCTATGTTATTAATAATTTCAGCTGAATTTTTATTAGAATCAAAATCTAAAAACTTTAATAATTGTTTTTTTATGCCTTCAATGTTTTGTTTAATTACATCTTCGGGAAGCAGTTTTCTTTCAGAATCTTTACCTGAAGGGTCTCCAACCATACCTGTGGCTCCTCCAACTAATAAAATAGGTTTATGTCCATTTCTCTGGAAATGAATCATAGTCATGATTTGAACAAGATTACCTATATGTAGTGAATCTGCTGTAGGATCTATCCCTACATAAGCGGTAGTTGATTCCTTTGACAACTGTTCTTCTAATCCAGGTATGAAATCATGGATCATTCCTCTCCACTTTAATTCTTGTATAAAACTCATATTCAAAAATAATTAAACTAATTCATTTCTAACATTATTATACTATCTAATATTTCTTGATAAAGTAAATCTAATTCTTCTATATTTTCAAAATAATAATCTATAGTTAAATCAAAATCATTTTGTGTAATGCTATGCTTATGTTTAAATTCTTTAGTCAACAATGTATCAAATTCTGTAATATTCAAAACTGAATCTTGAACAAAAAAATCAATCAATATATTTTTAAAATCTGTTCTTTTAATTAAATCTTCATTTTTATTTTTTTCAACTCCACAAGAAAACAAAAAACAAAACAAAAAAACAAAAATAAATTTCATGTTAATCAATATTAAAACTCAAAGCCATTACCTCTCTTTTGTCTGAAAATTCTCCGTTCACAAAGGCTAAATTGCCATTCACGAAAGTATGAGTTATAACCCCTTTAAATTCTACACCCTCTAACGGAGACCAACCACATTTGTAAAAAATATTGTCTTTATTTACTGTGTATTTTTTATCATAATCAAACATGACTAAATCTGCAAAACACCCTTCTCTAACAAAGCCTCTCTTATGTATATTAAAGCACTTTGCCGGATTATGACACATCTTTTCAACAATTTTCTGCAAAGTCAATTCTCTATTAACCAAAGACAACATAACGTTAAAAGTATGTTGAACCATAGGCCCACCAGAAGGACATTTTAAATATTTATTTTGTTTTTCTTCAATAGTGTGAGGCGCATGGTCGCTAGCTATAACATCTATTTTGTCATTAACTAAAGCTTCCATTAAAGCTATTCTGTCTTCCTCAAATTTGACAGCAGGATTCCACTTAATCAAAGACCCCTTTGTTTGATATAGCTGATTATTAAAGTACAAATGATGGGTACAAGCTTCTGAAGTTATCCTCTTGTCTTTAATATCACCTGAAACAAATAAATCTAACTCATCTTTAGTAGAAATATGCAATATATGTAATCTTGTTCCATGTTTTTTCGCTAACTCAACTGCGAAAGAACTTGATTTGTAGCAAGAATGATGATTTCTAATAATTGGGTGTAAATCAATAGGTATTTCTTCTCCATATATTTGCTTGTACTTTTCAATATTACTTTTTATAGTTTGTTCGTCTTCACAATGTGTTGCTATTAAAAATGGAGAATTTTTAAAAAGATTATCTAATATTTTATCATTATCAACTAACATGTCTCCTGTAGAAGAACCCATGAAAATTTTTATTCCTGGTATTTGTGTTTTATCAAACCGCATTACATCATCATAATTTGTGTTTGTTACTCCACCAAAAAAAGAATAATTAACAAAAGAGGTGTTTTTAGCTATATCAATTTTTTCATTTAATAAATTTTGATTTATAGTTTGAGGATTTGTGTTAGGCATTTCCATGAAAGAAGTAACTCCTCCCGCTAAAGCTGATTTAGACTCTGATTTTATATTTGCTTTATGGGTTAAACCTGGTTCCCTAAAATGAACTTGATCATCTATTACACCTGGCATTAAATATTTCCCGCCTCCTTCAACAATATTGAAATTATTTTCTGCAGAAATACTTTTTGATATTTTTTTTATATAACACCCATCAATTAATATATCCGATTCAAAAATCTGATTTTCATTAATTATTTTTACATTTTTAATTAAAGTAAATGACATTTAATTGTATTTTTTAAATATACTTTTGATCTTCATTTTAATCACTCCAAAAACAGCTTCTATAATGATTTTTTTACTCATTTTAGAATTACCTAATTCTCGATCAGTGAAAACAACTGGGACTTCTACAATGTTAAATCTATATTTCCAAGCTCTGAATTTCATTTCTATTTGAAAAGCATAACCTGTAAATTTTATATTTTCAAAACCTATTTTTTCTAAAACTTTTCTCCTGTAACACTTAAAACCAGCTGTAGAATCATGAATAGGTAATCCCGAAACAAACTTAACATATTTTGAAGCAAAATAAGATAATAGAACTCTAGACATTGGCCAATTCACAACATTTACACCTTTAACATATCTTGAACCTATCACAACATCTCCTCCTTCTTTAGCTGCATTATGTAATTTAATTAAGTCATCCGGGTTGTGAGAAAAATCTGCATCCATTTCAAAAATAAAATCATAATCCCTTTTTAAAGCCCATTTAAATCCATGTATATATGCTGTACCTAAACCTAACTTTCCTTTTCTTTCTTCTATAAAAAGATTGTCTTTATACTTTAACATTAATCTTTTAACTATATCTGCTGTACCATCAGGAGAATTATCTTCTATTATAAGAATATGAAATTTTGTTTCTAATGCAAAAACATAAGAAATAATGTTTTCAATATTCTCTTTCTCGTTATATGTTGGTATTATTACTACCGATTTACTCATTTTAATCTATTTTTAATTATATCTTTAATTACAGTAGAATCCAGCAAAGTACTTGTGTCTCCAAAATTGTTATTTTCGCCATCAGCAATTTTCCTTAATATCCTTCTCATAATTTTACCAGAACGAGTTTTTGGCAAGTCTTTTACAAATTGAATGTAATCTGGTTTAGCTATAGACCCTATTTCTTGTTTCACAATATTTAGTATTTGATTTTTATTAATTTCTGTTTTTTTATTCTTCAATATAATAAAAGCATAAATACCTTGTCCTTTTATTTCATGATTAAATCCTATTACTGCTGACTCTACAACTTCATCATGTAAGTTTATGGCGTTCTCTATTTCAGCAGTACCTAACCTATGGCCTGAAACATTAATTACATCATCTACTCTACCTATAATTCTATAATATCCTTTTGCATCTCTTTTACAAGCATCTCCCGTAAAGTATTTTTTCTTAAAAGTAGAAAAATATGTTTCTTGACATCTTTCATGATCTCCATAAATTGTTCGTAACATTGAAGGCCAAGGGAAATCTATACATAAATATCCTTCAATATTATTTTCTAAAATTTCTTGTCCTTCCTCATTAACTATAACTGGCTTTATGCCTGGTAAAGGCAAAGTAGCATATGTTGGTTTCAATTCTGTTATACCCGCTAAAGGAGATATCATAATACCTCCTGTTTCTGTCTGCCACCAAGTATCAACAATTGGACATTTAGACTTTCCTATATATTTATAATACCATTCCCACGCCTCTATATTAATAGGTTCACCCACAGAACCCAATACTTTTAAAGAATCTAAACTATATCCTTCAACAAAGGACTCTCCTTTTGCTTGCAAAGCTCTAATAGCTGTTGGAGCTGTATAAAAAATATTCACTTTATGTTTGTCTATAATCTCCCAAAACCTACTAGGGCTGGGCCAAGTTGGGACTCCTTCAAACATCATAATAGTTGAGCCTGCTAACAAGGGACCATAAATTAAATAAGTGTGACCTGTTATCCAGCCAACATCAGCTGTACACCAAAATATATCATTTTTTTCATGCTGAAAAACATTAATAAATGAATACTGAGCATAAACCATGTAACCTGCTGTTGTGTGCAAAATACCTTTTGGCTTTCCCGTAGACCCGGATGTGTATAAAATAAATAAAGGGTCTTCTGAATCCATGACTTCTGCTGGTCTAATGTTATCGACTTTCTTAATTTCTTCGTTCAATAAAACATCTCTTTTTTTATTTATCTTAATGTCTTTTTGACTTTTTTTTACAATTATTACTCTTTCAACTATATCAGCACTCTCAAGAGCTTCATCTACAATTTTTTTTAAATTAATAACCTTATCTCCTCTATAACTGTAATCTGCTGTAATTAAAGTTTTACAGCCGCTATCTTTTATTCTTTCAGATAAAGATTTAGAAGAAAAACCTGCAAATACTACAGAATGAACAGCTCCGATTCTAGCACAAGCTAAAACAAAAAACACTAATTCAGGAATCATAGGCATATAAAGACAAACTCTATCACCTTTTTTAACATTATTCGCAAGTAATACATTAGATAATTTGCAAACTTGAGAAAAAAGTTCGTTATACGATATAACTTGCGGTTCATCTTTGCTGTCGTTAGGCTCCCAAATTATAGCTGGATTAGTCCCCCTTAAACGTAAGTGTCTATCTAAACAGTTTTCTGTTATATTTAATTTAGCTCCTTGAAACCATTGTACATTATAATTATCAAAATCCCAAGACAATACTTGATCATGGTTTTTATACCACACAAAACTTTTAGATTTATTATCCCAAAAAGACTCAGGATCAGAGGTGCTTTCTTTATATTCCTTTAAGTATTCTTTAAAGTCATTTATTTTTTTCAATATTCTATTTCTTTAATTAATATAAATTTAATAATTAGTTATTTCTTTTTATACTTATATAAATGTAATTTATATATATTTGTTTTAAACAAAAACTTATGACTATGACAATCAGAATTCTTTTAATATCTATACTTTTCCCTATATACAGTTTTTCACAAATAGTTTTTCAAGACTGTTCAGATTTATTCTTCTCAGAATATTTAGAAGGATGGGGTAATGATAAAGGATTTGAAATATATAATCCCACTAGTGACACGATATACTTGGAAAACTATGCTGTAAAAAGATACGGCAATGGTTCTCCAACAGAAACTGAATCTTTCTCTTTAAGTGGATTTATAGCTCCTTATGATGTAATTGTAGCTTGTAATGGTCAAACTGACTCAATAGACATGGGGACTTGGTGGTCACCTGCTGTTGATGCTAATCTACATTCAATATCAGATTTACATGATGTTGAGTATCCTGCAGTTTGTTATTTTAATGGAGATGACGCGATAACTTTAGAAAAAAGTGGTTTTGCCGGATGGGATATATTAGACTGTATTGGTAAAATAGGAGAAGATCCTGGGTATGGTTGGACAGATGATGCTAGTGCTGGATTTACTGATGCAAACGGTGGTGCTACATGGACACAAAATAACATATTAAAAAGAAAAAGCAATGTAAAACATGGTTCTATACAATCTGTTGTTTTTAATGTTACTTTAGAATGGGATTCTTTACCAGCTAACGACTGGGTTAATTTAGGTTCACATGCTTGTGACTGTGCTCCTGTTTCATCTATTGAAAAAATCGAAAATAATGTTAAAATATATCCTAATCCTATTGCTAACACAGATTTTATGATAATACAATCAGATGAGTTTATTGAAAGTTTGCAAATAATTAATTCTGGCGGTCAAGTAATACAGAATATATCTCCTAAAGATAAAGTGGTTTTCTTAAATGTTAAAAACTATAAAAAAGGCAATTATTTTGTTATTGTGAACACAAAAAACAAACAAACAAATACAACAATGATTGTTAATTAGAAAATGAAATTTTTTTATTTTTCTTTAATTTTTTTATTTTCTCCTCTACTTATAATTTCACAGGTTAATTTTTATGGAAATGTTTATGATAAATCATCAAAAGAAACATTAATTGGGGCCAATATTTTTGTAGACAATAAGTTTATCACTTCAACTGATTTTAATGGAGAATATGAGTTTGTAATTGAACAGAAAGATAAATATAAAATAGAAGTTTCTTTTGTGGGATACGAAAACATAACTAAAGAAATAAATGGATCTAAAAAAGAAGCTAAAAATGATTTTTATTTATCAAATAAAAAATTAAGTGAAATTTCTGTTGTTGCTGATATCGCGATTGACAGAAAAACGCCTGTTGCTTTTTCAACTGTAAATGCTGAAAAAATAGAAAGTGAATTAGCATCACAAGATATTCCTATGATATTGAATTCTACTCCTGGTGTATACGCAACACAACAAGGGGGAGGAGATGGTGATGCTCGTATAACAATAAGAGGATTTAATCAAAGAAATGTGGCTGTAATGATAGACGGGATACCTGTTAATGACATGGAAAACGGATGGGTGTATTGGTCCAATTGGTTTGGACTCGATGCTGTTACTTCAAATATACAAGTTCAAAGAGGTTTAGGCGCTTCAAAAATAGCTATCCCCTCAGTAGGAGGAACTATGAACATAATAACAAAAGGGATAAAAAGTAAAAACTTTATGAAAATAAAACAAGAAATAGGAAGCTTTGGTTATTATAGAACCAGCTTAGGTTTAAACATGAAAAATAAAAAAGGATGGGGTTTTACTTTGGCTAGTTCTTACAAAAAAGGTATTGGATATGTAGATCAAGCTTATACTGAAGGCTTATTTTATTATGCTAAAATTCAAAAACAATTAAACAAACACATAATTACATTTACAGCTATGGGGGCTCCGCAGCATCATGGACAGAGATCTTACAAAAATTCCATTGCGACATATAGTGAACAAACTGCAAATGATTTAAATGTAGATACTAGCTATTTCCCTGAATTATTTGACCTAGGATATGACTATAATGAGCATGTAGGTGAAATAGATCGATATAGAATAAATGAATATGGAGACACAATACATTCTTCTTACACAAGGCTCAATACTAAAAAAAATTATTACCATAAGCCACAATTTTCAATAAGAGATTTTT
>Ga0115011_10002465_pt1 | contig 12848 bp, 5 predicted proteins | sample TroAtlMetagenome_2_FD_88705 | JGI IMG/M metagenome (GOLD analysis project Ga0115011, IMG submission 88705) | Marine eukaryotic phytoplankton communities from Atlantic Ocean - Tropical Atlantic ANT8 Metagenome | ecosystem: Environmental > Aquatic > Marine > Oceanic | place: Tropical Atlantic... | reverse complement strand
CCGAAACCAAAATTGAACGAGGTTCCGGACGTCTTGAACTAGCGAACTGGCTTACTCAGGATGACCATCCTTTAACGCCGCGAGTTATCGTCAACCGCATCTGGGCTCAGCATTTTGGCCGCGGGATTGTGGAATCATTAGATAATTTTGGGAGACAAGGCAAACGACCTACGCACCCCGAACTCTTAGACTGGCTGACGCAAACATTTGTTGATGAGGGATGGTCGCTGAAGCAACTCCATCGCCGAATCATGCTTACAGCAACGTATCAGCTTAGCAGTCTTGATGAATCGAACACACGCCAGACCCAGGACCCCGGCAACATATGGTTATGGAGACATTCACGTCAAAGGCTGGATGCCGAATCGATACGAGATTCCATCCTCTTCACTAGTGGTCAGCTGAATCCAACTCAACCGGGGGCACATCCACTCGACCCATGGTATAAAACACGCTACAGCCTGAACAATCCCTTCCACAAAGAATACGACCACAACCATCGCAGCGTCTATCTATTTACCCAACGAATATTCCGACATTCGATACTGGGGTTATTCGATAGCCCGGACACTAACAGCAGTACGTCAGAACGAAACACAACCAACGTTCCTGCTCAAGCTCTGTTCCTGATGAATTCCAAGTTCATTGCTGAGCAATCGCAGGCACTGGCTGTACGCATGGTCGACGCGAAGGATACTAAAGACGAACAAATTCGCTGGCTTTTCCAGCATTTATTCTCCCGTGAAATCGTCCCGGGAGAACTACAGGAAATCAAAACATTCCTACAAGCCTACCAACAAACTAATCATATTTCGAACGCTTCCACCGGAACACCACTACACGAATATCAGGCTTTGTGCCGAGTATTATTAACAAGCAACGAGTTCTTTTTCATCGACTAGGCCTGTGACTATCTATACAACAAATATCGATCGCAGAACGGCACTCAAACGGCTTGGAAAAGCGGCTACGATAGGAGCTCTACCCGGTATTGTGCCTGGCAGTACTGCGGTCATGGGGAAAGAACTCCCTGCAGCACATTTCACACCTAAAGCAAGGCAGGTCATTGTTCTGTACATGTCGGGGGGATATTCCCATGTCGACACGTTTGACCCGAAACCTCGTTTAGCACGCGAACATGATACTTCGATCGGCTACGAGTTTGGACGCAAAAACTTTGACCGCTACCTCAAAGCATCCAACTGGAAATTTCGCCCGAACAAACGGTGTGGTACCGAGGTGAGTGACCTTTTCCCACACTTACGGGAACAAATGCACGAATGCGCTCTCATCCGTTCTATGAATTGCGATCACATCGACCACGGCGAAGCCACGCTGCAGTTGCACACTGGGAGTACTGGGTTTGCCATGCCATCACTGGGATCCTGGCTTAACCATGGATTAGGTTCAGACAACGTATCTATGCCGGGGCATGTCGTCATCTCCGAACATCGCCCGTACGCCGGACCTCAAATCTGGGATTCAATCTTCCTACCAGGAAAGAACACCGGCGTGCAAATCACCCCGGGCGAAACACCCATCCGCAATCTGACACCTGTTTCGCCCCCCGCCAATCAAGCACTCGAGCTGAACCTTCTTTCCTCTCTGAACAAACGTCATCTTGAAAAACGGAAATCCGACAACACGCTAAAAGCTAGGATCAGCACCTTCGAGACAGCTCGCGGCCTGCAGACCGAAGCCCCGGAGATCATGGACTTGAAGACGGAGACCAAAGCTACTTTCGAACTGTATGGGGCCTCGGCTGATGACCCAACTTCGTACGCGTCTCAGGTAATCATGGCCAGACGGATGATTGAAGCAGGTGTGCGTTTCGTCGAGGTCATCGATGCGGTGGGAGCTTGCCGAGATAACTGGGATGCTGCTCATCGCGACATTGGCTCTCATGCAAAATATGCAAAGAGGGTAGACCAACCAGCGGCAGCATTGATCCAAGACCTAAAACAGCGAGGACTCTTCGACGAGGTCCTTTTGATCTTTTGTACCGAATTTGGCCGCACACCTTGGGCTCAGGACGGTAAAGGCACCAAGAGTCGAGCCCATCATCCGCATGCTTTCTCCTGCTGGATGGCAGGTGCCGGAGTTAAAGGCGGTATTATTCACGGTGAAACCGATGATCTTGGAAACAAGGTGATTCAGGATGCCGTACATATCCATGACTACCATGCGACAATCCTGCACTTAATGGGGCTTGACCACGAAAAGCTGGTCTATCGGCACGCCGGACGGGACTTCCGCCTAACTGACGTCCACGGTCACGTGGTAAAACCAATCTTAAGTTGACCTTTTCGGGTAACATGAAACTGCTATTGGCAAACCCTACCGGTTTCTTAGTAAAATAAAAGTAGTTTGATTAACTACTAGGTCGCGGGATCTATCCATGAAATTACCACGCCGAGAGTTGCTGAAGACATCAGCTGGCATGCTGTCTTATTCGTTGCCAATGTGGCTACACATGCAACAACAAACTCAGGCCTCTGCATTAAAACCAAGACCAGGTAGTGGGAAAGCGAAGAACTGTATCGTCGTCTACTGCTGGGGCGGCATGAGTCACCACGAAACGTTCGACCCCAAAATGGAGGCACATGCCGAAATACGTGGTTCTTTTGGGACGATCAACACAGCAACACCGGGCTATCGAGTTAGTGAACATATTCCGCTGATGTCTCAGCAGACAGAAAAGCTGGCAGTGATCCGCTCCATGCACCACTCTGACTCAGCTCATGGACGAGGCATGTACTGGAACATGACCGGTCATAAACCGCCACGCGCAGGGAATATCCCACCAATGCGTGAAGACTGGCCAAGCCTGGCGGCAATGGTCAGTGCCTTCCGGGATGCACCTCGCGGTGTGCCTCGCGCTGTACGATTACCATACCCCATGGTCGACAACGGCACGCTTCAGGCCGGCGAATATGGCGGCTTTCTGGGAATCAACTATGACCCTGTCGTCGTCCGCACACCTGCTGGACGCGAATGGGGTGGAGTTTCAAGAACGCTCGGTAGTGAAGTACTCGACCTGGGGGAAGCAAAGGACTTGCCTCTTCTGCAACGACGTACGGAACTACTCACCAAGCTCGAATCCCCACTGAATCAGGAAGAGTCATTTCAGAGCTTTGATCACTTCCGAGACTTAGCAACGGACATGCTAATCAGCGGAAAGGTTCGGGACGCTTATAACCTGGAAAAAGAACCCGCCAAATTACGTGAAGCCTACGGTGATCATATAGGCGGTCAAAGTTTGCTATTAGCTCGACGTTTAATCGAAGCCGGGGTGCCTATCGCTCAGGTAATTTGTAGTGCCGGTGACCTTAACGGTGGCAGCGGAGACATGTGGGACACTCATCGTGATAACTTCAACCGTCTAAAACGTGACCTACTTCCGGTATGGGATCAGGGCTGTAATGCACTGCTCAACGACCTCGAAGGTCGAGGCATGTTAGAAGAAACACTTGTCGTCTTCCTCACAGAGTTTGGCAGGACACCAAAGATCAACGGGGGAGCCGGGCGAGACCATTACCCTAATGTCTATTCGGTCGCTTTAGCGGGAGGCGGTATCAAAGGTGGGCATATATACGGTAGCAGCGATACTAACGGAGCTTACCCGCGGAACAACCCGGCAACACCTGGCGATTTACACGCCACTATTTTCAATGCCCTCGGGATTCACCACAATTCAGAGATTTATGACCAGCTAGGTCGTCCTCTTCCCATTTGTGAAGGGGAGCCGTTACCCCTGCTCTAATCACATTGCCCTTATCGGACTGACACTTTCCCCCATTGGAATTTTTGCTGAATACAGTCTAGATTTAATCCCGTCCTTCCTCTTTGTTTTATGGAATCCCCTACATGCGTTACGTGATTTTTGCTTTCACCTTGGCCGTCTTAACGATTAAGCCGGCATTTGCGCAGTCCAACGCTAAAAACCTTGGTACCACGCAACGCCCCATCCGTGCTTTACTGGTCTGTGGCGGGTGCTGCCATGACTATACTCGCCAAAAACAAATTATTTCCAAAGGGGTTTCCGCTCGTGCCAATGTCGTATGGACATTAGTTCAGCAAGGCGGAACGGCAACGGATTCCTATATTCCTCTTTATCGCGACAAAAATTGGTCCGAGGGATATGACATTGTGATTCACAACGAGTGCTTCTCGCATGCCAAGGAAAAGGAATGGGTCGAAAACATCGTACGCCCTCACCGGGAAGGTCTTCCCGCAATGCTCATTCATTGTGCCATGCATAGTTACCGCACCGGCGATGATACATGGTTTGAATTCGTAGGGATGCAATCTCCTGGGCACGGCCCTCACTATTCCTACACTGTTGAAAATGTGAAAAGTGATCACCCGGCAATGCAAGGCTTTGGCAAAACATTCATCGCCCCTAAAGGAGAACTGTATCACTCAATCAAACTCTTCGACACCGCTACCGTCCTGGGACAAGCCAAACGAAAAAGTGATGGGGAACTCCAGACATGTATCTGGACCAACAAGTATGGAAAAGGCAATGTCTTCGCCACCACGGTGGGGCATTACAATGAAACTCTAGCCGAGCCTAAATGGCTCGACATGTTTACTAAAGGATTACTCTGGTCTGTCGGACTTGATCCAGCCAAACACTTTACTCCGAGTACTCCGGAAATTGATGCAGAGATCCAGGCTCTCGTTGCAGCTCCGACGGCTCCTCAAGGCAAACCAAACAAGCTTCCGGTAGCGTGTTGCGGAGGAGCTAATCTGGCCTTCAAACGTCCGGTTACAGCTCAATCAGAAGAAGGGAGCAAACAAAATTTTGCGAAGAATGCCGTCGATGGTGATCTCAGTACACGCTGGTGTACCCAGGGACAAGGAATTGGGCAAACCTGGCAGGTGGAGCTTGAAAAGGAATCCCATGTACGTTCCTTGCGTATCCACTGGGAAAAAGACAATGCTATTTACAAGTACAAGATCCATGCCTCCGCCGATGGCAAAGACTGGATTGAAATCATCGACCAATCGGGCAACAACAACAAACTCAAAGTCACGCCTCACAAAGTAGATTCGCCGAACACTAAGTTTTTGCGAGTCACTTTCCTCGGCGCTGGTGGTGGATTCTGGGGAAGTTTCTGGGAATTTGAAGCTTACGCAACTCCGGACCTTCCCGTATTACCCAAGGCCGTCACGACGAAGCCATCAGGAACCAATGCCACGATCGCAGATGTTCAGGCTCCCGAAGGATTCAACGTCACACTGTTTGGTAGTCCACCCGACATTAACTATCCGGTCTGCATCGCCTCTGCTCCGACAGGCGAAGTTTTTGTTGGGGTCGATCCACAGGGCTCATTAGGCAAAGAAGATGGTCAGGGCAAGGTACTCCGCTGTCTCGATATTGATGGTGACGGCAAGGCAGACCAGATCAATGAATTCGCCCGCATGGACCATCCAAGGGGTTTATTCTACGACCATGGTTCCTTATGGGTCCTTCACCCTCCCATGTTAAGCGTATTCCACGACACGGATGGAGACGGGACTGCTGACAAGCACGAAGAACTGATTACGGGCATCAGTACCGACGAAGTGGAACAACGAGGCGCCGACCATACGACCAACGGCATACGAATGGGAATTGACGGCTGGCTTTATATTGCGGTCGGTGACTTCGGCTTCACGAATGCTCAAGGAGCCGATGGCCGTGTACTCGCCAAACGAGGTGGAGGTATCTTACGAGTACGTCCTGATGGCACTGAGATGGAAATTTACAACTGGGGCCAGCGAAACATACTTGATGTTTGCATTGATCCCTTCATGAATGTTTATACGAGGGATAATACGAACGACGGTGGTGGCTGGGATATTCGGCTTAGCCATATCCATCAAACAGGAAACTACGGCTACCCTTCGCTCTACGTTAATTTCACCACAGAAGGCCTGCCACCGCTTGCTGACTATGGCGGAGGTTCCGGTTGTGGTGGAATGTATTTGTATGACTTGCGATGGCCTGCCCCCTTTGGGAATGCGCTCTACACTTGTGACTGGGGACGTAGTGAAGTCTATCGACATAACCTGCCGGCCAACGGCGTGACCTTTGACGCCCATCAGGAAGTCTTCTTAAAGATTCCCCGACCTACCGATATGGATGTCGACGGGAGTGGCCGTATGGTAGTGGCGAGTTGGAAAAACGGTAAATTTGCTTATAGTGGTGAAGATGTCGGGTTTGTTGCCATGCTGACACCGACAGACCACGTAGCCAAACCATTCCCAATCATGCCCGAGCAAACTGATGCTCAACTCTTACGGCACCTGAACGCTCTAAGTCATGTTTATCAGATTCACGCTCAACGCGAGATCCTCCGACGCGGTCTATCCAGCGAGCGGGTTGCCGCCTTGAAATCCGCGGCGGACAATGACAAAAACCCACTTCACGGCCGAGTGGCCGCTATTTATACGTTAAAACAGTTAGCCGGTCGCGATTCAACGCCTTTGCTCCTGGAATTGGCGAAGACCGAAGGCGTTCGTGAACATGCTTTACGAGCTCTGACGGATCGTGAGGCAGACCTGAAAACGCTGCCACTCAAGACGTTCGTCGATGCCCTGGCAGACAGCAATCCGCGGGTCCGTGCTCAAGCCCTGATTTGCCTTGGACGTATCGGTAATCCAACCGCCGGGGAGGCCATCATCCCGCATACTCTGAGAGATGAAACCTATTCGATGCCCGTCGGGGAACCGCTCTACAAACAAGCCGATCCCGGACGAGTCCTGTCGCATTTGGCTATTCGTGCCTTGGAAAGTTGTAATGCCACAGACGCATGCCTGAACGCTATCGAAGGACCATATGCTGACGGTGCTTTCTGGGCACTTAAGTACATGCATAATAGTGAAGCTGTCGATGGATTGATCCAACGACTAAGTACCACTCAGAATACGGCGGTTCGACAAGCAGCAATTACCACCCTCATACGCCTGTATCACCGTGAAGGTGAATATACCGGCGGTTGGTGGGGAACACGACCTGACCTGACAGGCCCCTACTATGATCGCCAACGCTGGGAACAAAGCGACAAGATTGCCAAGGTACTTAGAACCACCATCCCCGAACTCGATTCAGAGAGTCAGGCGCGTATCGGCGCACAACTGGCAAAACACAAAGTCGAGATCGAAGGACTGCAGCAATTGGTGGTTGATGCTAACAAACGCGCTGAAATGGCTCCCATCAAAATAGCCAAAGCAGACCCCAACAACCCCGACCTGATCGCAAATCTAAAAGCTGACATCACTGCTTACCGAGCTAATGATTTCAAGGGGAATCCTAAAAAAGGCGAGCCTCTATTTGCGAGACAAAACTGTGCTGCCTGCCACACCACTGCCAACGGGCAGGTCCCCAAAGGGCCACACCTTGTCGACATCGGTAAGCGATACAAGAAACATGAACTGATAGAATCTATCCTCAATCCAAATGCCAAAATCGCTCAAGGTTTTGACACCTATGCCTTCATCACTGTAGAGGGAAAAGTGATCAGCGGCTTCATCACAAGTGAAAGTGCTAAAGAAGTTAATGTTCGTCAAACGAATGGACTACCACTGATCCTTAAGAAAGATGACATCGAAGTTCGACGCAAATCCGAAGGCTCCATGATGCCAAAAGGGCTGGCCGACAATCTCACGCCGGAACTGCTCGCTGACCTGATTGCTTACCTGCAATCGCTCAAGTCTAAGTAAGACACACTTTACGACAAGTCTAAAGCTCGAGTGGAATCCCCAAGGACTCCCGCTTTGGAACCCATCACCTGTGTCATAGCCAACCACAAATTGGCGACAGGAGTACCTTCTTCAGACTTGATGTACCGATTTGTTTTAATGGCACCACCAGCGCTACCGGCCATTACCAATGGTAGATTTGTGTAGACATGATCTTTCCCACTCGACAACCCGGAGCCAAACAGAAACATCGTATTATCTAATAAAGTCGTGTGACCTTCCTTAACACGAAGCATCTTTCGGGTCACATAAGCAAACTGTTCAACATGATAGCGATCAAGTCTGGCCAGTTCGGCTCGCACTCGGTCGTCTCCCTGCTGATGCGTCCATGAGTGGTGAACAACTGGCTGCTCAAAGAGCCCATCCACCTTTTGCGGCGTACTCCATCGCTCCGGCGCGACCATCAATGAAGCAACTCGAGTTAAATCTGTTTGCAGCGCCAAGACCATCAGGTCACCCATCAGTTGAATATACTGGTGCCGTTCTAATTCAGGCCAGGGTACCGTAGGAGCTTCCAATCGCAACTCTTCAATGGTCCCTTTTCGATCTTCAACACGCTTGATCTGTTTCTCGACAGACCGAACTGAATCCAGATACTCATCCAGTTTACGCAAATCCTGAGCACCTAGCTGACGCTGCAAGCTTTTGGCATCTTCGAGCACAAGATCCAGAATACTCGACGACACTTTGTTCTCATCCGCCACAAAGAGCCGGCGAAATACTTTATCTGGATCCCGCATCGATTTAGCGACATGCCCGTGCCCATACCAAGAGATATTATCAAAATACACCGACTCTTTATTATCTGTGTAAGGATTACAACTGAGTTCCAGAGAACGAAATGGCGTATACTTCGCGGTTTCATCAGCAATCAACTGGTCAACCGTTCGTTTCAACGGATAACCTGCGGGCGAAAGCTCTGTTGGATGTGCACTCGATAGCCAACATGTACTTGCCTGAGCATGGCCATCAGTGCCGGCCACTTTAATGCGGTCCAAATTAGAGTAAACAGAAATCTTCTCCTTGAGATCCTGCAATGGCTTTAACGTGGGACTAAGTACGAATTCGCCACCATCACTTCCCCACTGCCAGCGATCTTGCACCACCCCGTTGGGAATATAGAAGAAAGCTGCTCGTTTCGGGGCCACACCATGGCCACCCTTAGCAGGATCAAGCATGATATCTAGCAAGGGCAAACTCATGGCTGTGCCGCAACCACGCAAGAATTTACGACGATCTATTTTGCGGATCTTTTTCATTTTTCCAATACTTCCATTATCTCTTCGGAAGGGTTTTCAGCCTCAACAACCTGTTTATGCCTAAACGGATAAGACATGGCAATTTCCACCACGACGGATGAAAAGCGTCCTTCATTCGCCAGAACGTTTCTCACAATTGTGTCCACAGCAAGTTTGTCGGACACTTCCAATTCCCGCCCTAACGCGTAGGAAAGCAGGTGTTCGCTAAAGGCACGCGTAAATACCTCTGGACGTTCGAGCAAGGCGTCTTTAAAGGATACGATGTCTTGAAATCTGACTTCCCCAAAGAGTTCCCCCGTGGCATCTATCGGAAGCCCACCACGGTAATTATCGCGCCAACGACCGACAGCATCGTAATTTTCAAGAACAAACCCAAGCGGATCAATCCTGGCATGGCATGACTTGCAGGACTGGTTCGTCTGGTGTTGTTTCAATACCTGCCGTAACGTAAGCCCCTGGGCTTCAATCACTGCATCATCCTCCTCAATTTCCGGGACAATGTCTGGAGGTGGCGGAGGTGGGCGATTAAAGATAACCCCCGCAACCCAGGCTCCACGGGTAATTGGATTCGTTCGTAACGGGGAACTTGTCATGGTCAGGATCGCAGCTGTGGTAATAACCCCTCCTTCTCGTTTGTCATTCAGTTCGATCCTGTTGAACTGCTGATAACTGGGTAAAAACCGATTGCGTTCACCTCTGCTCTTGAACGGAATCTCTGCACGATACCAATGATGCAACTCCTCACTCCGATAGGTGTAATCTGAATCAATAAGCTCCAGAATAGGACGGTCTTCAATCATGACGCTTTCAAACAACAACAATGGCTCCAGCATCGACTGCAATCCCAACTTCCAGTATTCACACCCTATTCTCGAGTAGTAGTTCTCAAAACGTTTGGAATCCGGTACCGCAGTGACCAATTGGTCTAACCGCAGCCATTGACGGGCAAAGTTTTGGCTCAGAGACTGACTCCGCGGATCCAATAACATTTCACGAACCTGTCGCTCGAGATTTTTTGGATCGGACAGCTTCCCTTCGCGCGCCAACTTTAACAAATCGTCATCGGGAATGCTGTTCCATAGAAAAAACGATAGTCTGGTAGCCAGTTCATAATCCGAGAGTCGTTGACGTGGGGCACCTTCAGGAACAGTCTCGATGATGTATAAAAAACGTGGTGACGACATCACGGCGGCTACAACATCCTTCATGGCTCTTTGGAAATCACCGGTCTGTTGCAGACGCACTTCGAAGAACGTTGCGTAACGATTTAACAACTCTTCGGGGACCGGTGATCGAAAAGCCTTTTCCAAGAGGGAAGACAACCTCTTCCTGGCGACTACCAACGGATCTTCCGACCCTGCATATACAAACAACGCCTTGAATACATTACTGTAATCGTTAAATTCAGGGGCATGCACAACGGCTTGGGCCAGATCTACAAACGTTTCCAATTGAAGCGCTGAAATACTCAATTCCTCACCGCGATTATTGAATCCATTTTCGGCAGGCAAGTCTGCGGCGAAAGGAAAAACTCCGGTCAGAATTGGTTTTTCAATCACGTTTTTTCCCAAGGTACGATTCCCCAACTGAAGCCGGTCAGGCATCAAGCCCGCAATCGGCTGATAGTATGGAAAGTCACTCCGGATCACTTTTTCGGGCAGTGGATAAATATCACCTTTTAGGTCTAGCAATTCCACGACGGAATAATTGTACTCAAGGCGATTCATACGGCGCATCACAACGGGTTGCAACGACTGCTGCGAAGCCAACCTTTCGTCAAGATAGTTTTGAAGCCCTAACACTAATTGTGATTTTTGATCTAGTGAGGGTTGTTGTGCTCCTTCGGGAGGCATTTCTCCGGCCTGAAGCACAGCAATCACCTTGCTTGCTATCTGAAGATCTCCTAGAAACAGCTCAGACGTTGTCAATGACTCCAGATCGACCTTTCCTTCCCGTCGATCTGCGTGATGGCAATCAGAACAATATGTTTTTAATACTTGATGAAGTTCAGCGTAATCCACATGTACCAATTCGATACCAGGCATGTTACCGGCGGCCTTAGGCTTCAAATTTTTCAAATGCAGGTAATCCACCCCTAACAGAAACCGCCCCTCCTGCTTAAAGGGCCTCGCTTTTTGACTGGCACCAACAAGCTTTAGTTCCAGTCGATGGACACCTTGGGACAACTTGTGCTTACCCAGTTCCGTCAGCGATGCTAATTCCACCCCAAGGGCAAACGTGTCGATAGCCCCGGAGATCTTTTCTCCGTCCAAATAAACCTGACAGATCCCATAGTCTGGAGCCTTAGTAAGACGAAGCCCTAGGTCGTATTCGCTATCGAAGCGAACTAAAAAGGAGAGTTCGAGCGTATCCCCTAACTTACCGTCCCATAATAAATGGGCATCGCGACTCCAGTCTTTACCATAGTGAGACATTCCCTGCACCCTGGCTGGCTTGGACGCCGTAAAATGATACTCTCCTTCGTAGACACCATTTAATGGGTACGGCAAGCGGATATCGCGTTGCTGGGAAAACGCTGTACCGGCAAAGATCAAGAAAATGCAAAACGTACGAACAATCATTCTTCGATTATAACACTGTTTACCAAAAGAATTCCTTCTTGGAAACTTTCTGACTTACCACCAACCCCTTTTCAACCGCTTTCAGAATAAATTCCCGACCATCGCCGCGTTGCGTAAAAATCAAATTCCCAGGACTAATCAATCGGTTCCAATGTTCCTTAAACGCTTCCGCGAGATCTTTGTTTTTTGACAAGACTTCGGGAACCGCATGTAACATCACCATCTGCCGTCTCACGTCTACGTGCTCATATTCTTCTGCAAAGTATTTCCTTAACAACTTCGGCAAAATGTTTGCAAACCACGGATGACGAGTTTTGGTGGAAAACTCTTTCAGATCCACGTATCGCTCAATCACATAACGAGCTTCAAGGGGCGGGGAGAAGACGTCTGTTAATGCTTGCGTAAACAACGTAATTTCACTCTCACTTGCCTCCTGCAAAAACACACGGACATACCCGCCGGCCTGTTCACCTACAAAAAGGTGTTCCAACAATTCAGCCTCATTACCCCATTTGATAAACCCTGCATCTCGCAATGCACAAACAATCGCTTCTGACACTTTCTTCGTGAGTGACTCAGGAGTCCAGGCGGTGGTATCTCCGGTAAAAGGAGGAAAACCTTTTTTCGTTCCGCTACCTCCCAAAGGGATCTGCACGGACTGTGCTGCCTGCCCTTTAAACGGCTTCCCCACACCCCACAGATCGTAGTTTTTATCACGGTTGCCCGCACGCTCCAGCATTTCCTCAGAGATCAATGTAGCTACCTTCTCAACACCTACCGGCTTAATCTCCGTAAAGGCGGGATGAACATGACCAACACCCTTTTCGATCACGCCATCATCGGTGACTCCATAAATCCGAGTATGCTTTTTACAAAATCGCTTGTAATCTGAGAGTCCTTTTAAAAACTCAGGCGCCAGGCATACCACGTCCCAGTTGTGTGCAAGTTTGCGTGGTACATCCCCATCCAAACGAATGGATCGGCCCCGAAGCTGATTCACGCTCATCGATGTAGTGACAGAAGTCAAATCAACCAAAACATTAATTTTATTGGCGTCCCAGCCTTCACCAAGAAGGCCTCGGGTACCTACTAAACATCTCGTATAGCCGGCCTGAAAGAATTCAGTAACTAATTCGATATAGACTCGCGGAACCCAATCAGTCCCTCTGGCCTTGAGCATTCTATAGCCATCCTGATCCCCCCACCGAAGTTCAACCTCGTAACCCTTCTGCTGTAACCACTGCGAGGCATATTCATG
>Ga0115011_10002464_pt1 | contig 12850 bp, 11 predicted proteins | sample TroAtlMetagenome_2_FD_88705 | JGI IMG/M metagenome (GOLD analysis project Ga0115011, IMG submission 88705) | Marine eukaryotic phytoplankton communities from Atlantic Ocean - Tropical Atlantic ANT8 Metagenome | ecosystem: Environmental > Aquatic > Marine > Oceanic | place: Tropical Atlantic... | reverse complement strand
TAAGAAACCAAGCTTTACAAAGTCAACAGAAAGCTTGCTAAAGCTGCGGTTGACGAGGTGAACAACAGCTTCGATCAATCCAGTGCGTGATTCGCGACTGACCTCACTCATCATGCCGAAATCGAGATAGCAAAGGCGACCATCTGCAAGCGCAAGTAAGTTTCCAGGGTGTGGATCTGCGTGGAAAAACCCATGCTCTAGCAATTGTTGTAAGCTGCAATTGACGCCAACATCAACCATCTCGTTAGGATCAATTCCTAATTTTTTTACGGCTTCAAGGTTTGTTAACTTAACACCATCAATCCATTCCATCGTTAGGACTCTGCGACTGGTTGCTTCTCTGAAGATTTCTGGCACAGCGATCCGATGATTATTTAGATGCAAAGCTTTGAATCGCTCAGCATTTTTAGCTTCGTTTAGGTAGTCCATCTCTTCAAACACTCTTCGGCCTAGCTCATCAATTAGAGCAACGAGATCACTGCGTATTAACTTGACGTTATTGTTTAGCCAGCCAGCAATATTTCGCACCATGTATAGATCCAATGTGATTTGTTCCCGTAGTCCTGGCCTCTGAACTTTGACAGCTACTTTTTGGCCACCTTTTAAAACACCACGGTGAACTTGCCCTAGGGAAGCTGCGGAAATTGGTTCTCGCTCAAGTTCTTCGTAGATGTCCTCAATTGGTGCTTCTAGATCGTCTTCGATGCATGCCATCGCCAACTCACTATTAAAACCAGGCAATTGGTCTTGGAGTTGAGAGAGCTCTTCGAGCAGCACAGGTGGCACGATGTCAGGCCGCGTTGAGAGGGCTTGTCCTGCTTTGATGAAAGCAGGACCAAGTTCCACTAAAAGTTCGGCGAATTCAGAGGCTCTGGCACGGGCATGTATTGGATTTTTTAAGCGACCTAAAAGTTTGTCCCCGCCTACTCCAAGCAAAAAAAGTCCGATCGGGATCAATGTTTGCCACAGACGCCGTAATAATCGTTGTGGGTGACCGGCGTAGATCCTTGTGATCGCAGCTGGATCGTATTTCAGCAGCCCAGCGGCTTCAATGAAATCCCCGAGTTCTTGCTCCATGCTGAGTCGGCTAAAGGCCTAACCCCTTCTAAACGACCCTGACTGCCGCTACGGTCGGGCCGATCATGCGGGGATGTTGTGTTAACAGGCTTGCGACTTGAGAATATTGCTCTGATCGACAGTCTGGAGCTCAATTTTGATCAGGGCTTCACAGTCCTCACTGGTGAGACAGGAGCTGGCAAATCGATACTTCTGGATGCTTTAGATGTTCTCTTTGGTGGAAGTCAAAGCACCGTTGGATCGCGTTTATTGAGAGCTGATGCCAATCGTGGACGTATAGAAGCAAGTTTTTCTTTGACTCCAATTGTTGAGAGTTGGTTGCAGGATCATCACTTTGAGAGTGAAGAATCAGAACTTTTGCTTAGTAAGGATTGGAGACGTATGGATGATCGAATTAGTAGCCGTACCCGTCTGAATGGTGTGGTTGTTAATCGTCAGCAGGTTTTGTCACTAAGGCCGCTGTTAATTGACCTCACTGTTCAAGGACAGACTCAGCAACTTGGACGACCAGGTCAGCAACGACGTTGGTTGGATCGTTTGGGTGGGGATGCTTTATCAGCTTTGCTTGTGCGCTCTCAACAGGTTTGGGGGCAATGGCATCAAGCCTTTAAGGAACTAGAAAAAGCGCAATCAGATTTGGAGAGATTGGAAATTGAGCGACAAGATCAGCAACTTTTTTTGGAACAACTTGAACTGGCTGACTTGGATGATCCTTTAGAAGACCAAGCTTTGCAGCAGGAGCAGGATCGGCTTGTTCATGGTGTGAGGCTCCAGGAAGGCCTTGGTGTGCTGCTTGGTTCTTTGCAGCTGGGATCTGATCAGGCTCCATCCGTTGTGGATCAGCTAGCCGCCTGTGCCCATGAGCTTCAGCAGATGGTTCAGCTTGATCCGTCTCTTTTGTCTCAAAAAGATCAGTGCCTTGATTTGGAGGCAGGATTACAAGATTTGATTCGTTCGTTTGAAAGTTATGGCGAGCTTTTGGAGAGCGATCCTGAACGCCTTGCTGTTTTGCAGGACCGGATCGCAGTTTTAAAGACTCTTCAGCGACGTCATGGGATGGATCTTTCGCAGTTATTGACGCGTCGCGATCAACTGCGAGGCCTGCTTAAAACTGGTGGAGCTGATGCTCTCATTGAGCAGTTGCAAAATAATGAGCAAAACGCTCGCTTTGATCGTGATCAGCTCAATCAGGAGATAACAGCTGCGCGTCAAGTTGTTGCGCGTCAGCTTGAGCAGACGTTGATGATGATTTTGCGACCGATGGGTTTGGCGAACGTTCGCTTTGAGGTTCAGCTTGATGCAGTAGCGCCAAGTGAGCACGGTGCTGATGGGGTGCGATTTCTTTTTTCTGCCAATCCTGGACAACCTTTGGCTCCTCTTGCTGAAGTGGCTTCTGGTGGTGAGATGTCTCGTTTTTTACTGGCTTTAAAAACAACGCTCTCCGCCGTTGATGGCTCCAGCACGTTGTTGTTTGACGAGATTGATTCCGGAGTGAGTGGACGTGTCAGTGGCGAGATGGCCAGTTTGTTGAAGCAGCTATCTCAGCATCGCCAGGTTTTTTGTGTCACGCATCAGCCCTTGGTGGCTGCTGCTGCTGATCAACATTTCCGTGTCAGTAAGTCTGTTGAGCAAGGTGTCACGCATTCGCGAGTGTCCCAACTGCGGGACACTCAGGCCCGTGAACAGGAACTTGCGGAGCTTGCAGGTGGCGATTTGGCAGAGGCGAGAGCTTATGCGGCCAGCTTGCTGGTCCAGCCTGCTGCCTAATTATGCGGTGATCTCCGTAGAATTACTGGCTACGGAATGATGCGCATGGGGCGGCCTGCCTCGAAGGGAAACAACAAAGCTTCTTCGAATTTCACCGGCGAGTCTCTGGAGGATGTCATACGGGTCAGAGGCGCTCGTCAGCACAATCTCAAGAATGTTGATATCACGTTGCCTCGTAATCAATTAGTCGTTTTCACTGGTGTGAGTGGAAGTGGCAAGAGCTCTCTGGCTTTTGACACGATCTTTGCTGAAGGCCAACGACGCTATGTCGAGAGTCTCTCGGCTTATGCACGTCAGTTTTTGGGTCAGGTTGATAAGCCAGATGTTGATGCTATTGAGGGATTGTCACCAGCAATTTCAATTGATCAAAAATCAACGAGTCATAATCCACGATCGACTGTAGGTACAGTTACAGAAATTCAGGATTATTTGCGACTCCTATTTGGACGTGCTGGAGAGCCTCATTGTCCACAGTGTGATCGCTCAATTAGGCCACAAACCATTGATGAAATGGTTGATCAGATTCTTACCTTGCCGGATGGCACCCGTTATCAATTGTTGGCTCCTGTGGTGCGAGGTAAGAAAGGAACGCATACAAAATTATTAAGTGGACTTGCAACTGAGGGTTTTGCGAGAGTCCGAATAGATGCAGAGGTTAGAGAGCTTGCTGATAATATTGAACTCGATAAGAATCAACTTCATAGTATTGAGGTTGTTGTTGATCGTTTGGTTGCTCGTGAGGGGATACAAGAACGATTAACTGATTCTCTTCGCACTGCATTAAAGCGTGGTGATGGACTCGCTTTGGTGGAAGTTGTTCCCAAGGCAAATGAAGATTTGCCTGATGGTGTTGAACGCGAACGCCTGTATTCCGAAAACTTCGCTTGCCCAGTACATGGTGCTGTGATTGAGGAGCTTTCGCCAAGATTATTTTCCTTTAATAGTCCTTACGGTGCTTGCACCGATTGTCATGGAATTGGTCATCTACGAAAGTTCACTCCAGAACGAGTTGTTCCTGACCCTTCCCTCCCAGTTTATGCAGCTATAGCGCCTTGGAGTGATAAAGAGAATAGCTATTACTTCTCATTACTTTTTTCTGTAGGCGAGGCTTTTGGGTTTGAAATTAAAACACCCTGGAATGAACTTACCGAAGAACAACGAGATATTGTGCTGAATGGGAGTCTTGAACCTATTCAGATTCAAGCTGATAGTCGATACCGTAAGAGCAGTGGTTATACACGACCATTTGAGGGAGTTCTTCCTATTTTGGAGCGTCAAGTAAGTGATGCAAGTGGAGAATCTGTTCGACAAAAGTTGGAAAAATTTCTTGAGCTTGTGCCTTGTTCAAGCTGTGCGGGCAAGCGTTTGCGACCTGAAGCTTTGGCTGTGCGGGTTGGTCCCTACCGAATCACTGAACTGACCACGATAAGCGTTAGTGAAACTTTGGATCGGATTGAGAAGTTGATGGGTGTTGGAGTCGCTGAGGGCTCTGAGCCGTTACTTAATTCTCGTCAGATACAGATTGGTGCCCTTGTTTTGAGGGAGATTCGGATGAGGCTTAAGTTTCTTCTGGATGTTGGCCTTGATTATTTGAGCTTGGATCGACCTGCTATGACATTGTCTGGCGGAGAGGCTCAGAGAATTCGCTTAGCAACACAAATAGGAGCTGGGCTTACAGGAGTTCTTTATGTTCTTGATGAACCTAGTATTGGCTTGCATCAACGTGATAATGATCGATTATTAGCCACACTTAAGCGGTTAAGAGATCTTGGCAATACGTTGGTTGTTGTTGAACATGATGAGGAAACGATTCGAGCTGCTGACCACCTTGTTGATATCGGTCCTGGTGCAGGAGTGCATGGCGGCCACATTGTGGCCGAAGGATCTGTAGAGAATTTACTTGCTGTTGAAGAATCTTTGACAGGTGCTTATTTAAGTCGCCGCCGATCGATTCCAACTCCTAATCAACGTCGAACGGAAGGAACTCGTAAACTCCAGTTAATAGATTGTGACCGTAATAATCTCAAGAATCTTACTGTGGAATTCCCCCTTGGCCGCCTAGTGGCCGTGACAGGTGTAAGTGGTAGTGGCAAGAGTACTTTGGTTAACGAACTTTTGCATCCTGCTTTGGATCATAGTTTGGGCCTGAAGGTTCCATTTCCCAAGGGCTTGGGTGAATTAAGGGGGGTCAAGTCGATTGATAAAGTTATAGTTATTGACCAGTCTCCTATCGGGCGAACCCCACGTTCCAATCCTGCTACATACACTGGTGCATTCGATCCAATTCGCCAGGTATTTGCAGCTTCTGTAGAAGCTAAGGCGAGAGGTTATTTGGTAGGCCAGTTTAGTTTTAATGTTAAAGGAGGTCGTTGTGAGGCCTGCCGTGGTCAGGGTGTCAATGTTATTGAGATGAATTTTTTGCCTGATGTTTACGTCCAGTGCGATGTTTGTAAAGGTGCTCGTTTTAATCGGGAGACTTTGCAGGTTATGTATAAGGGATTCACCATTGCTGATGTGTTGCAGATGACTGTTGAGCAGGCTGCTGATGTCTTTTCTGCTATTCCACAAGCTGCTGATCGTTTGCGCACTTTGGTTGATGTTGGTCTTGGTTATGTGAAGTTAGGTCAGCCTGCGCCAACACTTTCAGGTGGCGAAGCTCAGCGTGTCAAACTGGCCACCGAACTTTCTAAACGTGCAACGGGTAAAACCCTTTATCTAATTGATGAGCCAACCACTGGATTGAGCTTTTTTGATGTTCATAAATTAATGGATGTTATTCAGCGACTTGTTGAGAAAGGTAATTCGATTATTGTTATCGAACATAATCTTGATGTGATTCGCTGTTCTGATTGGATCATTGATCTTGGCCCAGAAGGAGGAGATCGTGGTGGCCAGATTCTTGTTAGTGGCACACCAGAAGAAGTAGCTAATCACCCAAGTAGCCATACAGCTCAATATTTAAAAAAGGTTTTAGAGCAGCATCCCCCTGAATCTGTATCTCAAGTTGCGTAATGATCAAGTTTTGCCTACGTAAATCCTTCACGGCATTTTGTTGTATTGCAGCATTAGAGGCTATTTCAATTCCAGCTAAAGCTCTTGATCGCTTGGTTTTGGATATGCCATTACTTGAGATACAAGCGCAGCTTGATTTAACCGATGCTCATAGTGTTGAAGATTTGATTCGCTTAAATTCGGATCTTCAGGAGTTGAATGCTGTCACTGAAGGCTCTTTAAAGAGCTTGTTAGAGCAGATTTTTGAAGCTGAGTTGCCCAAGCAGATTAGAACCCTTATACAAGGATCTGAAGGTAAACCCCTTTTAGAGCAATCTTTAAAGTCAGTTGCTGAGATTGTTCAAATCGAGGGCCTCCCTGAGGACACCACAGGTCGCATGCTTTTGGATTCCTTGAGACGTGCTGAAACAAGTGGGCAAGCTGATTTTCTTGGTTTGTTGCAGCAGATTCCTGGTGAGGTTGCGACGGTCAATTTAAGCAAACTTCTTGATTATTCAAAAAGATTGCAACGTAATCAGCTCAAAGCGCAGTTGCTACTTGAACAGCATCCTTCAGCTCATCTCATACCTGCATTGCGACAACCTTTGAATGCTTCTTGGACTCGTCGTGAGTTTCTCTTAAGTGCTTCCCATCGCGCCTCTCCGATTCAGATTGTGAGTTTGGAACCTACTTCTAATGTCACTGGTCGATTGGTCTTGATATCGCACGGTCTTTGGGACTCTCCAACTGTTTTGGAAGGTTGGGGAGAGTATTTGGCGGCTAATGGTTATACCGTTCTTATGCCAGATCATCAGGGTAGTGATGCGGCACAGCAGCAAGCAATGCTCGCAGGAGATCTTCCACCGCCTGACCCTGAAGAGCTGCGTTTGCGTCCCTTGGATATGACGGCATTGCTATCTGCTGTTGAGAGTGGTGCGTTATTGCCAGGCCGCGCTCTTAATACGCGAGAAGTGGCTGTAGTTGGCCATTCATGGGGTGGAATTACAGCTATTCAACTTGCAGGTGCGCGCACCACCCATACAAAGCTCGCATCACGTTGCCAGGATCAGAATGATCCTGAGAGAAACATTAGTTGGTTATTGCAATGCAGTTGGTTGTCAACTATTGACAAGGCTTCTTTGGCTGATTCTCGTGTTACTGCTGCTGTTGCTGTCAGTCCCCCGCTGCGACTTCTGTTTAATTCTCGCAGTTCTCGAGATCAAATCACGGCAAAAATTTTGTTAGTGAGCGGTAGTCGTGATTGGGTCGCTCCGCCTGGACCAGAAGCACTGGCACCAATGCGAGATAGCGATGCGTATGCTGATGGACATCGTTTAGTTCTTGTGAAAAATGGTGATCATTTTAATTTGCGTGCTCCAGCAAATTTGCCTTCACCAGCAACCTTGGCTCCGTTGATTTTTTCTTGGTTTAATCAACAACTTGCTCTTACTGGTGCAGTTACTTTTGAATCAGGAGGCTGGGGAGATGCTACTTATCCACTTCTAAGTGTTACAAATTCGATGCTTGGCTTGAATTTGAATCCTTGATTGATTTGGTTGAGATGATTGTATTCAACGGGTTTATATGTTTTCAATAACATTGATGCATGCGGCGGCTTGATCAGCTTTTCTACGGGCTTCTTGAATATTTTTTCCTTTAGAAAGAGCAACTCCCATGCGGCGTCCTGGTCGAGAATCGGGCTTGCCAAATAGCAACACTTGTGTATTAGGCTCTGCTAGTGACTTTTCGATTCCTGAATAGCCAATAGAAGATAGCTTTTCTTTAGCAAGGATAACTCTGCTTGCAGCAGCATCTGCATGAGTAATAGTAGGAATTGGTAGTTTTAAAACAGCTCGTAGATGTAATTCGAACTCGCTCATGTTTTGGCTAATTAATGTCACCAGACCTGTATCATGTGGCCTTGGCGATAGCTCAGAAAAGATCACTTCATCACCACACAGGAAGAACTCGACTCCGAATAAGCCAGTGCCACCTAGGTTATTTGTAACACTTCGGGCCATCGATTCGGCTTTTTTTAGTTGTTCGCTTGAAAGTTCTGCGGGCTGCCAGCTGCATTGATAATCACCATTGACCTGTTCATGCCCAATTGGTGCACAGAAAACTGTGCTGCCATTGTCTTGGCGAATGGTTAGAAGGGTAATTTCTTGATCAAAGTGTAAAAATTCTTCCACAATCACCCGTGTTGATGCTCCGCGAGCTCCTTCGATTGCAGCCTGCCAGGCTTTTTGAAGTCCTTCTGGGCTATCGACCACACTTTGGCCTTTCCCTGATGAGCTCATCACCGGTTTAACGACAACTGGCCAGCCCAAGGGCTCAGCAGCAGTAGTTAGTTCTTTTGCGCTGCTGGCATAAGCAAATTGAGGTGTGCGTAGGTTTAGCTCTTCTGAGGCGAGATCCCTAATTCGATCGCGATTCATGGTTACCGCTGTTGCTCTTGCTGTTGGGATCACGGTGATTCCCTCCTGCTCAAGCTCTGCAAGTGCATCCACTGCTAGTGCTTCGATTTCAGGGATCACCACATCGGGTTGATGACGGCGAACCACAGCTTTGAGGGTTTCGGCGTTGCTCATATCGAACACTTCAGCCTCGTCTGCCACTTGCATGGCAGGAGCTTTGGCATATCGATCACAAGCGATCACTTTGCAACTCAAGCGTTGGGCTGCGATGGCCACTTCTTTGCCGAGTTCTCCACTGCCTAGCAGCAGCACCTTTTTAGGAAAGACATTCATACGAGTAACGCTTCTCTTTTAAATGTTCAGATCTGGGATCAGTGTGAGTTGTCGAACGGGTGGTTCTTCGCTGATGAACCCCCAGGCTTCAAAGACACTTTCATCCGGGTGAGTGATGCGCTGTTCTTGCGTGGTTCGTTCGAGATGGAATCCTTCCTTTGCCATCCGGCGCATCAGGCTGGCCGCTTCTTCAAAACGGGATCCCATGGATTCCAGGCTGGCGCAATCGCTGGTCAAACCAGCTTCTTTCCAGGTGAAGTAGCTCATGGCAGTTCTTAGGCAGTGGGGCGCATCAGCAGGCCAAGGATGATCAAGCCTGCTGTGACCAGCCAAAAGCTTCGCACCACTTGCTGTTCATTGGCACCCCCCAGTTCGAAATGATGGTGAAGAGGTGCCATTCGCAAGATTCGACGCCCTTCTCCCTTGGCGTTTTTGGTGGCTTTGAACACCCACACTTGAATGATCACGGATAGTGATTCAGCAAGGAAGACTCCGCCCATCAGCAATAGAGGCCAAAGGCTATTGGAGAGAAGTGCGACAGCAGATAAGGCTGCACCCATGGCCAGAGAGCCCGTATCGCCCATGAAAATTTTGGCCGGATTGCGATTGTGAACCAGGAAGCCGAGCCAAGCTCCTGCCATCGCCATGCAGAAACCTGCTAGCGCGGGATTGCCTTCATTCCCTCTCAGCATTAGTTGGATGCCTAGCCCAGTGAAGACAAGTGCTCCGCAGCCACTGGCGAGCCCATCCAGTCCATCGGTCAGATTGGTGGCGTTGCTTTCTGCTAGGAACACAAAAAGGGCTAAGGGCCAGATCAATAGGCCGATTTGTAGGGATATGCCTAGCGGTAAGGCGATGCTGGAGTGGAGCCAACCTTGGCAGATGGCCCAGGTTATAAAAATCAGTGCCGCCGCCGCCTGCAGAAGCAATTTTCCTAAGGGGCTTAGCCCTTTGTTTGTTCGGCGAGTAAGGCTGCGCCAGTCGTCTAATCCACCAATCAGCATGTAAACCAGGGTGATACAGCTAACGGCAAGAAGTTGTTCTTTGCTACTGCCGTTGACACTGGCAAAACTGCCAATGACCACCCCTGCAGGAATGATCACGAGGCCACCCATGGTTGGTGTACCGGCTTTGGTGTGATGGGCTTGGGGGCCTTCTTCTCGAATCACCTGGCCCAATTTCAAGGCTTGCAATTTCGGGATTGCCCAACTGGTGACCACTGCTGTAACCAGCGTTGAGATCAGCAAAGGCAAACTGAGCAGGCTGTTGGGAATCAAACGGTCTGAGGCGAAGCTCGCGGCAAAGACCACAATTGCCAACAGCAATGCAGATGCTGTGCCGTTACGTTTCCAGCTTGTTGTTTCTGCTTTTTTTAGGGAACTGGTTGACTCGCTCACAACAGAGTTTGATCGCCGCTCAAACCGTAGGTGAAACGAATTGTTCTGTTGACCGGATTGTTTAGTCTTCCCAGTTCTCTTCTGTTTGTTCGTCGTCTGCTTTGTAGTCCTCTTTCTCACCCATTAGTGCGGAGAGCTCTTCTTCTTCCACCGTGCTGACTTCTGGAGAGGTTGATTCTTCATCCGCCACAAGCCTGCCACTTGTTTCAAGCCAGCTCAACAGGTCTGGTTCTTCCCGAAGAGGCAATACCGGTGCTGGATCATTGCGTCCGTAGCGCGTCAGAGCAGGGTTGATGCCATCGAGAGCGCTCAGATCGATTTTATTGAGAGCGCTCATGGACGATGCACTGGACAATCAGTCAACATAGTTCATAGACCTAGGTTTTTGCGAGTTGATTTTTGGTTTATAAGCTTTTGCTCGTGGGTGTGACGTGGGGCTTGGCTCTTGTTGTCAGCTTTGGCTTGCGTTTTTGGGGTCACCAGCATCCAGAGCCTTTCATCATTAGGCCTTTTTTGGTTTGGTTATTGCTGTTGATCCCGGTGATTGGTTTGGGCCTTTGGGTGCTAGTTGTGGGTTTCTTCACTCCTGCTTCAAGGTCTTTGGCCGGTGGGGAGAGAGAATCTTTGCAAAGTGATCAGGAGTCCGATTGATGGGGCGCGCGAAGAAGGTTGTTCTTGCTTATTCCGGTGGTGTTGACACCAGCGTTTGCATTCCATATCTCAAGCAGGAATGGGGCGTGGAGGAGGTGATCACCTTTGCTGCTGATTTGGGTCAGGGCGATGAGTTGGAACCGATTCGACTCAAAGCTCTTGATGCAGGTGCTAGCGAGTCTTTAGTTGGAGATCTGATTCAGCCTTTTGTTGAGGAATTCGCCTTGCCGGCGATTCGAGCCAATGCGCTGTATGAAGGGCGTTATCCCCTTTCCACAGCTTTAGCCCGTCCGTTGATTGCTCGCCGATTGGTTGAGGTGGCACGAGAGATGGATGCTGATGCTGTGGCCCATGGTTGTACGGGCAAAGGAAACGATCAGGTGCGTTTTGATGTGGCGATTGCTGCACTCGCCCCTGACTTGAAGGTGTTAACACCAGCTCGGGAGTGGGGAATGAGCCGGGAGGAGGCGATTTCCTATGGAGAGCGTTTTGGTATTCCTGCACCAGTTAGCAAGAAATCGCCTTATTCGATTGATTTGAACTTGTTGGGTCGCAGCATTGAAGCTGGACCTTTAGAAGATCCGATGGTGGCACCACCTGAAGAGGTCTTTGCGATGACCGCATCGATTGAAGCAGCACCACTTCAATCTCAGGACATTGAAATTAGTTTTGAAGCTGGCAATCCTGTTGCAATTGATGGAAAGCGAATGGAGCCAGTTGCATTGATTCGGGAGGCCAATCGTCTTGCTGGCGAGCATGGTTTTGGTCGCCTTGACATCATTGAGAATCGTGTGGTTGGAATTAAAAGTAGGGAGATTTATGAAACGCCTGGCTTGTTAATGCTAATTCGTGCTCATCAGGAATTGGAGAGTTTGACGTTGGCGGCAGATGTGCTGCGCACCAAACATCAGTTGGAGAGGCAATGGGCTGATCTTGTTTATCAGGGTCTTTGGTTTGGACCCTTAAAGGATGCCCTCGATGGTTTTATTGATCGCACTCAGACTTATGTGAATGGGGTCGTGCGTCTTCGTCTTCATAAGGGCAATGTCACCGTGATTGGGAGAAGTTCTCAATCAAGCAGTCTTTATATGCCGCAATTGGCTACTTATGGCAGTGAAGATGATTTTGACCACAAGGCTGCAGAGGGCTTTATTTATATCTGGGGTCTTCCTATTCGTCTCTGGTCAGCAGCAAGGCGTGGCGGACGTTGATAAGAATCTAGGCCTAGGCGGCTCGCTGCGACTCGCTTTGTTCGTTGGCTTGCCACCTGGCGCGCAGTAGAGAAGGCAGTCTCATCGGATGGCGTCCTTCTAATTTGATCGGATCAGTTGAAGTCTTCCCGTTTTGAGATTGGGCAAGTAGTCGATAGCTTTCAAGTAAAGGCTCTAGACGTTGTTGAAACTTTCTTTCGAAGACCTCTGGTAATTCTGCTAATAGCTTTTCGTATTCTTGTAGTTGATTCTCAAGCTCAAGGATTCTTTGATCAAGTAGTTTTTGTTTTGCAAGATGAATATCGATTTGATCAGCATTCGCTTGATTAATTGCTTGCACCATTTCATTCACATCCGGATTGTCGGCCGGACGTGAGTTGATTTCTGGGTTTCTCCTTAAGGGAGTGGGTGGCTCGTGGGAACGTGAGAACATCCCCGGAAGCTACCTCCCAGGGATATGTAAAACAAGCCTATCGATCAGGATTCAGTAGTTTCTGCTGCTTCTTTTTTCTCTGGCTCTGATGTTTCACTGCTAGGAGCCACTCTTGGTGCAGGCAGTGGACCTTCTTGCTTAACGGTTAGGTAGCGAATGACGTCTTCGCTGAGACGCATGGCCTTTTCTAGGACTGCAACTTGCTTGCCATCACCATTGTGGCTGAGCTGCACATAGATGCCTTCCTTGTGCTTGGCAATTTGGTAGGCCAGGCGACGCTTGCCGCGCATTTGGTTGTCGAGCACCTCTGCTCCTGCTTCCGCAACCATGTCGCGGTATTTGGTGACATGGGTTTCGACTTCCTCTTCCGGGATGTCCGGACGGAGGATGTACATGGTCTCGTAGTAAGGCTTCTCACTCATGATTTTTTCCGACGGGGACTAAAGGCTCACAGTTGTGAGCGACGGATCCAATATTTTATCTCTTGGTGGTCAGTGTTTTTTTGTAAAACTGCATACGAACGGCTTGGCTGATCCCTGGGAGGTCTGGCTCGCGGCCTCGTAAGCATTCGAC
>Ga0115011_10002462_pt1 | contig 12858 bp, 9 predicted proteins | sample TroAtlMetagenome_2_FD_88705 | JGI IMG/M metagenome (GOLD analysis project Ga0115011, IMG submission 88705) | Marine eukaryotic phytoplankton communities from Atlantic Ocean - Tropical Atlantic ANT8 Metagenome | ecosystem: Environmental > Aquatic > Marine > Oceanic | place: Tropical Atlantic... | reverse complement strand
TCTAAAAAAGGTTATAATATATCTCAAGCCATTAATGTTTTAGAAAAAAAAGAAATACTCCATGAAGAAGAAAAAGAAATTATTAATTTTATAAAGAAATCTAAAACTGGAATTATAAAATTTTAATATGGCAACTACAGCAGACTTTAAAAATGGCTTATGCATAAAACATAATAATAATATATGGAAAATTGAATCTTTTCAACACGTAAAGCCAGGAAAAGGGCCAGCCTTTGTACGAACAAAAATTAGAAATTTAAATACTGGAAGAGTTTTAGAGAACACATTTACCTCTGGGGTAAAAATAGAAATCATAAGAATTGAAAATAGATCTTCTCAATTTTTATATAAAGAAGGAGACTCTTATCATTTTATGGATAATAATACATTTGAACAATTAGCTATACAAAAAAATTTAATTAACGCCCCAGATTATTTGAAAGAAGGCAACAAAGTTGAAATCATTTTTTATACAGATGAAAATAGACCAATATCTTGTAACTTACCTACAAATGTAATATTAAAAGTTAAATCTACTGAGCCAGGGGAAAAAGGAAACACAGCTACTAATGCATTAAAACCAGCAATACTAGAAACTGGAGTAAAAGTAAATGTGCCTCTTTTTATTAATGAAGATGATAATATTAAAGTTGACACGAGCAGTGGGCAGTATTTAGAAAGAGTTAATTCTTAATTAAATCATCTTTTTTATACAAATCAATAGAAACTATAATCGCAATAAAAGACCAAACTGCAATTGATGCCTTATCTATATCTAAAAAATTATTAAAAAAAGCATGAATAAAATAAGTCATTAAAGCAATTAAAGAACATAAAATATACATTCTGTCAATGCTACAAGAAACAGTATAATATAACTTCACACCCCTTAAAAAAACGTATATAATTAATAATACAAAGGTGAGCAAGCCTACAATTCCCGTTTCAGACAAAGCACTTAAATATTCACTATGAGCATTCCCACCATCACCAAATTTTGTAGTAATAATAGTTTTGTCATCAGGGTCTTGAAAAGCTGAATATTCAAATTGATAAGTCCCTGGACCATATCCAACAATTGGACTTTCCTTAAACATTTCTATGGCACATTTCCATCTATTAATCCTCTCCATATTTGATGCATCTGTAGTAATATTAGAACTTGACTGAAAATGTTCAAATACTGAATCTGAGCTTTCTTGTTTAGATGTTAATGCATCTTGAAACACAAAAACAAAACCTAATGCCAAAAAATTTAATAAAATAATATGTTTAAAATTAAACTTCATTTTTAAGACAAATCCAAAACAAGATGCGATGAAAAAACTTAGCCAAGCTGCCCTAGTATAAGAAAAAAATAAACCAAGAGACAAAATTATAAGTATTGAAAAAAGCACTAAATTCCATTTTTTGAAAAATTCTTTATTACAACTAATAAGAAAAATAGAGGGAATAAAAAAAGCTAAAATAGCGCCATAAGAAGTATGATCATTAAAGAATGGGTGCACGGCTCCATTTGCAATTTTACTATCAAAAATATCCACTGACTGTTGAGTTAATGTGTAAATAACAACAAGGCATAAAGGTATTGTGTATATTAAAATAAACTTGAAAATATTACTCTTTTCACGAAAAAGAATTATTATGAAAAAATAAAAAGGAATAATGTACCATATTCTTGTTAAAAAAAGTTTAAAGGAAACAAGCGGATTAGTAGATGTAAAACAAGTAAAAAGCATCCAGAGTAAATACAAACACAAAAAATAAGTAATTTTATGGCTAAAAATTGGCTTGAAATCTTTGAAATAAAAAAACATGTAAAAAACAAGAACAAAAAGAAGCCCAAATAATAAAAACTCTGTTGGAAAAGAGAAATTTATATTTTCGAAAAAAAATCCTAATTCACTAATAGAAATAGACAAGGGAGTGAAAAAAACAATAAACCATAAAAGCTTATCTATATTAAATAAAAATGAAATGCTAAATAATAATACGGGAGGAATTATAAGAACCCATTCTTTTTCAATAGATAGCGCATAAGAGGAAAAAAATATAAAAAATGCTGATAAAAAAATAGATAGAAAACTTTGATATTTATTAATCTTCATTTTTAATTTTATTAATCACTGAAAATAATTGAATGATTATAATAGTAAAAAATAAGGTAGATAAAAACGATCCAAATACAATTAACCACCTTATTGGCTTCGACTTTTTTTCTGCAGGAAAAGCCCTGTCAATAATAAAAAAATTCTGAAAAGGATAGTTTAATTCTATAAATGCTAACTCTACAACATCCTCAATTCGATGTAATTCTTCCTGAATCTCTAAGCTTTGTACTTTATAGTAATCATGTTGTGTAACATGTTGATTAAAAACATCTAATTCTTCTTGTATTTTATTAGCTCCCGCTTGATTTTTATTTCTTAGAGCAATAGCTTTTTGTTCCGTCAATCTTTCTATTTGCCGTTCTGGATAAACAATCCCATATTTTTTCCTCAAATTATTTAAAGAATCATTGACTTCTTTTAATTTTTGATCTAACACCTCCTTTCTGTATTCGCAAATGGTTATATTATCTTCAGCCCTATCAGCTCTTATTTGATTATAGGCTATATCGATAATTCCTAAACCTTCAGAGCCTATAAAGCTATTAGCCATTTCAGAAGCTTTTTTAGGGTCTTCATCAAAAACTGTTATTTTAATTGAGCCCAAATTAGTTTTTTTAAATATGAAATTTTCTTGATATTCTAAATTAACCCAAGTCCTAGATAAAGGGTCATCTGGATTAATTTCATAATAATTATAAAGATCAAATTCATCTATAACTAAATCTCTGACTAAATCACTTGTGATAACCTGCATTAACTGTTCTATAGACTCATCTTCTCCAAATTCAAAAATATCTTTCTTATATGGATTATCTTCTATTAAAAGTGCTTGTGAAATAGAACTAGTTGTTGTAGGAGAGATAACTGCAACAGACTTAAATTTTGGTGTAATAAAAAATAATGCCACAACTGATGATACAATAATAGCCAAAACACCGCTTAATAAAAGTATAAATCTAATCCTAAAACAAAACTTTAATAAACCAAAAACACTAAAAATTGAATATTGCATAGAAAATATATTTTTAAATTTTATTTGACATTACAGCCTTAATATAATCAAATCTAATCATCTCTGTCAAAAATGACCAAATAATAGATAAAAAACCAAATATAAACATATTAATATACCAAGAAGAAAAAATATCACAAGTGATAATGCCAATTAATATTAAACCTGAAAAAAACAAAAAAAATGGAATTAAAAAATCATAAAAAGAATGCAGTTTAAAAAATTTGAAACAAAAATAAATTTGAAATATCGTCACTAAAAACTGTGTAACTAAACTAGTTAAGGCCGAGCCAAAAGCTCCATACTGAGGGATTAAAATTAAATTTAAACATATATTAAGGATTACTCCAACTAATGAAATATAATTTAAGTGAATTAAATTACCATTCGCAGTCAATAATGTTCCAAATATATAAGTTAAAGAAACACATAAAAAACAACCCATTAAAGTGGGTAAAATGATATATGAATAAGTTAATATTTTATTCAAATCTTGAAAAGCTCCATTTGCATATCTAAATTCAATAATTTCATTATTAAAAAAAACACAAATTAAAAATAGAGTTACTGATAAAGACATTAATAATTTAAATGATAATAAGGTGATATTATAAATTGGTTTTTTATTTTTTAAAAGTCTTGAAAAAATTGGAAGTAATAAAACAGCAAATAAAAAAGCAATCATATTGGATGCCTCAAAAAATCTAAAAGATGTAGCATACAAACCTGCCTCTTGAGGACCTTTTAGAAACTCTAACATTATAACATCTACTCTATAATAAATAGTCATCAATAATATTAGTAATGCATAAGGCAAAGACTGCTTTAAAATAGCTAAAGAAAATATTGGATCCCATTTGATATGTTTAAAATCTATTTTTCTAAATAAGAATTGTAAAGAAAAACATACTGATAAAAAATAAGATATTGTTTGTGCATACACAAACCACTCTATCTTAAAAACACTAGATGTAACCCCCCCCCATAAAAGCAAAGAACACATAATAATTAGAAGAAACCTATCTAATACTGATATTATACTGTCTTCAAAAAACATATGTAAACCCGTAAAGTTAGATCTTATATAAAGAAGGAAAACGGCCAATACCTGATTAAAGGCTAATAAAATCAATAATTCTAAATTGTAATTAAAAAAATATCCGAAAATTAAAACAATAAAAAAATAGAAAAAGGATAATAATATCTTTAAAGAAATAATTTTTGATAAATATTTTTTAACTAAAAAACTATTTTGAGCAATATTCTTTACATTAAAATTATTAATACCTAGATCTAAAAAAATATTAAACAAAAAAGTAAGATTAATTATTGCAAAATATTGGCCATATTCAAACTCTCCTACTCTATTTATAATCTCCGCATCTATAGCCAAAATATATAGAGGTTTAATGATTATATTTAAAATGATAATTAAAAAAAGATTAGACAGAAATTTTTTTTTCATCAAGTTTTATAAAATAATTATTTGAAATTTTCGTAATAATTTGTTGTTTAAACGCAAAATACATAATTATCTTGCAATTTATAAACATTATAATCAATGAACATTGCAATTAATACTCGATTACTAATAGAAAACGAATTAGAAGGAATAGGTAGGTTTTCATTTGAAATTATACAAAGAATTGTAAAAAAATACCCGAAAGTCAATTTTCATTTAATTTTTGACAGAGAATACTCTGACAAATTTTTATTTGAAAGTAATGTGACAGCACATATTATTCACCCAAAAACACGGCACCCTATAATCTGGTATTACTGGTTTGAAATTCAAATGCCAAAATTATTGAAAAAAATTAATACTGACTTATTAATATCTTTAGATGGCTTTCTGACTACTAAATTAGATATACCTAAAATAAATGTTGTACATGATATAAATTTTGAGCACAGACCTAAAGACCTTCCTTTTTTTTACAGAAAATACTATAGACACTACATCCCAAAATATTGTCATTTATCCGATAAAATAATTACCGTTTCAAATTTCTCTAAAAATGATATATCTGAAAAATACAACATAAAAAAAAATAAAATTCATGTTGTGTATAATGGGGTATCTAATTCTTTTTCTACAATAAATATCAATCAAAAAAAAGAATTGAAAAATCAATATGCATCAGGAGAAGATTATTTTATTTTCATAGGATCTTTACATAAACGAAAAAATATTAGTAGGATGCTAAAAGCTTTTGATTCATTTAAAACAAACACTGCTTCAAAAACAAAATTCATCATAATTGGAAAAAAAAGATGGTGGTCAAGCAATATGCGAAAAACATATAATAATTTGAATCATAAAAAAGATATAAAATTCACAGGTTATGTTGAAGAAAAAAATTTAAATGTCTTAATTAGTGCCGCAAAATGCCTGTGTTTCGTCTCTCTTTTTGAAGGCTTTGGGCTCCCTATAATAGAAGCCATGAAATGTGGAATTCCTGTAATAACCTCAAATACAAGTTCCATGCCAGAAATTTGTGGGGAAGCTGGATTAATAGTAAATCCAGAAGATATTCAACAAATAGCATTAGCAATGGAAAAAATTGATAAGGACCAAAAATTATGTAATTATTTAATAAAACATGGCATAGAAAGATCAAAAATTTTTAATTGGGAAAAAAGCGCAAATGATTTTTGTAAAGTAATAGACGAATATATTAAATAAGTAAATTTTATGCTCAAACCATACAATACACAAAAAACAATTTGTGGATGTGATGAAGCTGGAAGAGGTTGTTTAGCCGGCCCTGTATTTGCTGCTGCAGTTATATTACCTAAAAAATTTAAAAATAACTTACTCAACGACTCAAAAAAACTAAATAAAAGATCAAGAGATGTTTTAAGAAAAATAATAGAAAAAGAAGCTTTGTATTGGTCTGTTAGTAAAGTTTCTGAAAAACAGATTGACAAAGTAAATATTTTAAATGCATCTATAAGGGCAATGCACCTATCTATTAAAAATATTCAGACTGATATAGACTTAATTATTGTTGATGGAAATAGATTTAAACAGTATAAACAAACACCTCACAAATGTATAATAAAAGGTGATCAAAAATATAATTCTATTGCCGCAGCCTCTATTTTAGCAAAAACACATAGAGATGAATTTATGTTAAAATTACATTTAAAATACCCTCAGTATAATTGGAAGCAAAATAAAGGATATCCTACTAAAAAACACAAAGAAGCAATTGCAAAATATGGAATTAATAAATTCTACAGAAAAACTTTCAATTTTAAATAACTAATAGAAAAAAATTATTTTTTACGCTTTTTTAAATAAATTAATTGACCTAATTCTGGTTCCTCTCCAAATTCCATATTATTCTTCTTATATAATTCTTTTAGCCTTATTGCATAAAGTTGTGAAATAGAATACATGGTTTCACCTTCCACAACAATATGAGTTTTCACCTGACATTTTTTTCTTTTTGGTTGGATATAAACCCTTTCTCCTTCTAATAAAGCCCTATCCTCATTCATATCATTATATTTAATTAATTCCCAAGGCCAAACACCTAAATATTCTGCTATTTCATCATAAGTATCTTCATTTTTAGCACTAACATATTGAACATAATTATATTGCTTAATCAAATAATCAACCTCTGAATATTCAGGCTCGATTAATTCAACTTCCTTATTATCATAATACGTTAAATTATAAGTTTCTATTAATCTTATTAATTTATTTGCATAATCTGGATTAGTAGCATATCCAGCTTTCTTCAAACCCTTTGCCCAGTTCTTATAGTCACTTTTTTCTAATTTAAATAAATCAGCATATCTTTCTTTATTTAGCAAAAAAAGAGAATGATCTAAATAAGAATCTTGAACAGCTTCATACTTCCTAAAACACTCACCTTTTTCATCATCATCATAATAAACAACTTGACCATCCCAATCACTATGACATTTTATGCCAAAATGATTATTAGATTCTTTAGCTAATTCACTTGTTCCATATGCAGATTCTAATATTCCTTGTGCTAATTTAATACTAGCAGGTATTCCATACTCATGCATATGACTAACTGCAATATGATTATATGACTGAATATAAATTTGAACATCTGACTGACTAAATGAAAAATAGGAAACTAATATTAAAAAGCTATTTCTGAATACCTTGCAAACCACCTGTATGAATAATTAAAATTTTTGATTTTGGTTCAAAAAAATTATTTAAAATAAGGTCAAAAATACCAAAAAATAATTTCCCTGTATATACTGGATCTAATATAATTTTAAAATTTAAATAAAATTGATGCATAAATTGATCTAAATTATAGTCCGTTTTACCAAAACCCCCAAAATGATAGTCAAAATTAAGGCCCCAATTGTTACTTTGATGACACATATTTGAGATTTTTTCTCTCATACTAAAAGCCCCTTTTAAAGAGGACAAACCTAAATAATACTGTTTTTTTTCGAGTGAATTAATAATTCCAGCAGCAGTACAGCCTGTTCCAAATGACGAACAAATAAAATCATATTTTTCATTTGACTCTTTCAAAATCTCTTCACATCCTTTAACACCTAAATCATTACATCCGCCCTCTGGAATCATATAAATATTCTTATGTTTATTTTTTATGTCACTAATTATTTTATTTGAATATTTATTCTCCCTATAAGTCTCCCTGTCTAGAAAATATAAATCCATATTATTTTTTTTACAAAATAATAAAGTGGGATTTAACTTTATACCTTTATCTCCTCTGACCACTCCAATAGATTTTATTTCTTGATTATTAGCAAACCAACTCAATGCATGTAAATGATTAGAATAAGCTCCCCCAAAACTTAATACTACATTATGATTTTTAATTTTAATTTCTTTAAAATTATATTTTAACTTTCTCCACTTATTTCCTGACACAAAAGGATGTATTAAATCATCTCGTTTAACAAATACTGATACATTTTTTTTTATAAACAACCTTGATTTTAGCTCTACAACAGGACTAGGGATATTTAAATTAAAATTCATTTTATTATTATTAATTTTGAATTTAATAAATTAAAAATTGAAAAAAATTCCAAAAATAACTAATCTGAAAAAAGACGAATACTATATTGGACCAAAAGGATATATTATATTTACTGAAAAATACTTAATAAAAAGAGGTTATTGTTGTAATAGTGGCTGTAAACATTGTCCATATAGAAAAAATTAAAAACTAAATGAAAAAAGATAGTTTCTTCAAATCTATACTAGAGGGAATACCTGAAAAAATTCCCGCCAAAAAAAAATATGACTCTAATATTAGTCATGCACCTAAAAGAAAAAAAATATTAAACTCTACAGAAACAAAATTAGCATTAGAAAATTCCTTAAGATACTTCCCAAAAAAACAACATAAGTTTTTAATTAATGAATTTTATAAAGAATTACAAGAATATGGAAGAATCTATATGTATCGATACAAACCTAATTATAAAATTACAGCAAAAGATTTAAACTCGTTTCCACATAAAAGCAAATCTGCTGCATCAATAATGCTTATGATAAGCAATAACTTAGATCATTCGATTGCACAACATCCAGATGAGCTAATAACATATGGTGGAAATGGCTCTGTATTTCAAAACTGGGCTCAATACAGACTTACTATGAAATACTTAGCCGAAATGAGTGATCAACAAACATTAGTAATATACTCAGGTCACCCTTTAGGATTATTCCCATCAAAAAAAGACTCACCAAGATTAATAATTACAAATGGAATAATGATACCTAATTACTCTAAGCCAGATGATTGGGAAAAATTTAACGCCTTAGGAGTTACTCAGTATGGACAAATGACAGCCGGATCATTTATGTATATAGGGCCACAAGGAATAGTCCATGGAACTACAATAACAATTTTAAATGCCAAAAGATTAATAACTAATAACAATAAATGGCAACTTTTTGTTACCTCTGGTTTAGGGGGAATGAGTGGGGCTCAGCCAAAAGCAGCTAAAATTGCTAATATCTGTAGTGTCACAGCAGAGGTAAACAAAAATGTAATTAAAAAAAGATTTAGTCAAGGATGGGTTGATGAAATCATTACAAACATCCCTAATTTAATAACTAGGATCAAACAAGCTCAAGCAAAAAAAGAAAAACCTTCAATAGCTTTTCATGGAAACATTATTGAAGTCTGGAAAGCTTTTTACAAAGAAAAAATATTCATTGATATTGGATCAGATCAAACTTCTTTACATAATCCTTTTTCAGGAGGGTATTATCCCATTGAAACTTCATTTGAAGAATCAAATAAAATGATAAAAAATGACCCAAAAAAATTTAAAAAATTGGTGCAAAAATCATTACGAACACATGTAAAATATATAAATAAACATACAGACAGAGGGACATATTTTTTTGACTATGGGAATGCTTTTCTTCTAGAATCTGGACGAGCAAATGCAAATATTTTTAATGAAGAAAAAGAATATAAATATCCATCATATGTACAAGATATAATGGGGCCCTTATGCTTTGATTACGGATTTGGACCATTTCGATGGATTTGCACAACAAATAAACAAAGTGACTTAGATAATACTGATAAAATTGCAACTAATGTGTTGAAAAAAATCATCAAAAAATCAACAAAAAATATTAAACAACAATTAGAAGACAATATACAATGGATAAAATCTGCTAAAAAAAATAATCTCGTAATAGGATCACAGGCCAGAATATTATATGCGCATTCAGAAGGCCGAATAAAAATTGCTTTAGCCTTTAATAAGGCAATAAAAAAAGGTCAAATTGGGCCAATTGTATTAGGAAGGGACCACCACGATGTTTCTGGTACAGACTCCCCATATAGAGAGACTTCTAATATATATGACGGTTCACAATTCACTGCAGATATGGCAACTCATAATGTAATTGGAGACAGTTTTAGAGGAGCAACATGGGTTTCTATTCATAATGGAGGTGGCGTTGGATGGGGAGAAGTTATAAATGGAGGTTTTGGCTTATTTATTGACGGAAGTAAAGAAGCGGAAGAAAAAATTAAAAATATGCTTTTTTGGGATGTAAATAATGGAATTGCCAGAAGAGCTTGGGCTAGAAATAAAGGGTCAATTGAAACTATAAAAAATGAAATGAAGAAAGAGCCACGTTTAAAAGTAACTATACCAAATATTGTTTCTAAAAAAATTCTTAATTCTTTTCAAGAAAAGAAATGACATTTTCAAAAACAATATTTGACTCACCAATCTGTTTACTAGAAGCAACGGCAAAGAATTTTTGACCTCCTCCTGAGCCATTAATAGTTATTGAAAATTCCTTAATTAAGTCCGAAGCATTCCAACTTTTTTCAACAATCAAATCATCACTTAAAGCTAAATTTAAAATTAACTTACCATCCACAACTGAGCTTAAAAAAACAAATGTTTTACTAGATTTTTTTACAAACTGAAAAGCAATATCCTTGAGAACTTTTGCTGAAACATCTAATTTTGAAATAATTAAATTAATCCCATTAATAGATTTAGCATCATTTAATAAAGTTTTTTTCAAAACTTCTAATTTTTCTTTTTCATTTCTTCCAATTATATCACTTTTTCTTTTATTTTCTAAAATTAAATTTTCAATTACTTTTAAAGGATCTTGCTTGTTTTTTAATTTTTGTCTAATGAGATTTAGATCATACAAATTTTTCTCATAAAATTCTATTGCTTTAATACTAGTAACCGCCTCAATTCTTCTGATTCCTGAAGCTACAGATTGTTCAGATGTGATTTTAAAAAGAGCGATTTCTGATGTATTACAAACATGTGTCCCTCCGCATAACTCAATAGAATCTCCAAATTGAATAACACGAACTTTATCTCCATATTTTTCGCCAAAAAGAGAAATTGCACCTAAATCTTTTGCTGATTCTATAGAAACATTTCGCATCTCATTTAAAGAAATAGAAGAACTTATTTTTTTATTGATCATTTGTTCAATTAAATGTAAAGTTTTATTATCAATTGAATTAGTATGAGAAAAATCAAATCTCAAATAATCTTGACTGACATAAGACCCCTTTTGCTCAATATGATTTCCTAATATTTTTCTTAAAGCTTCGTGTAATAAATGAGTGGCAGTATGATTTCTAGAACTAAGAATCCTCTTTTCTGCATTAACAATAGCAGTGAATTCAGAATGTATATTTTTAGGAATATTTTTAGTAAAATGAATAATTAAATTATTCTCCTTTTTAGTATCAATAATTTTTACTAATTCATCATTTAACTTCAAAAAACCATCATCACCTACTTGACCCCCTCCCTCGGGATAAAAAGGAGTTCTATTAAAAACTAATTGAAACATTTTTTCACCTTTAATAGACACCTCTCTATACATTAATATATGAACCTTTAATTCAAAAGTGTCATAACCGCAAAAACCTTTATTTTTTAATTTTGAAATATGATTCCAATCTTTAACATCCATAGCAGAAGCATTTCTAGACCTCTCTTTTTGTTCATTTAAACAAATTTGATATTCTTTTTCGTCAAAATAAATACCTTTTTCTTTTAATATTAAAGCTGTTAAATCCTTCGGAAATCCATATCTATCATATAACTCAAATACTTGAGATCCAGAAATTTTATTAGAAGAACTTTTCTGAACTAAGTCATCTATCAAGAAAAGTCCTTTTTGTAAAGTTTTTAAAAATAATTTTTCTTCTTCCTTAATTATTTTTTTAAGATTATCTAAATCACTAAATATATTAGCAAAGACATCTTTAAACTGATCATATAGAACATTTACTAAACTATATAAAAATGGTTCTTTTAAATCTAGGAAGACAAAGCCATATCTAACAGCACGTCTTAATATTCTTCTTATTACGTATCCCGGACCATTATTACTTGGAATTTGACCATCACCTATACAAAAAACAATTGCTCTAATATGATCTGAAATTACACGAAACGCTACTTTTACCTTATGACTATCTGTAAAGGAAAGATTAGATATTTCTTCTAGTTTTTTAATAACTGGCAAAAACAAATCAGTTTCATATGTAGATTTTTTATTTTGTAAAACCATACATAACCTTTCAAAACCCATTCCCGTATCTACATGTTTTTCAGAAAGTTGTTCTAAAATTCCATTTTCATTTCTATTGTATTGCATAAATACTAAATTCCATATTTCTATAACTTCAGGATGATCTTTATTGACTAAATCTTTCCCATTGATTTTGAGTCTCTCATCATCACTTCTTAAATCAATATGTATTTCAGAACAAGGACCACAGGGACCAGTCTTTCCCATTTCCCAAAAATTATCTTCTTTAGATGCTAAAACAATCCGATTGGAATCAATTATTTCTTTCCATATATCAAAGGTTTCTTGATCAACTAGTAAGTCATCATCTTTATCACCTTGAAAAACAGTAACATACAATCTATCTGAATCTATTTTAAATTTTTCAGTTAATAACTCCCAAGCAAAAAAAATAGCATCTTTTTTAAAATAATCACCAAAAGACCAATTACCTAACATCTCAAACATAGTATGATGATATGAATCATGACCAACTTCTTCTAAATCATTATGTTTGCCAGAAACACGCAAACATCTTTGGGTGTTTGCGACCCTAATTTTTTCAGGCTTAGAATAACCAAGGAAAATATCTTTAAATTGATTCATCCCCGCATTAACAAATAATAAAGAAGGATCATCTTTTATGATTAAAGAAGATGATG
>Ga0115011_10002461_pt1 | contig 12860 bp, 12 predicted proteins | sample TroAtlMetagenome_2_FD_88705 | JGI IMG/M metagenome (GOLD analysis project Ga0115011, IMG submission 88705) | Marine eukaryotic phytoplankton communities from Atlantic Ocean - Tropical Atlantic ANT8 Metagenome | ecosystem: Environmental > Aquatic > Marine > Oceanic | place: Tropical Atlantic... | reverse complement strand
GCGAAGGCACGATCGACCATGCCCCTGTCTATCCCCGCGAAGTGGTCAAGTCCGCCCTCGCCCACGAGGCCTCGGCCATCATCCTGGTGCACAACCACCCCTCCGGCGACGCCACACCCAGCCAGGCCGATATCGAGATGACAAGAACGCTGATGGAGATCTGCAAACCGTTCGAGATTGCCGTTCATGATCACCTGGTGATCGGGCGCGAGAATACGGCGAGCTTCAAGACGTTGGGATTGATGTGAGGGGAGAGGGCCTGCGTGGCCCCGCAACGCGCCGTGCGCGGAGTGATCCATACATCGCTTGTCAGGCAGCAGGCCGTATCCGTTTCTTCCGGTCAAGGGCCCGAAGGGCCGCAAAGCGGGCATGCCCCTTGACCGGAAGAAACGGATACGGCGACATCCCGGCAAGCGGTTTAAGGCGCGGTGCGCGCAGTGCGCTTCAATACCACTCCCACAATTTGTCATCCCGGCGGGATAGCCTGCGCAGGCAGGCTGGAGAGCCGGGACCCATTCGCGCAGATGCCTGCCTGATCAAGCGTATGGGTCCCGGATCTCCGCCCCGCTTTTGCGGGGCATGCGTCCGGGATGACAACAGCGTGTAATAGCTGAGCAGCCCTACCCCGCCGGCTCAATCGGCTGCCAGAGCTCGATCTTGGTGCCGTTCGGATCCATCACCCAGGCAAAGCGGCCATAGTCGAAATCCTGGGGCTCGCCTTCCAGCGCAACGCCCTTCTCGGCCAAGCGCGCCAGCATCCCATCCATGTCGTCGATCATCAGATTGATCATGAAGGGTTTGTCGGACGGCTTGAAATAATCCGTCCCGGTTTTGAAACCGGAAAAGATCGTCCGCGCACCCTTCGGAAAGGCCTTGCCGCTTGTCGCATGCAGGAAGTCAGCGCCACCATAATCATTGATCTCAAGGCCCAGCTTGTCCTGGTACCAGGCCATCAAGGCCGCCGGATCTGGACTGTGAAAGAATATGCCGCCAACACCAATGATTTTCGCCATCTCGCTCTCCCTCGCTTGTGATCCGAGCATAGGGCGCGCGCTTCGGTCGGGCTAGGTCAGCCGGTCGATCTTGCGAAGCAGGGTCTCACGATCGCCAGCCTTGAGAAAAACCGCCGGGATTCGGACCAGATAGCGGGCATGGGTGCTGGCCTTCTTGATTGCCTGGCGCTCGGCGCCGGCAGCGATGAAACGGCGGATTTCCGCCAGCATTTCGGCATCCTTGGCCCACAGCGTCTCGCCACGATGATCCAGCTTGAACCAGGCGTCGGACGGCCAGTCGAGCACATGCCTGGCCGTAAAACCGCAAGCGCTGCACCGCACATGCCCGTCCCAATTATCCGGCAACACCTCACCCGTGGCGGTGCGCAGACTCACCGGCAAGGGCTTGCCATGCGAGGTCGAGAACACAGCTTGTTCGTCGCAGCCAGGGCAGACGATCGCCAGCGGGCCGCCGAGCAGTGGATGGTCGTAAATCGAACTCATGAGACAGCTTAGCGCGTCTGCTCCATCGCACAATCGAGCTGCGGCATGCAGGGCGACATTCCCCGCTCGCTTCAAGCGTTTGCGCTGATAGTGTGAGGCCATGACTCGCCGCACCCTTATCGCCCTCGTCCTGCTGCCTGGCCTTTTGGTCATCATCGGCTTCATCCTCAGCATCATGCTGGCATCGCCGCGTGCGCCCGCCGCACTGATCTTCCACAATGGCTCCATTCGCACGATGAGCGAGGCCGGCACGGTCGAGGCACTCTATATCCGGGACGGCCGCATCATGGCGGTTGGCGACCTGGACGCGGTCCTCGCCGCCGCACCGCGCGGTGTGCGCCGGATCGACCTTGAAGGTGGCACGCTGACACCAGGCCTGGTCGAGCCGCACACCCACCCGCTCGCCGCCGCCCTGCTGGCCACCGCCACCGACATATCCGGCCGCACCTATCAGAGCCGCGAGGCGGTCATGGCGGCAATCGCGGATGGCGCAGCGCAAGACGGACCTTCGCCCTGGGCCATCGCCTTTGGCTGGGATCCGGTGATGCTGGATGGTCTCACCCCGCCCAGCTTGGCCGAGCTGGACGCCCTGTCACCGGACCGGCCGCTCGTCATCCTGACCCAGATGATGCACGAGGCCTTCGCCAACTCCGCAGCGCTGGAAGCCGCCGGCCTCGGCGCCGACACGCCAGACCCTCATGACGGGTTTTTCGAGCGCGACGAGACCGGGGCACTGACGGGTCGCGTGGTGGAGGTCACCGCCGTTGGCCAGCTGATGTCCGGTATCCCGCAAGCTTCGGACGCGGCCCTGACCTACCTGCTTGATGGCGCCTATGACAGCTATGCCCGCGCCGGCTACACAACAATCGGTGTCGCCTCCCTGGTGGGGCGGGCCCGTGATCCGCTGGGCACGCTGATGTCGGTCAGCCACGCCGACCGGCCAGCGCTCAACACCGCCCTCTACGCCGCCCCGGATCAGGCCGGGCGAGCCAGCGACCGGTTCACGCGGACCCCTGCAACCGCCGCGCTGCAACGCTTCAATGGCATCAAGGTCTGGCTCGACGGCTCGCCTTTTGTCGGCGGCGCCGCGACCGCCGAGCCCTATGCCGATACGCCGCTGACCCGCGAAGTTCTGGGCCTCGACTCCGGTTGGCTGGCGCCACTCAGCGCCGAGCGCGAGGGCCTGTTGGCCCTGGTCGAGACTGCCCAGCGCGCGGGGCAACAGGTTGCCTTTCATGCCCAGGGCGAGCGCGCCATAGACCTGGCCCTCGACGCCATCGAAGCCGCCCGAACCGCAAGCCCCGACGAGGATCTGCACCACCGCCTGGAGCACCTCGCCCTGATCACGCCGGAGCAGATCGCCCGCGCCCGTTCGCTGGAGGTGTCGCTCGGCTTCTTCCCCGACCATATCGGCAATTACGGCCATCGGCTGGACGCGCTGTTCGGGCGAGAGCGGGCCGCTCGTTACATGCCGATTGCCGAAGCCGTCCGCCAGGGCGCCATCACCACGATCCATGGCGACCATCCGGCCAGTACAATCGACGCCCTGCGCGTCATGGCCCTGCCGGTTCACCGCCTGACCTTGGACGGAGCGCCGCTGGGCGAGCCCGTCAGCGGCGAGACGGCGCTCGCCCTGATGACCCTCAATGCCGCCCGACAATTGCAACTGGATGACGAGATCGGCTCACTGGAGGTCGGCAAGCGCGCCGACCTGACCTGGTTCGACAGCGACCCGATCAGCGCCATCGAGGCCCGCACACCGATCACCGTGCGCGGCACCTGGCTCGCCGGTCAGCCGGTCGACACCCGCGCCTGGTCGCGTGACCGTATCGGGCTGGCCGTCAGGGCCGCCTGGGGTCAGATGACCCGCTAGACCCTTGTTCGCCAAATCAGACACGAGCCCGCCCCATGCAAAGCAAAGCCAATTATTTCACCCACCTGGAATGCTCGGAAACCGGCGACCGGTACGACGCTGGCCAGCCGCACAACCTGTCCAGGGCCGGCAAGCCACTGCTCGCCCGCTATGACCTGGCCAAGATGAAGCGCGAGGTCGATCGCGGCGCGGTCTGGGCGCGCGGCGGCGGGTTCTGGAAATGGCGCGAACTTCTCCCCGTCGTAGACGACGCGGATATTTGCGCCCTGGGCGAACTCGACACGCCGCTGATCGATGTGCCGGCGACGGCCAAGGCGTCCGGCGCGACGGGCAGGGTCTGGGTCAAGGATGAAGGCCGACTGCCGACTGGCTCATTCAAGGCGCGGGGCCTCGCCCTCGCCGTCGCCATGGCGCACCAGTTCGGCCTCAAACGCCTCGCCATGCCGACCAATGGCAATGCCGGCGCGGCGATGTCGGCCTATGCCAGCCGGATGGGCATGGAAAGTTTCTGCTTTGCCCCTGAGGACACGCCGGAAGCCAATCTGCGCGAGATGGCGCTGCAAGGCGCGAAGGTCTTCAAGGTCAATGGATACATCCATCATTGCGGCGCCCTTGTGGGGGCCGGCAAGGACAAGATGGGCTGGTTTGATGTCTCGACCCTGAAAGAGCCCTACCGGATCGAGGGCAAGAAAACGATGGGCCTGGAGCTCGCGGCCCAGCTGGGCTGGCGTGTCCCCGACGCCATCTTCTATCCCACCGGCGGCGGCACCGGCCTGATCGGCATGTGGAAGGCTTTCGACGAGATGGAACAACTGGGTTGGATCGGTTCGGAACGCCCCAAAATGTACGCGGTCCAGGCGGAAGGCTGCGCGCCGATTGTCAAAGCCTATGAGGACGGCGCCCGACATGCCGAGGAATGGCTCGACGCCAAGACCGCCGCCATGGGCATCCGCGTGCCCAAGGCGATCGGCGACTTCCTGATCCTCGATGCCGTGCGGCAAAGCGGCGGCACCGCGCTGGCCGTCTCCGAGACCGCCATCGAAACCGCCCGGACGCGGTGCGCGCGGGAAGACGGGCTCTTGCTCTGCCCGGAGGGCGCTGCAACGCTGGCCGCCATGGAAAAGGCGATGGGCGACGGCCTGCTGGCGCGGGATGCCGAATGCGTCCTGTTCAATTGCGGATCGGGACTGAAATACGCGATGCCGGATGGGGCGGTCGCGCTGGACCGGCATGGGGATGTGGATTGGGGAAGCTTGTGAATGCCATACGAAAAACACTAGCGGATAGACGCGTGTTGTGGGCGTCTCTCATTGCGGTGTTTGCGGGTTTCGGCCTCACGAATGGCGAAATGTACGCGTCAACCGAATGCATCAATGGTGACTGCCGTGTAACAGCGAGCTTTTCCCCGCACTCGTTTGCCGTCTGGGCGGTCGCACTCACACTGCTCCTTGCCTTCAAGAGCCCGTCCTTGAAGGTGAGCGAAACCCGCATCGTCAAAAAGCGTTACATTTTCGCTGCCTGGTTTATCGACTTCTTGCTGCTGATGTTGGCCTTGGGACCGATAGCAGTAGTCGGCGCATTGGCAGCGGAGTCCGCCCATCTGGGGTATTGGGTCAGCGCTTTCGACCGAGATTTTCTTCGTGCGACAGACAGTATTGCGACCGTGTTGATACTCGCAATTCTCGCAGCGATGGCCGTCCATTTCGGCCGGTCGGCAAATGGCGAATCCGCTACGGTCGGCCAATATCTCATGCGCTTTCGGGTCAGGGCGGATATGTCTCGCGCCGCCTGGCGTCAGGCAGCGGCGATCATGTTCTTGCCGGCTGCCATGATCCCGCGTCCGATTGAAGCACGGATCGGAAACCGCCGCTCTCCGGCATTCGTATTCGCGCAGATTGAAGTCGATCCAATAGAGTAATGCCTTCCCGGGGCGCTACTGCGCCAGAATAGCATGGCGAATTGGATTGGGCGGCGCTGTGACCGAGGGACATGTTCCTTTGGTACGTGTCCCATTGAAGATCGCTCTTTTTTTTATCGCAAATGCTTGGTTTTGCGCTTTGATACGTAGAAACAGGTACTTTGGGACGTGCCCCGTTCCGGAAAGTGGCCATCATGACTGACCCCAAGCGCGCGTCCCGATCTTCGCTCGGCCTCGCAGTATTGGTCACCCTCGGCTCGGTCGGGTGGCAGATTGCCGAACATTCCGAAACGCTTCTCGGCACGCCGACCCTGCTGGGCCTGGTCGCGGCGGGCACCGGCACATTCGCAGCTCTGGCGGGCATGGCTCTCTTCCACATCGAGCAGAAGATTACATCGTCCATGATGACCGACCGTGATGGTAACCGCCGGAACGGGTCGCCGATCACGCTGGCGACCGGTCTCGGCATCCTCGTCATCCACGTCATGGCCACCTACAGGATCTCCGCCTGGCTCGCGGGGGGCGGCGCAGCCAGCCTGCTCGCGAACTGACCTGAAGTCGGCCACCAAGAGACATGTTCCTTACCTTTCCGGGCCGCTTGGCGTCAGCATGCCGCCTGCGCTAGAGTCAGGGCTGTCATGCGGGAAGAAGCCATCCCGTCAGACAGGATTTGAAGGTCATATCTGTACCGTCAGGCTGCCCGGCAAGACCGGCAAGGGGAAAACTGTCACATGAGTCCCAATCTGATCGCCGCCATGGGCGCTGGTCTGCTGTTGCTGATCGCCGTCCTGTTTTCGACCAACAGGCGGAAAATCCGGCTGCGGACCGTACTGAGTGCCCTGCTGCTACAGGGCGCGATCGGCGCCTTGGTTCTTTTTCTGCCGATCGGACGCGATATCCTGTCGGCGCTGTCGGCGGGTGTCACCCAGTTGCTGGCATTCTCCACGTCCGGCATCGAGATGGTGTTCGGCCCGTTGGTGTCAGACTCAGTTGGATTCAGCTTTGCGCTCAACGTTCTGCCTGTGGTGATCTTCTTTTCGGCGCTGATGTCGGTGCTCTACCATGTCGGCGTGATGCAATGGATCGTCCGGATTGTCGGGATCGGGCTGAATGCGCTGCTGGCGTGCGGACGTGTGGTCTCACTCAACGCGGCCGCCAATATTTTCGTCGGGCAGACCGAGGCCCCGCTGGTGATCCGTCCCTATCTCGACGGGATCACAAAGCCCCAGCTGTTCGCCATCATGACCTCTGGCCTGGCCTCGGTTGCCGGGACCGTGCTGGCGGCGTACGCGCAGATCGGGATCAGTGTCGAATACCTGCTTGCGGCGAGCTTCATGGCAGCGCCCGGCGGGTTGCTGATGGCCAGCATCATCATGCCGGACGATGGCGAGGCGGATGAGGCCCAGGACATCGTCAAGGCCCCGCCTGAACGAGAGCGACACGCCAATGTCGTGATGGCAGCCGCGGTCGGGGCCAAGGACGGTCTTCACCTGGCGCTGAATATCGGCGCGATGCTGATCGCCTTCGTCTCCCTGATCGCGCTTGTGAACGGGCTGATTGCCGGTATTGCCGGATTGTTCGGCGTCGACGGCGTCACCATCCAATCCCTGCTGGGCACCTTGCTGTCACCCTTAATGATGGCGCTCAGCATTCCGGTGGCGGAGGCGCAGGCGGCCGGGGCGATTGTCGGCGAGAAACTGGTGATCAATGAGTTCGTCGCCTATCTGACACTGTCCGGCAGCATCGAGGATTTCTCGCCGCGCAGTCAGGCCATTCTCACCATTGCGCTCTGCGGCTTCGCCAATCTCAGCTCGATCGGCATTTTGCTGGGCGGGCTGGGCAGTCTTGTCCCGGACCGGATATCGCAGATTGCCCGATTCGGCCTGCGGGCGGTGCTGGCTGGCTCCCTGTCCAATCTCATGAGTGCGGCGATCGCCGGCATGCTGTTTGTCGGGTAAGGCCATGACACATCGCGTAATTCTCGATTGTGACCCGGGGGTGGACGATTGCATCGCGCTGCTCGTGGCCCTGGGCGCATCGGACCGGATTGACCTGCGATCGATCTGTGTTGTCGCTGGCAATGTCCCGGTCGATGTCTGTGCCAGGAACGCTCTTGGCGTGCTGTCGCTGGCCGGACGGGCCGATATTCCGGTGTTTTCGGGCTGCGACCGGCCGCTGCGGGTTGCGCCCAGTTTTGCTGACCACATCCACGGCAAGACAGGACTGGGAGACGCGGTTCTGCCAGCCGCGCTTGCGTCGCTGCAGGCCGACCATGCTGTCGATCATCTCTGCCGTGAGCTGGGTTCGGCCGAACCCGGATCGATCACGCTGGTGATCACCGGTCCGATGACGAATTTTGCCACCGCGTTGCGACGCGACCCGACCATCACGGCGGCCGTGCGCGAAGTGGTCATCATGGGCGGTGCCGCGCACGAAGGCGGTAACATCACACCGTACGCTGAGTTCAATATCTATGCGGATCCGGATGCCGCGAAGCGAGTGCTAGGCAGTGGCTGCCGGACAACACTGATCGGGCTCGACGCGACGTTGCAATTCCGTTGCACGCCCACAAGAATGGATCGCTTGCTGAGCGCCGGTCACCAGGCCAGCCGGACCGCGGCGGCCATGATTGGTCACGTCAATCGGGTCTATGGCGAGATCTACGGGGCTGAGGGGGCCGCCCTGCACGACCCCTGCACGATCGGCTACCTGCTGGCACCCGACCTGTTTGATGTGCGCGAAGTCGCCATCGACGTTGATTGCAGCGACGGCGAGCGACGCGGCCAAACGCGGATCCAGTCCACGGACACACCGTCCGACCTGCCCGTTATTCGCTGGGTCCACGGCGTGCGAGATGAGAAATTGTTCGATTTGGTGGTCACCGAAATGGAGCGGGTGTGATGCCCCAGCAGGTCACAGTTGTTGGATCGGTCAATCTGGATTTTGTGGTGCGCTGTGAACGCCTGCCCCGGGAGGGCGAGACAGTATTGGGCAATGGCTTTGCCAAACACCCGGGCGGCAAGGGCGCCAACCAGGCACTGGCGGCCCGGCGTCTGGGGGCGCAGACCAGCCTGATCGCCTGTGTCGGCGAGGATGGCGAGGCCGATGCGGCGCTCGCGCTGCTGACGGCCGAAGGGGTTGACCTTTCGCGCTGCCGTCGTGTTCCGGGCCAGCCGACAGGTATCGCGATGATCGCCGTCGAGCCGGCCGGCGACAATCAGATTGTCGTCGCCAGCGGTGCGAATGGCGCCCTGTCGGTCACCGACCTGCCGGAACGCATTGACGGGGGCCTTATCGGGCAGCTCGAGACGCCGGTCGAGGTTCTGCTGGAGGCGCAAGTGCGATGCTCGGGTCTGGTCGTTGTCAACCTCGCCCCGGCGCGGGCGCTCGACAATGCCGTGCTGGAGCGCGCAGACGTCTGCATCGTGAATGAGGCGGAATGCGAGTTCTACGGGACTGACCGGCTGTTCGCGGCGGGCGGCCTGACGGCGATGACCCTGGGCGCCCGCGGTGCCGTCCTGTTCAAGGATGGTGTCGAGATTGCCCGCGCCCGGCCGCCTGTCGTAACATCGCACGATGCGACCGGGGCTGGCGACACATTCGTGGCGGCCTTGACGCTGGCCTTGCTCGAAGACCAACCGGCCCAGACGGCCCTTGAATTCGCCTGTGCCGCCGGCGCAGCCGCAACACGCGACGTCGGGGCCCAACCGGCCTTGCCAGCACGGTCTGTGGTCGACGCTCTCATGGCTGGAGATGACCTTGACTGATCGCATTCCCCATCTGGACCTGACGGTCTTCCGCGACGGCGATGGGCCCGCCCGCGAGGCGTTCGGACGTGAGCTTGTGGCCGCCCTGCGTCACTGTGGGTTCATCACCCTGGAAGGTCACCGGGTTGATCCGCAGATGATCGAGCGCAGCTATGCGTCCGCGGCCCACTTCTTTGCCCGTCCGGTTGAGGAGAAGATGCGATATGCCGGCGGATTGCGGGGCTATACGCCGTTCGGGCGTGAGCATGCCAAGGATTCCAGCGTTCCCGACCTGAAGGAGTTCTGGCAGGTCGGGCATGCCCAGGCAGAGCCGGACGCGCCGCTGTGCTGGCCGGATCAACCGGCTGATTTCCAGGCTGTCTTCGCGGCGCTCTTTGAAGCGCTCGAGGCGACGGGGCGTGACTTGCTGTCCGCGATCGCCCTGGGCCTGTCCCTGCCGCAGGACTATTTCGCCCCCCGGATCGAGAACGGCACCTCGCTTCTGCGCCTGATCCACTATCCGGAGATTCCGCCATCGGCCGACCCGCGCTGTGTGCGGGCCGCGGCCCATGAGGACATCAATCTGATCACGCTGCTGGTCGCCGCCCAGGGAGGCGGACTGGAAGTCCTGACGCGGGACGGAAACTGGTTGCCTGTCCTCAACGGGCCGCACCACCTGGTCGTGGACACGGGCGACATGATGGCGCGGATCACCAATGGCTTCCTGCCGGCGACGACGCATCGCGTGGTCAATCCGGTCGGCCCGAATGTCAGCCGGTATTCCATGCCCTTTTTCGTGCAGCCACGCGCCGATGTGATGCTGGAAAGCCTGCCCGGCTGTGCACAGGACGGCACCGAACCGCCCGCCCCGATCTCGACCGGAGATTTCCTCGATCAGCGCCTCCGGGAGATCGGTTTGAAGTGATTGTGGGGGCATGTCCCTTTGGTGCGTGTCCCGTTGAAAACTGAGAAAACCCGGATCTGCAGCCTGCGGATCCCCCGTGGCGTCGCGTCGCGAAGCCGCACAATGCCAGGATGCAACGTCTTCACGTCAATCGTTACGTTCTGGGCTGGCCCCTGATCGCGCTCTGGCTTGTGCCGTCCGGACTCGAAACCATCCTGCATGCCGACTGGATCAAGCCGGGCGGCAAGTATGGCGACTTCATTCTGGCGTTACGCTCCATACTGAGCGTCCCGGATTGGGTCCAAGTGAATTTGAACGCTTTCGCTTTGGTCCTGCCGCCGCTGATCGTCTTGATGTGCGCCCCGGAACCACCTGTGTCCACGGCCCGAAAAGCGATCCTGCCGGAACAGCGTTTTCGCGCTGGCATGGTCGATTATGCGGCGGCTCAATCGGCTATCGCCCTGCCCGTTCAACTCGCCTTTGCGACGCTTCATGCGGTTCAGTTCGGCCAGAATTTCGATCCCGAATGGATCGGTACGCCGCGGCAGATTATCGAACCCTTTGGACCGGTCGCCTGGCTGCTCTATACCGGTTGGCACCTCGCACGCCGCAAGCAGACGCTGGGTCAGTATGTCAATCGCTACCGGCTAGTCCATCCTGGTCCACCCAGCAGCTTTCGCGAGCCGCTCTATCAGATTGCCCGCATCGTCATGCATGCGATCGGCGGCTCATTTCGCCGCGGCCGCGATATCACCACTATGACCAAGGCTGAATACGCCGCGCTCGAAGAGACGGTGACGCCGAACTGGTATCACAGCGCCGGCGTGACCACGGAAGTCCTGGAGTATGGCGCGGCCGAGTAGCCAACACCTCCCCCACACTTGACCTTTTCCGCGCCGTGGCGCATCCCCCGCGCTTGCCGATGACCTGCCCGGAGCGCCTGCCATGATCCCTCGTTATACCCGCCCGCAAATGGCCGCCATCTGGGCCGACCAGAACAAGTACAAGATCTGGTATCTGATCGAGGCGCATGCGACGGAGAAGCTGGCCGAGCTGGGTGTGGTGCCACAATCGGCGGTCGAGGCCGTGTGGAAGGCCAAAGACGTCGAGTTTGATGTCGACCGGATCAATGAGATCGAGGCCGAGGTGAAGCATGATGTCATCGCTTTCCTCACCCATCTGGCCGAACATGTCGGCGAGGAGAGCCGTTTCGTCCATCAGGGGCTGACCTCCTCGGACGTGCTGGACACCTGCCTCGCGGTGCAGATGAAACAGTCGGCCGATCTCCTGCTGGAAGGCATGGACCGGGTGCTGGCGGCGCTGAAAACGCGCGCCATGGAGCACAAATTCACCGCCTGTATCGGTCGCTCGCACGGCATCCATGCCGAGCCGACCACGATGGGTCTCAAATTCGCGCGCTTTTATGCCGAGTTCGATCGCAACCGCGCCCGCCTCGTCGCGGCGCGTGACGAGATCGCCACCTGCGCCATCTCCGGCGCCATCGGCACCTTTGCCAATATCGATCCGGCGGTGGAAGAACATGTCGCGGCGCAAATGGGCCTCACTGTCGAGCCGGTCTCGACCCAGGTCATCCCGCGCGATCGTCACGCCAATTATTTCGCCGTGCTGGGCCTGATCGCCTCCGCGATCGAGAATATCGCCATCGAGGTGCGCCATCTGCAACGCTCGGAAGTGCGCGAGGCACAGGAATATTTCTCGCCGGGCCAGAAGGGCTCGTCGGCCATGCCGCACAAGCGCAACCCGATCCTGACCGAGAACCTGACCGGCCAGGCCCGCCTCGTGCGCTCGGCCGTGGTGCCGGCGATGGAGAATATTGCCCTCTGGCATGAGCGCGATATCTCGCACTCATCGGTCGAGCGCGGCATCGGTCCGGACGCCAATGTCCATCTCGACTTCGCCCTGCACCGCACCGCCTCCATGATCGAAAAGCTGATCGTGCACGAGGACCGCTGCCTGGAAAACCTCAAGGCCTATGGCGGCATCCACAATTCCCAGCGCGTGCTGCTCGCGCTCACCCAAGCCGGTGCCTCCCGCGAGGACAGCTATCGCCTGGTCCAGCGCAACGGCATGAAGACCTGGGATGAAGGCGGCATGCTCGTCGAACACCTGAAAGCCGATGAGGGCGTCACCGCCCTGATGAGCGACGCCCAGATCGAGGCCTGTTTCGACGAGGCCTATCACATGAAGCATGTCGACACGATTTTTAGCCGGGTGTTTGGGGCCTGAGGGCCTCGCTAGTCCGCCCGCGGGAACTTTGAGAACGCGCGCATCGGCGCGCAACGATCCATACATCGCTTGTCAGCCAGCAGGCCGCATCCGGTTTTCCAGCTCAAGGGTGCAACCGCGAAGCGGCGCCTGCGGCGCCCTTGACCTGGAAAACCGGATGCGGCGACATCTCGGCAAGCGGTCTATGGACGGGTTCGCGCGCGGCGCGCCGCCGCCGACCAAACCACACAAAACTCCGTGATTTCGCGCACATCCAGCTAGCGAACGGTCCCGCGCCTCCCTAAACTCCCCCCATGGCAAAGACTCACCCTCACATCGACGACCGCATCCGCGCCTTCATCGAAAAGCAGAAGATGTTTTTCGTGGCCTCCGCCCCATCGGGAGACGGCGGCCATGTGAACCTGTCGCCCAAGGGCTATGACAGTTTTCGCATACTGGGCCCTAACGAGGTCGCCTATCTGGACCTCGGCGGATCGGGCATCGAGACACTGGCCCATGTGCGCCAGAATGGCCGCATCACCTTCATGTTCTGTGCGTTCGAGGGCGCGCCGAACATATTGCGCCTGTATGGCCAGGCCGAGGCGGTGTCGTTCGACGAGCCGGGCTTTGCCGAAAAGCTGGCCCTCTTCCCGGACTTTCCCAAGGCTCGCACCGTGTTCACGGCGAAGATCGACCG
>Ga0115011_10002460_pt1 | contig 12860 bp, 10 predicted proteins | sample TroAtlMetagenome_2_FD_88705 | JGI IMG/M metagenome (GOLD analysis project Ga0115011, IMG submission 88705) | Marine eukaryotic phytoplankton communities from Atlantic Ocean - Tropical Atlantic ANT8 Metagenome | ecosystem: Environmental > Aquatic > Marine > Oceanic | place: Tropical Atlantic... | reverse complement strand
TGAAATTTTGTTAAAGAGATCTCAAGCCGTTGAATTAAACGATCAAGAAAGGTCGACCCTTCAAAAGCGTGCTAAATGGTATCTCGACAGGGCGGCATCATTTAATTGATGCCAACTTCACTCGCCTCTCTTTAATTCCAAAACACGTCCACCCTTCACCGGGAAACAGCCAATTTCGCGCCAGCATCATGGAGTCCGGCTCTGCGCGCAGTTTTGGGATTAATTCAATCCACAATAAGCCCACCTAAATGTGCCGTCCCTTCAGGGCTTGGTTTTTTCTTATGGATCCCAATCCCCTGGGCTGACGCCCGGGGTTATCACATGCCGCCTCTTTGAGGCTCAGCGGCCAAGCGCTAGGTTACAGGAGCAGGAACAGAAATATACCCAATCCTGTTTAAACAGCTCTTATGTGTATTCAGTGGTCTCCCCCGCTTGGGCAAGCGAGCCGGCTTGATTCCTTTTTAAGTGAAGGAGAAAGTGCCTGCGCATGGTTCAAGAAAAATTGAAGAAATCCTTTTCCATCTTGGGATTGGGGACAGTGGTGGTGGATCATCAGGTGGTGGTACGTGAACTGCCGGAACCGGATGCTAAGGCGGAAATCCTATCTGATCGATTTCAAGTCGGCGGCCCGGTTCCGACCGCCCTTGTGCTGCTCACCCGGTTTGGTGCCTCAACTTCGTTCATCGGCAAGTGGGCAACGGATCGCTGGGGGGAGATGATCGAGGAAGACCTTGGCCAAGCGAGAATTGACCTTGGCCAAGCGGTGGTCTCCCCTGCCGTGCGAACTGGCTTCGCTCATGTCTGGGTCGAAGCCGGGACCGGCCGACGCAGCATCGCGGCCTACCGTGGCAGCCATCCACTGGAGCCGGCGGATCTGGAGGGAATCGCCTGGCCAGACTATCACGCCCTGCATCTTGACGCTTGGCCAAGCGACACGGCGATCGAGGCCGCCAGTCAAATGAAGTCTGCCGGCGGTAGGGTCTTCATCGACTTCGGTTCGCCCAAGCCAAACTGGGAGACTCTCGTTGGCTTGGCCGATCTGGTGAACTGCCCGCATCGGCTGCTCGACGTACTATTCCCCGGCACGCCCATAGAAAAGGCTGCCAAGCGACTGGTTGCACTTGGTGCAGGCGAGGTGACGGTGACAGACGGCGACTCGGGCTCGTGGTTTTTCGATGCCAACACGGAGTTGCATCAACCTGCCATGCCAGTCGAGGCGATCGACACAAACGGAGCCGGAGACGTGTTCGCCGGCGCGATGATTTTTGCGACCCTGAAGAATTGGCCCGCGGATCGCCGAATGCGTTTCGCGACCGCGGCGGCCGCATTGAAGTGCAAAAGCATGGGCAATCGCGACGCCCTCCCGAGCCTTGAACAGATCGAGTCGCCCCTCGCCGAAGAACATTAAAGCCCGGTAAACCAATCGCTTGGCCAGGCGCACTTTGGACTGCGGTGGCAGAGCGCAGCGGCGACACCGCTTTCACCAGTTAACCGGTTTTTTTCCCAACCGCAAACCGAATTCTCATATTCCATGGTTGCCCTTTATGCAAAAGATTCATAGGTTTTCGCTTAGCGGCTACGAACTCATGCCGGAGGAAGTATTCATCAGTTACGGCTCGGCCGATCGGGAGCGGATTCAGGATCTCGTCTCACGACTCCGGCAGGCTGGCGTCACCGTCTGGATCGACGAGGCCGGCATTGAGGGCGCCGCCATGTGGAGCGAGGAAATCGTCAGCGCCATCAACCACTGCAAGGTGCTCATCCTCTCCATCTCCTCCAACTCCACCAAATCCAAAAACGTCGTCCGCGAACTTGCCTTGGCCAGCGAGGAGGAGAAAACCATTCTCCCGGTTTTCATAGAGTCCACCGAGATTCCGGAGTCGATGAAATACCAGTTGGCCGGCATCCAGCGTGTCGAGTATTTCGCCGGGAACGAGGAGGAAGCCATCGGCAGTGTGCTCCGCGCCCTCTCCCGCTTGGGCATCACGACCAACGACAGTGAACCAGGCCAAGCGCCTGGCCAAGCGACGACCGCGCCCACCCATGCCAAGCGCAAGTCCCCCGCCCTCGCGATCGCGGCCGTCGCGGTGTTCGCCCTGCTCTCGGCGATCTTTCTGTTCAAACCAAGCGACGAACAACCGGCCGATGAGCCGAGTGCTCCGGCTACAAAACCGGAGTCTTCCGCCACACAGCCGGAAGCCAAGCCTCTGGACAAAAACCGAATCGTCCTATTACCATTCAAGAATATTGGCACACCGGGCGAGAACGATCATATCGTTGAGGGCATCGTCGATGACCTGAATACCATGTTGACCAATGTAGATGGCTTGAGGGTTATTGGTTCCGCCTCAGCCAAAACTTATCGTGATAGCGACAAGACCCCGTCAGAGATCGGAAATGAACTTAACGCCGGCACTCTGCTACAAGGGAGCATCCAGAAAGCTGGATCGAATCTAAAAATAAACGTACGATTAATCGATACCACCACATCTGAAAACATCTGGGCAAACTCCTTCAACGGCAGCGAAAAAGATCGTATTAAATTCCAGAAGGAAATAATTCAGTCAATTGTCAATAAAACTAAGGGAACGATTCTAAATAAATCCCAACTAGGGACGCTAACTCAAAGCGATACCCAAAGTGCTAAAGCCTACGCCCTGGTTAAAGAGGCCAATTCGTTAACTAGAACCTTCTCGAGGGAAGGTGTCTCAAAAGCAATAAAATTATTTAAACAAGCTATCGAAATCGATCCAACATATGCAGATGCTCATGTGGGATTGTGTAGAGCTGAAATGGATTCATCAGGAGTTAGTTTAAAGCCAACCAAAGAAAGTATTCCAATAGCCAAAAAACATCTCGAGAAAGCTCTTTTGCTTAATCCAAATCACATTGAAGCTAAACTCTACAAGGCATGGATTACACTAAAGTTTGACATGGACGGGAACTCTGCAATGGCGCAATTACAGAATTTGCTAAAATTATATCCTAACCACATCATGGTGCTCAAAACTACAGGGCAATTTTATGCTTTTGCCGGTCGCGAAAGCAAAGCTTTGGAATTGCTAAAAAAAGTTTCATCTATAGATCCTAAAGATTCGCGAGTCTTAACTAACATCGCTTTATGTTATTACTTGCTGGGAGAATACGAAAAAGCAGAAAAAAACAACGATATCTCTTTAAGTTATACACCCAATTTTCAATGGGGTTTACATCTACAATCTATTATCAAATCCAAGAAAGGAGATTTTGAAAAAATAATTTCTCAACTTCAAGATCAAGCAAAACTAGATAACTATAACCCTGTGACTATGATGTCACTCGGAACTGTTTATTGGAAATCAGGCCAAAAAGAAAAATCTTATAAAGTGCTTGCCGAACTACTTGATAGACGACATTTCGAATACATTAAAGGTGGAATAATAGCGAGATTGTATATGGCAATGGAGGATCATGAAAAAGCCATAAAATGGACTAAAGTTTCAAGGGAAGAAAAGGATTCAGATTTCTTTCACCTTTACTTTATGCCTTTTTTTATTCCTCTTCAGTCTAATTATGAATTTTCCCAAATTTTTAAAGATGCGGGAATATATCCGTTTTATAATTTAAATTAACAATATTTTAAGTATGATAAAATCGACAAAACTATTAGTTGTTTTGATAGCGGTTGCGTTTGCAACTGTCGGGGTTCGGGCGGAAAAGTTTTCGGCCGGAGGCATTTCGTTTGAGGGCCCAAAAGGTTGGCTTTCACAAAAGCCGTCGTCGTCGATGCGCAAGGCGCAGTTCGTCGTCAAGGGCAAGGATGGCAAGACAGCGGAGGTGGTGTTCTTCCACTTTGGCCCCGGCGCGGCTGGCGGTGTAAAGGCCAACATCGAACGCTGGCTTGGCCAGTTCAAGGAACCGGCCGACAAACTCAAGGCCAAGATCAGCGACGAGACGATCGACGGCACGAAGGTCACTTACGTCACGGCCGAGGGCACGTTCATGAAGGGGCCACCGTTCGGTGGCAATAAGGTGCCGGTGCCGGATAGCGGCCTGCTAGGGGCAATCATCGGCGGCAAACAAGGCGCGGTCTTCATAAAGACCACCGGCCCCAAGGCCATCGTCAAGTCCGCCGAGAAGACGCTGAAGGCAATGGTCACCAAGGCGCTGAAGAAAAAATAAACCAAGCACCAAGGTAGAGCTGGCTCTCCGAGCCGGCCTTTGTTTGGATTCGCATTGATGAAAGCTGGGGACAGCCGTCCCTTCCATTGATCGCCACATGCTAAAGACGCGTTTTCCCCTGCCTCCCTTTGGACTCTCGGGCTCTTCCCTCAGCAGCAAACCAAGCGCAAAAATGGAGGGGCGAGCCTGCGAGTCCGCTTGACCAAACGCTTGGCTCAGTTTTTTTCGCGGATGCTGAACAGGTGGGTTTGGTTGCGCAGTAGTAACCGGTCACCGACCAGCGCGGGATTGGCCATGCTCATACCGCCGGTGTGGTTGACACGGACGAGTTTGTACTCCTTCCCGGCCTTGAATACGAACGTGTCGCCGGCCTCACTCAGTGCAAAGACATGTCCACGATAAGCCCACGGTGACACGGTGAAGCCGGTCGCCTTTTCCGGGTTGATGCGTTCCTTGTCGTAATGCACCTCCCCCGTTTTAGCGTCGCGGCAACCGAGAAATCCAAAGTCGAACAGCGTATAAAACTCATCCCCGTACACCAGCGGCGACGGGTTGTACGGCCCCGCCCGACGGTCATACCACGCGATGTATTTGTTTTTCGTTTCACCTGACTTTAGCGAGATGTCGCCCTTCGCGCCGGGGCGGATGGCGTATACGTGTTTCTCTCGATCCCCCACGTAACCGGAGGCGATGTACAGCAGGCCGTGCGCCTCGAACGGCGTCGGGATGACAATCGACGTACGCGATTTCCACTTGAGACTCCAGCGTTCGTTGCCTTTCAGATCGTAGGCACGTGTGCGGTTGCGGCCGGTCAGGATCAACTCCCTGATGCCGTCGTGCTCCCACACGTAGGGCGTGGACCAATTGCTGGGTTCGTCGCGTTTTGTTTTCCAAAGCTGCCTGCCTGTACGCTTGTCGTATGATGCCATCCAACTGTCCTCCATGTTGTCGTTGACGATGATTAACTGGTCGCCGTCGAGGATGGGCGAGGCGCCGGTGCCCCAGCCGTTGCGCATCTCGTACGGCTTGAACATTTTTTTCCAGAGCACTTTTCCGGTCTTGTCGAGGCAGTAGAGGCCGTGGCTGCCGAAGTAGGCGTAGACCCGTTCGCCATCTGTCACCGGCGTCTCGGCGGCGTAGCTGTTCTTGATATGGATCGGCGTCAGAGGACGCGATGCCAGCACTTCCTTCTGCCAAAGGTACTCCCCGCTCTTGAGGTCGAGGCAGAGCACGAGAAAGTGATGCATGTGCTTGATCGGCTCCTTGCGGTCGCCACCGAAATAAAGGCCGGGCTTGCGTGGCTCGATTTCCCCATCGCTCACGGCGGAGGTTAGGTAAATGCGGCCGCTGTGTACCACCGGGTTGGACCAACCGAGGCCGGGCACAGCCGTCTTCCACTCGATGTTTTTATTTTGTTTGGCATCCCACTCAAGCGGGAGATTTTTATTTTCCGAAATACCGCGAGCACCGTCACCCCGGAAAGTTGGCCAGTTTTCGGCCGCCGCCACTTGGCCAAGCGACAGGCCAAGCGCGGCCCTGGCAAGCAACATTCCTCTTGTGTGATTGAAACTGAACATGGCCGCAGAGCGTTTGGCCAAGCGCTTGGCCGGTCAAGGAAATTGACCCCGGCCGTCTGGCTGGTTTAGTTGGGGACGTGATTGCTCCTGAAAACTTTGCGGTGATCCTCGTGACGGCGCCCGACATCGACCTTGCCCGGCGCCTGGCCAAGGCCGCGCTCGAGGCCAAGCTAATCGCCTGCGCCAACATCGTCCCCTCCGTCGAATCGCATTACTGGTGGGACGGCAAACTGGAAAGCAGCGACGAGGCGCTTATCGTCTTCAAAACGCGGCAGGAACACGTCCCCGAATTGGAGAGATTCATTTGCGAGTTGCATCCCTACGACACCCCGGAATTCGTGGCGCTACCGCTTACAGCCGGAAGCCGCAAATACCTTGCTTGGCTGGCGGATAGCACGGAAGAACGATAATCTTTATCGTTAATCTTCTCGAATTTGACCCTCGAAGTCGTCTGAATCGGCCGAATCTCCCGTTTTTTGACCAGATTCGACATTTGTGGCTTGGGCCAAAATGAAGGCTTTGACGTCCCGTTCAGTCACGAAATACTTTTTGCCAATCTTTCTGGCCCGGATTTTCCCAGCCTGAATGTAGCGCGTCACCGTCCGGTACTTTAAATCAAGCATTTCTGACACTTCATTGGCGTCAAACGCCTTGAAATCATCCACTTCAATCATCGGTCGAAAACGATTAAAAACCATATTCAACAACATTTTGTCAACAAAATACAATATAGTGCATTGAAACACTTTGGGGCTGAAATTGAGATGAATCGGCTGATGTGTCGGTGTTTCGGCATTGTTCTTGTCGCTTTTTCCGCTTTTGTTAGAGTCCGCCCCCTTTTGGTTCGGCCATGGAGAAAGAAATCAACCGACGACGCACGTTTGCCATCATCTCGCACCCTGACGCGGGTAAGACGACGTTGACTGAAAAGATGCTGATGTACGGCGGCGCGATTCAGTTGGCCGGCTCGGTGCGTTCGCGGAAAAACCAGCGCGCGACCACGTCCGACTGGATGGAACTGGAACGCAAGCGCGGCATCTCGGTCAGTTCAACTGTGCTGCAATTTGACTATCGCGGATACCAGATCAACCTGCTCGATACCCCGGGGCATAAGGATTTCTCGGAGGACACGTATCGGGTGCTCACGGCGGTGGACGCCGTGGTGATGGTGCTCGACGCGGCCAAGGGCATCGAGGCACAGACGAAAAAACTGTTCGAAGTTTGCCGCCGGCGCGGTGTCCCCATTTTCACTTTCATCAACAAATGCGACCGACCGAGCAAGGGGGCGATCGAGTTGCTGGACGAAGTCGAGAGTGTGCTGAACCTGAAGCCGTTCCCCTTGAACTGGCCGATCGGCGACGGGAACGATTTCAAGGGCGTGTACGACCGGCTGAACAAGCAGGTGCACCTGTTCGAGCGAACAACCGGCGGAGCGTACATGGCTCCGGTTGAAGTCGGCGACATTTCGGATGACTTCGTGAAGGAACGAGTGCCGGAAGGCATCCTCGGAAAGGTGACGGAGGAACTGGAGATGCTCGAGATGGCCGGCGCGGAATTCGACGATGCGGAGATTCTCGCCGGTCGAACGACGCCGGTTTTTTTCGGCAGCGCGATGAACAACTTTGGCGTGGAACTGATCCTACAGGGATTCCTCGAGCACGCACCTCCGCCCAAGGGACGCGCTTCCGGCGAAGAAATGGTCGATCCGGACAACGACGATTTTTCCGGGTTCATTTTCAAGATTCAGGCGAACATGGATCCTAAGCACCGCGATCGCATCGCGTACATCCGGATCTGCTCCGGCAAATTTGAGCGGGACATGACCGTGTTTCACTCGCGCACCGGCAAAAAGGTGCGACTCGCAAGTTCACATCGGTTGTTTGGCAAGGAACGCGAGACGGTGAATGAGGCCTACGCGGGAGACATTATCGGCCTCGTCGGGCACTCTGATTTTGGAATCGGGGATACGCTGACCACCCGTAAGGGAATCGAGTTTTACGAGATTCCCCGGTTCACGCCGGAGAGTTTTTCGTACCTGCACAACGGGGACACCGGCAAGTTCAAGCAGTTCCGGCAGGGGCTGGATCAACTGCTGCAGGAAGGTGCCATCCAGTGCCTGAGTCTGAAGGGCAGTGCCGTGGCGGTGCCGGTTTTGGCGGCCGTCGGGCCGCTGCAGTTCGACGTCGTGCAGTTCCGGCTCGAGAGCGAGTACAACGCCGTCACCCGGCTCGAGCCGGCCCCGTGGCAGGTGGTGCGCTGGCTGCCCGAGGAGTTTTCCGAGGAGGAGATGGACAAGCTGTCGCCGCCGACCGGTTCCCGCTTCGGCTGGGACTCGGAGAAAAACCCGGTGCTGCTGTTCCCAAGCGACTGGGCCGCGAGTTACTTCGAGCAAAACAGCGACGGCCTGGCCCTGGCCAAGGTGCCACCCAACCAAAAGGAGTTGTAACGACTGCGCTTGGCCAAGCGCTTGGTTGCGTCCATGTCCCAACCCACCCACATCACCCTGCTTGATGCCGCCGATATTCAGGTGCGGTTCAACGACAACGAGGTGCTCAAGTCGGCATCCCTCACGATCCGCGACGGCGACCACCTTGGGATGGTCGGGCGCAACGGCTGCGGCAAATCCACGTTCCTGAAAATACTAGCGGGGTTAACCCAGCCGGACGCGGGTGAAATCACGCGACGCACCGGCCTGGTGACCGGATATCTGCCGCAGGACATGGAGGGGGCGGCCGAAGCCACGGTGATGGATACGATCCGCGACGGGGCCGCACACGCGATACAGTTGCTCGCTGAATACGAGACGCTCGCGGCGGACTCCAGCCGGCAGTCGGATCTGGAGCAGCAGATCGCCGCAGCGGACGCGTGGAACATCGACACGCGAATCAAAACCGCGATGACGCACCTCAACGCGCCGGAGCCGGAGCGGTTGATGGGCACCTTGTCCGGCGGGGAAAAACGGCGCGTTGCACTCTGCCGCGCGATCATCTCCAACCCCGACCTACTGATCCTCGACGAACCGACGAACCATCTCGACACCGACTCGATCGAGTGGATGGCGGAGTTTTTGAAAAAATATCGTGGAGCGTTTCTGGTGACGACGCATGACCGGTATTTTCTCGACGAGATTTGCAACCATATCGTTGAGTTGCAGGCCGGCCGGTTTTACCTGCACAAGGGCAACTACTCGGACTATCTCGAGTCGAACCTCGCCCGAATGGAAAACGAACAGGCGCTGGAGCTGAAACGGAAACGGTTTTTGCGTCGGGAACTGGACTGGATTCGCCGTGGGCCAAAGGCGCGGACTACCAAGGCCAAGTTCCGCGTGGACAAGTTTCACGGGATCAAAAACACGCATGGGCCGGACAAGGATTTGGAGATGGAGTTGATCATCCCGCCGCCGGGCCAACTGGCCAACCGCGTGGTGGACCTGATCAACGTCGAGCTTGAGTTGGGGGGCCAAAAGTTGATCAACCGGTTCGACTTCAACTTCGAGGCCGGCATGCGCATCGGCATCTGCGGCCGGAACGGCCTCGGTAAAACCAGCCTGCTTCGCATCGTACTTGGCCAGTTGAAACCGACTGTCGGCAGCCGAAAAGTGGGCGTGCTGACCGAGTTCAATTACGTGGATCAGGAGCGCATTCAACTGCACACGGAAAAGACGCTGCTCGAGGAGGTGGCCGAGGGCTCAGACATGATCGACTTTGGCAACGGTCGACTGGCCATCCGCGCCTATCTGCAGCGGTTTGGCTTCAACCCCAAGCGCATCAACATGAAGGTGAAGAGTTTGTCCGGCGGTGAAAAAAGCCGGCTACTGCTCGCCCGCATTCTCAAGCACGGAGGCAACTTTCTCATTCTCGACGAGCCGACGAACGACCTCGACCTGCCGACGCTACGCCTGCTCGAGGAGGCGTTGCTCGCGTTTTCCGGCTGTGTTCTGGTAGTAAGCCATGACCGGTATTTTCTCAATCGCGTCTGCACCGGCATCATCGCGTTCGAGGGGGACGGGCAGGTGGTCTACAACGAGGGAGACTACGAGTATTATCGGGAGAAACTGGCCAAGAGAAAAGAGCGCCTGGCCAAGCGGGAGGAACCGGCCAAGGCCAAGGCCAAGCCGGTCACCGCGAATACAGCCAAGCCGCGCAAACTGACTTGGAAGGAGAAAAAGGAACTCGAGGGGATGGAAGAAGCAATCCTCGCAGCCGAGGAGGAGGTCACAAGAATTGAGGGGCTGTTTGCCGACCCGGAATTTCATTCGAAGCACGGCAACAAAACCAGTGATCTGACGTTGGAAATGGAGCAGGCAAAAAACAAGGCAGCCGAGCTGTACACCCGCTGGGAGGATCTGGAGGCTATCCGGCAGGACGCCGGTCAGTGAGCGTCGTTATCTACCCCGCCAACAAAGCCAGCCGGTGTGGGTTCCTCCACGGGGGCGGTCGACGAGGCCATCAACTCCTTCAACTCCTTGCCGGCACGAAACTTGACCACTGAGCGTTCCGGAATCTGAATATCCACCCCGGGGTTCTTCGGGTTACGGCCGATCCGCTGTTTGCGGGTCTCGATCTTGAACACACCGAAGTTCCTGAGCTCCACGGTTTTACCGTTTGCCAATGAGTCCCGGATGGCATCCAATGTTTCGGAGATGACCTCCGTGACCTGGGATTGTTGCAGCTTCAGCTCCGGCTTGATGGCCAAGCGTACCCGCGTCGCCAATTCACGCTTGGTCACGGTAGGCTTGTCATTTGCTTGAGTGCTCATGGCCGATTTGCTGCTGAGGGGACAGCCATACCCCCAGTTTCCCAATCAGTCAACCCTGTTTTTTTATAAAAAATGGCGTGCCGGATGACCTAACTCACGCTTGGCCAAGCGCTTGGGTGTCAGGCAAGGATCGGTTTAATGGCCTGAGCTTCCTCTTCCACCCCGGTCAATCGGGCGTCCAACCCCTGAAAACGATGCGTAAACGACTGGGAATCAATTCCTAAGAGATGAAGCATGGTTGCGTGAAGGTCACGGACATGGGTCCGGTCGACGGCGGCGTGGTAGCCCAACTCGTCCGTCTCACCGTGGGTGACGCCGCCCTTGATGCCGCCTCCGGCCAGCCACATCGAGAAGGCCCGCATGTGGTGATCACGGCCCGCAGTAGCACCTTTTCCCTGAAACATGGGCGTACGGCCAAATTCACCGCCCCAGATGACGAGCGTGTCGTCGAGCATGCCTCGCTCCTTGAGATCCTTCACCAACGTGGCGCTGGGGTGGTCGCAGAGGCCGCAGCAAATCTTCATGTAACGGTCGAGGTCACCGTGGTGATCCCAGCCGCGATGGTAGAGGTGGATGAAGCGCGTGCCACGTTCGGCCAAGCGCCTCGCGAGCAGACAATTCGCCGCGAACGAGCCGTCCATCCCCTTGACACCGTACTTTTCAAGTACGTGCCCGGGTTCATCGTCAAAGTTCATCAACTCCGGCACACTGGTCTGCATCCGGAACGCCAGCTCGTACTGCGCGATACGCGACTCGATTTCCGGATTGGCCACCTGTCGGTCGCGGAGGCGGTTCAATTTGCCAACTGTATCGATGAAGTTTCGCTGTTGATCGCGATTGATGCCGGGCGCGGAGCGAACGTAGTGCACCGGGTCGCCCTTCGAGTAAAACTGCACGCCCTGAAATTTGCTCGGCAAAAATCCGGCGCCCCACTGCCGCGAGGAGATCGGCTGCGGGTTGCGCCCGCCTTCACTCGTCAACACCACGAATCCGGGCAGGTCGTCGCTCATCGAACCCAGGCCGTAGGTGACCCACGATCCCATGCTCGGTCGACCGGAGATGGATGTGCCGGTGTTCATCACCGTGTGGGCAGGGTCGTGGTTGATCTGGTCCGTGTGCATCGAGCGCACGATGGCGATGTCGTCCGCGATCCCGGCGATGCCGGGGAGGATGTCGGAAATTTCCTGGCCGGACTGGCCGTGTTTCCGAAACTTGAAAATGGGGCCGAGACACTTGAGCTGCTGATTTTGCAACTGGGCAATCGGCTGGCCATTGGTGAACGACTCCGGCATCGGCTGGCCGTTGAGATTGGCCAAACGCGGCTTGTAATCGAACGTCTCAAGATGGGACGGCCCGCCAGCCATGCAGAGAAAAATCACCCGCTTGGCCTTGGGTGCAAAATTGGGAAAGCCAGACAGCCCCTGCTTGGCCTCCGCGGCTCCCAACCAATCCGGCTTGGCCAGGCTCGCAAGCGCAGTGGCACCCAGGCCAAGCGAAGCGCGGCTGAGGAAGGAACGGCGGTTGATCTGGTTCAGGACAGTTTGTGGATCGGGTGACATGTCAATTTCGGGTGATGACTTCGCTCAGGTTCAGGAATGCGAGGGCGACGCTGGCCCAGCCGGCAGTCTCGGTGGTCGAGAGATGCGATGGCACACTGGTCAGGCCAACGCTGAGCAGTTCGTCGGCGGCCTTGGCATCGTCGGCGTATCGATCAAGTGCCTGTTGCACAAACTCATTGGCCACCTTGAGTTCATCCGGAGCCGGAGTACGGCCAAGTGCGGCTTGCCAAGACCACGTCAGGCGCTCCGTACGGGTTGTGCCGCCTTCGCTCAGGATGCGCACGGCGAACCCTTTCGCCGCCTCAACAAACGTGGGGTCGTTCATCAGCGTCAACGCGGCGAGCGGCGTGTTGCTGACCGGGCGTTGGGCGGTGCACTCCTCGCGGGTGGGCGCGTCAAATGCCCGCAGCATCGGGTGTAAAAACTGCCGCTGCCAGTGCATGTACACCCCGCGCCGATGCTGGCTGTCGGTGGCATCCGCTTTGTAGGTGCGCTTTGGGAAATTAAGCGGCGCATAGTAGCCAGCCGGCTGGTACGGCCGCGAGACCGCGCCACCCATCCGGCCGTTGAGCAGGCCGCCGATCGCCAGCGCGTTGTCGCGGATGGTCTCGGCCGGGAAACGAAAACGGCCCTGGCGGGCAAGCAGCCGGTTGGCGGGATCGCGCTCGAGTGCATCGGCATCGACGAGGGACGACTGGCGATAAGTGCTGGAGTTCACGATCAGCCGAACGATGTGCTTGATATCCCAGCCGCTCTCGATGAACTCGAGCGCGAGCCAGTCGAGGAGCTCTGGGTGCGTGGGCTG
>Ga0115011_10002459_pt1 | contig 12869 bp, 15 predicted proteins | sample TroAtlMetagenome_2_FD_88705 | JGI IMG/M metagenome (GOLD analysis project Ga0115011, IMG submission 88705) | Marine eukaryotic phytoplankton communities from Atlantic Ocean - Tropical Atlantic ANT8 Metagenome | ecosystem: Environmental > Aquatic > Marine > Oceanic | place: Tropical Atlantic... | reverse complement strand
TTCCTCTGAAGCAGCTTCTTCCTCTACCTTCTCCGTCTTCGCTACCGGCCTTTTCTCGCTACTTTTCCCTCGTTTCGAAGGAGCCTTCTCTTCTCCGCCCTCATCGGTCAAAATGATGTAAATGTGGCTCGTCCTTTTCTTGATCGCACTGGCAGAGCCACGGGCCCGCGGCTTGAAGCGACGAAATGAGGGGCCGTCACATATATTGGCCTCCTTGACCTGAAGGCTGTCAGCCGCCAGGTCGTGATTGTTTTCAGCGTTCGCCACCGCACTTTTAAGTGTCTTCCCAATCAGAAAAGCCGCTTTCTTCGGCGTAAAGTTGAGAGTGTCAATGGCATCGGAAACAGGGAGCCCCTGAATCTCACGAGCCACGTCCCGCGCCTTTTTGGGCGAGATGCGTGCGTATTTATATACAGACCTTACTTCCATGATTACAGGACTAGCTTAATTCTTCTTGAGGGACGCGGTGTCGTTGAACCGCACAGGATTGTTATCGTTCTGGAGTTTCTGGACAAACACCCCACAGATGTCAGGCCGCACGTCTGCAACCATTGCCTCGGCCACCATCAGGTCCCCGCGCATGATATTGAAAACCATTCCAATGCGAGCATCTTCCTTGGCGCCAACGTTCAGGACGACCAAACCACTCTTCTCATCTATACTTTTTACCTGCGCGTACTGCAGATTGCCTCTCTCGACATTCCTCTCGGGCATATTCCTCAGGCCCAACTCTACTTCGAGGGCTCTCAAATAGGCCTCCAGCCGGGCTCTAGCTTCAGGATCTGCTGCAATTGCCGTCTTAATGTAAGCTTGAGCAGCTGAGCTAAGACGAATTGCTGCTTCTTCCATTCTTCGCAGCCGTCGATCCAGAACGGTTACATTCTGCCAGGCCTCTACAGTCCTTTCGTCTCCACCACTGATGAGATCCTTACCTAGCGCCTGCAACCTGATTCTTATCTTAACCAATGCCTCCGCCGATTCTTTTTCCCTCCGGTTTGCCTCAACGAGGCTTTCCTGCAGGCTGGCGACCTGCAGTTGCATCCGGGCATTGTCCTGCCTCAGCTGCTTGAGCTCATCAGCCTCCTCAGCACCACACCACGGCATCAACCCAGCCACCATGAAGGTAGAGAGTATCAACTTAAAGGAAGTGGTATCCATTGAAAGAGTCGGTTAACGCTAAAGAAATTGAAGAGATTACTTTTTACCCATACCCCCGTGGGCTTTGAAAATCCGGGTCGGAGCGAACTCCCCCAGCTTGTGCCCTACCATATTTTCGGAGACGTAGACGTTTGTGAAACCCTTCCCGCTGTGCACCATGAAGGTGAGTCCGACGAAATCCGGGGTAATCATGGAGCGCCGGCTCCATGTCTTTATTGGCTTTTTGTCGCCCTTCTCGACCGCTGCGTCGATTTTGGCAAGTAGCTTCTGGTCTACAAAAGGACCTTTCTTTAGAGAACGTGGCATGATTTCAGGTTGTTAACGCTTCTTGGCATTGCGGCGCTCGACAATGAACTTGTTGCTGCCTTTGTATTTCGACCGGGTTCGCTGGCCCTTGGTGTGGCCCCATGGAGATTTGAGGTGCTGTCTTCCCCCACCAGACTTGGACTTACCCTCACCACCGCCATTCGGGTGATCCACCGGGTTCATACACATGCCGCGAACTGTAGGGCGAACTCCTTTCCAGCGAGTTCTCCCAGCCTTTCCTGAGACCTCGTTCATGTGGTCCCGGTTTCCGACCTGGCCGATTGTGCAATAACAGTTTTCGTGGAAGCGACGAATTTCCCCAGACGGCATTTTGACCAGGGCGTAACCACCTTCACGGTTCGAAACTACTGCCTGTTGCCCAGCCGATCTTGCCACTTTTCCTCCTCCGCCAGGACGCAACTCAATATTGTGGACTGCCGTTCCGAGAGGCACACTCCTGAGTGGCAATGCATTACCAGGTGTAGGCGGCGCATTCTCTCCAGCCTGAACTGTTGCACCAACCTGAAGACCGGCAGGGCAGAGGATATATGATTTCTCTCCATCGGAATATTGAATCAACGCTATGCGGCAAGTACGATTAGGGTCGTATTCCACTGCCATGACACGAGCCTCGACCTCACGCTTGCGTCTCTTAAAGTCGACCAAGCGATACTTTCGCTTATGTCCCCCGCCAATATGACGACAGGTAATCTTGCCCTGATTGTTCCGACCCCCGCTCCTCGGAAGCGGCTCGGTCAGTTCCTTTTCGGGCTTCTTCTTCGTGATTTCCTCGTAACTCGGCCACACTTTGTAGCGGTTTGAGGGCGTCACTGGCTTGAAGCTTTTAAGTGGCATGACTGCTATTTTTGTTAAATCGCTATGTTATGAACTGATTGGCGCAAGGCTCTAGATGAGGTCAATTGAATCCCCATCTTTAAGCCGCACCATTGCCTTTTTCCAGGCCGCGGTCTTTCCTTCATCAGCACGTCGGACTCGCTTCGCCTTCCCGCTGTAGTTGGCGGTGCGAACACTTGTGACCTTGACGCCAAAAGCCTGCTCGACTGCGCGCTTGATCTCAATCTTGTTGGCACGACGATCCACCTTAAGCACATATTCGTTGTGCAATTCCTGAAGAAGCGTGGACTTCTCAGACAGGCGGACGCTGTCGATGACGGAATAAATATCTCTCATGTTTCGCTTTGGTCTATAAGTTAGCTAGTCCGTGAGGCCAGCACCTCGAGCGCGGGAGCCGTAAGAATGATACTGTCGTGATAAAGGAGCTCCTCAATGCTTACCTCAATGGCTGGCAGACACATCGCACCCGGGATATTCCTGTGAGCTAGGAGGGTTTTGTCATCAAATTCCGGAGCGACAACGAGAACCTTTTCGGCTTCGGTAATTTTTCCTACTTCGGCCAGGAAGGACTTGGTCTTTCCATCAGCGATCTCGAAGGAATCCACCACTTGGATTTTTCCATCTGCGATGCAATCTCCGAGAACACGGCGAAATGCCAGCTTACGAATTTTCTTAGGCACCTGCTTCGAGTAATCCCTTGGGCGGGGACCATGTGCTACGCCTCCACCAACATAAAGTGGAACCTTTGATGTGCGGTGACGCGCATTACCCGTCCCCTTCTGCCTGTACATCTTCTTGCCGCTTCCTCTGATCTCGCCACGCGTCTTGGTATTGGCGCTCCCGGACCGACGGTTTGCCTGATAGGCTACGATCAGGTCATGAACTGCCTGGCCGCCCTTTTCACGGTCTTCCAGCACGGTGATGCTGGCCGCTTTGGCATCTTCAAGAGTGAGTGTTGTAGCTGACATATTGCTTCCTTCCTAAATTGTAAAATTCGGTTACTCCGCCGGCGAAGGCTTCTTTATTGCAGGGCGGACAACCACGTAACTACCCTTCGAACCGGGAACTGCACCGGAAACGAGAATCACATTATCATCCGGACGAACTTGTACGACTTTCAGGTTCTGCGTAGTCCTGTTTCGCTGGCCATCGTGTCCAGGCATCTTCTGGTTCTTCCAGATTCGACCGGGCCACGTTCCCGCACCGACGGCTCCAGGCCGCCTGTGAGTCATGTGCCCGTGTGCTGCGGGTCCACCTCCGAAATTGTAACGTTTAACCACCCCTTGGAAGCCCTTGCCCTTGGTAGTTCCGATGACGTCAACCCACTGGCCGTCTTTAAACAGCTCCGCGCCCGGATGAGACTCCGGCAACTCCTCACCTTCTTCGAGGCGAAACTCCCGGATGATACTCTTCGCTGAAACCCCGTGCTTCTTGAGGTGCCCCATGGCAGGCTGTTTCATGCGCTGCTCCTTCTGATCCGAGTAGGCTACCTGAACGGCGCTATACCCATCTTTGGATGCAGTCTTTTTCTGCTGCACGAGCTCGTTGCCTCCCACATCGATTACGGTAACCGCAACCGCACTGCCAGCCTCCTGATCAAAGAGCCTGGTCATCCCTATTTTTTTTCCAATGAGTCCTAGTGACATGGTCGTATGGAGTTAAAAGTTAATATTTCGGCCTCAGATCCGAATGGTAATATCTACCCCGGCAGGGAGATTGAGTTTCTTGAGTTCGTCGACCGTCCGTGCCGTTGGGTCCATGATATCCAGCAGACGTTTGTGAGTCCGAATCTCGAACTGCTCTGCCGACTTCTTGTTCACGTGTGGAGACCGGTTCACCGAGTATTTCTCGATCCGTGTTGGCAAGGGAATTGGACCTGCAACCTTCGCGCCCGTCCGCTTGGCTGTCTCCACGATTTCTTCCGCGGACTTATCGATCGCTCGATGGTCGTAGGCTCGGAGACGAATTCTGATTTTCTGGTTTTCCATGGTCGAGAGAAGAAAATGTGTTGAAGGGCGAATTAGGCGGCGACTGTCCCGCGCTCCTTGCAGATCGCCTCAACGATAGCCTGCGGGACGGGTTCAAAACTGGAGGGGGTCATTACAAATGAGGCTCGGCCTGAGGAAATCGTCCGGACATCTGTGGAGTATCCGAACATTTCCGCGAGAGGCACCTTGGCTCTGACGATGGCGACGTTACCTTTACTTCCCATCTCTTGAATTTGGCCTCGCCGGCGATTGAGGTCTCCCATGATATCCCCTTGGTTTTCCTCGGGAGTAGTTACCTCTACATCCATTATTGGCTCGAGCAGAATGGAGTGTGCCTTTCGAAAGGCGTCCTTCATCGCAAAGATTGCGGCCATTTTGAAAGCGTTTTCGTTGGAATCCACGTCATGAGACGACCCGTCCGTGATATTCACATGAACGTCTACAACCGGATATCCTGCAACGATCCCGTTTGTCATCGATTCAGCAACACCGGCCGTCACCGAGTTCATGAACTCTTTGGGAATTGCACCACCAACCACGAGGCTCTTTGTCGTCAGTCCGGCACCTTTTTCATTAGGCGACACATCGAGCACGACGTGGCCATACTGCCCCCGTCCTCCACTCTGCTTCTTAAGAAGTCCCTCTCCGCCTGCATCGGCAGTGATTGTTTCCCTGTAAGCAATCTGAGGCTTACCGACGTTAGCCTCCACACTGAATTCACGCCGGAGGCGGTCGATGATGACCTCAAGATGGAGCTCACCCATACCAGAGATGATGGTCTGCCCCGTATCCTCGTCGGTATGAACTACAAAAGTCGGATCCTCCTCCATGAGACGAGCCAGACCCGAAGACATCTTTTCCTGGTCCGCAGTAGTACGGGGCTCGACCGCCATAGCTATGACAGGCTCTGGAAAACTCGGGGGCTCCAGAAGGATGTCGAACTTCTGAGAACAGAGGGTATCCCCGGTCGTCACGTTTTTGATTCCCACGATAGCGGCTATGTCGCCCGCATAACAGGTTTCGATCTCCTCGTGCTTATCGGCCTGAATTTGGATCAGCCTGCCGACTCGCTCTTTCCTCCGCGTTCGCGGGTTGTAGACCATGTCACCCTTCGAAACGGTTCCTGAATAGACCCGGAAGAACACCAGTTTTCCTACGTACTTATCTGCCCAGAGCTTGAAGGCCAGGGAGCAAAAATTCCCATTATCATCAGTAGTAGCGATCACCTCATCGCTCTCATCGTCAGATCTCTGACCTCTTGCGGCAGGAATCTCCAGAGGACTGGGAAGGTAATCTACTACGGCGTCTACCAGATACTGCACTCCCTTGTTCTTAAAGGCAGACCCTCCAGCAATAGGCACAACCTTATTCGCGATGGTCGCGCGCCGCATTGCGTTTTTCAGATCCAATACCGTAATCTCTTCTTCCAATAAAAACTTCTCTCCCAAATGCTCATCCGCATCAGCAAGCGCATTAAGGATTTCTCCGTAAGCTTCGTCAGCCTCTCTGGCCTGCTCCTCATCAAGTTCTCGGATCTCAAAAGTTGAGCCAAGAGCATCATCCTCGGTGTAGACCACTGCTTTCTTATTAAGAACGTCAATCTGCCCTTTGAGATGATCCTCAGAGCCTATGGGAATAAGAATGCGCAGTGGTGTTGCCCCCAACTTCTCCCGGACCTCCTCGACCACATTCTGGAAATTTGCACCAACCCGGTCCATCTTGTTAACGAACACGATTCTGGGCACGTTATACTTAGAGGCCTGCCGCCAGACTGTTTCAGTCTGAGGCTGCACTCCTGCGACTCCGCAGAACACGACAATCGCGCCATCGAGAACTCGGAGAGACCTCTCAACTTCCGCCGTAAAATCAACGTGCCCTGGAGTATCGATGATGTTGACCCTCTGCTTCTCTTCCTCAAATAGCTTACACACCCCCTCGTCTTTCCTCTGCATCCATTCGCATGTGACCGCAGCTGAGGTAATCGTAATTCCCCGTTCGCGCTCCTGCTCCATGTGATCGGTCGTGGTTGCCCCATCGTGCACCTCCCCGATCCTGTGAATCATCCCGGTGTAGAACAGAACCCGCTCCGTCAGCGTCGTCTTCCCTGCATCAATATGCGCCGCAATCCCAATGTTCCGCGTCCGCTCAAGCGGATACGGCCTATCAGGACTGTTAGGACTCTCAGACATCTTGGGAGCTGAAACTGTAGCGGTGGCGAGCATTAAGACTGTTTACTACCAGCGGAAGTGAGCAAATGCGCGGTTGGCTTGCGCCATCTTGTGAACGTCATCACGTTTGCGGACTGCTCCACCCGTGTTGTTAGCGGCATCCTTAATTTCGTTTGCAAGGGCTACATGCATCGGCGTTCCCTTACGCCCCCGCGCAAATCCAATAATCCACCGCATTGCCAGAGCTTCGGAGCGCAAGGCTGCCACCTCGAGTGGAACCTGATACGTAGCTCCACCAACCCGACGACTTTTAACCTCAACCCGCGGTTTTGAGTTCTCAATTGCGCGGGTTACAACCTCCAGAGGATCAACTGTGTCAGTTCCCTCGTTAGCCTTGTCGATCGCAGAATACACAACCCTCTCGGCGAGGGCCCTCTTCCCATCCTTCGTCACTTTTGAGATGAGATGCCCGATTAATTCACTATCGAACTTCGGATCTCGCCTGTCCGGCTTGTGGTAAACTCTTCTTCTTCTTGCCATGTTCGTGAGTTCCTTCCTGTTTTAGATCAGGTTACTTCTTCGGCCGCTTAGCTCCATATTTGGATCGGCTCTGCTTTCGGTTCTCAACACCCAGTGTATCGAGTGAACCCCTTACAATGTGATACCTTACACCCGGGAGATCTTTAACCCTGCCACCACGGACAAGAACAATGCTATGCTCCTGCAAATTATGCCCTTCTCCGCCGATGTAGGCGATAACCTCGAACCCATTCGTTAAACGAACCTTCGCCACTTTCCGTAGAGCGGAGTTTGGCTTCTTGGGTGTCCGGGTATAGACCTGGAGGCAGACCCCGCGTCGCTGAGGGCAATTTGCGAGCGCCGGCGACTTGGATTTCCTGACTGCCTGCTTGCGCCCTTTACGGACGAGTTGGTTGATGGTCGGCATGATTCCTGCTGTTTGAGAATATCTCTATTGGTCTCTGAACACTCGCCGAGGCAGGAGGCAGGCCGGCGAGGATTACCCTCGCAGGAGCCTGTTATCCGGAGCTGCACCCGATGAGCTGGTAAACCGCTTTTTAAGCTGTTTTCTACGATGTTGCGCAGAATCCAGCCACGATTTTGGGGGGCGCGACTATAGGAGTCAGCCCCTTGTTGACAAGGCCTATTTCGCCTATTTTTTAAGAATTCTGCGACTAGCTCCAAAACATCAGCAATTATCTACAATTTCTCCTTCCTTAGCTCTCAAATCCCTGTTTTCCCCTCATTTAGCCTCCCTTCTCGTATTCGCTGAGCCTCCCCTGCCTTCAAAATGGCCGAAACTGACCTCTGATTCCTATTCCCCTGAAAGGTCGCGGTAAGCTCAACTCCACTGTTTACTCTCCCCAGAGATCTTTTTGGTATCGACACCGCCGGGCCCACTATATAACTCCCCGTCGCCTCAAGGGTTAAATGGCAGGGTAGCTCAGGGGTAGAGCAAAGGACTCATAAGCCTTGGGTCGGCGGTTCGAATCCGCCCCCTGCTACGTTTCCGACCGGACATCCCCCAGCAGAAATTTGGGGCCACCCTCCGTCCTGCTACCATCCCAGCCTTCAAGTCGTGCCCGACGCTCGCTTCACTCTCCTTAACCGGACCACCGAGATCGGAGCCAACTGCTACCTGCTTGAGATCGGCGACACCCGCATCGTTCTGGACGCGGGCATGCATCCGAAAGAAAGGGGACAGGCAAGCATTCCGCGTTACGAGGACCTGCCCCATGATAGCCTCGATGCCATCATTGTCACTCACTCCCACCTTGATCATGTCGGCACGCTTCCTGTCCTTATGCGCGATCAACCTTCCGCGCGGGTTTTCATGACCCCAGCGACGTGCGCCCTTGCTGAAGCGCTCCTCCACAACTCTGTGAATGTGATGAAGTCCCAGAGAGCAGAACTGGGCATTGAGGACTACCCCCTCTTCACTCATCGCTCCATCGACAAACTGATCCCCCGCATTGAGCCTCGCGATTACGAAAAGCCTTTTGATCTGGACTGGAACGGGTCGGTAAAAGCAACATTTTACGATGCAGGCCACATCCTTGGATCCGCAGGAGTCTTGCTAGAGGGAAACTGTAAACGATTTTTCTACAGCGGAGATATTCGCTTCGAAGACCATGCTCTGATAAAAGGCGCGCGCTTTCCCGACCTTGCGGAAAAAAATCTCGACGCTCTCATAGTTGAGACCACCAGAGGTGATTCTCCCCGACCGGCCTCCTACTGCCCAAAGAAAGAAAGAGTCCGCTTTATCGATGATATTGAGCAGTGTCTGAGCAAGGGCGGATCAGTCCTCGTCCCCGTTTTTGCTATCGGTAAAACTCAGGAGGTTCTCACCATGATTCATGAGGCCAAGCTAGACCACTCTCTCAGGGACGCACCGGTCTATATTGGGGGGCTGAGCACCAAGATGACTGTAGTCTACGACAAATTTTCGGGCTCTACACGTCGCAGCCGCACGGATTTCAAGATCCTGAGAGATATGAATCCCATCACCGGAAACCGCCGGGGACGCAGACCCATACCCCTTGAGCGCGGAGCAATCTACGCTCTCTCAAGCGGCATGATGACGGAAAAGACAACGTCGAATGGATTCGCCCGTGGCTTTATCGATAAGCCAGGGAACATGCTGCTTTTCGTTGGCTATGCCGACCCGGACAGCCCCGGAGGAAAGATTCGGGCGGCTCAACCCGGAGATGAAATCCAACTCGACCCTGAGCTTCCCGGTGTCCCTCTGAATTGCGGTGTGAAGGTCTACGATTTCAGCGGGCATGCGCCCCGGAATCACCTGCTGGACTTCATGCAGGCCGCAGATGCTCGCAAGACCGTTCTCGTCCACGGGGACCCCACAGCTCTTGAGTGGTTTGAGAAACAGGTTGAGAGAGCCGTTATTCCTTCATCTGGAAAGCCTCTCTCACTGTAACTGATTCAGACCTTCTTCAAGCGGTCCACTTCCTCGCGCAAGACCTTCAAGGCTCGGCGTATCTCCGTGAGTTTGGTCAGATCACGCCACTGGCGCACCTCTTCCTTAAATGGCTTTGCCGGGGTTCCCATATAAACGCCGGGCTCATCAATACTCTGCATAGCCCCGGACTTTCCTCCCAGCTGAACCCCATCTGCAATTTCAATATGACCGTTGATACCAACCTGGGCAGCAAGAGTTACGTTTTCTCCAAGCTTCGAGCTACCCGCCACACCTGAAAGCGCGACAATTATACAATTTTTGCCAATTTCGACATTATGCCCAACTTGGACGAGATTATCAATTTTAGTCCCCTCACCAACCACCGTTCGACCAAAGCGAGCTCTGTCGACACATGCGTTAGCACCGACTTCTACATCGCTCTCTAAAACAACGATCCCGAGCTGAGGCACCTTGTGGTGTCTACCGTTGACAAACTCATATCCAAAGCCGTCAGACCCTATTACTGCTCCCGGTTGCAGGATCACGCGATCTCCCAGAATGCACCCTTCCCGCACGCTGACATTCTGATGAATGATACAGTCCTCTCCTATTAACACGTCGCGACTGATAACCGCGCCAGAACGGATTTCTGAACCCCGCCCAATGGTCGCTCCATCCTCAATGACAGCACCCGCGTGTACCGCGGCTTCGGGACTTACTTCCGCAAACTCTGAAACATGAGCTCCCTTGCGCACTCCCGGCTCGAAAGCCCTGCGGCGTTGTTCAACTTTTTCTACGAGGGCAGCAAGCGCGTGGGACGGATTATCAACTTGGATGAGAGCGACCCCTTCCGGACCAGACTCAATATCCGGCGTTACCAGCACCGCTCCTGCCCGGGTTGCGTCAAACTGAAACCTATACTTCGGATTGGAAAAAAAGCTTAGGTCATCCTCCTCCGCTTCATTAAGAGTCCGCACTCCTCTCAGGACCCGATCTTGTTGCCCCGCAACGAGTGCCCCTCCGACCAGCTCGACCACTTCCGCGATCCGAAATTCCACGATCAGAAGGTGTTATAACCAGAAGCCCTAATCGGGCTCCCTATTCTCCACTCGCAGGAGACGCAGCTGGTGCATCCTTGTTCAGAAGCACAAGCAGACCAGCGGTGATGTCCGTGGCGTCCTTGGTGTAAAGCAGGAAGGGAACCTGCGAAGTACTCATACCAGATTTGTCGAACACATAATCATAATCATCAGCCTTGGCACGGTCCTCCACGAGCTTCTGTATTTCCTCAAGGATTCCCCGCATCTTTTGAACCATCTTTTCGTTCAGCGCGGTGTTTCGACGCTGAAGGAATTCACGACGCTCACGATCCAGCGCAACACCCTCCTGAGTTTTCATCTGGAACCCCTTGAAAAGCTCCTGCTTTCTCTTGTCGCTCAGGGAAGGATCATCCAGCTGCTTACGGAGGCCTTGCAACTCATCTTCGAGCGCACGAATGGTTTCGAGACGCTCGTTGTTATTCTGCTGAATCTTCGCCCGCTCGACATTGACCTCCTTCTGGGCCGCGTTAGTACGATGATACTGCTTGAAAAGCGTCTGCATATCTACCGTGGCTATCTTCAGCTTATCCTGCGCGGTAGCGGACACGGAGAAGAGCAGAAGAGTAATTGCGGCAGGAAGGAGTTGGCTGAAATTCATGTGCTTGGCGTTTCGGAGTCGCGGCAGTCTGGAGAAAAAACCTCGAGCCGTCAAACCCCAAGCCCTTACCTCTGAGCTCCCTGCGGAGCTGATTCTGCAAGTTTCTTTATGATTCTCGGCGTGATGTCATGGGCGTCCCTAGCGAAAAGCAGAAATGGCACCTGTGAACTACCAGTTCCCTCAATGTCAAAGACAAGATCAAAGCCCATACGCTCAGCCTCTAACCTGACAAGACCACGAATCTCCTCCAGGAGAACCTCCATTCGCGCCACCATTCGCCGATTTATGTCAGCATGGCTGGCCTTCAAAGCTACGGCTCTTTGCCACTTCCACCGCTCTCGCTCATGAAATCGAGCCCCTTTTTCTCTCTCCAGATCCGGACGCCGGGCATCTGAATCATTCAATCCCTGAAGTGAACACTCCAGTTCCCGAAGAACCTGATCCATCGCCCGCAACTTAACCGCTTGCTGATTCTGCTCTTTCTGAACCCGCGCCCGCTCAATATTAATTTCCCCTTCAGCGTGCGCAACCTTGTGGTAGGAGCGGAAAATCTCCTGAATATTGACAGTAGCCGTGCGCACCTTTTTCTCCTCCCCGATCACCGCTTCTTTCTGGCCGAGTCCCAATCCAGCCAAGTTCTCCGCATCCTCCACGGTCACACCTTCCCCATGAGCCTCAGGCCCAAGAGCCCATGCAATCCCACAAAAAAGCATCCCTAGAATTCTTGAGTTCAAAGCTACCACAAACTAACGCTCCTCGCATTCAACTCAAGTTCATTCACTAATCAAGAACCTCTCACAGGTCATCTCCCATGATTCAGTTTTCTTCACTAGACGGTCGCCCACTGGATCAGCCCTCCCCGTCGGTTCTCGTCCCCACAATGGGTGCCCTCCATGAGGGACACGCCGCTCTGATCAGAAGAGGGAGAGAGATTGCGGGACACGAGGGCAACGTCACGGTTTCGATTTTTCTAAATCCTCTTCAATTTAATTCTTCATCTGATCTGGCAACCTACCCTCGAACCCTCGAAGCAGACCTCCTACTCTGTCGCGGTCTTGGTGTCGACGCAGTCTACGCTCCTTCTCCTGAAGAATTTTACGGCGCCGATCACTCAATCTCGATAGTCGAAAACTCTCTCTCCCGCGCCTTGTGCGGAACCACCCGCCCCGGTCATTTTGAAGGGGTCTGCACGGTTGTTCTGAAACTCCTCAATACCCTGCGACCTTCTGACGCGATCTTCGGCAAGAAAGACTACCAGCAACTTGCGATCATCAAGCGTCTCGTCCGTGATCTTGGTGTTCCCGTGCGGATACATGGTGTTGAAACTGTGAGGGAACCGGATGGCCTTGCCCTCTCATCGAGGAATCTCATGCTGAAACCGGAGCACCGTAAAGATGCATCCCGGATCTATGGAGCTCTTCTGTCCGCCCAGGATATCAGGGAGACCGGGGAGCAACGGCGTGAAGTATACCTCCAGACTGCGCGTAAACATCTTGTTGAGAACGCGCTATCCGAAATGGGAATTGAATATCTCGAACTCGTCGACCGCGAAACGCTCGCTCCCCTGGCGAAAGTCACCAGACCGGCGCTTCTTGCCACCGCTATCACCTACGATAAGGTCCGTCTAATTGACAATATCGAGATCTAGACATTCAGAAGGCGTGGTCTAGCGCTAAAACCAAGATGCTACTTTTCGGGCAGAAAGCAGAAGCGCTACCAGAATTCCTGCGACTGCGATAAGCTTGAGGAGCCTAGGAACTC
>Ga0115011_10002458_pt1 | contig 12875 bp, 8 predicted proteins | sample TroAtlMetagenome_2_FD_88705 | JGI IMG/M metagenome (GOLD analysis project Ga0115011, IMG submission 88705) | Marine eukaryotic phytoplankton communities from Atlantic Ocean - Tropical Atlantic ANT8 Metagenome | ecosystem: Environmental > Aquatic > Marine > Oceanic | place: Tropical Atlantic... | reverse complement strand
TTATTTGCTTCATTTATGTCTTTTTTGAAAGCAAAATCACTCCAAAAATACATAAAGGTTTTTTTAAATTTTAAATTAATAAAAAGTTTGCCGTAAAAAGGAGGAATGTGACCTAGGTGCTCATTTCTTGACACATCAAAACCCTTTTGGTTGTTAAAAGAAAAACCAAGATTTGTTTCTTTGTTTAGGTTGTAATTACATGAAAAAGAAAAACCTCTTATGTATGATTTAGGGGTGTTTTCTAGTCTCTGAGCAATCAAAGTGTCTCCATTGTAAACTATAGTTGAATCAAGATTTTGCTTAGTTATTAAGTCCAAAAGGCTATTATTATAAACAGATGCTTTAAACAAAAAATTATTTATTTTTTTATTTAAATTAAATTCAAAACTATAAACATATTCAGGTTTAAGTTCGGGGTTGGGTAAAACAATATTATCTCTTTTTATAAATACTTTTCCAAAATCATCCACATTTGGAGACCTAAAACCCTTGCTCACCATAAAACTAAATTTATTTGTTTTATTAGGAAAAAAAAGTAAGCTAGCATTCCCCGTTAAAGATTGATTTATTTTTTTTATATGTTTAACAACAAAAACAGGGTCATTTTCTCCAAAAGACAAATCCACTTTAGATGAAGAAAACCTAGAACCAATATTAAAAATAAGATTGTTTTTGATCTTTTTTTCAAAAGAACTATAAAACGCCATAGTATTCATCATACTTCCTTCAGAAGGATATCGAGGCTGAGTGTTTTCTGTCGCAACAGAAAAAACATTGTTGTGTAAATACTCTATTCCGTATAAAAAATTATTTTTAACTAAGTCTATGTTTATATTATATACATGAACATCAACATAAGTGTTGTTGTAGTTTTCGTTAAGGTATTTTCTAGTTATACGGTCTTCTTCTAAAAATTGATAGGTTAACGATGTTTTTATATTGTCATAAAAAAAACATGTTTTATAGTTGTTAAAACTAATAGAGTTTAATATTCTTGTTTGAGGGCCATAACTCCATTCAGCCCACTTTAAAAACCCTTCATCATAGTCTTGTAAATTATCATATCTCGGTATACTAGAAGATGTTGAAAAATGGGAATTAAATTTTAAAATAGAATACCTTTTTATTTTAAATATAGTCTTGTTTAAAAAATCTAATTGACTATAACCTGCTCCAACCAGAATGTTTGGATTAGGGTTTTCCGCCATAGTGTCATTCTCTATAATGTTATTAATAAGACCCCATTCAGAATAACCATGTCTTCTTTTTTCCCCTATTTTAGCATCACCAAAAACACTATAGGTTACACTAAAAACATTAGCAATGTTTTTGCCACCAATACTATTATCAAAATGAAAAGAAAAACCCTCTTCAGCTGAAGAAAAAGAACTATACATATTATTTTCCGTAAACAAATTACTGTTTTTGCTAAATTCAGGTGTTTTTGTATAAAAACTAATAACACCACCTAACGCATCAGAACCATATAAAGTTGAAGAAGGACCAAAAACAACCTCTACAGATTCTAGTATATGAGGATCAACAGAAAGACTATTTTGAAGATGACCAGAACGATAAATAGCATTATTTAGCCTAACTCCATCACAAACCAATAAGACTCTGTTTGCTTCAAGACCTCTGATTATAGGGGAACCTCCTCCTAGTTGTGATTTTTGAATTGAAACACCATTAAAGTTGTTTATTATTTCAGGAGTTTGACCTTTGTTTGTTTGTTTTATTTCATCTATACCTAATACTTCAACAGAATAAGCAATTTCGTTTTCTTTTTTTGAGCTTTTGCTTGTTGATATAATAACATTTTTTATTTCTTTTGGTTTTAAAAAAACAACAAAATTCTTTTCTTCTATTTCTTTTTTTGTGATTTTTCGGGGATTATAACCAACACAAGAAATATTTAATTCTTTTCCGTGTGGGTATTTTGTTATATTTAATTCCCCTTTAATATTTGTTGTTTCTCCTGATTCTTCGTTTATATATATATTAACAAAAGGAATAGGGTCAAAAGTCCTTATATCTTTTATTGTAACAATTTGACCCTCACAAGACACGTAAATAATATTTAAAAAAAATATTTTAATCAAAAAGTTCTTCCAAGATTTCATGAGATTTGATTTTTTTAGAATTATGTAAATGTATTTTATAAAATCTAATAAGATTTTCAATTGTTTTTTTTCTTTCTTGTTTTTTTATTTTTACTTCATGACAAGAGCTTATTTTGCAGTTTTGGAGCTTTAATATAATATCTTTTTCTTCTTTGTTTATAAAATCATAATGAAGAGGCTTAATCTTTGAAGAAAGCCCTTCTTTTAAGTCAAAATAAAGATCTTCTTTTTTTAAATTAGGAGAAAAACCCACAAAAGACAAACATTTAGTCATAAAACAAACATGAAAATTACTTATAGAAAGAAAAGAATTTTCAAGTATTATGATGCTGTTTTTAAAAAAATCAAAAAAAACAAAATTAGGGTCTTCTTTAGCAGAAACACTGTAAATAAAGTCTGACAAAAAAAACACAATACAGGATTTGTTAAAGTTTTCGTAAATGGAAAAAAGAGCAATTGAGTTTTCATGTGATAAATACTTGTAAATAAAGCCTTTTTTATAAAAACTCAAATTCACAACAGATAAAGGTCTTAAATTGTTTAGATTTTTTTTATTCGCGTTTACAAACAACTCAACTAAACCTGTTTTTTTTGTGTAGAAAACAAAAACACTACTATCTAAATATTTTTTTTTTCTTATAAAAACAGCTTCTGAATATATTTTCATTATTCAGAAATTAAAAATTTGCCAACTTTTTTTGTTAACCCAAGCGTAGATGTTGAAAAAACTAAATAAACACCAGGCACAGGCTTTTTTATAAAACTCCATATTGCTTGCCCCCCAAAAGAAGTGGTTTCATGTACAAGTTCACCATTTACAGTTGTGAATTTAACGTTCATGTTGTTTTGCAAACCACTAACACAAACATAAGAGTTGTTTTTTTTAACAGGATTTGGATACACAAAAATAGGATCTTTCTCTTCGTAGTTTTTTGTAGCCACACCCCTAAAAGAACAAATGCCATTATCAGTACCAAAGAAAACTTCTCCAGTCAACTCGTTTATACAAATATCAAAAACAGTATTAGACAACAACGGACTATTAGACTTGTTGAAGTTTTCAACTATTTCATTTTCAGATTCATCATATAAAAAAACACCATTATTTAGGGTTCCAATCCATTTTCTATTAGCGTTGTCAACACACAAAGCAGAAATAGTTTGTCCGTCTAACAAGTATTCATAATAACCATCTTGTTCTATTAATATTTTTTGAGAATCAAAGTTAAAGTTTGAAAAAACAAGTTCAGGAGAATAAAAAACAGAAATACCGTCATTTGTTCCTATCCAAACAGCCCCTTCTTTGTCTTTAGTTATACTGTAAACATCCATTGAAGACAGAGACCCGTTCCCGTAGTTTGTGTTTATTCTTTTATAATAGTCATCGTTTAATTGATCTAAAGAGTTGTTGTCGTTAAAAACAAGAACACCTTCTCCTTTTGGCATAACAATCCATTTTTGATTAAAATCGTCTATTATTATTTCTCCAAAATTATATAAACTAGAATTTAATCCTGGAAAATTAAAAGAAATCCAATCAGTTTGTTTTTTAACAATCAAAGGATTATCGACCTGTGAGTTTGTAATCCAAAGATTGTTGTTGTCATCAAAACACAAACCCCTTACACGAGACCAGTTGTTCACATTAACTATGTTTATTGTGTCAATAGCTCCGTTTGTATTGTAAAAATCATGATTTGTAAAAACCCCCCCCTGTTTTTCTAAAACACCACCGTTCCAACTTCCTATAAAATAATTTTGCTCTACAGAAGGGTTCGGGCAAACCTTTAAAATATCATTTTTACCCATAGCTTGATCATATGAAAAGTTTTCCCAAAAAACACCATCATATATAAAAAAACCATCCCTGTTGTTTATATTACCCCAAGCATTGTTCACGCCGCCCGGAGCAACATAAATTTTACCTTCAGAATAAGACATATCAAAAACATTGTTTGTAAAAGGAGAGTTTGCGAAAACGGTGTCTTTTGTATTATTAATAAAGGTTATAAGGCCGTCTTTTTTGCTGCCAAAAAAAACATCTTTAGTTATTATTAAGTCTACAATTTTTTCAGTATTTGACCAATACAAAAAAGCATTTAAGGAGTCTATTCTATATATGTTGTTTTCGTCTAAAACATATATCTTATTTCCTGTGTAAACTACATTTTGTATTTCACTAAAATCTTTGTTTATTTTTAAAAAAACATTTTTTTGCAAAACAAAAACACTGTCTTTGCTGTCGTTAGTGAAAGAAACATAAATTTTCTCTCCCTTAGAAACCATTTTTTTACAATTCCTTGAATCAATTATTTCCCAAGAATTATAATCAGACAAGTTGCTGTTAATAGAAGCAACATATAGGCCGTTTTCTGAACTTGCCAAAATAGTGTCAGAATAAACAACAACATCATTTACGGGACTTGATAAACTGTCAACTTGAAAAGAGTTTTTTATTTCAAGGTTAGCAACATCTAACTCTATTATACCAAAAGAACTAGCTAAATAAGCAACATCTTCATAAATCTTGATTTCGTTTATTTTTTTTTCTCCTAATATTTGAGAGTTTTTAATATCAGGTATATTATAAACAACCTCGTCAATAATGACATCTATGTTGCAGTTTTTGTAAGCTATTATCAACTTATTGTTTTTGTATTCAGAACAAGATATATTAACATCAGATAAAAAATTAGATCTTGAAAAAACCTCTATTTCTTTTGTCTGAATGTTATAGTTAAAAAAGTTAAATTCAGTCACACATTTTACAGTGTTGTCGTTTTTATAAATATCTATAACGAATCTTGTTGGAAGGTGGTCCCTCCAACTACCGATTTCTTGTGCTTGACAAAAACAAGAAAAACAAAAAAACAAGAAAAATAAAAAAACAATAGTCCTTTTCATTATTCTAATATAAACTAAAATTTTTATATTATATTGCTTCTGAAGCCCAGTAGTTCAACTGGATAGAACGCCGGATTTCGGCTCCGGAGGTTGAGGGTTCGAATCCTTCCTGGGCTACAATTATTTTTGAAAAAAAATTCAAAAAAATAATACGATATTGGTTAACGCAACAAAAATCTTTTTAATATATATATTTTAGTTATTTAGATAAAATTTTTAATATTTGTTTTATGATAAACAAAGAAATATCAAAAATCATTAAACTCAGAAAATCAATTTATCCTAAAGATTTTAATTCAAAAAAAATAGACAAAAAAACGATTCTTGAAATATTAGAAAACGCTAACCACGCACCAACTCATAAAATGACACAACCTTGGTTTTTTAAAGTTTTTTCAGGCAACTCTAAACAAAAATTATTAAAAGAAATAATCTTTCAGAATAAAGAAATGACATCTGCAGCAAAAGAAAAATTAAATTTTAATTTTGAAAAAACAAGCCATATTATATGTGTTTGTATGAATAGAAATCCTGGAATTTTACCAGAGTGGGAAGAAATAGCCGCAACAGCTATGGCTGTTCAAAATATTTGGATCTCTTGCGTTAATACTAGCATCGGTGGTTATTGGAGTACACCAAAATCCACATCAACTATAAAAGACTTTCTTTCTTTAAGTAATACTCAAAGATGTTTAGGGTTTTTTTATTTAGGCAGACATGATTTTGTAAATAAAAGAAACATTAAAAGGAAAAACATTGAAGAAGAGACAGAGTGGTTTGTTTAATACTTTCATAAAATGAGACTAGTGTTTTTTGTAAATTTTTTATTTTTAATCCTCTTTCCTTTTTTTGGAATTAGCCAAGGATGGAAAGAGCATAAAACTTCATGGACAAAAGAAAACATACATAACAAAACAAGTGACATTCTTTATGTTTGGAGTTTTTCCGGACTTAATTTTAGACAAAAACCTTACAATAATGCAAAAATATTAGAAGTTATTCCGCATGGAGAAAAAATAACTTTATTAAATAAGGGAACAAAACATCATCAAATATTTTTGGATTTCACCGAATTTAAATCAAAAAACAATAACCTAAGCTTATCAAGCTATAAAATAAGAGACGTTTACTGTTCTGTTAAATATAAAAAACAAGATGGGTTTGCGTATTTAGGGTTGTTAAAAAAAACCCCTCCCCCAGACATAAAAAGTATGTTGTTTTTTTCAAGAAAATTAACAAAAAATGACAAATATATATGGGAGCCTAAAAAAAATTCTTATGAGAACATAAATAAAAACAAATTGGCATTCAAGAAAGAATTTAAACACGGTCAAGGCAAAGTGGGTCAAGCGGTTAGTATAAAAAGAAAATACCTCAATGGCGTCACCATAGAAGAAAGTTATGATGGAGGCCACCAAATCACAAAAACTATAACAATACCAATAGAACAAGATCAAGATTTTTATATTATTGTTTATAATTTTCTTAAAAAAATAACAGACGCAAATTACAGGTATTCTGGAGCAGGTGAAACGGGATATGGTTATGGGCTTTACGGAGACAGAGTTGTTCTTGGTTTTTTTTCATTAGAGGTAGACCGGGCTCAGATATCTAGAAGCAATTGGGACAACATAACAATAACTAAACAAGACAAATTGATTGTTGTAGAGTTTGTAGCCGGTTGTTAAGCTTGTTTTTCTAAATTGTTTATTTTTTTTTGAGCAACAAGTCTCCCGAAGTCAATTAATTCTCTCGCTTTAAAGAAGTTTAACATATTACAAGAGTCACGAGAAATTTCAAATAAAATATCAGGCTTATGTTTTTTTATTGAATTATTTGCAAGCTCGTCCTGCATTATTTTAAAAGATCTTGCAGATATATCAATATAACCTCCCACTTCTTTGTCTTTTGTTTTAATCATTTTTTTTAAAAAAACAGGCATGTAGCTATTCAGGCTGTCTATGTATTTTTGGTATTCACCAAAATAACTTTCTTTGTTTTCTTTGTTTTTTTTAAAACAATTTAAATCAACACCAATTAAAGTTTCTTTTTTATTTTTACTAACAATTGAAAAAGGCAAAGGGTTTTTTATGCCTCCGTCAACTAATATTTTGTCATCTTTTTTAAAAGGCTTCATTAAAGAGGGAACGGAGCAGGAAGCCCTTATTGCTGAAAAAAGACTTCCTTTTTTAAAAACAATTTCTTCACCAGACAACAAATCAACAGCAACAGCGGCGTAAGGTATGTCAAGTTTCTCAATATTAATATCGTCAAAGTTTTTTTTAATTTCTTCAAAAACCTTTTCCCCCCTCAATATGCCTTGTAGTCCAACATTAATGTCCATTAACATCAAAATATCTTTTTTAGTTAAGCTTAAAGACCATCTTTTAAAATCTTCTAATTTGCCGGCAGCGTACATTCCTGTAATTAAAGAACCTATAGAGCAGCCCGCTACAGATTTTATATTATACCCTCTTTTTTCTAATTCTTCTATAATTCCTATTGCCGCAAAACCTCTTGCGCCGCCACTAGAAACCACTAATGCACAGTTTTTCATAAAAAGAAACTTAAAGCGCCTTAAAGGTTTTTACTCAACTTAAGCGACCTTTAAAGCTTTTTGGTTATTCTAAAATTATATTTTTTTCAGCCTCTCCATTATTATATATATAGATAAGAGGAGTATATTTTATTTTTTTACTTTTTATTCCAAGTATATTTTTTATATCAATTATGTTTTTGTCTTTTATGGTTTCTTGATTTTGAATGTTATTAACAAAACAATCTTGTATTAAACTAGAACCTTCTAATTCCCAATTATTATCTATCGGCACACAAAGATGATTTAAAACAGCTATAGGAATATCAACTAACCTAGGAGTCAAGCTGTAATCGTATACCAACAAAGAATCACTTTCATCCCAAAAAGAATTATTTATCATACCATGATTCATCATATTAGAGTAGTCATTAGCAACATTGCCCACACCTTCATTTAATTTCCAATAACCTATTAAGCTATTATATTCTGGATGCAAAGAACTAACAACAGAACAATACCACTGATTAATTATTTGTTCAGGAATAACTTTTTCCCAGATTCTAACTTCAGCTATAGATCCATTATAATCGTAATTACTATTGACATCTGTTCCTAAAAAAATATCATTATTTGTTGTTATGTCACCAATAGAAGAAATATCAGCAGAGTCTATTAACACTCCATTTTCAAAAATTTTCAAAAAACCATCTCTGTCAAAACTAGCTCCTAATGTGTGCCATTCGTTATTAGCAATATCTCCCCCTGTTTCAAGGTCTACTCTATTTACACCATCCCCAATATTTATTTTCCACTCTGGTCCACTAGGATACTTGAAAGAAAACACAAATCCTTTGTTGCTCCCAGAGTCCCAGTTTTTGTTTCCTATTATGGCAACATCTCCATTAAAATTAGTTTTCACCCTACACTCTATTGTGAAGTCTTTATTATGATCAAAGTTGAATAAATTGTTGTTAGGTATTTTCACAAAGTCATCAATACCGTCAAATTTTAATTCTACAGAGTCTCCAATACAATTATAAGAGTTGTTTACTACAAACAAACTATCTTTATATACAGAGTTTTGATTAACGTTATTACCTCCAGCAACCAAAAAAACATCTTTTTCTTCTATAGTGTTACCCCCATGGGATGTGTTTATTCCGCCATGATCTGTCGTAATTAAGATAAGCCAATCTTCATTTGAATAATTAGGTCTTTGTTGTATTGCTTGTAATATATTACCAATATAATTATCAACTTCTTCTATAGAGCTCACGTAATCAGCTACATAAGGAGAGAATCCGTAAGTATGTCCAGCATAATCAACATCATCAAAATGTACAAAAATAAAATCAGGATTATTATCACTTATATGTATGGCCGTATAAGCACAAGCATCAGCACCAGAAGAAACATTAAGTTTATAATCTGCAAAATTTTGTATTATATAATCATTAATTGGACCCCACTGGCAAATAGAAGCTGTATTTATATCAGGGTTATAGTCTTCGATGATTTTAATTACAGAAGGATAAGAGCTATAGTTGTTGTTTGAAAAATCATTATCTACAACTAAATGTTTATTTGACCTTACTCCGCATAATATTGAAGACCAACCAGGACCACTAATTGTAAAATCATCATTTAAAGCATCAGGGCTAAAAAAACCATTACTAATAACGTTGTCAATATTAGGTGTATTAGCAACACTTAAAGCGTCAGGTCTACAGCCGTCAACACCAATTAACAATACTTTTTTTGTTCCTTGGCCTACAAAAAGGCAAGGAATTAATAGTATCAATAAAGTAAAAATTTTCATTTTCTTTTTTTGTTCAAATCACCTTTAGGGATAGCAGAGATCAATTTTTGAGTATATGACTTTTTTGGGTTATAATAAATTTCATCTGAATCTCCTTTTTCTTCAATTTTACCATTATTCATAACAACCATTCTATCAGACATGTATTTTACAACAGACAAATCATGAGATATAAAAATATATGTCAAGTTAAACTCTTTTTTTAAGTCATTTAACAAGTTTAAAACCTGAGCTTGTACAGAAACATCTAAAGCAGAAACAGATTCGTCACATATTATAAATTTAGGATTTAAAGCAAGAGCTCTAGCTATACCCACTCTTTGTCTTTGTCCACCAGAAAACTCATGAGGATATCTAAAATAAAATTCTTCTTTTAAACCAACTTTAGTTAACAACTCCAGAACCTTTTCTTTTCTTTCTTTTTTAGAATTAAATAAACCATGCACTGTCATGGGTTCCATTATCGCTTCACCTATTGTAATTCTTGGGTTTAAAGAAGAATAAGGGTCTTGAAAAATTATTTGCATTTCTTTTCTAAGCTTGTTAAACTCTCTGTCATGAAGAACAGAGATATTTTTTTGTTTGTAAAAAACATTTCCAGCAGTAGGGTTGATTAATCTTAAAATAGACCTTCCTATTGTTGTTTTTCCACAACCGGATTCTCCAACTAATCCTAATGTTTCTCCTTCAAAAACATCAAAAGATACATCATCAACAGCTTTCACAAAAGATTTCGATTTTTTAAAACCTGTTCCAGCAATAGGAAAATAAGTTTTCAAGTTTTTTACTTCAAGCAAAATATTGTTTTTATAGATCTTTTTTAAAGAAGATTTTCTTTCTTCTTTTTTGATAATTATTTTTTTAACAAAACTAGATACACTTTTTTCTTTTTCTACTAAATGACCATTTTTTTCAATCATAAAGTCTTTAATAGTAGGCAAAAATTTATACCTGTTGTCCAAAGGAGGTCTACAGGCTAACAAACCTTTGGTGTAAGGATGTTTAGGTTTTTTAAAGATATCTTTAACATTGCCCTGTTCAACTATTTTTCCTTTAAACATGACAATAACTTTATCAGCGAGCTCAGCAATAACACCTAAATCGTGTGTTATGAAAATAATACCCATACCTCTTTTTTTCTGTAATTTTATTAAAAGCTCTAAAATAGTTTTTTGTACAGTTACATCTAAAGCGGTTGTAGGTTCGTCAGCAATAAGCAATTCAGGTTGACAAGATATAGCCATAGCTATCATAACTCTTTGTTTTTGCCCTCCAGATAATTGATGAGGATAAGAGTCAAAAATATTTTCAGGTCTAGGTAAAAGTACCTCTTTAAATAGTTTAATTGTTAATTCTTTTGACTCCTCTTTACTTAAATTTTGATGCAGCATAATAGCTTCCATTACTTGGTCTCCACATGTAAAAACAGGATTTAAAGAAGTCATAGGTTCTTGGAAAATCATAGCTATATCATTTCCTCTGTATTTTTGCATTTCTTTTTCAGAAAGTTTTAGCAAATCAAATGTCTTTTTATTTTTATGATATAAAATTTCTCCTGATTTTATTAATCCAGGAGGAGAAGGTATTAGTCTCATAGCTGAAAGAGAGGTTACAGATTTACCAGAACCAGATTCTCCCACAACACCCACTATCTCTCCTCTGTTTACTTCAAAAGAAACATCATTTACTGCACGAGTTATTTCTCCATCTACATTGAACTCTGTTACCAGATTTTTAAATTCTATTAATTTTTTTGTCATCTTAATAAAGATACTAAATTACCCTTTTCGTATTCTATTTTTGAATTAAAAATTGAGCTAAAGTTATTTATAATTTTTTCTTTTAAAGAATCAAAATTAATATTTTGTTTTGTTTCTTTAGAAATAGAGGTAACTTCTTTGTTTTTTATTCCACAAGGTACAATATGATTAAAGTAATCTAGATTTGTATTAGCGTTTAAGGCAAAACCATGCATGGTTACCCACCTACTGGCTCTTATTCCCATTGCACACACTTTCCTTCTAGGAACACCATTTATCCAAACACCAGTTTCACCATCAGACCGTTCCCCTTTTATATTAAACTCTTTTAAAGTTTGTATTATAACTTCTTCTAATGTTCTTAAAAAAAGACCTATATCTGTGAAAAAATTATCTAAATCAAAAATAGGATAACCGACTAATTGCCCTGGACCATGATAAGTAATATCACCTCCTCTATTTATTTTATAAAAGGAAGCGTTTATTGATTTTAATATTTTTTCATTAGCTAGTAAATTATTTTGTTTGCCATTTTTGCCTAAGGTAAAAACATGTGGATGCTCGCATAACAGTAAATAATTTTTTGTTTTTGTTTTTTTGTCTTTTTTTTTGTTTTCTTTTTTTACATCAATTATAGATTTATGTATTTTTTCTTGCAAGTCCCAACAGTTCTTGTATTGTATTAAGCCTAAATCTTTTACTATTATATTTTTCATTTAATATTTGGCAAGTTCTTGTTTGAGCATGTTTATTTCGTTTATATTTACAGGATCAACATTGTTTTTTAAAGCTAAAAAATAAGAAACCCAATCACATAAATGTACTAGATAAAACAATTCTTCAAAGTAAGAATCACCTTCTGCCGTTATTTCTAAAACATTATTTTTGTTTATTTTTTTCATTTTGTTTTTTAAAATATTTAACCTAATAAAGTTTCTTTTTAACTCACCAGAGTGTCTTAAAAATATTACAGAAAATTTACTTAATGAAATATTATTAAGAGTCTTGTCTTTGTTTGTACGCCAACCTAAAATTTCATTATGATTCATTTCAGGGATAGAGTTTTGTAGACATAATATTTTACTGTTTTCGTTTAATTGCTGTTTAAACCTGATACCAACACCATCTATGTCTTCATCTGTGTATATAACAGGAATTGTGTTTTTTATTTTTTCAGATATTTTTTTTGCTTTGTTTTTCAATTTATTTAAAGTAGGATTTTTAAGTTTAGGGATAATTTTCTTAAAAGTATTTTCAATGTTTATTCTATAAATAGAATAACTTTTTAAAACATGGAGTATAAAAATAATAGAAAAAGCTATCATGGTTCTAGGAGGATTACCTCCTGGAATAACTATATGATTTATTTTTTTATTAATAGACTCTTTGATTAAAAAACCATTAGAAGACAAACAGCATACTTCTGCTTTTAATTTTAAGGCATTTTTAAAACAAGACAAAGTTTCTTCAGTGTTTCCCGAATAAGAGCAGACAATAATTAATGAATTTTTATTTGCAAATTTAGGTAGACTATAGCTTTTGTTTATATAATAAGGAATAGATATTTTATGCTTTAAATAATTAAACACAATAGAAGCGGATATACCAGAACCTCCCATTCCGCAAATTATTATATTAGAAATATTATTATTATTTTTTTTAAGTTTTGTATTATTGCAAATAGAGAGAGCTTCAGAAATATGATTAGTAAAATTAGAAATTAATTTTTC
>Ga0115011_10002456_pt1 | contig 12876 bp, 10 predicted proteins | sample TroAtlMetagenome_2_FD_88705 | JGI IMG/M metagenome (GOLD analysis project Ga0115011, IMG submission 88705) | Marine eukaryotic phytoplankton communities from Atlantic Ocean - Tropical Atlantic ANT8 Metagenome | ecosystem: Environmental > Aquatic > Marine > Oceanic | place: Tropical Atlantic... | reverse complement strand
TTGAGCTTGGCCAAGCGCTTGGCCGGGGCATCGGCCGAGACGACAACGGTCGTGGCCGGGGCCAATTCATCGTTGAGCACTCTGGCATCGAGAGGTATACGGGCTCGGGGATCGAGCACGATGCGACGCAGCTCCGGGCCGCGCCACTCCGGCTTGGGTCGCCGAATATCGCGGACAGTCAGCGAGGGATCATCGGCAAGGATCGTGTTAACACCCACGACGATGGCATCGGCCTCGTGACGAAGCTTCATGCCCTCCCGCCGGGCCGAAGGGCCGGTGATCCATTTGGATTCGCCGCTGGCCGTGGCGATTTTTCCGTCGAGCGTCATCGCCGCCTTCACCGTCACCAGTGGCAGGTCGTTGGTAATCCAATGATTAAAAAAGGCGTTCAACTCCGCAGCCGGTTTGGCGAGCAATCCATGCTCCACCGCCACCCCTTTGTGCCTGAGTTTTTGAAACGCACGACCGGCGTGGCTCGGGTTCGGATCCGGCGCCGCGACGATCACTCGGCCAATCCCCGCATCAACGATGGCCTGCGTGCACGGCGGCGTGCGACCGTGGGTCGAGCATGGTTCCAGAGTGACAAACAGCGTGGCGCCGCGTGTTGCGTGGCCGTTTTTCACGGCATCCTCGATGGCGTTCACCTCGGCGTGCGCCAGCCCGGCCCGCCGATGCCAGCCCCGGCCGATGATCTTGCCGCGCCGAACCAGGATCGCACCGACCATCGGATTAGGCGATGTCTCCCCTCTGGCCCGCCTGGCTAGGCGCAGCGCCTCCCGCATCCACTGTTCGTCGGTGCTCAAGGTCGGTCAGCGCACCTGATTGTTCGTGCCAAGGAGATCGTTCAACGCACGATTGGCCACGCGAACGATGTACTTGTTCGGCTGGCTAACGAGCGCCTGTTTTAACTCCGGGATTGCCAGTCGCGCCTGCTCCTCCATTTCATCGAGCACGATCGCCGCCTGCAGCCGCGCCCACTGGTGAGGCCCGGCAAGCGCCTGTTTCAGCGTGGGCAGTGCCTCCTTTGGCTCGCCCATTCGCGCCAACGCACGACCAGCCGCAATTCGGACGCTCGCAGATGAATCGCCTAGCGCCTTGTGCATTGCTGCCATCGCCTTGGGGTTCCTTTCCGGGGCGATATTGCCCACGCCGGTTGCGCCCCAGTACCGCACTGCGGCATCGGAATCATCCATCGCCGTGAGCAACCTTGGGAGCGCGGTCGGGCCGGAGGAAGCCAGCGCGGCAGTCTCGCCCAGCCGCGTAATCACGGCGGTGCTGCCGTCCTGTCGGAGGATGTCGTAGCGAGCGCCGTGCACTTTTTCGCGGGCGATAATTTCCGGCTCTGGCAACAGGCCTATGTCGCGCGTCTCGCGAACCCAGCGGTAATGAGCCTCGCGCATCGTTTTCAACCGATCAGCATACTCCGGGTTCGCCGCGAGGTTGTTCACCTCGTGCGGGTCGTTTTTCAAGTCGTACAATTCCTCGACCGGTTTGCGGGCCGCCGAAAAAAGCCGTGCCGCGCCGGACAGGCCGCCGTTTTTTTCAAGACGCCGAATCTCCTTCATCGTCGCCCCCTTTTCCGGCGTGTTCATGTATTGGTAATAGGGCTTGAGCGGTTCGTAGTTGCGGATGTAGCGGAAGCGGCTGTCGCGCACCATGCGGATGATGTCGTAACGCTCGTCCATCCGGTCGCGTGCTCCGTAAACATATCGCCGCGCTGCACCCAGTTTTCCGCCGAGAAAAGCGCGACCCTGCATGTGCCCGGGAACATCGACACCGGCGAGGTTGAGCACGGTCGGCGCAAAATCAATCGAGCTGATCAACTGTGAGTCGATCGTGTGCTGTCTGCCCTGTTTGCCTTCGCGAAAGCTCACCGGGATGCGGAGGATCAACGGAATGCGCGTCCCGGAATCGTACAGCCAACGCTTGGCCCGCGGCAGGCCGACCCCGTGGTCGCTCCAGAAAAAAACGATCGTGTTATCCGACTCGCCGGATGCCTCGAGCGCGCGCAGATGCTCGCCGACCCACGCATCCATCGCAGTGATTAGCTCGTAGTTGCGCTTCCAATCCTCCCGCACCACCGGCGTGTCGGGGTAGTACGGCGGCAACTTAAGCGTGCCGGGATCCTGCCGTTGCGACGGCTTTAAGTTCGCCGTGACCGACCGGTACTTGGACTCCCCGGCGATGCCGCTCTCGTGGCAACCGCCGAAGTTGAACACCGCGAAAAACGGCTGACCGGCCTTGCGGTTTTTCCAATGCGCCCGGCCGTTGGAGGCATCCCACGTCTCCCTCGGTGCGGAAAACTGGTAATCGGTCTTGGAATTGTTCGTGCAGTAGTAGCCGGCCTCGCGGAGGAGAATGGGGAACGGCTTCACGAACGACGGCAGCTTGGCGTTGCACCGCATGTGGTGGGTGCCAAGCGTGGTCTGGTACATGCCGGTGATGATGCCGGACCGACAAGGCGCACAGACCCCGGCAGTGGTAAAGGCGTGGGTGTAGCGGACACCCTGTTTGGCTAGTCGATCGAGATTCGGGGTGATCGCGCGGTCATCGCCGTAGCAGCCCAGGTGCGGACTGATATCCTCGGCCGACAGCCAGAGGATGTTTGGTGGCTTGGCCAAGCCGGCCGGCGCCTGACCAAGCGCGGCCAAGCAAATCGCGACAAAAATAAAACGCATCGTCATGCCGAAAATCTACCGACTCTCCACCGGTATCGCACTCCGAAAAATCCAGCGCTTGGCCAAGCGCAGCGGACGCTCAGGGATACAGCAACTCCTGCTCCCACGAACCGTCCGGGCGTGCGGTGTATCGCAATCGCTCGTGCAGCCGGGCATCGGCGTCTAACCAAAACTCCACCTCGGCGGGCTGGAGCAGCCAGCCTGACCAATGGGGCGGACGCGGCACAACACTGCCCTCCGGGTACTTAGTCCGGTACTCCGCCACACGTTGCTTAAATTCACCGCAGCTCGACATCGACGACGATTGGAGCGAGGCCCACGCGCCCACCTTGCTGGCGTGATCGCGGCTCGCAAAGTAGGCATCCGCCTCCGCTTCGCTGACAAGGGTGACACTCCCGGAGACGCGCAACTGCCGCCGGAGTTTCTTCCAGTGAAAACACATCGATGCCCTCGGGTTGCCCTGCAGTTCCTCCGCCTTGCGGCTGTTCATGTTGGTGTAAAAAACGAATCCGGCCTCAGTCGCTCCCTTCAGGAGCAACATGCGAACACTCGGCTGGCCGGCGGCATCCACCGTGGCCAATGCAAATGCCGTGGGATCGTCGTGTTCGGCTTCGCCGGCCTCCGCGATCCAGCGCTGAAAGAGCGGCAACGGGGCGGGTTCGTCTCCGAATACCTCATTCAAACCGTGCGAGTTGAGGGAATCCTCCATCGGTCAGGCGCCCCAGTCGGTGAGCTGATCATGAATCGCACTCAGGTCATCGTCGCGCAAAGCCATCTTGCGAATCGTCTTGTGGTCGGACCGATCCGCAGCGATGCCAAGCCAGCGCCATGCCTCCTCCAACTCCTCCAATCGGCAGCAGTAGCAGGCAAGATTGTACGGGATGGTCGACTCCTTTGGGAACCGATCGACCGCCTCGCGCAAGGTGTCGTAGGCCATCCGAATGCCGCAGCCGTCGGCACGCCGAAGTGCGTAGGCCCAGTTGATCCAGTTGGCAGCATTGTCCGGTTGATCGGATACCTGATCGCGCGCGAGTTCCTCTGCCCCAGCCCAGTTTTTCTCCTGCGCAAGGATGCTCCACTGGACACCTCGAACCTCCGGCAACTGCGCCACCTCAGGGGTGAGGGTCTGGAGTTCTTTCCGAGCCTCAGCCGGCATGCCCAGCTCCAGCCAGCCCATCGCCGAGCGGAGGGTGAAAACGTCGCTCGTCTCAATCCCGGGCTTCGGCTCGGGTGGATACGGGCTGGTGTCCTCGTCAATCGTCACCGTTTATTTTTCGATCGCTTTTCCGGCAGTCTTCCAGCCGTTAAAACCGGGTGCAAGATCCACCGTGTACTTGAATCCCATCTCACTCATTTTTTTGCAGGCACGCGCGCTGCGCACACCGCCCGCGCAGTAGACGAGATAAACCTTGTCCTTGTCCAGCTTGGCCACCTCGTCGGCGAACTTGGGTGAAAACCAGTCGATCCACTTGGTGCCGGGGATGTGGCCGGCCTTGTATTCCGGCGTGGTGCGGACATCGAGCAGCGCCAGGTTGTCGGCCTTCCACATTTTCTCAAACAAACCCACGCCGATGCGAAACGGCGTGCCCTCTTCGATGCCGTACTTTTCCGCCACCTCTGCGGGAAACGCGCCGGGCTTGGCCGACTTGGCCAGGCACCATGCAACGGCGTTGTCGAGTAGCTTGACGAATTGGGGATTTGCAAAATCGTCCTTGTGGCCAAGCGACGTGTAAAAAGTTCGGTTGCCCTTGTAGCTGTGAGTCCACGCGACCGGCTCGGCCGGATGCCCCTCCACCCTGCCGGTGAACAGCGGCTTGGCCTGCTTGGCCAAGGGGGTGTTTTTGTAGAGCGACCCGCCCATTTTGAACTCGCTCCCTACGCCATTGAGGACCGGATGCCCCTTGGCTCCCGGTACGACCGATGCGTTTCCGTGCAGCTCATTTTTGTGATGGCCCTGATAGTTTCCACCCAGCACAAGCTTGTCCATCTCCAGCCAGTTTTGAATAGCGTGGCTCGCGGTGCGCAGGCCAATCACCGGTTTGCCGCTCTCGATGTATCGCTTCACCTGGCCAAGCTGGTCGGCCGGCAGCGCCATGCGGCGCATGTAAAAAATAACCAGATCCGCTTGGCCAAGCGCATCGAGATTAGCGAACTCGTTTTTATCGACACGTGTCAACGTTGTGCACCGGAAGCCAAACTTCTTCTCTAGTGCCTCGGCGTACTTCGGAAGGGTCACGGCAGAGTCGTACAGTTTCTCGCCGCTAAGCAACACAACATGGGGCTTGGCCTCCACCGCGAACGGCTTGGCCAAGCCAGCCAACAATCCGGCCGCCACAAAAAAACGTATCAATGATTTCATTCCTTTGCCGAGACAACGCCTCGGCCGCTGAAGATTCCCCATGTAAGCCCGACTGTCCAGTCGCCAGTGGTCGGGGCGGTGAACAACTTGTGATTAAAATCATCGGGAGAGGGGTTGACACACTACATGTTGTGTACTTTCCTTCGGCGGCTACATTCGATTGTGTTAGCTCGGCATTATGCGTTGCCCCAAGTGTGGTTGTGTGGATGACAAGGTGATCGATTCCCGATCGTCCAAGGACGGGCTGGCCATACGTCGGCGGCGCCAGTGCCTTGAGTGCACCCAGCGCTTCACCACCTACGAGGAAATCGAGCGCGGAATCCTCATGGTGATCAAGGACGATGGCGCCCGGGAAAAATTCAACCGCGAGAAACTTGAGACCGGCATCAACGTCGCCTGCGAAAAACGGCCGATCAGCGCCGAGGCCATCGAGGAAATGATACGCGAGGTGGTGGACGAGTTGTACGACGAGTTCGACGGCGAAGTCCCCTCCAAGGTCATCGGCCGGAAGGTGATGGAGAAACTTAAAAAACTCGACGGCGTCGCCTACGTCCGTTTCGCCAGTGTGTACTGGCGGTTTGACGACGCGGCGGAATTCCTCAAGGCCGTGCAGCGATTCGAGGAACGGGATGATACAACTACAATCCAACTACCTGGTTTTTAGGATGTCCACCGGGGAGTTGCTTCCCTGCTCCGCCGAGGCCGTTACTGCTGAGTTACTCGGGGACACCCTGAACCTTATCGAGCCGCACACCATCCAGGAGGCGCTCAAGGCCGTGGTCTACTACTTCCGGGAAGAGCACGAGGAAACCAGCGTCTCGGTGGATCAATTCTCCAGCGCACTGGGAAAAGTGCTTCAAGGGTTTGGATTTGATGTCGTGTTCGATGAGGACCCGCAGATCAATCTTCGCGTGGAGGAAACCGACATGGCCCGGCTCGCCCGCGAAACCTCCGGCCAGCAGTACGAGCTGTTTTTCTTTCAGCGACTGCGGCTCGAAGTGCGAAGCAGCCTTCGCAAATCGCCCAACCTAATCCAGTTCAACAGCACGCGCGAATGTGTCAAGAGCATCGTGGGCGCGGAACGCTGGTGCGACCGCTGCCGCTGGATGCACGGCCAAATCGTTTCCTACCTGCGGACCTGTCTCGAGGAGGATTCCCGTGAAAACTGCGCGCTGGTGATCCGATAACCGCCCGGCAACGGTCCGATGAACCTCGAGGAAATTCAATCCGACGAATCCCGGCGCCTTGCCGAGTTTCCCGTTGCGGAGAATACCATCTATCTCGCCCATGCCGCGGTATGCCCTCTGCCGGCCAGTGTGCGCGATGCCGTCAGCCGTTACGCGGCCGAGTGCGTCGGAGGCGATCAGGAGGATTTCACGCCGCGCAACCTGCTGATCGACACGCGACAATTGGCGGCCAACCTAATCGGTGCCGAGATGCGGGAGGTCGCGCTGGTCGGCCCGACGTCGCTTGGCCTGAGCTTCATCGCGCAGGGCATCGACTGGCAGCGGGGCGACAACATCATCGTCCACGGAGACGACTATCCATCAAACGTCTACCCGTGGATGGCGCTCGAGGAAAAAGGCGTTGAACTCCGGCACCTCAAGCCACGCGAGCCCGGCCGCATCGACCCCGAGGATGTGTTTTCGTTGATCGATTCGCGAACGCGCATGGCGGCGCTCGCTTCGTGCCACTACGTCTCCGGTTACCGGATCGACATCGACACGATCGGCCGCGAACTGCGGTCGCGCGGCGTGCTGGTGTGCGTGGACGGCATCCAGACGGTGGGCGCGTTTCCGACTCCCGTGGAGCATGTCGATTTTCTTGCCGCCGACGCGCACAAGTGGATGCTCGGCCCCTGCGCCTCCGGCATCCTCTACGTCAAAAAGGAAACTCAGGATCAGCTCAAGCCGGTGGTGCAGGGCTGGCATAATCTGCGTTGCCCGGATTTTATCGCGCAGGAGACGCTGGACTACAAACCGGACAGCCGCCGTTACGAGGCCGGCACGGCAAACCTGCTGGGCATAGTCGGCCACCAGGCATCACTCGCGATGCTCAACGAGGTGGGCGTGGACAACATCGCAGCCGATCTACTGGCCAAGCGCAACCGGCTCGTCCCGGCGCTGTTGGCCAAGGGCTACGAAGTGATGCACCCCGAGGTGCGTCTGGCCAACACCAGTGGCATTGTGACGTTTCAAAAACCGGGCGAGGACATGGCTGCGCTGGCTGAGCGGCTTGGCCAAGCGGGCATCAAGGTGTCGCTGCGGGTGATGCGCGACGGGGCCAAGCTCATCCGGCTATCCCCGCATTTTTATAACACCGACGCCGAGCTGGATCGGCTGCTTGAGGCGTTGTGATCAGGCCACCAATCGGGGCGTAACCTTGGGCACGAAAAACGGGGCGATGCAGAGGAGAATCAACGCCCCGATCCCACCGTACAATTGTGGCGCCCCCGGGCCGATGTGGTCGATCAAAAGGCCGGCCACGATGTTGGAACAAATCCCCCCACCCAGGCTCGAGCTGATCATCGTGGCCAGGCCCTGCCCCGTTGAGCGCAGCTCGCTGGGGATGAGATAATTCACATACAGCGGCATGGCGACCAATGACCCCACGACGTAGACACTGTGGATGAGCATCACTCCGTGCAAAACCGCGGCGTTGTCTCCCCACATACCGCAAACCACCCACTTCACTCCGCCCGCCGCAAGACCGGCGAACATCAGCATGCGTACCCCAATCCGCCTGCGGATGGAGCCAGCCAGCGCGATGATCACGATCTCCGGTACGAGCATGATCAGCCACAGCCACTTGAGCGTCCCGACCGGGTCGTTTGGCGCCACGGATTTGACGAAGATTCCAAACATGAACATCGGCCCATCGAGCATGAAGTTCGCGAGGAAGACGTAGATGAAAAAACGGATGAACCGGCTGTCGGCGAACAGTCGCCGCCAGGAACCGGGCTCCGCCTTTTCGCGGATCGCTTCCTGGTTCGGGATGAAAAACACCGTCACCGTAGTCAGCAGGATGATCGCCGCCGAACAGGGAAACAGCAGTCCCATGTTGGAGCCGCCCGACTCCGTTTTCATCGCGTCGAGAAGGTACGGGAATCCAAAACAGGTCACCAAGAATCCGACCGAGCCGAACGCCCGCACCCACTCGAAGTGCGAGTTGTTTGAGCGATACAACAGGCCAAGGCCAAGCGCCATCCCCTGCGGGATCAGGCTGGTGGAAAACGCGGCAAAGCCGGCCGACACCAGCAAAAGCATGGCGTATTTTTCCACGAACCAAAACGCCACAAAACCAAGCGCCATCCCGGTCGAGAGGATTACGAGCACCCGCTTGCGTGAGCCGGTACGATCCGCGATGTAGCCCCACGCTGGTTGGCCGATCAGGCCGATGAGATGAAACACCCCCATCGCCGTGCCCACCTGCTGACCGGTCAATCCAAGGTCTTCCTTCAGGTACAGGGAGTAGTACGGGAAGAAGATGCCAAGCGCGCCGAACAGTGTTCCCCAGAACAGCGACAGCACAGCCATAAGCTTCCATTGTTCACGGGTGATCGGGGTGTTGGGCATCGGGCGACCAAGCGCTTGGCCAAGCGCAAAAACGCCGGAAGAATTCCGGCGTTGCCACGGTCATTGCAAGGGGATTCGTCCCGTCACGGTGTGGGGACGATCGTCGGCTGGGCGTTGAGGGTCTTTGGCCTGTTGCCCAAACGGTTGAGCGTCTCTGCATTTTTTGCCCTCTTTTCCATCTCACCAAACAGACGCCGGGCCGAGTCTCGCATCTTGCGTTCGTCGATCCTCTCCCCGGTGATCTTGGCCTCCATCTGCATTGCGAGCAGCTCCATGCCCTTGCCCATCAGGTCGGACTCATCAAACTGAATCGAGTTGAGCAGGTTGAGCCGAGCCTGCAGCACGTCCTTGGGCACGCCGGGGGTGCTGCGGTCGCCATCGCTGTTGGTGAAACTCTCGATGGCGTCCCGCTTGATCTCGAGGTTGTACTGGCTGCCGGTGAGGATGTCGCGGAACAGTATATCGGCCTGCGGGTTTTTGCCGACGTACTTGGCTGCCACGGAGGCGAGATTGTCCATGTCGCTCTCGTGGACGCGGCCGCTGCGGAATGCCTGCACGACGGCGTCCAGCGCCTGGTCGCGGCCGGTGTTGTCGAAGTAGTTCAGAATGGTGCGATCGATCCGGCCGTCATCGTTGATGAACATGGCCTGGGCGCTCTGGACAAAGGTCTGGTCCTTGTACATGTCCAGCACCATGAAGAGGTAATTCCTGGAGGCACGATCGAAGTGGTTTCCGCCCGGTACCTCCACCGGCTCCATCAACAGTTCGTGTGCGGCGGCGATGGCATCCTTGCTGTAGGCGTCGTCGCCCAGCCAGCTCCGCAATGCCCGGGCCGTGTAGGCAATCTCAAAACCACGCGCGGTGGTTTTGAGCAATTCGGCCAGCGCCGCCTCCGCTGATGAGGTACCAATCTCGGCCAGCACATCCACCATCGCAATGCGCATGGTCGGCGGCTGCGAAAAACTCAGCGTGGCGCGAAAGTTTCGATAGCGCTTTGCGTACTCCTCGTCGTCCTCGCCCTCCCGACGGATCGCGTAGTCAACATCCTCCATCTTCTCGAGAAATTTGCGGATCGCCGGCACGGACGCATCACCCTGCCGGATCAGGCTTTCCATGAGGAAGTTCAACCGGCGCGTGTCGGCCCGGCGGCTCTTGGAGCCGATGCGGAAGTCGAACATCTCGTCGAGAATGTCGGCCACCGGCATGTAGCTGGTGATCGGCCCGGCGTCCCCGGCGTCGAGTTGGGTCTGCAGCATCTTGAGCCGGGTATCGGCGTTGTCGTATCGTTTTTGCAGGCTGGCCAATTGACGTTTCAACTGCTCAACACGGGGGGACTTCGCGGGGGCAGCATCTTGAGCCGGAGCCTCGCCACAGCCCACCGCCAGCACGGCCAAGCCAAGGGCCGTGGTCAGAATCGGGAGAAGTTGAGTTCGTTTTTCCTTCATTGGAACACTGGTGACAGGCCAAGCGCTTGGCCAAGCGTATCAACCGCCGGGCCGCCCGGTGATGATCGTCGGGCCGCCCGGTCCCTTGGCCGGCCTGGCGCCCGACGTTCGTTGCTCGACCCTAGCCTGATCGCGGATTTTTCGAAAATCGTTGTGCATGGCATCGTACCGCTTGTCGTCACCGAAATCCCGCTTGGCCAACTTGGACTCCACGCGCCCAGAGTAAATCTCGCTGGCCCGGCCCATGATGTCATCCTCGCCATACTGGATGGTGCTCATCAAATCCAGCCGGGACCGCAACAGCTCCGGTTCGTCGATGTCGTCCATGGAACGGATGGTCTGCATCTTGACGTCCAGCGAATATTTGTCGCTGGTCATGATTTCGCGGAACAGCGAATCGCCCTGCGGATCTTTCCGGCCCATGGATTGCACGGCGACCTGGGTCAATTGCATCATCTCGTCGTCACGCAATTCGCCGCTGCGCATAGCCTGTGCCACGGATTGGATCGCGTGCTCCCTGCCCACCTGCTCAAAATAACGTAGTACCGACCGGTCGATCCGGCCGTCCTCCTTGACGAACATCTCCTGCGCGGTCTCGATGAATGTCTTGTCCTGATACATCTCGAGCACCATGAAGAGGTACTGCCTCGAGGCGGCGTCATACTTGTTGCCCCCATCGAACGCGATTGGGTCAGCCAACAGTTCATGGGCCGCACCCAGTGCCTCGTCGCGGTAGGCATCCCTGCCGGCAAGGTCGCGAAGTTTCTTGGCGCTATAGGCCACCTCGAATCCGCGTCCGGTACTGGCTAGCACGTTCGCGATGGTGGCCTCTGCTTCAGACCCGCCGATCTCCGCGAGGATATCGATCAGGCCAACCCGCAGCGAAGGCGGGGTCTCGAATTCCAGCGGCACATTTACCATGCGGGAGCGCCAATAATCGATGTCCCGCGCCATGTCCTTCTCGGATCGTGAGGCGTCAAAATCGACATCCTCCATTCGATCGAGGAATTCACTGATGTGCGGAACGGCGTCCTTGCCCTGCCCCGCGATGCTCTCGAGGAGGAACCCCAGTCGACGACGCGCCGTACGACGGTTGGCCGTAGTGATCTTTAGCGCCATCAATTCCTCGATGATCTCGGGAACGGAACGGTACGACCCCAGGACTGATGGCCCAGCGTCGCTACCCAACTCAAGCAGAAGCTCGTTGATCTCTGAATTAACGTCGTCGAGGTCAGCCTTCTTGGCTGCAACCTGCTTCCTGAGGTCGTCAGCCTCTGCAGCGTGGTCGGCCACGGCATCCTCGCCTGATGGCTGACCGCAGCCCAGCAGCATTGCCACCGCCAGCAGCAGCACCGGTATTTTTGTGTCCGAAATCATTCCGGTTCCTGTCTGCATTACCCCGTTTTGCCATGGGGAGTTACAGCCAAACAGAGGGAAAGAATGCCCTATCGCAGTGCGAAAGCAACCCGTTCGTGGCACAAAAAAACGCCGGAGAACCGGCGTTTTAAAGCTTTTCCCAGTGATTTTACGGGGCCGGAACTACTGTAGGCTGATTTCTCCGTTCTCCTCCTCTATCTCGATCCCCTCCTCTATCTCTACCTCGTCCCATATCACCAAAAGCATTACGCCAAAAATCACCACCTAAATTTCTCATATCATCGCGCATGTTATACTCCTCGCCGTTGATCTTGGCTTCGATTTGCCTACTATACATTTGTACAATTTTATCTTGGCCGTCATTTCCAGAACTGGGAATATTCTGCATTAACTGAAGCCTAGCCCGTAAAGTGTTATCGTCGTCAACGTCATCCATCTCGCGTAGAGCCGACCATTTCACTCGCATATCGTAGTCATCACTGGACATTATATCATTAAACATCTGGTTAGCTTGCGGATTACTACCTGTGTACTTAATTCCAGCTCTAGCCAAGTCTGCCAAGTCACCACGGTCTGTGACATTACCACTATTAAACGCTTGAAATATTGAACTAATCGCCTGCTCTTTTCCTACATCATCAAGATAATCCAATACTGTGTCATCAATTTTACCATCATCGGTAACAAGCATCCTTTGAGCAGATTCTATGAATGTCTGATCGTTGTACATTTCCAAAACGTTAAATAGGAAACGTTTGTTATTTCTATCAAAGCTGTTGGGATTTGGAATCTCCACAGGGTTAGTCAAAAGATCATGTGCAGCTGCGATTGCCTCCTTTTTAAAAGCATCATCTCCCATCATTTCGCGAACAGTCTTTGCCACATAAGCAACCTCAAACCCTCTAGCAGTTGATTCTAAAACTTCACCTAAAGCTGCCTCCGCACTTCTTCCTCCAATTTCCTTAAGCACATCAATCAAACCAATGCGAAGTGATGGTGGCTGATCAAAGTTTAGAGAGGTTCCACGCGAGCGGCTTCGCATTCGCTCCATCCAGTCCCCGCCTCGTCCTCGCCCTCGTCCTTCCCGCCCCTCTTCCTCGGAGCGTTCTACAGCGAACTCCACGTCCTCCATCTTGTTAAGATAATCTCGGATGACCGGCACAGAGGCATCACCGCGCTCCTTAAGGCTTTCAAGTAAAAAGCTTATACGCCGCTGCATTGCCTTTTTATTAGCAGAAGTCATCTTGAGATTAGTTAATTCATCAAGGATTTCATCGGCCGAAGGCCCGGCATCGACTACAGTGGTCGAGCCCAAGTTATCCGCCCTAGCCTCATCAAGATCTTCTTGCCGTTTCTTGAGACTGGCCTTAAGGAGTTCATTTTGCTTTTCCAAAGCCTCCATTTTAGAAGCATCAGTGGAGTCCTGAGAGTTAGGTGCCTGC
>Ga0115011_10002455_pt1 | contig 12879 bp, 11 predicted proteins | sample TroAtlMetagenome_2_FD_88705 | JGI IMG/M metagenome (GOLD analysis project Ga0115011, IMG submission 88705) | Marine eukaryotic phytoplankton communities from Atlantic Ocean - Tropical Atlantic ANT8 Metagenome | ecosystem: Environmental > Aquatic > Marine > Oceanic | place: Tropical Atlantic... | reverse complement strand
TTGGAAACAGCATTTCTTCATCAAGGCTTAATTTCCCCAGCAAGTGCCCAGCACAAAGTTTTAAACCCTGAAACCCCCGTTCAAAAAAACCAAAGGCTTCCTCAACGACGCTTTCGACCCGGAAGAAGTCCGGTAAGGCATGGACAAAGAAACGTCCAGGGTAACGCTCCCTGACCTTTACTAAGTAATCATTCTGTGGACCATCAAGATATTCCTGCACCACAACACCCGCCGCCACACCAACTGCATCAAATTCGCCAATTATCATTTCGGCAAGAGCCGCACAGTCGGTCATATGGGCGGGCATTCCCAGTAACTCATCATCTCCAATACGGATTTTCCCGTTAGCAAGAGGCAACACAGTCTTTTCACCTCTCACCTGCCCGTTGACGCGTTCCCAGATGTGCATGTGGGCATCAATAATAACCATGAATGAAATATTATCCCGAACGAGCAGTAAGCGCCAGCCCACAAGCCATATTCCTGTTTACGACCAAAAATCAAGCTTCATAGAATGGGCACATAAAGCCAGAGTATTGCGAGCTTGTCACCATGGCCTTGCAAAAAATCTTTTCTTTAATGTTAAGGGTGGATCAAGGTCGGAGATTATGGTTTAGTTTCCACAATGCACCGCAGGACATTCTTTCGCACCTCCGCTCTCGCTTCTATGATGGCGGGATCCACTCAGAGCCTGTTGGCACTGGCAGACGACAATATTTATCGCAAAAATATTGGCCTGCAGATTTATACGTTGCGCAATCAACTTAAGGAAGACTTGAAAGGTACACTTAAGGCGGTAGCCGATGCGGGCTATAAGCAGGTGGAGCCGTATGGCTTTCCCGGAGGACAGGAGATGGTCGATGTGGCGAAAGACTTGGGTCTTGATGTCCATTCCACCCACTTCGACTGGGAAGCAGCTGTCAATCCGAGCGATGGCGGTTTCTCTGAATTTAAAAAAATTATCGATCAGGCAAAAGAGGCGGGACTCTCACATCTGGTAGTGCCCTACCTTCACAATAAGGACCGAAAAAATCTTGATGATTACAAGCGGGTAGCAGGAAATCTCAATAAAGCTGCAGTGATCGCCAAGAAATCCGGAATTCAGCTTTCCTATCACAATCATTCCTTTGAGTTTCAGCTGATGCAGGAATCAACAGGTTACGATATCTTCGTGCAGGAATTCGGCGAAGAGATGATGTTTGAGGTCGATGTTTTTTGGATCAAAGCCGCAAACCTTGACCCGGTAAGTCTGATCAAAGGACTAAGCGGTCGAATTTCACAACTTCATCTTAAGGACATCAAGAAAGGATTGCAGCTTCCGATGTATGGCGGACTGCCTAAGGATGCCTTCAAAGAACTGGGAAATGGTATCATTTCCATGGAGCCGATCATCGAAGCCGCCAAAGCTGCGGGAGTTGTCCACTGCCATGTGGAGCAAGACCAATCACCTGATCCCATCGCGAGCATTAAGCAAAGCATGGCCTATCTCAAGGAGCTCTAGTTCCGCAAACGATCTCGAGTTCAGAAAAACTGTGCACCTGTCGTAACCGACAGACGCACCTCCTGTTATATCACATGAAGATGAAGACACTTGCTGCCATCACTCTTCTCAACACCTGTTTCTTTGCAGTAAGTACGGCAGTCGATTTTATCAAAGAAGTGCAACCCCTTCTGACTACCCACTGTATAAAATGCCATGGAGGGGTAAGGGCCAAATCAGGATTGAGTTTTGCTCGCAAGGAAAGCGTGTTTTCCCCGGCAAAGTCCGGGCGAGCTCCCGTTGTACCTGGCAATCCGGGTGCATCTGAGTTACTGGCTCGCATCACCAGTCATGATGACGACGAGCGCATGCCCCCAGAGAAGCCCTTAACTGCTGAGGAAATTTCGACACTGCAGCAATGGATTGAGGAGGGAGCCCCCTGGCCTGAACACTGGGCTTTCAAGCCTCCGGAAAAAACACAGGGGGCAACCATCGACTCTCTAGTCACAAACTCCCTGGAAAAGGTTGGGCTAAAGCCCTCACCTAGGGCAGAAAAACACACCCTTGTCCGTAGGATTCATCTTGACCTTCTCGGTCTGCCTCCCTCACCGGCGGCAATCGCCGCCTTTGAGAAAGACACAGCCCCCGATGCCTACCAGCGGCTTGTCGACCGGACACTTGACCTACCTGGATTTGGGGAACGCTGGGCCCGGCACTGGCTTGACGTCGCCCGCTATGCAGATTCAGATGGGTATGAGAAGGATAATGCGCGGCCCAACGCATGGCGATGGCGCAAGTGGGTCATTGATGCCATCAACGATGACATGCCCTTTGATCGGTTCACCATTGAACAGCTCGCTGGCGACCTTCTCCCTGATGCAACCCCCAGCCAGAGGCTGGCCACCGCCTTCCACCGCCAGACACTTTTTAACCGTGAGGGAGGTGTTGATCCTGAAGAGGACCGCACCAAACGCACCATTGACCGCACTGCCACCACTTCCTCGACATGGCTAGCACTGAGCATGGAATGCGCCCAGTGCCATGATCACCCTTATGACCCGGTCAGTCAGCGGGAATTCTACCAACTGTATGCATTCTTCAACAATACCGAGGAAGCCGATACTCAGGTACCTAAGGATACCAAGCGGGAAGGCTCGGAAGAGGCGAAATCCGAGATGATGAAAGCACGAGTAATGCGTGCAAGGGAGCGCAAGACCTTTATTTTCCATCGCGGAGATTTCCTTCAGCCCAAAAAGGATGCCGGGGAGGTTTTTCCCGGCACGCCGGCAGTGCTTCTTGAAATGCCAAAATCGGCAGGTCAAAAATCCAATCGACTCGATCTGGCGCGATGGATTGTTGACCCCGAAAATCCGCTGACGGCAAGAGTGACCGTCAACGACATCTGGTCCAGGCTTTTTGGACATGGACTGGTCGCCAATAAAGCTGATTTCGGAACTCGCACCGTGCCTCCCTCCCAATTGAAGCTTCTCGACCACCTTGCCCTTGAACTGATCAATTCAGGTTGGAGCAGGAAGAAGCTTATCCGTTACATATTGCTTTCTGAAACCTACCGACAAAGTACCCGCTTCAAGCCCGTGGCGGCAGGTAAGGACCCTAGCAATGAACTCTTTCATCGTCAGAACCGCTTTCGCGTGGAAGGCGAGATCATGCGGGACATCTTCCTCGAGGCCTCAGGGTTATTGCAACACCGCGTCGGGAGCCCAAGCGTTTTTCCACCCATCCCAGCTGATGTCGCAGCCCAAAGTTATGCCAGTAGCTTCAAGTGGAGAACCAGCACCGGGGCGGACCGTTACCGGCGAGCTATGTATACTTTCTTCAAGCGAACGGCTGCAGACCCCAACCTAATTGCCTTCGACTGCCCTGATGCAAACGTCACGATTGCAAAACGCAACCGTTCCAACACGCCGATCATGGCTCTGGCGGCACTGGGTAATGAGGTTTTCCATGAAGCCGCTCAGGCAATGGCAAGGAACATTCTGAAAAACCCGTTATTAAATGACGAAACGGCAAGAATTGACCACTGTTTCCTGCTCTGTGTCGCCCGCAAGGCCACGAAGGAAGAAAAAGGCGCCGTTGCCGAACTGCTTGAAAAAAGCCGCGAATACTACAGGAAAAATCCTGCGGAAGCAGAAAAACTTGCCGGATCCCACCGCTTAAAGCAATCACCTGCAGCGGAAAATGCCGCCTGGATTGCCACGACACGAATTATCCTCAACCTTGATGAAACCATCACCCGCCCATGAGTCCATTCCATCAATACCTGACACGGACACGACGCGAATTTCTCACGACATCGGCCTGCGGCCTTGGTGGCGTCGCCCTCTCGCACATGCTGGCAGAAAACGCACACGCATCAACAGGATCATCCCCGCTTGCCCCGAAACTCCCGCACTTCGCTCCGAAGGCAAAGAACTGTATCTTTATCTTTATGGCAGGTGCCCCCTCGCAACTCGACCTGTTCGACCCGAAGCCAAAGCTTAATGAGTTGCATGGTAAAAAAATGGACGCCGGGCTACTTGAAGGAAAGCGATTTGCCTTCATCAAGAAGGAATCTGCCGTCCTAATGGGATCCTCGAGAAAATTTTCCAGACATGGTCAATCAGGAATGTGGTTCTCGGACCTGCTTCCCCACATGGCCGGCTGTGCCGATGACATTTGCATGGTGCGCTCCATGCACACTGACCAATTTAACCACCACCCCGGACAGTTGCAGATGCAATGCGGAGAAGGTCGCTTCGGGTTGCCTGCCACGGGTGCATGGCTCACTTATGGCCTGGGTAGTGAAAACCAAAACCTTCCCGGCTACGTCGTACTGACGGCCGGTCGCGGTTCCAGTGGAGGAGCAACGCTTTGGCAAAGCGGTTTCCTGCCTTCTTCATATGCCGGGGTCCGTTTCCGAAATGGCACCGACCCCCTCCTCAACCTCAAGAACCCAGATGGGCTACCTCCCAGCCTGCAGCGAGCTGGCCTCGACGCGCTCAAAACCTTGAATAACCAGCACCTCTCAAGAGTGGGTGATGAGGAGATTGCCAGCCGAATCGCCAGTTATGAACTAGCCTTCCGGATGCAGTCAGCAGCCCCAGAACTCATTGATCTTACCGGTGAGAAAAAACACACGATGGAGGCATATGGCATTGAACGCGCCACCCCGTCAGGTGGCGGCCGGGGACGCGGTAATGGCAAGGCATACGGGGAATTTTCCCGTAACTGCCTTTTGGCCCGCCGCATGGTCGAGCGCGGTGTGCGCTTCGTAAACATTATCCATGCCTCATGGGATCATCATTCCAATCTGGATGAGGAACTCAAGTTCAATGCCGGCATGTCCGACCAACCGGTCGCAGCCCTGATCAAGGACCTCAAGGAACAGGGACTGCTGGACGAGACACTAGTTGTCTGGGCCGGCGAGTTTGGTCGCACTCCACTCGGAGAAAACCGCAACGGCCGCAAGGCCAACACGGGACGGGATCACCATCCGAATGCTTTCACTATCCTTATGGCAGGTGGAGGGGTTAAAGGGGGCTTGAGTTACGGCACCACAGACGAAATCGGATGGCAGCCCGCTGAAAACCCGGTTCACGTGAATGATTTCCAGGCCACTCTCCTAGCACTCTTTGGGCTGGATCACGAGAAACTCACCTACCCACACGCAGGCAGCGAACGCCGCCTGACCAGCATTACCCGGCAATCAAAAGTCATCAGGGATTGGTTTGCTTAAGTAACAGATTACCCCTCGGGAAGCTTGAAAATCCGCCTGATAAATTCCGCGTTATTTATGGCAGGCTGCTCGCTTCCGGCCACCCGTAGGTGGCACTCAATACCCGAATTCTCACACTTCTCTTTGAGTAGTCGGCCAAAACCAGCGTGATGAATCCCGTCACCATTGATCACTGGCACCGGAGCTGGCTTGCTATAGCTGATCCAGACAGGAGGGTCATCTTTACTGACATGCGTCATCGGTGAGCACTCAATGGACAGTGCCTTGTATTTATCCCAGTTTTTCATCAGGTGCTCGTGACTCTTAGCTCCCAGAGTTTTCCAAATCATCGGGTGCTTGATGGCTGCCAACCCGATGCTCTTTTCAAGCAGAAAGGGATCCAGTGTCGTCTGCCCCCCCATACCGATAGCACCGCATACTCGTGATGAATACCGTAACACAGGATCTTGGCTGTCAGGATCAGCAAGGTCATCATGATAAGCAAGCCACAAACTCGACGCAGCTCCGGCGGAACCGCCGGTTACCGCGATACGTGCTGGGTCAATATTCCATTCCACGGCCTTGGAACGTAAAAACTGAACTGCCCTGGCAGCGTCATGAACGGCGGCTGGCAAAAGCTTCACTCCAGCCAATCGATAACCAATCGAGCAATAGCTGTATCCCTGCCTAAGAAAATTCGGCGAGGTTCTCTCTTGCTTTTTGCCTCCCAGCCAGCCTCCCCCATGGATATGCACAAGCAGTGGCACGGGCTTCTCCGCTTCAATCTTCCAGAAGTTCAGTTTCTGTTTTTCATGCGGACCATAAGAAACATCCTGATGGGTGGGCTCTAGGGCCACCGCCGGCAAACATTGCATGCCGGCAACCAGCAAAATGACGCAGACTGTCCTTATCATTATTCCGACCACTGTTCTTTGTCAGCAAATACTTCCACCAATTATCCGGCGGAAGCCAATGCCTGGTCAAGATCGGCAATAATGTCATCTATGTGCTCAATTCCCACAGATAGGCGCACCAGCTCGGGAGTAATTCCTCCCGCCTCCTGCTGTTCCTCATTGAGTTGGGAATGGGTGGTCGTGGCCGGATGAATGGCCAGGCTCTTTGCATCCCCAACATTGGCCAAGTGAGAGAACAACTGGCAGTTCTCGATAAACTTTCTTCCGGCCTCGGCACCACCTTTGATACCAAAGACCACCATGGCGCCGCCCTTACCTTTCAAATACTTTTGATTTTTCTCAAATTCGGGATCGCTCTCTAGCCCGGGGAAACGCACCCAGTCCACCTTGTCACTTGCACTAAGGTGCAGGGCGACTGCTTTTGCATTCTGGCAATGTCGCTCCATGCGCAAGGCAAGTGTCTCTATACCCTGCAGGAAATTCCAGGAGTTATCCGGAGAAATACAGGCACCAAGGTTGCGCAGCGGCACGGTGCGCATGCGCAGGATAAAGGCGAGAGGTGCAAGCGCTTCGGGTAGGTCATGCCCCCAACGTAAACCATGATAGGAAGTGTCTGGATCGTCAAAAAGCGGGTGCTTACCCGCAGACCAGTCAAAGCGCCCGCTGTCTACAACGACTCCGCCGATGCCGGTGCCGTGCCCGCCAAACCATTTCGTCAGAGAATGCACAACGATATCCGCACCATGGGCAATCGGGTTGGTCAGGTAAGGGGTTGAAAAGGTAGAATCTACAATTAAAGGAACACCGCATTCACGTGCGTGGCCAGCAATGCCCTCAAGGTCCGCTACTTCCAATGCAGGATTGGAAACCGTTTCGGTGAAAAAAGCTCTCGTCTTTTCATCGGCTGCGGCCGCAAAATTTGCCGGATCCTGTGAATCTACAAACCGCACCTCAATACCGAGTGCCGGCAAAATATCATTAAACTGAGTATAGGACCCGCCGTATAGATTACGTGCAGAGATAATATTATCCCCGGCTGCGGCAAGGTTGATAATTGAATAAAAAACACCGGAGGTTCCTGATGCCAGCCCGAGTCCGGCCATCTCATGAGCTCCCTCCAGCAGAGCAACGCGCTTTTCAAGCACATCCGTTGTTGGGTTCATGAGACGCGTATAAATATTACCAAGCTCCTTTAAGGCAAAAAGATTGGCTGCATGTTCCGTCGAGTCGAAGACGAATGATGAAGTGCGGTAGACAGGAACAGCACGGGCATTGGTTGCTGAATCAGGCGAATGCCCGCCATGAAGGGAAATAGTCTCAATATTCATGCCGCGAATCTTAAGGATACTTAGAGATTACGAAAGCCCTAAATTGACAAAAAACGTCCTGCTATTGTCCTGCCACAAAAGCAAAGAAGTTACTCTCAAGAATACTAAAAATGTGAAACAGGCAAAAAATAGATGAACGGCTCCACATCCGGCATGATTAAAAACCCGATCCTGGCTTATTACGGTGAAACCGTGCCCTATTTCCCAAAAAAACGGCCTAAAATCCGCCAAAAATCGGTTTTCTCTAAGAAAACGCACTTGATCTGCGTCGCTAATCAAAGAAACTATTAACAACCTGAACATAAGCCATGAAATTCCTATTCCCGATTATATTGGCCATATTGGTCACGGCCCTTTCCGGAGCCGCAGAATTACGTAACTTTACCAGTGCCGACGGATCGAAAACGCTGAAAGCAAAGGTTCTTGACGTTTCCGCAGCCAAGCAAACTGCAAGAATCCAACGCTCCGATGGCAAGAGCATGACCATTCCCCTTAAAGCTTTAAGCAGCGATGATCAGCTCTTTCTTAAAGAATGGTATCAATCCTCAATGGCTGGACGGCGACTTGCCATACGAATCAGTGATGAGGAAGTGAAGACTGGCGAAAGCAAAGCAAATAACGGCAGGGTCACCGCCTACGACTCACGCTTCAAGCTTAATGTTCGCAACAATGGAGACAGCTCGTTTGAAAATATCGAGGTGAAGTATTGTATTTTTTATACCATCGACGGAGTGGATGGAGCCAAGAATAAGGAACTTGTGTCCAATGGTCAGGCCAATATCAGTAACATCGCTCCACGCACCGATCAGGATATCACAACCAACGCTGTGAAGTTGACCAAGGTAAGGCCTCTGCCGGCATCTCAATGCGTTGGCGGGACATGAACCAAACCTGCAAAACGCGCGAGTTCGCGCAATGACAGGGTTCGAGGCATGATCGCCAGATTTTACAGAAACGGTGAGGAGTTCAAGGAGATTGTCTATCCCAGTGGTTTCCGTGGCCAGTGGAAAGGATAATGCCTTATTTCCTCGTGGCTCAAGCCACTTTCAAAATCACTTCCCACGCAATAATTATAGATCTGATTGGAAAATGTGAAGAGAGCTTTTCTGGCACTTCACGAACTCACCATTATTACCACACACAAAGTAGGCTCCGCGCCTGACTATTATGAAAGCACCCCAGATTCTCCTTATTATCCTCGCCTTTGCCCTTGGCCTTGGCCTCATGGCGGCTATCAACTCAAATAAAAATGGAGAAGATAACAATCAGGACATCACCTCCGTTGAGACAACGAAAACTCAAGTAAATGCCAGCACGAAAGCTCCTCCTGCATCCCCCGCCCAGCAATCACAAAAGCCGACAGAAGGATTAAGCGCCCTCCCTGCCCCAGCAAACGCCGATGATAATGAGGGCGAAGATGAGGAGATCAACCCAGAAGATGCGATCGCCCAGATATTTAACAGTCCACAGGCGCGTAGCCTGATGAAACAGTTTTCTGCAGCCATGACAAAGGGTGCCGACCGCTGGATTGAAGGAGCCGTCAATGAATACGGAGAAAAACTCAACCTAACGGACGCCCAATCTGCTTCGATTAAAGGCAGGATGGCCAGTCTCATGGAGGACAGTAGCAAACAATTTCAGAGTGAACTGGATGATGAAAGCCGTTCCATGCAGGAAATTATGGAATCTCAGGGAGACTTCTGGAGGAACAATGAAGACGAAATTGAGGGAATCCTGAAGGAGGAACTCAGCTCGGAACAGTTTGAACAGTTTGAGCGTCTCCAGCTCGAAGAGGACACCGAGAATATTCAGCGGAGGGCTAACTGGGAGCTTGGCGCAATCGACCGTGAACTTGATCTTACTGAGGCGCAAGAGGATCAGGTTTTTGGCATTCTTGTTCGGCAGTCCGACGACTATGATGACTCAATGGCCATTGAGGGAATCGAAACTGATCTGCCTGCCGCAGCCCTCGCTGAAGATGTTTCCAAGGAGGATGCTATTCGCTCGGTGCTTACCCCCGAGCAAACCGAAACGTATAATTCAAAGGTTGAAGACGGTGGGTTCGGTCGCAGTGGTCGTGGACGCTGGGGAAGAGGATTCGGACGTCCTCGTTAATCAAGCCCACTAAAGACTTAATCGTCGTTACTTGTTGCCTGCTTGGGCAGCTGGCATCTTAACTACTGTCATCAGGAGATCTGTGACACTTACGTCCCTGAAAAAAGATCCAATCAGTGACCGATCCTTCCACGATCCTAACTCATTTTACCATCGGTAAAGCAACACCGACTCACATCTCACCTATTGTTGGCGGCCACATTAACCACAGTTTTCTGGTCCTGACAGAAACTGGAGGCTTTGTGCTTCAACGTATAAACGGAACTGTGTTTCCAGATGTCATCAAGCTAATGGAAAACTTCTGCAGAGTCACAGCTCACCTGCGAGCAAAAGGCTTGATAACCCTAGAGTCCCTGCAAACGATTAATGGCAAGGACTTTCACCTCGACAAGCAAGGACACGCATGGAGACTTTGCCGACGGTTGGAAAATACCATTATGGCCAGTGCCCCAGCCACTTCAAAGCAGGTAAAAAATGCTGCCAAGGCTTATGGTAATTTCACACGTTGCCTCGAAGACCTCCCTCAACCCAGATTGCATGAGATTATTCCTGGCTTTCATGATACCCGGAAACGAATGGATGAATTCCTGCTTGCCGTCGAAGCCGATCCACGGAATCGCATCCAAAACGCTGCTACTGAAATTGAATTCATTATAGAACGCCGGGAATGGTGCCAGATCATACCACGGGCAATGGCGGATGGAGTAATACCAGAACGCATCGTCCACAACGATGCCAAGTTGGACAACGTGCTCTTCGACATTCAAACCGGAGAGGTTGCCAGTTTGATTGATCTAGACACTGTAATGCCTGGAAGCATCCTGCATGACTTTGGGGATCTCATCCGAAGTGCTACCCCATCGGCACGTGAAGATGAACCTGACATCTCAAAAATTGCGATCAATGAGCATTTCATCGATGCCATCACCAAAGGATTTCTCGAGTCCTGCGGTGCTATGATTACTCAAGGCGAACGTGAACTGCTACCCAGTGCAGGAAAGCTGGTCACCTATGAACAAGGAATACGCTTTCTCACTGACTACATTCTCGGCGACCATTACTACAAGACCCACCACCCAAGCCAAAATCTTGATAGGGCACGGAATCAATTACGCCTAGTCGAACTGCTCGAGGAGACCACTTAGTTGGAATGACCGTCATCCTCGGGCATATGCTTATTTTCCCTGTCACCGGAAAGCGTCCGGAACATCCGTTTGATGTCCCTGAACCCTCCGATTGAGACATAAATGACCATCAAAGCGTAAATCACGAGAGTGACTACCAGCAGAGCTCCCCAGAAATCGATCCATCCATCCATTGTTTTTTTTGTATGATTAATTTCCTTTTTCCCCGCAATTCCTGGAAGTAAGCAATGACACCACCACCATTGCAATGAGGGCAAGTGCGGCCACTGATAAACCGATATGTTCACTGCCAATTCCCCTCTCCAAAATGAGTGTATCAATTTTCAGCAATTCCTGCACCGGCTTAAGCCCAATTACCGCCAACAAGCCGATACACAAGGCGATAAAAGCCCCGGCAGCAGTTGCCCCCTTCCAGTAGAGCCCCAGCAGTAGGATTGCGAAGGCACCCGTGAAGTAAATGGCACCGGAAACAGCCATGTAATCCCACAGATCCTGGCCAAGCTCATACCAGAGCCCCCAGGTTACCAGAAACCCGGCAATCACGAAAAGCAGCACACGGGTCAACCTGAGCCTAGCCCCTTGTGACATCCTGCCTCCGCGGGACGGATTGACGACATCCTCGGTGATGACCGAGGACCAGCACAAGAGATAGGTGTCATGGGTGGACATGAAGGCCGCGGTCATGCCGGCAGCCACCAACCCGATCACTCCCATCGGTAACAACTGGCCAAGAAAAACAGGCATTGCCCGCATCGTCACTTTCGAGTCTTCCGACATCTGGCCAGATACATCAAAGAATGTATCATCCCCGCTCTGGAAAAAATAAACTAGGGCACAGATACCGATAAACTGCGGAATCATGAAGCGGATCATAAAACCCAGTGAGGACCAAAGATACATCCGCCTGACCACGGATACACTCTCTGCTGCACAAGCACGCATCACTGCCGTCTGCCAGACGGCACAGGAAATCACACCCATGAAGAACATCCACCCCACGTAGGAGCCACCGACACCATCCGAGGCAAAGGGGTTAAAGCCCGCCTCACCATGAATCGCATAAACCCCGTCAATAAGATTCGACCACCCAACCTTGACCACTGCCAGCACGCAGGCCAAAATTAAGCCGAGGGAAAGCACCACAAACTGTACGTAGTCGGTAATGACCACCGAGACCATTCCTCCCAAGGCCGTATAGACGAGTACCAGCAGGATCATTGCCGTCATCACCCACTTGACAGCCTCCCACTCTATTCCGGTGATTCCGGCAACAAACTCCCCGCCTGCCCGCAGGAAAAGGCCCATGTTCAGGATACCCGCCGAGGCAAGGACAATACCACCGAAGATGCGCAGTTTGCGGCTACCAAAACGCTTCTCGTAAAACTCAGGAATGGTCATCACCCCCATGCGCCGCAACGGCACGACAATGAAGCCGGTAATGCCAACCACCAGGGTGGCAATGCCCGCCATTAAGCCAATATGAAAAGCGGCAAATCCGTTTGTAAATCCCTTCTGTGCAGCAAACATCGCTGTGACCAGGCCAAGCTCGGAGCCAATCATGGTGGCAATGCCAAGCCGAGTCCGCAATGAGCGACCTGCAACTAGGAAATCCCCCATTCCCTTGATGTAACGGTTAACCCACAAGCCGATGGCAACCGTTCCCATCAGGTATGCACCGACAATCACCCAGTCGAGAGGAGTAAAATTGGTCTCAGGCATGGAGCATACACTTAACCTATAGCCCAGCCTGCTAAGTAAGGCAGGTATTATTGTCTCCTGTCAGGAGAACTACTCGCCTTCCTCGTTTGCCTCTTGTCCAACAGTTTGTTCAAGCGCTTGCTTTTCCGCGGCTTCCCCGGCGCCCTCTTCATTAGTTACGTGGAAAAATATCGGTATGGCCAGAATAGCCACAATATTGGTAACCTTAATCATTGGGTTGATCGCTGGCCCCGAAGTGTCCTTGTAGGGATCTCCAACAGTATCACCGGTAATTGATGCGGCATGCGCCTCCGAGCCTTTACCCCCGAAAGCACCATCTTCGATCATCTTTTTGGCATTATCCCAGGCACCCCCGGCAGCAGTCATTGACAGACCGACAAACAGACCGGTAACAATGGTTCCGACAAGAACCCCACCAAGAGCTTGGTAGCCTAGGGCCGGGATCGCGGCGACAACAATCACA
>Ga0115011_10002454_pt1 | contig 12880 bp, 24 predicted proteins | sample TroAtlMetagenome_2_FD_88705 | JGI IMG/M metagenome (GOLD analysis project Ga0115011, IMG submission 88705) | Marine eukaryotic phytoplankton communities from Atlantic Ocean - Tropical Atlantic ANT8 Metagenome | ecosystem: Environmental > Aquatic > Marine > Oceanic | place: Tropical Atlantic... | reverse complement strand
TCTATGAAGGGTAAGGTATCCCTTGATGGTAAGTATGTCTCTGAGGATGGGTACGATGATGATGAAGACCTTGAGCCATACTTCCTGATCAATACTGATGATGGTGTAGGATACATCTACCCTTATGCCTTTGTCGCACTGCCTAAGAAATCAGGCGGTCACCACATAGTGAGGATGGACTGATGAAGACATGGGCTGTAACAATACGCACTGACATAAAATCCAGGAAAGACATTTGTTTTAACATGAAGGCATACAGTCGATCACAAATAGTGGCTATGCTAGGTGACCTATACTGGATCATGGAACTAGATGAGGTTGACCCTAGAGTAGCTACTGAGTGGGAGCATGGAGGCCATCCATTTTATGAAGAGGTCTTGAAAGATCAACCATGACTACCTATGTATTTATAAGAAAGGAATTAAGAACATGAAACAGATACAAATAACTAACTCAACTGACTATGAATACACTGCACCTCATATGATAGATAGAAAAACACCAATGATATTTGATGTAGTAGTAAAGTATTATGATGAAACAAAAGAAAGGATATCAGCAACGGTAGGTAATGAAAGTAGATATTGTGAAGACATACTTGGTATGTTCGAAGGGGATAACCTTGAGTACATACGAATAGAACCGTCAACATATTGGAAAAATAAACGTGACCCAAATCATGACGTATAAAAATAAATACATTGGCTATGATAAAGATGGTAAGATCCTTATCATTTCCAGAGATAAGAAACTTGTTAAGGCATACTTAGAAAAGAAAGGAGAAAGCTGATGCAACCGAAAGGACTACACGCTCACGCTAGAATTAAGTACGAGCCTACACGCATACAGAACCAGTTAGAGTGTAGACTATTCGGTAAAACATTTAGAAGTGTAGCTGAAGCGGCTAGACATTATGGACTAGCACCTTCGACTGCTTATGAATACCACCACCAAAGACTACATAGAGAAACATTCCCTAACAGAAAGAGATGGAACACATGGAAATAATTATTGATTGCGATGACAAAGAACTTGCCAAAGCTATAGCTGATAAGCTATCTAAGGAAACAGGCGTAGCTAGAGATAAATTTAAGGAGAACACTGATGAAACTGTACAAAAATAGTGATGGTGTATGGGCAGGTACACAACTGGATGCACGTAAGATGTGTGGTAAAGACTACACCAGTGTAGATGTACCAGTGGACAAACCTGGATTATTAAAATTTCTTAACTTGAATAAGGTAGGATCTTCCTATACTGATAACGATAAGCAAAACATCGAGGGTGAACCTGATACCTACGGTAAGAGATCTATATCATGGTTCAGGTGGAGCTATGACCGTATGCTCAGTGGACAGTATGACGATGCGAAAGAAATGTTAAGAAAAGGATTAATAGATGACAGGGAGAAGGATTAATTTGGTATATGAAATAGTAGCGATTGGCACAAATCTATTGTTTTGGTTTGCTGTTTATTTAATGAACACTTGAAATCTGAAAGGAGATACCTACGTAATACTTCTAGTACTACTATAAGAATACTAATAGTCTTTTTATTCTTATAGAAAATAAATACTAATAGTACTAGAAGTATTTACTAACGGTGATATAACTAGGGTGTCTCTGCATTTAATAAAAAGGAAAAGAAATGACTGAAGAAGAAACAAAGTACACAGAGTATGACTTCGATGGTATCGAAACCGTTGAAGAATACTTTGATAAGTTTTGGAATAACAGAGAAGCATTAGAACATTTAGTAAATCTATTCCTTGATCAGGTGTATGACCTTCAAGAGTTTATAAGTGATCGAGGTTTCAAAGAAGAGGAGTTCTTGGAATGGCAAAAGAAAAAGATGGAGAAGTACTACCACTGACAGAGCATGATGATTGCACACACTGGATAGGAAAGATGGACAAGTATGATAAACAAAAATGTGATACCAGTGAGATAGATTCTAGGAGACAGGCATGGACGATTATAAGACTGTACAAATAATGATATCACCTGATGCTTTACGAAAGATAAAGCAGATATTGATAGCTAAGAAGATGGCTGGACACATTGATACTCTTGATAATCAGTGGGGTAAAGTTATACAAGGTATCAACGATAGAAAGAATATGATTACGATAGAGACTCAAAAAGATAAAGAGAAGGAAGGAAAGTAACATGATGTGGATATTAGTTTGGATGCAGCTAATCACTAGCCAAGGCGTTGAGCACTACCAGTTAGGTACGTTCACAAAAGACACTGACTGCCAAGAGGCTTTGGCTAAAGCTGTAGTGCTAGTCAACACTAGCGCAGAGATGTTAGCTTGCTTGGAAGTGGATACGAGACAATGAATTGGTTAGTACTAGTGACCTTAACTTTTGGTGATTCGTTCATTGTGTTTAACAAAGAGTTCGAGCACGAGAATGCTTGTGTTGAATACGTCAACAGCCCTGCCAATTCAGATACACTAGCTATAGAAATAATAGCAGTCGCAGGTTTCAATGATCCAGTGACAGATATCATTTGTATTCCAGAGTATGAAGACGTACAAGAAAGGATAGATGGATGAGACTAGCAATAGTAATTGATTTAGATGGTGACATTATGTATGTGCCAGAAGATACAAAAGGATTTCCTAATTACCCTAAGCCCCGACTGTTCGATAACATGGCAGACGCAGAGAAGGAGTGTGCTAAGTGGAACACTGGTGTCATAGTAGATTTTAACACAAACAAATCTGTTGATAAAGTTTCAAGCTACAATGACATAAGACCATTTAGTTTAGATGAACGTAACAGAGCGAATGAACGTAGGTTAAAGAACAATGGACAGTGAGGAACTACTAGCCTGGATTTTAAAGTTTATGAAAACTAAAGATCTAAAAGCAAATGAGATAGTAGACATACTAAAAATTTATACTAGTGATTTTAAGTTTGACAAAGCTCTCGAAAAGTTGTATGAGGGTGATGATGATTGGGATAATTGGTGTGATGGAGATACAACATGAGCACAGCAGAAAACAAAAAGTTTGACATGGAAAGAGTGGCTTGCCCATACAAAGAGTGTGGCAGTTCAGATGGATTTTACTACAACACAGCAACCAAATCAGGGTTCTGTCATGTGTGTGAAACCAAAACAGGAAAGGTAGGAAAGTATCCTAGACCTAACTTTAGAAATGATATTGCTGAGTGGGCAGAGGAAACTTACCCAGTGAATGCAATGAAACCACCAGTACATTTAAGACAGATAGACTCAGCAACCTACAAAGGTATTCGAGGATTAGATCAGGACGTATGTAAGTTATACAACATACAGTTACAGATAGATGGTGAGGGAGATCCTGTTAGATATGCTTTCAAGTATCCTTCTAATGTAAAGTATCGAGGCTTCGAAGAGAAAAAGTTTTGGACTGAAGAGAAGGGTGCATTGTTAGATCTTTTTGGGGCTGACTTTAACGCAGGATCTAGTAAGCGTATCTACCTAACTGAAGGTGAGTTCGATGCAGCTTCTCTCTATCAGGCACTAGGTAAAAGTTTTCCTGTTAAATCAATACCTTCTGCGTCACTATCAGATAAGTTCATCAAGAGAAACTTTGAGTACCTCAATTCTTTCCAAGAGATTGTGTATGCAGGTGAACAAGACGAGGCAGGTAAGGGTGCAGCTACTAGACTGTACGAATTATTTCCTGAGAAGTTTTACTATGTACCTCTGACTAAACACAAGGACGCTAATGCTTTCATCGAGGCAGGTGACCAAGAGGATCTCAAGTGGGCGGCTGTTAAACCTCAGCGATTCTCACCAGATAATTTCTTTGTTGGTGACATCGAAGTAGAGAAAGCAATCAAGACTGAGAATCCATATGAGTATGTACCTACTGGTCACACTGGACTAGATGATAAGATTAGAGGTCTAGTCAAAGGTGGTCTTACTTTTATCAAGGCTCTTAGAGGTCAGGGTAAAACAGAACTGATTAGATACTTTGAGGTTGGACTCTTGAAGTCAGACGCTAAGATTGCTTTGCTTCACATGGAAGAGATGAAGTCTACAACGTATCGAGCAATGGCTACCTATCAGCTAGGCTGTAACGTCAGAACAAAAGAAGATGCTGCAGAAAATGGTGTAAGTGAAGATGAGGTTGTTGATGCTGCAAAGGTAGCAGCACAAGATGACAAAACAATTATCTTTGAGATGCAAGCACACGATGATCCTATGAAGCTACTCGACTATGTGAGACTTGCATCTACAGTTTATGGTGCAAGCTATATCTTTATTGATCATGTACAGAGACTAGCCTACCTGTCTAATGCAGGGGTTGAAGGAGCTACCAGTACATTGACAACTCTTGGTGCTCGAATGGCACAGCTTGCTAAGGAACTAAACATTGGTGTTATCTTTATCTCGCAGGTCAATGACGATGGGCGTACCAAGTATGCTGCTTCCCTTGAAGAAGAAGCTATTGTCTGTGTCAAACTTAGCCGTGATACAGAAGCTGAAGAGGAGACAGAGAGAAACACAACTTACTTTATTGTTGATAAGAACAGACCTTTTGCTAAGTTGGGTAAGGCAGGGTCAGTCTATTACGATCCAGAAACAACAGTACTAGAAGAGGTATCTTACAAGGTATGAAGATAGCAGTTAGTGACATAGAAACAAATACCTTAGTGGGTAGTGACAAGCTGTGGCTCTGTGGTGGTAAAGATCTACAGACAGGTGAGGTCTACCAGTTCGAGAAGTGTCATGAAGATCCAGTGGCTAAGGCTGCTGCTATCGAGTGGTACAAATCTCTCGACTATATTGTTGGGCATAACTTTGTACAGTTTGATGCACCAGAATTAAACAGATTGTTAGCACCAAAGACTATAGATCCTTCAAAGATTATAGATACTCTACTTATATCGAGACTGGTAAACTACGACATTGATATACCTAAGGGTGCTAAGAGTCCACACAGTCTACAGGCTTGGGGTATTCGCCTTGGTGTTCACAAGGGTGACTTCCATAACTTCGAAGAGTTCTCAGATAGAATGGTTGAGTACTGGCTTGGAGACTTAGACACAACAGAAGCTTTACATGATCGCTTTGCTAGATACATCTACGATCCTGACTGGAAGAAATCTCTTCGAGCAGAACATGATCTACAAGTAGAGTTAGTACGTACAAAGTATAATGGTTTTGCATTTGATTCTAACAAGGCTGAGTTCTTATTGAACGCTATCCAAACTCAGATGAATATACTTGAAGAACAATTTCAAGTAGACTTCCCACCTAAGCTTACACCTGTCAACACTATCAAGTACAGGGTCAAGAAGGATGGAGAAGAGATGTCTTCTGTACAGAATGCTAGAGAGAAGTATGCTCTAGTGGATAGACAGGGTGATGATCTACTCTGCTACAACTGGATAGATTTCAAACCTGCCTCACCTAAGGATAGGATTGATGCTCTATGGGGTGCGAAGTGGAAACCAGTAGACAAAACTAAGACACATATCAAGTTCGATAGACTATCTATTGGTGATCCATATGGTACATCTATATCCTCAATGACTAAAGATTTCTATGATGAAAAGAAGAAACATCTTGAACACTACGGATGGACTGTTTCAGAGGATAATCTTAGCACACTACCTGAGGACGCCCCTGAGGGTGCTAAAGCTCTAGCTAAGTGGTTGACCCTTGAAGGTAGGAGATCCTCACTGGTGGAGTGGCTAGGGCAGGTAGGAGAGGATGGACGTGTTCATGGTACAATAAACAACATTGGTGCATGGACTGGTAGGTGTGCTCACAAAGCACCTAACACAGCTAACATACCATCTGCTTTTCATGGTGATGCAAGGTCAGCAGTAGAGGAAGTGAAGAAGCAGTATGACTCTCACCTCAGAGCCTGTTGGACTGTGCCTAGTGGATCTTTCCTAGTAGGTACAGATGCTGACGGAATCCAATTACGAGTACTAGCTGATCTACTTTGGAGATACTTTGATGCTGATCAGTATGCTAGAGCTATCATGGAAGGTAACAGAGAAGAAGAGACAGACATACATAACATTAACAAGCGTGCTTTAGGTATCAACCATGCTACTAGAGATATGGCTAAGACTTTTATATATGCTTGGTTACTAGGGGCAGGTGTTGCTAAGACTGCACAGATACTGAAGGTCAATCAGCGTCAGGCTACAGAGGCTAGAGAAAACTTTGTTAGATCTATTGATGGGCTATCTCAACTAAAGAATAAACTTATACCTGCTGTTGGAGAGAAAGGATACTTCACTGGCTACGATGGACGTAAGGTTAAAGTACCGTCAACACACAAGTCTCTGGCAGGTATGCTACAGTCAGGAGAAAGTATTCTCATGAAGCACACACTTTTAAGGTGGACTTCTGAGGCAAGGAAACTAAATATAAACTTTAAGTTAGTAGGGTTTATACACGATGAGTATCAAACAGAGGTGATAGGAACAGAGGAAGAAGCAAAAGAGTTAGGAAAGATACAAGCAGATTGTATGCTTGAAGTAGGGCAGGAGTTAGGCTTTAAGATACCTACTCCAGGATCTTACGACATTGGAAGAAACTGGCTTGACACACACTAAAAATTATGTTACAAGCCGAATCAGTTTAATAACGTCATAAACATAAGAGGGTAAAATGGCAAAAGAATCTAAAACACAAATCGTAGAAGTCTTCGGTACATTAGAGTGGGCTAAGGTCTTCGAACATAATCGAGATCGTGCCGCTTGGAACGAAGAGAAAGATGGTGAGTACAAAGTTACTGTCATCATGGACGCTGAGAATGCAGCTAAACTAAAAGAGTCTGGCTGTGCTAAGGCAATGCACGAGGTAGAGGGTGGTACTAAAGTAACTCTGGCTCGTCCACATAAAGGTAAGTTCGACTGGCAGGGTGGAGAACCTAAGGTTGTAAACATCAAGGGCAAACCTTGGTCTTTCGATATAGATGGTTATATCGGTAATGGCTCGACAGGTGTTGTTCGAGTAGCAATCTATCCTGCTGGAAATTCTGGACGTATTGGCTCACGTCTTGAATCTGTTCAGGTTGTTGATCATGTTGAGTTTGAATCAGAAGGTGGTGGATCTTCTGGTAGTTTCAACGATCTGTCCAGTTACTCCTCAAAAGAAGCCAAAGCAAAGCCTAAGAAATCAGCAGCTAAGAAAGCTGTTGATGGGGAAGCTGTTCCCTTTTAGGTGATTCCTTTTTGTTGTGTTGTGTGAGAATGCCCCTTCCCTTAGTTGGGTGGGGGCAACAAACCAAAAGAGGATAGAATGAAAAGTATAGACACATTAGTACAAGACATCGAGCAGACAATCATTGGTAACAATGGTTGGGATAATACTCTTGGTGATGCTATGGCTACAAACATATCGCATATGGCAGAGCAAAGGTTTTCTAAACCACAAGAGCCAAGAGGATACCTGTCGTTGTCTTCTCTCGGTACTAAGTGCGAAAGAAAACTTTGGTATAAGATAAACAAGACAGGTGAGGGTGAGGTACTACCACCGTCAGCATTACTGAAGTTCTTCTACGGTGATATCATAGAGGAGTTAGTCTTAACTATAGCTGCTGTGTCAGGACATAGTGTCACAGGTATGCAGGATAGACTGAACGTACATGGTATCAAAGGACACAGGGATGCAGTGATTGATGGTATGACTGTTGATGTTAAGTCAGCATCGCCTTACTCGTTCAAGAAATTTAAAGAGGGTAACCTACGAGAGGATGATCCATTTGGATATATCTCTCAACTATCTTCTTATGTCTACGCAGCTAAGGATGACCCCAAGGTAACTAACAAAACCGAAGGTGCATTTCTTGTTATAGATAAAGTTAACGGTCACGTCTGCTTAGACGTATACGACTTTACTGATGAGTTAAAAACAAAAGAAGAAGAAGTTAATCACCTGAAGGATATGGTAACTTGGGAGCAGCCACCAGATAGAGGGTACGAGCCTGTGCCTCAGTCTGTTAAGAATCCTAATGGTAATGAAAAACTTAGCAGTGCCTGTTCGTACTGTGATTTTAAGAAGGAGTGCTATCCTGGATTACGTAAGTTTATTTATTCTGATCGTCCTGTTTTTCTAACGAAGGTTGTAAAGAAACCTATGGTTCACGAAGACTTGGAGTACAGTGATGTCCTTCAACAGGAATAGATTAAAAGGTATACAGGCAGGGTATAGGTCTGGTCTTGAAGAAGACATGGCTAAGTATCTTAAGAAACTAAAGATAAAGTTTACTTATGAAAAAGAAAAGATTAAGTGGGTAGATCTAAAGGTAAGAACATACACCCCTGATTTTGTATTAGAGAATGGAATAATAATAGAAACGAAAGGAAGATTTATATCAGTCGATAGACGTAAGCACAAAGAAATAAAGAAGCAGTTTCCAGATCTAGACATACGATTTGTTTTTAATAATAGTAGATCTAAACTTTACAAAGGTGCTAAGAGTTCTTATGGTGATTGGTGTAAGAAGCATGGTTTTAAATATGCAGACAAGACAATACCAAAAGAATGGTTAAAGGAAATAAAAGATGAGTAATAAATTTGTTCCAGTCGTAGAGATAGTAGAAGTTATACGAGGTCCGTATGATGATGAAGATGGTAACATATGGAACTTATGTTTAACTAGAAGCGTATCTAATTTAAAAGAGGAAGAAGAAGAATACTTTTACCGTAATATGAAAGACGCAATGGACGATGTTGACAGGTTACATAAGACAGGTCCATTTGCTATTGACGAATGGGGTAACTCAGAACAAGATCACACACATAAGCAAACCAGAAAGGTGATAGAACATGTCCAATAAAACAGCAGTGATATTCAGTTGTGCTCACACAGATCCAACAATACCTAACGATAGGTTTGATTTACTTGGTGAATTAATCTACGATGTTAATCCTAGTTATGTTGTAGATCTAGGTGATGGTGCTGACATGAAATCTTTAAATAGTTTTGATACAAAGTATCCAGAGGCTATTGTATCTCAGAACTATGAAGCAGACGTTGATCACTACAATGAAGCTATGGAGAGACTAAGAAAGAAACCTAGTATTAGAAAGTATAAGAAACCATTTTGGATTGGATTCGAGGGAAACCATGAGAACAGAATTAAAAGAGCAATCGCCCATGACCCCCGACTACAGGGAGAAAAGTATGGGATATCCTTTGGGCATCTTCAAACGGATCACTGGTTCGATGAATACCATGAGTATAAGTACTCAGCACCTTCAATCGCTGACTACGATGGGATATCATATGCTCATTACTTTGCTAGTGGTAACTATGGCACAGCTATGTCTGGTACTCATCATGGTTACACCTTACTACAGAATAGAAACCATTCTTCTACCTGTGGTCATAGTCATAAACGTTCTATCTATTTTAAAGATTCTGCACACCCTAATCCAATTATCGGCTTGGTTGCAGGATGTTTCAAAGGTGGGAGCGAAGAATGGGCAGGACAATCTAACTTAGAGTGGTGGAAAGGTTGTGTCATCAAGAGGGAAATAAGAGATGGTATATATGAACCAGAGTTTGTATCTCTTGATAGATTGCAAAAAGAATATGGTTGATTTATTAATTGGTTTGAATATAACTAAAGGTTCTTGTTATGAGGTATGATATAAGAATGACGATAGCTGTAGACCCTGAGGCTAACTTCATAGAGGCAGACCTATCAGATATGCCTAGAGTTGTTCAGGAACTTGTATCATCAGCCATGTATGATATAGATGATATTATTGTAGAGGAGTGTGAAGTAGAAGAATGTTAAATGAAACTGATTTAGAAGCGTGGGAATACTATAACGAAACTTATAAGAATAAAGATATGAGTTTGAATGAGTATCAGAATGCAGCAGCTAAGACTGCTGTGTACAAAACAGCACATCAAATACTTTATCCTGCCCTTGGATTAGCAGGTGAAGCAGGAGAGGTAGCTAACAAAGTAAAGAAGATGCTACGTGATAATGACTTTGATCGTGAAGCAATAGTAGCTGAGATAGGTGATGTCCTCTGGTATGTTGCTGCTCTGTCTAGAGATCTTAACGTTAGTCTTCATGATATTGCATTAGGTAATATCGAGAAACTATATGGACGTAAAGAAAGAGGAACACTGCAGGGAAGTGGTGACAAGAGATGAATAATTATTTACCGACTGACTACCAGTCATTTATACATAAGTCACGCTATGCAAAGTACTTCGATGGTAAAGGCAGGGAGTCTTGGCCTGAGACAGTAGGACGGTATGTCTCTGAGGTTGTGCATACTAAAGTTGAAGAGAGTACAGCTAACGAGATCGAACAGGCTATCCTCAGCCTTGAGGTAATGCCAAGTATGAGAGCAATGATGACTGCTGGACCTGCTCTCGAAAGAGATAACACATCAGGCTACAACTGTAGTTACTTACCTGTCGATGACCCTAAGTCATTCGATGAGGCTATGTTTATACTGCTATGTGGTACTGGTGTAGGCTTCTCAGTAGAGCGACAGTTTGTGCAACAACTACCAGAGATACCTGAGTTGTTTGATAGCGACACAACTATAGCAGTTAGAGACAGTAAAGAAGGTTGGGCTAAAGCATTCAGACAACTACTAGCATTGCTGTGGGCAGGTGAGATACCTAAGTGGGATGTCTCTCGTGTACGCCCTGCAGGATCTAGGCTCAGAACATTTGGTGGTAGGGCTAGTGGTCCTGCACCCCTAGTCGAACTGTTCAACTTTACAGTACAAACATTTAAGAATGCACAAGGCCGTAGGCTTACCTCTATGGAATGCCATGACCTTATGTGTTTCATTGGACAGATAGTAGTTGTTGGTGGTGTACGCAGATCAGCAATGATATCTTTATCTAATCTAAGTGATGATCGTATGCGTCATGCTAAGTCAGGACAGTGGTGGGAGACTGCTGCACATCGAGCCTTGTCTAACAACTCTGTAGCTTACGGAGAGAAGCCTGACGTTGAAACTTTTATGAGAGAATGGACTGCTCTTGTTGAGAGTAAGTCAGGTGAGAGAGGGATATTCAATCGTGAAGCATCTAAGAAACAAGCTGAGAAGTATGGTAGACGTGATCCAAACTATGACTTTGGTACTAACCCATGTTCAGAAATTATCTTACGGCCTTACCAGTTTTGTAACCTCACTGAGGTTGTGGTTAGGGCTGCAGATACAATTGATGATCTTAATCGTAAGGTACAACTGGCAACAATTCTTGGAACTATTCAGTCTTCCTACACTAAGTTTCCATATCTGCGTAAAGTGTGGCAGAGAAATACCGAAGAGGAACGATTGCTCGGTGTGTCGCTCACAGGAATAATGGACAATCCATTAATGACTTCTCACAATAAAGGTCTAGACAAAACACTAGATCATTTGCGTGAGACTGCAGTACGAACAAACAAAGAGTGGGCTATGCGTCTAGGCATACCTGAGTCTACGGCTATCACCTGCGTCAAGCCATCTGGTACAGTGTCACAGTTAGTGGACAGTGCTAGTGGCATACACGCTAGACACTCACCTCACTACATCAGGACAGTTCGAGGAGACAACAAAGATCCTCTTACTCAGTTCATGAAAGACCAAGGCATACCTAATGAGCCTTGTGTATTTAAAGGTGATACCACTACAGTCTTTAGCTTTCCTCAGAAGTCACCACACAAAGCAGTGACTCGAAATGATATGACTGCCATCGAACAACTAGAGATGTGGCTTACCTATCAGCGTCATTGGTGTGAGCACAAGCCATCAGTAACTATCTCTGTGCGTGACGATGAATGGCTAGAGGTTGGAGCGTTTGTGTATGAGCACTTCGATGAAATGTCTGGTGTGTCATTCTTGCCACACTCTGATCATACTTATCAGCAAGCACCATATCAGGATTGTACTAAGGAAGAGTACAAAGAGTTACTTAAGCTAATGCCTAAGAAGATCGACTGGTCTAAGCTTGGTGAGTATGAGCAAGAAGATAACACTGTAGCTATGCAGACAATGGCTTGCTCAGGAGATGTTTGTGAAGTTGTCGATCTAGTTTAAGGTTGACTATTATTTAAAAAGGAAGTATCATTATGAGTAAGACTTGTGAACATTGTGGATACTTACTAGACGATGATGATCACTGTTATGAATGTGAACAAAGGCGTGAAGATATTACTAATTTAATAGACTTAGCAGGGAGAAAAGAGATAATGGAAAAGAAGAAATACGACTCAGTAGATAAACCAATACACTACAATGTAGGTGGTATCGAAGCTATTGATGCTATCCTGGCTGCAACAAATGATTTAAGTGAAGGATACTTACAAGGTAACATTCTTAAGTATGTCTGGAGATACAGGTATAAGAATGGTATAGAAGATTTAAAGAAAGCACGTTGGTATTTAAATAAGTTAATTGAAATCAATGAGCATAAATAAAAAAACAAAAACCCTTGAGCAGGAAGCCCAAGAGTTTCTAATGAAAGGCAAAGAAGTTATTCCCCAAGGGTCTATAAAGCTTGGGGATTACTTTGCTGGATGCGCTCTGTCTGGTTTGATTGCATCTGGCAAGTACCTACGATCTGACGAGATTGTGGATGAAGCTTACAAGTATCGAGACAGGATGCTTAAAGCCAATAAATAATAACACTCCCACAAACTAAACCCCTAGCTGATCACTAGGGGTTTTTCTTTTAGTAAGGTTCATTAGGTTGTAATTGAGGTACGATAGCTAGAAGCCTGAGTCTTCTATTTATTTCTTCTTCAACAGTCTCAGATGACTGTATCATACTGTCTGCACTTTCATAACCTAACCTCATAGCAGCAGCATCAAATACTTTACCACCTTCCCTGTTCTTAATTATTACATAGTTGTTTCTTATAAATCCTCTAGCCTTTACAGGTTTA
>Ga0115011_10002453_pt1 | contig 12883 bp, 25 predicted proteins | sample TroAtlMetagenome_2_FD_88705 | JGI IMG/M metagenome (GOLD analysis project Ga0115011, IMG submission 88705) | Marine eukaryotic phytoplankton communities from Atlantic Ocean - Tropical Atlantic ANT8 Metagenome | ecosystem: Environmental > Aquatic > Marine > Oceanic | place: Tropical Atlantic... | reverse complement strand
TGGACATCCCACTGTTCGTATTAGAAAGCCATATAGATTAGCAGATTATCCATATATTTTAGGAAAGTTTAGAGTACCAGATTATAGAGATAGAAAACTTATTGGATTTGGTGAAGGTGTTGACGGTGCAGGAACACCATTGGTAGAAGATAGAATTTCTATGCGTCTAGGTGATATTGGTGGTAGATGGTATATTTCAAAGGATGTGATGGATGATCCTGGCGAATTCTTTGAGATCAGTGATGTTTTAACCACAGGTTATAGTGATGTAACAACACAAATAGAACCATATTTGACTGGAGAAAAGAAATATAATGTTGGTCCTATTCAAGATTATATTTTTAATAAACCACCCATACATGATCACCAACTATTACATAGTCTACCAGAAGAAGCAACTGAAGCACCAGTAGGTGGTGTTGATACATATACATCATCATTCAGTACTTTTAAAGGTGCTCTTTTACAATTTAATCCTGGTGGTGACGCTGGAGATGGTATTGCTAAAGGTCACTCTCATGGATTATTAGGTAGTCAATTATCTAATAGAAGAATTTCTACGTTTGGTAATACTGATGGTATTGGTGAATCTACAGATGCAGGTGGTGGGTGTTTAAACTATAGGATTACTGAAGCTCCTGCAGTTGAAATTGCAAGTGCATCAGGTAATGGTACAACTACTAGTGTCACTACTTCTTCTGATCATGGACTATCTCCTGGTGATGCTGTAGTGTTGTTTAATACTGGAGTGGGTACTTTAGAAGCAGCATGGACAGTTGAATCAACAGGTCTTACTGCTAATCAATTCCAAATACTTACTAGTTGGAGTGGTAGTATTTCAGGTGGTAGTGTTAGGGAAGCTGCTGGGTATTTTGAGGAACAAACAGCAGTACCAACTCCTAGGATGTATACGGTTGATAATCAAACTATAATTGGTGGAAAAACTATTCCTGGTGTTAACGTTGGATTGGGTGAATTAAGATATGATAATGAATATACTAGTGGAACACACACAATTGCTGCTTTAGCAAGAACTTCATCGTATGAATTTACTGTGTATGGCGGTGGTGGAGGCGGTGGCGGTAGCTCAGGTAATGGTGGCCAAGGCGGCACTACAAGTATTTCACTTTATGTTGATGGAGTTCAAAAAACTATCTACGTTTATGGTGGATCTGGTGGTGGTTCAGGTAACTCTGGTGGATCAGCAGGTCAGGGTGGTACTGTATCAATTCCAACAGAATTAGTAAATGATGATAGATTCACATTTACTATCAATTCATCTAATGCTGGTGGTACTGGTGGATCAGGTAACACTGGTGGATATGGTGGACAAGATGTACATGGAGATGGTGGAGATGGAGGATATTCAGTAACAACTATTGCTGGTCAATCACAGCCAGTAACATACGGAAGTGGTGGAAGTTTTAGTTCTTCTGGTTATGCTCCTGCTGGTGCTAGTGTAACATCAGTGAACATAACTGTATCAGGTGCTGGTGGAGGTACTGGTGGTGGATCTCCTGGACAAGGTGGATGTAATGTATCTGGTGGTAGTCCTTCCCCTGGTCGTATGATCAGTGGAACGTATACTGGTGGTGGAACTTTTAGTCATTCTATAGGTAGTAAGGGTGGAAATGGTGTAAATAATGCTGCAGGTAAGAACAACGAACCACAAAATAATTCAGGAGGTTCTGGTCCTGCCGCTGGTGGCGCAGGCGGTGGTGGTGCTTGGGGAAATGGTTCTTCAGGTGGTAAAGGTGGCGGCGCATCAGGTGTAAGTATTGGTGGTGGTTGGTTGCTCGGTGCCGGTGGTGGTGGCGGCGGTGGCGGCGCAGGTGGTGGTTGGAATGGTGGTAATATTACTGACTTATGCTGGACTGGTGGCCCAGGAATAGGTCCAGTTGGTGGTACTTATGCTTCAAGTTCTATTGGTCCTGGAGGTGGTAATTCTGGTAGTGCTTCAGGATGTACAGCTGGTGGCGGTGGAGGCGGAGGTGGTGGCTTCGGTTCAACAGGTGGTGGTTCAGGTGGACTAGGTGGACAAGCTGGTGCTGGTCATGTTAATACAGGTTCTGGATCTGGTGGATCACAAGGACAATCAGCGTATAGATCTAGTAGTATGAGTGGAGTTTCTGTAAGTAATGGATCTTATAGTGGTGGGTATGTAACTTATAGAGTAAATTATTTGGGATATGTTAATGATCCTGGTGGAGGCGGTGGTGGTTCTGGTGCTTCATTATTCTTTGGATTCGCTGTTAATGATTGGGTTAATGGAGATGTTTCTAGTCAAATTGTAGTCCAAGTTGGTGGTGGTGGAGCTGGTGGATCTGGTAATGGTAATGCTGGTAGTAGTGGATATGCTAAAGTTGCCGCGTATGAGATTGTAGCTACTGATGTTGGTGATGATCAATTAACATCTCCTGCTGGTAGATTCTGGGAAGTTGATGGATTACCTACTGATACTCCTACCTTCCCTAATCAGTATCTAAATGCTCCTGTTTGGCAATCTGCTAGTGTAGGAGTTAATGTTGTTGCCTCAACAGGATCTAATTTCCCATTGGCAACTCAAAGATCTGATGGTAAAGCAGATAGATATGTTGAATTTTCTGGTGAGGGCGATAGATTCCTTGAGATAGGACCATTAAACTTACTCAACGTTGAGCAGATGATATTTACAGTAATTAAAGGAAATGGATCTAATGGTGGAGATGCACCAGAAGAAGCATTGATGTGTTACTTTAAAACTTCACAAGATAGTCCTTCCGAAACTTTATTAGAAGCAATTGCACAGACATCTACTAACAATAGTGGGTATGTCAATTATGTTCTTGATATAGATGAAGAGAATGACATTAGAGATACCAGCATATATCTAATGATTCGTCAAACTAGACCAGCTAATGCTGGTGATAATGATGAAGTTCCTGATGGAAAGACTAATGATAAGTGGGGATTGGCACAGTTTGGTTTGGTATATGGATTGGTAACAACAAATGTATTTGTTCCTTCTAGTGATGCTACACTACCAGGAAATAACGCTATTGGTTCTTGTGGACCAGATGGTGGAATTAATGTTATTCGTAGAACTGTTTCAGCAGCAAATTCTAATATCAGATTTAGTGATGGTGTGTTAACACTGACTGGTTCAACTCCTGTCTCTGTTACTGCAGAGGCGAGAGTTACTGAGAATATTGCGTTGTTAACTAGGTATCATCGTACTAAGTACCTTATCAAGGCATACTAAGATAAATAATAAATGACAATAGGACTACTATAATGGCGACAAGTAATGCTACTTTGTTTTTGAACGCTTACGAGAAAACTATTAGTTACAAGGGCGTACAAAAACAAATTAATGATTCTTATTGGGAAGCAAATATTGTTCCTATTTTATATCCTTTATGGGATAATCCAAAGGATAGATTAGAACTGTTCGTGTATAGAGAGAATGGACAGTATTTAATTGAGAAGAATAAGTATAAAAAGAATTTTAAGACTGGTGAAACTAAGTGGGTATCATATGAATTTGATCCTGCTGGTGTAGAAGAGATTTCAGTCAGTGATTTGGTTGATAAAGTTACTGAGAAGTTTATTGATTATAAAGAACAGTCTGAGGCTGAGTATGAAAAGGCAGTACAAGAAAAGTTTGCTATTGGTCAGTTATTAACATGGGCTAAGGTTAAACTTGTCAGATTATTTCTTTTACAAGATAGTGATTACACTCAATGTGCTGATGCTCCTATGAATGCAATAGAGCAGGCATTGTGGGTACAGTACAGACATTATTTGAGAGAGTTTCTTTCATTACAGAATCCACAAAGTCCATATGATGTGATATTTCCTATCACACCTAAGGAATATCTTGATAGAAAGGCATTTGATATGGATCCTCTTATAATTGAAGCCTATGGTAACCAAGGAGCAGATGAAGATTATTTGAAGAGTTCCTATCACTTCTGGAAACTATCTTCAAATGCATTGGCATCATTCTCACAAAGAATGAGTACATATATTGCATTGAAATCTCACATCGCATCAAATGGTCAGTATGGTAGAATTGAAGTTAGCAAATATATCGTAGATGATACAGAAGGTAAGACAGGAACTACCACAACAGATTCTAGAACTAAGCTTGTTGATAAGTATGGATCAGAGCAAGGTGCTCAAGACTATCTTGATGCTTTGATGACACGTATTGAAAACGGAGAGATTTGATGTTAGTATCAATGAATGCAATGAGAATCTATGAAATGGTTGCTCATTATGCAAAAACAACAGAGAAATACGTATTGGTAATTGATAACAGTAAGTATTTTTCATTAGCAGCAGATAAGCAGGCACTTATCAAGACATATTACGAAGATGTCATCCCAGAAGATGAACTTGGTGAGATATTTGGTTACTCACATACATTTTATGAGTTTACTAGTCAAGCAGTTGCATCAGATTATGCAACAGACTGGTTTCCATTATATAAAGACTTAGATGATAAAGACTATTTCATTGAAGCACAAGTTATTACACCTGCAGGTGGAATTCCATACACAAACAATAACGGTTGACAAATTAGAAAAAATCTGTTAGTATATACATGGTGATTAAAATATTATGACTTATCGGACTGAAAGAATACAGGGACCAATCTTGTATCAAACAAGTGATGATGATGTATATAAATTCTCTTCAACTGAGAAAAACTTCTTAACTAGACAAGTAGCACTTCGTCCTGATACTGATTTAGAAGTGCAGAGTAGGGTGTATGATAGTATACTTGATACTCCTGGTATGGAGAAATTGCATGAGTATGTCAGTACACATATTAATAACTATGCTCATGAGGTCATGCAGGTCACTGATGACATCACATTTTATATTACACAGTCATGGGTTACTGTATCTCAGACTGGTGTAGGACAACAAATGAATATGCATTTGAATAATATTCTGACTGGTATGATGTTTATTTCACCAGAAGAGGGAGGAGAGAGTATATATTTTGCTGATGGTAGGAATGAAGTGTTTCCTGGAATTGACTTTCCATACAAACAGATTCCATATAGTGCAGTACAGTATACTCCTGGTAGGTTAGCAATATGGCCATCTAAAGTGCCATATAGTGTGCCGCCAAATAAATGTCAAGAGGATAGGGTATCATTATCATTTAATGTACACTTTCATGGAGATCTTGGTAGAGGTGGAATCAATGCTATCTTCAATACACTATCACGTTCACGTGTAGGTAACCCAAATGATTTGTCCTGTTTGAACAATTATCCCTCAACATCAAATGATGCTATATAAAAGACCCTCGTACTAATGGAAAAGTGACTGAAGAAATTACTAAAGAACGCCCAGAACCACAGATAACAAGCCTAGAATACTGGCGAGACGCTAAGATTCGCTGGCAAATCCATCAATATGAAACTAAAATATTGTGGAAAGATCTTGTATTGTTATATGACAATACCAAACCATTACTTGATAAATCAATTGAATACCTCAAAGACTCTTATAACAGAGCATTTAAAGAAGTTGAAACAGATACGACAGGATCTGAAGAAGAATCCAATAGGGACACCTCTACGCAAGAGGGATCGTCAGAAATGCCGTGAAAAGAAATGAGGATGAACTTAGAGAAAGAGCATTATTAATATTGCTCAAGGAGTTTGGTGGTGAGAAGAACAATAGAGCAATCTATTCTTGTGTTGATGAGTGGTGTAGTAAGCAGGTATCTACAAATGGTCTTGTCTCTTATTACAAAGCTTACTACAACCAACATGGACAAACTTAAAAGTGCCGTGAGAAGAAATGTGTTTGATCTTCGGATTCAATGATAAAGTAATCATGAGTTAACTCACAATCCCATACTTCTTGCCAATCAATATGACTAGTAATAAAGTTAGGTATACTTGAATCTTCATTAAGATAACCTAAATCATCCATCAATTGTTCAACAAATTGTGCTTCAACATTATAATTTGTAGGCATACTGCATACATAAGCATCCTCCCATTGCTCAACAGTTTCTATACCATAATCAATAATATCACGAAAAAGTTGGTCATCTACATCAGGAATGTCCTCACTGATGTAATTAAAAAACTCTTGCTCCTGTTCCGACATGAGAGGTTAGATCTCGTTCAATACAACTAATATAGAGCACAGGACCGTGTTTGTGTAAATCCGTGTGTCAGTTTCTTAACTGTCTAAAGGCTCTTGCAAGGGAGTCTTTTTTGTGTATAATAAGAGAGTTCACACTAAATGTATGACACTCCCAAACCGTCTTATGCTTAGCATTCATGAGTATGCTATATTAGAACCCTTCTACAAGGCATATTCTCCGCATGGTGATGCGTTGAGTTGGAGAGAGTTACGTGATTCTGGTTTAGAACCACTTCCTAAAGAGGATAAAACTCTTAAGCAGATATGCGAAGTCTTCAATGATGTGTATGACGCGGCACTTAATTACTCAAAAGTAGAGAGGAAAGCGTAAATGTTCTCAGAATCCTTGATTTCCCTTGCAACGCAACGAGCGTTGGGTCATGACACACAAATAGAATGTGCTCTTTTTGAGGAGTTGTATGAAGTCTATATCAATGACAGTAATAGTTCCACTCTACGTGAGCATATCATTGCCCGCGTTGCTGGTTGTAATCCTCTTCCTGGTAAACTTGGTAGAGATGCAATCCATATTGGGACTAACATAGAGAAGGAAATAAAACCAAAGAATTATACTGGCAAGACCACTAATGGTAGTGGATGCTTTAATGACTATACACGTGCAAGATATGAAAAGGATACTGCTGCCAATCTTCCTATTATTCATGGTTTGTTTGTGCATGGTGTATTACATTACGTCATAGAGTTTAACATTGATTCTGTGTCTGCTAAACTAGATGAACAGATCTACAATAAATGTGAGAAGGGTGGCAATCAATATGTACGTTCCGCATCATGGTCATATAAAGATTGGATAGATAGTAGTAGCAAGACAGTTCATTATATTAATGAGGAATTGATCAAGTCTATGCACGTTAAGGGTGCTTATAAAGTATGCGATCCTTTCTACCAAAAACTCATGGCACTGTGCCACTAATCAAACTGGCACACTAGGGGTTGTATTGCTCCTTAGATCGTGTATTATATGAAGGTAGTCAAGGAACACTTCCAAATGCAACTCACAAATTCTGCTACCATTGTTGATTTTTATCCCCAAGCATTCATTGTTGATGGAGATAGCAAAGAGGTGAGTATTAAGCGGTTCATTAAGCAAGTCACCTTCAAGATCACCGGACAGAAATCTTATAGCACTGTGACTGCTAGCACTGTTAAGGATGAAATTCGTGAGCGAGTTGCTAGTGGTGCTGAAGTCACAGACTTCCATATTGAGAAGTTTACTGATTATGCTAGTTACCGTCCCCTTGCTTGCTGATGATTGAGTTTCCTCATGTTGCGCCTAAAGGATATTCATATGAATATGATAATAACTTTAAGCGCAACATCACACGTGTATGGATAGTTAATCTTGGTGAATTTTCCTATAAGGATACTAGACCCCGCTCTGTGTGGGGTTTTTATAATACCAAGAGACAGACATATCATGCACCAATTGATGTAAATAGGGTAGGTAGTGTTGTCCATATTGATAATACAACACCCTATAGTGCAATGCAGATATTAAAACAACTCCGTCCTACTATCACTCAATTTCTATGCTAGATTCAACAGACAAGAAAGATTATCAAGGTCCGCTCTATGCACCACACCCAGATCTTTATGAAAAGCGTAAAGAACTTGGTCTTGTGGTGAATGAATATAACCCTGCACAGTGGCGTACTAATTCTCCTCTGTCTGAATGATTAAATACTAAAGTTGTACTAACCTAATGACTAGCAAGCAGGAGAAGAGAAGGGATGCACTCACATTATTCTGTGAGTCTGTTCATAAACCAGACAATCGTTTACGTTCTTGTGCTCATAATCAAGGATGTTTCTACGAGTTAATGGAATGGCGTGAAGAGATCTTAAAGTATCTTGATGAACGTCGTAATGAAGAGTTCCCAAATGGGTGATCCAACGTACCAACCAACATCTACAGGAGAAACTTCTATGGAAGATTTAAATTTAAATGTACCAGAGTTTAATTCAGGCAATTGGAGTAAAGTGTATAATAATCATCGTAAGAACCTAATAGCGGATTGTATTGATGAGTATCTTTCGGATGATACTATTGACGCACAAACGTGTTACAATGATATACTCTCATCAGTAGAAGAAATAATTAAATATCATAAGGGTTGTTATGATAAGGCAGCAGATCTGTACAACATGCTGTTAGGTAATAGTGAGTATCAAACACCAGATCCAGGCATGTACGTTGAAAATGACGGATCAACTGGACCATTGGCAACACCAATACCAGGAATGGAAGTGACTGAATCACCTGGATTGATGCCAGAGACAATAGTAGATTCAGTTGGTGCAGTTAAGCAGACGAATGCAGATGGATCTACCACTTATGGGTATGCTGCTAATGTTACAATGTCTGAAATTGCAAGGTTTCAACGAGGAACATCACTGTAGAATACCATGAGTACAGAGGAACCAGAGTTTATTCCTACTAACCTAGACTTGGATACGCAGCAACTTAAATTTTTAATTGATGCGATGTGGGCATTGTCTCCACGACTCTCACAACAGATCAGTATAAGACATCATGTCTCTGATGTGGAGATTGAGAGACAGTTACAAATGTGTCTAGGCAGTGCGTTAGGTGACAGTCCAGAGACTGCCCACTAATCTCCCCACTGATTCCATTATCCACTATAATTAATTCAATTCAATCAACTACTATGTCATCAATTGAAGAAGTCCTTCTTGATCGTGCTTTGCTCTCTCTCCTGGATAATCCAGAAGTAGATTGGGAAGATGAGGTGCCTGATCTTAATGATCAGTGGTCACCAGAGGAATTGTCCCCAGAAGTCAAGAAACTATTGTTTTGATAGCGTAACAGGGTTGACTTTCAATCCTTTCTATGCTATATTATTAATGTAACTCTCTACTGCGGTCATGTACTACGTTGTTGCTGAAGGTAATGCTTATTGCTTAGATTCTCCTGATGGGGCAGTTTATGGTGCTCCTGTTCGTGAGGATGATACTATTGCGTGGGAAGATTCCTACGAAATTGCATTAGATTGTCTAGACGAGGAAGAAGTAGAATATATCGCCCATGTTGTATACCATCTGCAGAAAATTGCAGAACTAACTACAGAACACCTGGAGGTATTCTACAAATGATCTATAGATCACATTATACCAAGACTAAACCTCAACATGCAGCACCGCTGATCGTTGAAGATATCAAATCGTTGCTGAGACCCTTCTCTAGGCGTCACACACGCGGTTTGTATGACATCAGTGTACATACTGATGCTGATCCCTATTCTGACGATTACAGACGCTTCTGGCGTTATCAAGGTCGTTTCACTTTAGAATTTGTGAAGGCAATTTGTGCATCTCTCCAAAAAGATGTAGAATTTGTGTCGTATGATCACCTTAACAACAAACTAACACTGAAAAGACTATGAACAATGTAGATGCCCTTCGGATATCCCAACAGAGGGATGATGTGTGTGAATGGATTGTTGATCGTTTTCGCTTGCTAATACAAGAGGATAGGGTTGATGATGCCTTAGCATTTGCAGATGAGTGGTTTGAATGGATGGATCCAGAGAACTACATAAACGAGCAAACACTCTTTTATGCTGAGGATGAACTCCAAGAACTCTATGAATCACTCCAATGAAAAAGATACGATCAAGCAATTGATCTTGAAATACATAGAAGCGGAGAACAATGGCGATCATGCATTGGCAGAACGAATACGCCAGGATATCAATGAAATCCAGCGCCTGTGTAGTAAATAATGCTAATGAAGAACACTTTGTACACTTACTATGACACCGTTAACCAAGAAGGAGGCAGTATGGATCTGCCGTAAGATGATTAAGGTATGGCATCCTGAATACAGGGGTCATACAAGTTTAAAGCAAGACTATTGGAAAACTTTCATTGAGACATTATACAATGGAGGTTACATTGAACAATGCGATTACGAAACATGGTCATGTCCATTCAAATGAATAAGATTATTAACACCATCATTGGTGTTGGAATGTGTGCTGCTGCTACAACAGTACCAGTTCAAGCAGACGATAGTAAGATCACTCAAGGATATTACACCATGGATGCCATGGGATGTATGCTCCTAGAAGAATGTACAACAGGAGTGACACAAATTCACACAATGCTTGACATTGCAGTACAGTATCCCGAAACAGATTTCATCCCAGTAACAATTGAATTCAATAGGATGATTGAATCATTGAAAAGGGTTGGTGTTAACGTATACCTAGCACCAGAGCATTATTTTCCTGTTGCTAATCGTGGAGTCTATCACACAGTAAGCAACAATTTTTATCTTAATAGACGGTTTATGCATCGTCCTCATGTGCTCATGAGTGTAATGAGGCATGAAGGATGGCATGCTGCACAAGATTGTATGGCAGGTACGATTGATAATAGTATGATAGCAATCATCAAACCAGAGGAAGATGTTCCTATGTTGTGGCGTGAGATGGTAGAGCGTACATATCCTAAAGAATCAAGACCATGGGAGGCAGAAGCATCATGGGCAGGTAGGACAGAAGGCATGACTGCTAAAGCATTAGAAGCATGCGCGGAAAATACTATGTGGTCCGTGTTTGAACCTACTCCTTTAACACGTGAATGGTTAGTGGACAATGGATACATCAATGATTAAATTTAATTCATTGAACTTCATCTTACACTTTGCTAAATTTTGTAGGATTCATCGCATCTATCTTAATCATGGTAAGAACACAAAAGAGTTTACAATCTAATGTAAGTACTCTCACAACAACAAAGAAGAAGACACCAAAGAAGAAGACTACTACAACAACTAAGTTTAAGTATTCTAATTCACGTAAGGAGAAACTATTTCCACATAAGAGTTTCAAGTGGCGTCTAGAAGATCGTAAAGAGAATAAGACATGTTGGTTCTCATGTGAGGATCACGTACAGACATACATTGATAGATACAAACTAAAAGCAATCAAGGATTACATATGCCTTTATCACAGTCAGTAATTGAATCACTAACAGAAGCAGACGGACATCTCAGAAATGCACTTGCATTCTCTGCACGTGGTGAACGACCATTAGTAGCACATAGTATTAGTAAGTTAATCATGGACATTGAACATCTCAAGACGTTTGATGGTTTGATGGACACTATGGATAATACTATACAGGAGAGGATTCGTGAATAAGATCCTTCTTCCGATATTAGCTACATTAATGCTTTTCCCACCACCAGCAGATGCATGGAATCAAAGGAAACGAAATGTATTTGCTGATTTTGGAACTAGCATAGGATATCCCATGGTCTTTACCATTATCCTGTGTGGTGGATTGCACTACACTTGGCCTGTTAAGTATAGGGGAAATGGTGGGAAGAGACGAACTTAATATGACAGATAACAAATTGTCACACACTCATAACCAATTGACCTAACACATGTTATAATGTAAGGGTATCAAACAAAACAATGAACAAGTCACACCAAGTTAAATCAAAGTTCTATTATTTCTTCTGGGGAACTGCTACTGTCTCTGTACTTGCTGGTCAATTGTATGTTGGTGCAGGGTACAAGACAATGGCAGAGTCTATCAAACTTGCTATTGATGTCATTGAATCTGTAAGAGAAGACTCAAGAGTCGGTGATGGTAATTGCACTAAGTAGTACACACTCAATCAACAATTTAAGAATGATGATAGTACGTAGTGCAAAGTCAAAGAAAGGAGATCATTGGGAATGGGAAGAAACTGAGGAAATTCTCAATGCATTAAGGATATTGCATAAGGATGATAAGGACAAACTAAAAGAACTCAAACGAACTAATTGATTATGCCACTAGATGAGAGTAAGATCATTGTTACGGATGATTTCCTACCAGAGAAAGACTTTGCAATTGTACGAGACTATATCTTAGGACATCAAATGTCCTGGTATTGGGTTGGTAACTATGCTGGTGGTTACCCTCTTATGGAGCATGTATTCTACTCTGAAAAGAGAGGACCAGAACTACATGTTGGCACACCAATGGTGAATACAACTGCATTCAGAGCAATTGATCCTGTCATTGCGCGTCTTCAACCAGCATCTCTGATTCGTGTCCGCGCTAATTGTAATTGGCGTACTGATATCAATACAATGACACAACGTGATTGGCACACTGATGTACCATTTGCATGTCAATCTGGTATTTACTATATGCATGATAGTGATGGTTGCACAGTATTCAAAGATGGTACAAATGAGCAAATTGAAGTAGATACTAAGGAGAATCGGTTTGTTCAATTCCCTTCCACGTATGAGCATGCTGCAACACCATTCACAGTTGGTACACGTCGTGTGGTAGTTAATTTTAACTTCCATATCAACAAAATCATCCCAAATGTGACCACTATCACAACTGGCATGAGCAACCCTGAGCACTGGTGAAGTACAACGTCACTGAAGAGTTGGAAGTCTTTGTTATCCCCTTCCCAAAGGCAATGCAAATCCACACCCAACTCACAAAACTTGCAGAAACTATTGATTACCCCAACACCAATAAGACTAATGTTAAAGCGAAAATGTCTGATTGGTGCATTGATAGTCCTGAAATTACATTATTAGTTGATTGGGTTGTACATCAATTAGCAATCATTGATGTGAATACAACTCAATGTGGAGCACATATTGTACATACTTGGTTCGCAAATTATAATGAAGGTGATCATACAAAACCCCATACACATT
>Ga0115011_10002452_pt1 | contig 12886 bp, 10 predicted proteins | sample TroAtlMetagenome_2_FD_88705 | JGI IMG/M metagenome (GOLD analysis project Ga0115011, IMG submission 88705) | Marine eukaryotic phytoplankton communities from Atlantic Ocean - Tropical Atlantic ANT8 Metagenome | ecosystem: Environmental > Aquatic > Marine > Oceanic | place: Tropical Atlantic... | reverse complement strand
GATTTACCCGAAGATTCCGACTGGATTCTTTATGCACCTTACAACTTTGACCGGGCGTTGATTCGCAATGCTCTGGTTTATGAACTCAGCAATCAAATCGGTCGCTACGCCGTGCGCACCCGGTTTTGCGAAGTGTTCATGAATACCAACGGGGGCTCACTGAGTTACAGCGACTACGTTGGCGTGTATGTGTTCATGGAGAAAATCACCCGTAGCAAGGATCGAGTCAACGTCACCCGGATCAGCCCCGAAGATAACGCGAACCCGGAGGTTACCGGCGGATACATGTTCAAGATTGACCGCCCCGACCCCGGCGATTCCGGATTCAGCGCGGGAGGGCAAAGTGTGAAATGGGTTGAGCCCAAGGAGGACGAAGTCACGTCCAAACAAAGCTCCTACATCCGCACCTACTTCAATAACGTCTACAAGAATCTCAGTTCGTCGACAAAATACGACGACTATATCGACCCTCTCTCATGGGTGGATCATCACATGATCAATGAGTTCACCAAAAACCCGGACGGACTCAGGCTCAGTACCTATTTTTTTAAGGACCGCAACAAGCGGCTCGAGTACGGCCCGGTGTGGGATTTCGACCGGACGATGGGCTGTGACGACGACGGCCGGGCCTCAAACCCGGTCGGGTGGTCAGGCAGTTACCGATACGGATGGTGGGGGCGTGTGATGAATAACAAGGCATTCAAGGAGCTCTACGCCCAGCGCTGGGCCGAAGTGCGCGGCAAGGCGATGACCGAACAAAACATCTTTTCCGTAATCGACGAGTGGGAGGAGTTGCTTGAGGAGGCGGCAAAACGAAACTTCACCAAGTGGCGCCTAGTCAACACCAAGACCGGTTTCAAAACTGAAATTAACCAACTAAAAAGTTGGGTCTCACGCCGCTTGGCATGGATGGACACCCAGTTTGACGCGATTCCTGCCCCGATCCTCAGTATGACCGAGGGTGCGGCTCTCCCCGGATTCAATCTGGGCGTGCGTGCCCAGTCAGACGAGGTTTATTTCACGCTGGACGGCACCGACCCAAGGCTTCCCAACGGGAAACTCAACCCCTTGGCTAAGCGGCTTGGCCAAGCGGAAGCCGAAGTTATCATCCCCAAGGGCAGTGAGTGGCGTTATCTCGACACCGGGATAGCACAGGATAAAACAGACTGGAAGAAGCTCGACTTTGACGACGCCGCTTGGCCAAGCGGCAAGTCAGAGTTGGGTTACGGTGATGGCGACGAGGCCACAGCAGTCGAACGGGGCCCATCTCCCAGTTCAAAATATCGGAATACGATTTATTTTCGCAGGACGTTTGATTTTCAACCGGGCGGCGAAGCCAAGTCACTCTTCATAAAACTGCTTCGCGACGACGGTGCGGTGATTCATCTTAATGGAGAGGAAATCGTCCGCAGCAACATGCCAAGCGGCACAATTCGATACCGCACCTACTCCGCCAAGCGCAACCCCAGCAATGAGAGCCGCATTTTCTTCCCCTACTTTGTCGACCAACCGGAATTTCGAACCGGCAAAAACGTACTCGCCGTTGAAGTGCATCGCGGATCCCGGTCTGACCAGGATTTGAGCTTCAACCTTGAAGCAATACTGATGGACGCAGCTGGCATCCCGATCCCGATTGAAAAATCATCCATTGTCACAGTTCGTGCGAAAAGTCGAACCAAGTGGAGCGCCCCCGCGTTCGCCTCGGTCACCATTTCCGATACTGCAGCCCTGCAGATCACTGAGTTGATGTACAACCCGGTCGAAGGCAAAGCGATGGAGTACATCGAACTTAAAAACGCCAGCGGGGCCCCGGTGCCTCTGACCGGCGTCAGCTTCAGCGGGGTAAACTTCACCTTCTCGGACGGAGTCCTCGAACCGTGGCGATCTGCGGTCATCATATCAAATGATGATCCCGTCGCTTTTGCCCGGAAATATCCCAATGCCAAAATCCTTGGAACGTTCGGTGGGGCTCTCTCCAACGGCGGCGAAGAGGTCAGCCTGGTGGATCCGGACGGCCAGCGAATTTCGACTATCCGCTATGGCAGTCAAACGCCTTGGCCAGAGGAAGCAGACGGACTTGGCTCATCGCTAGAGAGAATCTCACTCTTCAACTCGGAACAGGATCTCTCCAACTGGAGGGCCAGTCTCGTCCCCGGAGGCACCCCCGGCGATGTGATTCTGACTGAAATCAACCGGACCGGCGATGGTAGAATTTCGGTCAAGTTCCTCGCGCTGCCCGGCAATAGCTACTCCCTGCATGCCACGAGTGACCTCGGGAATGGACAGTGGGAAAAACTCGAGGACAACGCATTTGTCACCGAGCAAAAAGTTGTGGATTTTTTAGTTTGGCCCGATGCCGGACACCAGTTCTACCGCGTAGTAAGCCCATGAGTTCATACCGCTCACTTCATGACCTCCCTCCACTGGCAGGGGTCTGCGATTTCAAGGATGCACAGCGCCCCGGCTTGTCGGTTGAAGAGTGCGTCCACCGACTAAAACGTTACCACTACGCGCTCAAGCGGGCACACCAGATTTTCAACAATCGTATACCCTCCGAGCCGATTTACGAGTTGAAGATGGCTTTCAGCCTGCACTCGCATTACTGCGCGGAACACGTCGCTGCTCTTCGCAAGCGTGTGGGTGAAATGCGCGAACCCCCGCTCGGCCTCGAAGCAGTGCCGAACGCAAATCTCGAGATTCTTTTTGATGAAATCCTCTCCGCCCCAACAACCGGCGAACTGTTGCTGGGGCTATACGAGGTAGCCCTTCCCGCACTCGACGATTCCATGCGAAAACATCTCGAGGACACCAACCCCCTCGTGGATCACCCATCCGTTCGAGTCATCCGTTTTGCGATGCTTGAACTCGGGGAAATGATCGCGCTTGGCCAAGCGAGCATCGAAGCGATGGTCGATGAGGCAACCCGCGCCAAGTCCTCCGCTTGGCTTGGTCTTTTATCCGATTGCCTCGCTAATGCGGGCGGCCTTGGAGGAGAAAAGGAACACGCCAACAACACAATCAACCGGCAGCACTCCGCCAAGCCGTACACATACGATGGCGTTCCAAGGCGCGATGAACGTTTCCCCGATCTATACAACATGGGAGTCAACGCCGAGACGTTCCTTTACGACGACTCCTTCGAGCCAGAGCCAAAGACGTTGATGATGTTTTACAAGCGGCTCCGTGAGATCGACGTCCCCGAGATGATGTCGAGCATCATCGCTGAGACTCTCGACAAACCCTGGGAATATTACCAGGACATGACGCGCCAACTTTGGGATGAAGCTCGCCATGCCATGATGGGCGAGGTTGGCTTCGTGAATCTTGGAATCAATTGGCCAAGCGAAGTGATGGTCAACCACACCTGGTCCCTCGCCCTAAACACCCAACTCACACCGGAGGAGCGTCATGCGGTGCTTTATTTCATCGAACAGGGTCTCATGCCAAAAACAGGCAAGAGGTTTGAATGGGAGGTCGGCATGGAATCCGACAACCCCCTCTCCGGCTTGTTTCAGGATTACGACTGGGCGGATGAAGTGCTGCACTCGCGTATCGGCCGCAATTGGTACGTGCCCGCTTTTGGATCGCCAAAAGAGGCCATCGCTTATGGCGACGAATGCTGGTCCCGCGTCCTGATGGACTGGAACCAATACCGTGACGAGGGGATGACCGCGCACCGCAACTGGTGGCCGGGCCTATACACTGCAGCCTGCAAAAACTGGGGCATCGACCCCGACCCGAAAGTGCTCGGATACAGCACTTCCTACGAATCCGTGCGTGCCGACCTGAAGACTATTTCAGCTTCCGGCTGACTTTTGTATTTTCCTTAAAACAAAAATCCCCCACCCTGTCCTCGATGCGCCATCGCCGCCTGGCTCGAGAACGAGCCGTTCAGTTTTTATTTCAACACGACTTGAATCCTCCGGAAAAATCCGACGAGGCGCTGGAAAAATTTTGGGCCTCCCAAACATCGGCCGCGATTGAGCAGGACAATCAACCTGCAAGCTGGGGGCAAACCACTGAACTTCCCCCTCCCACCACAGAGGACAACGAGGTGCGCCTGTTCGGCGATCCGCTCATCCGCGGCGTACTGGATCACCTGAAGGAAATCGATGAAACAATTTCTGAGCAGGTCAAGAATTGGGACATGGAAAGAATCGCCAAGGTGGATCGAAACATCCTGCGACTCGCGATCCACGAAATGCTTCACCGGGATGACATTCCTCCGGTGGTGAGCATCAATGAGGCAATCGACATTGCCAAAAAATTCTCCACGGAAAAAAGCGGTCGCTTTGTGAACGGCATTCTGGATAAGGTGAAGGCCAACTTGATGCGCCCCTCGCGCACCAGTATTGGCTGAGCGGAACGGAAAGGAACCCACTTGGCCAAGCCGCTGATCGACCTCCATCTTCACACCTATTATTCGGACGGTACGTTTACCCCTGAACAAGTTGCCAAGGCTGCCGAGGAGATGAAACTCGCGGCTATTTCCCTGACTGATCACGATACCATTGAAGGCTGCGACCGCTTGGCCAAGGCCTGTGACGAACGAAATATTGAATTTATTCCAGGCACGGAACTCTCGGTCGATATCGAGGGAAACGAGATGCATCTGCTCGGCTATTTTCTCGATACTCAAAACGAACGCCTGATCACGGAGACCACGAAATACCAACAGAACAGAACGAACCGGGTTCACGGCCTAGTCGATCAATTGAACGAACTGGGTATCGAACTTGATGCAGACGACGTTTTTGATTTAGCCAAATGCAAAGCCCCAGGACGCCCCCATGTGGCTCGAGCACTGGTGAAACACGGTTTCTGCGGTAGCGTTGACGAGGCTTTTTCCCGGTTCCTCCGCAGGGGCTCCCCTGCTTGGGTGCCAAAAACGAACGTCGATTACCGGGAAGGCATCGAACTCATTCACCAGGCTGGAGGCTTGGCTGTCATGGCTCATCCGGGCTTAAACAAAATCGACCACCTGATACCTGACCTCGTGAAGGCCGGCCTCGATGGTCTTGAATGCTGGCACACACGCCATCCCAAGAGTACAGCCAAGCGGTATCGCGAAATGGCTGAACGATACGGGTTGATCATTACCGGAGGATCCGATTGCCACGGAGCCGGCCGAGGGCATCCACTCATCGGCACCGTGCGGGTTCCCTATGAGATTTTGGAGAAAATGAAAAGCCGTCTACCCGCTCCAACCGATTGATTTTTAGATGGGATTGTTTTCAAAATTCTTTTCTGGGCTGCAAAAAACCCAGTCCAAATTATCCGGCGAACTAAAACGGATCGTTTCGCGATCCCCGAAATTCACGGAGGACGATGCGGAGGAACTTGAAGCGGTTTTATTGGCTTCCGACATGGGGTACGCCGTAACGGAACAAATCGTCGATGCGGTCCGTGAACAATACCAATCAAGCGGCGGCCAGGCGGGCGATGTGTTGCAGGCGGCACAGTCCGTAGTTGAAACAAGTCTTGGCTCCGGCGACGACGAGCAAACCAAGCGCTTGGCCAAGCGGCATGATCTCACGGTCGTTTCATTGGTCGGCGTAAATGGGGCAGGCAAAACGACCACGGCAGCCAAGTTGGCAAACCGGGTAAAGACCGAGGGAGCCAACCCGATGCTCGCCGCCTGCGACACCTTTCGCGCGGCAGCAATCGAACAATTGAACCTTTGGGGCAACCGGCTCGATATTCCGGTGGTCAGCAGTGAATACGGCGCAGACCCGGCTTCCGTTGCCCATGACGCCGTCAACTCGGCCCTGAGCAAAGGCTCCGACTACCTGTTCATTGACACTGCCGGGCGACTTCATACCAAGCACAACCTCATGCGCGAATTGGAAAAACTCCACCGGGTGATTTCCACTAAGAGCAAGGGGGCTCCACACGAAACCCTGCTGGTAGTCGATGCATCAGTCGGTTCCAATGCATTGAGCCAGGCAAGGGAGTTCAACAAATCCGTACCGCTGACCGGCCTTGTTATCACGAAACTGGATGGCACCTCAAAAGGTGGCATGGTCGTTGCCATCCAAAACGAACTCGACCTGCCCGTAAAATTTATCGGTCTCGGCGAACAGGCCGACGACCTCCAACCCTTTTCCCCCACCGAATACGCCCGCGCCCTCTTCTTTGAGGAATAGCGCGCCGAATTGATTCACATCCGAAGCACCACCTGTTAGTTTTCGCCCTGCGACCAATGCAGGGAATTCCGATTTTACTGGCTCAGAGGGACGTCAACCCCGGGACGAACTCCTCTCCCGATACGCCGACCTCAACCGCACCTGAGACCTCCGCCGTGGCAGATTTTTTCGACACGGGAGCAATGGGACTTTTGCTCGAGGGCGGCCCATTCATGTGGCCGATCCTGCTGATGGCGCTGGTTGGTCTAGCGGTCATCATCGAACGGTGGCGCAGTCTAAAAATGCTTGGCGGCGATAATACCGAACTCAAAAACTCTGTCCTCAATGATCTCGCTGCCAATCGAATCGAGGAGGCCCTTACCCGGTGCGAACAGGCTGCCGGACCGGTCGCTGCCATTCTTGCCAACGGACTTAGAAAATATCTCGTCCTAAGCAAACTCGACTATGATCCAGCTCGATTGGAGGAAAAAGTCATCAAAAGCATGGAGTCGTACGGCGCTCATATATTGGCGGCACTCGAACGGCATCTCCCGATGCTCGCGATCGTGGCCAGCGTGGCTCCCATGGTCGGCTTTCTCGGCACTGTTCAGGGGATGATCGTCGCCTTCAGCGACATCGTTGAAATGGACAAAACGGGCGGAGGCAACATTATCCAAGCGGCAGCAGCCGGTATTCAGGTGGCCCTGCTCACAACCTGTTTCGGTCTCATTGTCGGCATCCCCGCCTACATGGCGTTCAACTACTTTTCCAGCGTAATTAATACATTCGTGCTGGACGTGGAAGAATCCGCGGCGGAACTCGTGGAGGCTGTAACCCTTCAACTGACCCTCCGAGAATCCGCCGAAGCCGGCCAACCCAACAACGCATCGCCTTGAGACTCCGTCGCCCAAATTACCTGGTGGATCCACCTTCAAGCGCGATGAACGACATCGCGTTTATACTGATTGTGTTCTTCCTGGTTTGCGCATCTGTCGAGCCGGAGGACGGTCGTTCACAGATCATCCCACGCAGCGAAAAGAACGAGGATCAAAAGAATTCGCAGACCATCGAAGTAGGCCTGACCCCGGCAACCGTCACGATTGATGGAACGCCTTATCATGAGGATCAATTTGCGGGCCGGATCCAGCAACTTATTGAACAAAATAAAAGCGAGTCAGAGCGAGTGGTGGTCGTCAAAAGCCAAGCCGACGTCCCCTACAATCACTGGATTGCAATGACCGAAATCATCGAAAAAGCCGGAGGGATCGTAACACTCTTACTCGAGGAAGAGCAGACCATTACCGTCGAATAACCCATGATATTACGGCGCAAAAAACTCGAGGCAAGTGTCCCCTCCATGGCAATGGGCGACATCGCTTTTTTGCTGCTGATTTTCATCGTCCTGCTCGCACGCGCCCGGGACGACAGCCACCTCGTCTGGCAGCCCGCGATTGGCACAGAACTCGTAAAACCAGCCAGCCAAAACGCCAGTGTAGTCATCGACAAACAAAACATTACCTACCTGAACGGCCGTCCAACATTGCCGGAAAACCTGGCAACTGAGTTGACGTCACTGCTCGGAGAATTGCCATTCGGAAACCGGACGGTTTTATTCAAAGTCCACAAGGACGTCATCGCCAAGTTTTTTGAACCTGCAATAGAAGCCGTCAGCGAAGCCGGCGGTGAACTGCATCACGTACTCGACCCCTCCCCTCGCCCACCCAACTAGCATGTCCATCTACCTTCTCAAGGAGAATAACGAAATAGGCCCATTAACGACTGACGAACTTCAGGCGTTACTCGATGCCAACTGTATAAACAAGGATCAACTGGTTCGCCTCGAGGACGGAACGGAATCGGTAGCGGGGACACTCGAGGGGATCCGCTTGGCCAAGCGCGAAGCCCCAACTCCTGCGCTTGTCCAAGCGCAGGACGTTTCCGTCGCACCGATGGGAAGCCTTTCCCGTGATATCAAGGGCATCAAGCGAAACAGCACGGCCGTTGCGGATGAACTGGTTCACTTCATGGGTGAATTGAGAGGCAAGTCGCCAGCCGAAATGCTTGGCGCATTTGCGCAGAGCACTCTGGTCAGGAGCGGCATCGCCGCGACATTCATACTCGCTGCCATTCTGCTGCTGGCTACTGCCATCCCCTTCGCCCTCGAAGGCGGGGGGGCGACTGAAAACATAACCTCTCAACCCACCATCACACCGGAAAACACTAATAGTCCCGCTACTGTTCCCGTTACCCCTGAAGTCGCTAAAAGCAACACCAACGAGCCAAGCGCTGTCATTCCCACTGAACCAAAACCGGTTGCAGACACACTAGGCATCAGAGAGGCCAAGGAGGGTACTCCGTCTGAACCCAACCCATTTGAAACCACGGACGATCTACTCGAGGATTTGGAATAACATTGGAAGAACCATCGAAAGCACGCCGCAAGGGAGTCGCCCCGGAAGTACTCGAGCCACTTTCCCCCTTGGCCAATCGATTGGGCGCAATTTTGGGCGGCTTGTTTTGTCTAATTTGGCTGGATTACTTCAACTTTAGGTTTCTCCCAGAATGGCTGTTGCTGATTTGTTTAACAGGCATTTCTGCGGGGGCACTCAAATGGGCAAGAGGCCAGAGGAACGCCGGTTTAATTGCCCACAGGGCATCACTGTCAGCCTGCATTCTTCCGATTTGGTTTTTGACAGTCACAGTCACCAGTTGGCTCGGGTGGATTGCATTGAGCGCTTCGCTTGCACAACTCGGGCTTGGTTTGGTGTTTGTCACAGGCCTAGGATGGACTGTTTGGCTGGTCGAGCGTGCCTCGAGATCACTCTTGGCCAAGCGTAATTTGCCCTCGCTCCTTGGAGGATCATCGGCCGGGCCCCTTGTGTCGATGAACAGCCAGCTTGGCCAAGCGACCGTTCGCACATCCAATCCGCTGGATATTGAGGCATGGTACTACGGAACCAAGAGACGAAAGCTGAATCAATCTGCAACAACGATGGCTTTCTACACGATCATTTTTATACTGCTGCTGCTCCTTGCCACACAGCTGACGGGATGCAAGGAGATTTACGAACTGCCCGACGGCGGAGGCGAACCGCAACTGAAGCAGCAAGTGGTGAAAATCCAAAAGGTGATCAGAAAAAAAATCATCATCAATCCGCTTAGCGCGGTCTTGTTCAATCCGCCCCCCATCGAGGAAATTAAGCTGCAACTTCAGGAACTAACCAAACACATCTACGAAGTCGGCCAGGGTGAAGGCAAAAATGCAGGATTTGAGGGCGGCAAAAGGCGGGGCCTCGTCCGATTTATCAGGTTAAGTTATTCCGGTGGAGACTGGGAACAGGACCTGGATCAAAATTCCGATCTCAACATGCTGCTCTGGTACGCCGCGAATACCAGGCACAAGACTGCGAAGAAACCGGAGGTTCGTTCCATCTCACAATTGAAACGATTTCCTAAGGGAAAAAGCCCTCCCATGGTTTACATGACCGGACAAGGGAACATTCGCCTGAACAACAGCGAAATCGAAACTCTGCGGGAATATCTCACCGACAAACACGGGATGCTCTTCGCAGATAACGGGGGTAGTTCCGGCTGGCATAATCAGTTCTTTTCATTGATGGAAAAAATCCTACCGAAGGTGAAACCCCAACCAGTCCCACTGGATCACCCTGTACACAACGGGGTTCCATTTTTGCCGGTCGTCGCTCCACACGGCGGGCGAGTCGCTTGGGGATGGGTGGTTGACGGGCGAATGGCCGTGTACTATCACCCCGGTGACGTCGGCGATGCATGGGCAGACGGCCACGCCGGAGTCCCTCGCCATGTTTGGGAATCCAGCTACCGCCTCGGCGGTAACGTTTTGCTTTACGCACACTCAGAGTACAGCCGATGGCTTACAGCAAAAAATCAAACGGAATAGTCGCAGCAGCGGCGGCACTCCTTTTTTTTACCAGTCCCCTAACTGCCGCAAAACTCACCTGGCTTGAGCAAATCGAGGTGAACACGTTTGGCGAACTGCGTCAGGTGGAGCGTTATCAACTGAAGACTGCGGAGCGATTTTACACCAAGGGCGAATATGCTGCTGCTGCCGCCGAGTACGAAAAGTTTATTACCCTTTACGAAACCAGCGCAGGAGCACCCTATGCGCAATTGATGTGGAGCCATTGCCAGGTCAAGCAACGAAAAGTATACACCGGCATTCGGGACGGATTTCAAACCGTCATAGACTATTGGCCGGAATCGACCGAAGCAATGCTGGCTTCCTATCTCATTGGCCAGTCATACAAAAGAATAGGTGAACTCAAGAAGGCGGAAATCGCCTACGGCAAAGCTGTCAACAGTCACCCGGAAAAACATATTGCTGTTCTTTCCAAGTGGGATATCGCCGAGATCGCCAAGATTCAAAAAAACGAAAAACGCCTGATTCAGGTCTGGACAGATCTCGTTTTCAAATCAAAGCAGGACAAAAAAAACCTCCCCTACCTGACAAAAGCAGTACAAAGCCTCGCTAAACACCACTTTGCTAAACCTGATTTCGATAACGCACTCAAAACACTCGTCCAAATGTTTAAGGAACATGATTTATCGGACGCCATCTATCAAAATTCAAAGGATGCGGTCAGTTCCCTTTGCAAATCGGACAATACAAAAGTGGCAGGCGAAAAACTGGCCGACGAGGTAATCGGCATCATCATGGATGAATCGATTGAAGCGAATGAAGAAGAGTTACCCGAGTTGTTTCGCAGAATGGCCCGAATTCACGAGAGGGCCGGGAGAGATTTAGAAATCATTAAAACCTATGAAGCCTTGGCCAAGCGCATCGGCATGAGCGACGCCATCCGGGCCAGTCTTGCCGGCTGGCACCGCACAATGAAACGCTATCCCAGAGCTCGAGAAATATACGCCAGTTTCGATAATAAGATTGACGGGCTAAAGCACATCGCCACGACTTGGATTCACCAAAAACAACCCGACCAAGCGATTCGCATATACGATCGCTTGGCTAAGCTGGAACCTGACCAACTGCCTGAATGGAGGCAAGCGGTGGCAGAAATTTATTCGTCCATTGGGGAACACGATAAAGCAATCGAGGTGTACCAGGAGTTAATCACCCTCGCCCCAAGTCAGGCGGGAAAATGGCATTGGACCATCGGTGGCATCTACGAAGACACCAAGCGCCTCAAATTGGCGATCCGAGCTTATCGCCAATCTGACAATTACCCCAAGGCATACTTCCAAATGGCCAAGTGCCACCGTAATTTGAATGAGTTCACGGAAGCGTTAACGCTTTATCATCAGGCCTTGGCCACGGAGAGCGCCGCGCCAGACGCCACGCTTGCAATCGGGTACACCTACGAGGAGCAGGAGAACAAAAAGAATGCAATCAAATGGTTTCAAAGAACCTGCAATCTATTTCCTCGCTCCCGTAACGCAAGTAGGGCGCATGCCCACCTCCAAAAGGAATACGGCATCAGCGTCACACTTGGCGGGTCGAAAGAAAAGTAGCAGCCTTGACCTCTCGGGCACTTGCACCTAATTCTCTTCCCGCCGCTGGCGCAAATTGCCCTGGTAGCTCAATTGGATAGAGCATCTGCCTTCTAAGCAGAGGGTTGTGGGTTCGAATCCCGCCCGGGGTACCATTTAGTTTTCAATGCTTTTCTTCATTTCACCCCAATGTTTACAGGGGTGAAATGTATTCTTTCGCCTAGATTACAGAGACAAGCTGTGACATCGCGTGAAACCCTGTGACAGGTGTTTTTAGCCGTTTTGTGTGCTACTTTGTGTGCTACTTTTGACACTTCCAAATCACCCCTCATCACGCAACTCAATTCGACCTTCGCTCCAGTTCCTCAATCGTTTTCAATACGACCCTAAAGTAAAATCTGGTAGTTATTTATGCGCGCCAGCTTTTTAATTCTTTGACAAAGGTAATTTCCCATTTTATTTAAATTTTATGAGGCGTTATAAAGATAAAAATTATCGTCCTTACTCGAAAGGATTTACTTTAATCGAGTTGTTGGTTGTGATTGCTATCATCGCAATTTTAGCCAGCTTGCTTCTTCCAGCGTTGGGTAAGGCTAAGTCAAAGGCCTTGCAAATATCCTGCTTAAACAATTACCGGCAACTTCAGTTTTGTTGGCAGATGTATGTAAACGATAACGATGGTCATTTGCCCCCGAATGCATCACTCAGTGGAAACTCAAGGGGAAAGTGGTTAGCTACAAAACAAAGTTGGATTCAGGGTAATGCTTGGGCAGATGAAACCGACCAATATATCCGCAATGGGGTGCTTTTTAAATATAATGAGTCAGTCGACATTTATCTTTGTCCTTCTGATTATTCAACTGTTCAGGATAAAGGCAAAATTCGTAGAACCAGAAGTGTGGCTATGAACATGCACATGAACCATATTCCTGACCCAAGGGATCGTTCTTGTTGGCACAAATACTCTGAAATTATAAACCCGGCTCCATCCAATGCTTTTGTCTTTATTGATGAACACGAAGGCAGCATTGATAATGCAAGATTCACAGTAACCCAGAGACATCAGTGGCAGTGGATTGATTTCCCTTCTACTCGCCATGACAATGGATGTGTACTCAGTTTTGCTGATGGACATGCAGAATTGTGGAAATGGATAGAACCCAGAACCATCCAGATTTCCCAAATGAAAGGTTGGATACAGGGGCAACTCGGTGTTCCCGGAAAAGACCGCGATTTAAGTCGAATCTACGATGCAATTCCGATCATCCCGATTCGCT
>Ga0115011_10002447_pt1 | contig 12897 bp, 7 predicted proteins | sample TroAtlMetagenome_2_FD_88705 | JGI IMG/M metagenome (GOLD analysis project Ga0115011, IMG submission 88705) | Marine eukaryotic phytoplankton communities from Atlantic Ocean - Tropical Atlantic ANT8 Metagenome | ecosystem: Environmental > Aquatic > Marine > Oceanic | place: Tropical Atlantic... | reverse complement strand
GTCAGCCAAGTGCTGTTTAACAGCTTCGTTGTCTCCTGCTGCGGCGGCATCGTGAATTGAGATGTCAGATGCCGACTGCCCACACCCCACAAGCAACACGGCTGCGATTGTTGTGATTAGATATTTCATTCACCTTCAACGTTTAATTCTTCAGCAGCCATTAAAATAGATGGGCAAAAAAACTTAAGACCAATTTGCATGGACGGCAATAAATGATGAATGGGTCCTTCCAGAGAGAATCAATTAGCGAGGTAGGGGGCTCCTCGATTTTTCTAGATACAAAGTTTTAAACCAGTATTCACTCAGACTTCGAACGTAATAGCTCCTTCTGGACGCTATCAAACACCCTAAAACCTTACCGAAAATGTTACCAGTTTTGTAACCAGTTTTACTTATTCAAAGCAGATGTAAATCCGCAAGTAACTGGTAATGAAGGGTTTAATGGAATTGGAGCGGGTGAAGGGAATCGAACCCTCGTGTCAAGCTTGGGAAGCTTGCGTTCTACCATTGAACTACACCCGCAGATGAAGGAGGGGAATTGTCCGCACGACGAATCGGTTTGGCAACGTTTTATTTCTGACCATCCAGCGTTAGCGTGATGGCCCCTTTTTTGTCCCACACGTAGACTCGGCCGTTGTCGCCCCCCCCGAAGTAGGCCGAGCCGTCGGTGTTGACGCTGAAGCAGTGCAAGAGGTCGGCGGCGGCGCTCCACGTCTTGGTCGGCCGTTTGCCGGTCTCGGCGCAAACCCTCACGACGCCGTCGTCGCAGGCGGTGATGAGGGTGGCGTCCTTGGCCGGCCAAGCGATCCCGGCGACGTTTCCGGGGTGGCCGGTGATGAGTGTTTTTTGTTCCCGCGTCCCGGTGTCCCAGATTTTCAACTCCTTGTCGGCGCCGCCGCTGGCGATCGACTTGCCGTCCGGCTTGAAGGCAAGGCTCAGTACCGGGGCGGAATGGGCCTCGATTTGCTTGAGTTGGCTACCGTCTGCCATGTTCCAAAACCGGATGAGCTGATCCTCCCCGGCGGTGGCGAGCGACTGGCCATCCGGCGCGAGAGCGATGGCAAAAACCGTCCCGTCGTGCGCGGGCCAAGCCAGGCGCTTGGCCAAGTCGGAGGTGTTCCAAAGGGTCACTTCTCCCGCATCTCCCGGTGCGTTGCTAGCGGTAATGAGCGACCGGCTGTCGGCGCTAAACGCGAGCGTGCTGACACGCCCGGGCAAGCCGTTGAGTGCCCCCGCCCGGGTCCAGTCTGCGGTGTTCCAAAGAATCACTTTTCGGTATCCACCGGTGGCCAAGTACTTGCCGTCCGGGCTCCATGCGATGGACTGAACGACGTCGCGGTGGCCGGCGAGCTTGGCCAAGCGGGACGATTTTTTTTCGACCACACCATGGATGATCACCTCGTTGCCGTGTCCGGCAGCCAGGCGTTGGTCGTCTGGCGAAAGGGCAAGTGCGAACACCGGTCGATAACCTCCCGGCAGATCTCCCAGTTCTTCGGCGGTGGCAGCCTGTTTTTTTACATCCAACTCTTCCGGCAGCCAGACTGCGCCGGCGGTGATCCATTGGCTGAGCGTGGCGATGTCGTCGTCGCTCAACTGTTTCTTGGGCGGCATATGCGGGTCGCTGTCCGGCTTGAGAAACTGGATGAGTCGGCTCCCGCCCGGGTTACCCTCGGCGAAGGCCGGACCTTCATCTCCACCAACCAGCGCTGTTTGTCGCTGTGTGAGATCGAGGTCGCCCTTGGTTTTGTCCGGGTTATGACAGCTGACACAGTGGTCGCGGAGCAGATGCATCGCGCGCTTAGCCAAGGGCGAAGCTGCTGCCTCCGCCGCAGTGGCGGTCGGCCAGGCGAGGCAGAAGCCAAGCGCAACCACAGCCGGCTTGGCCAGGCGCTTGGCCAAGCGGGAGGGGGTCTGTGTTCGGGTCCGGTTCAACGCGTGCCCCCATTTAACCGGCCCCGGCCTGCTGAAGCGAGTCCCGTGTTTTCGTTAAACAATATCCGATTCATATTGGCGAACTGACCGGTCGCACCTAGACTGACCCGCATGAAAACGGCGATAGGCGACGGGGGTGTCCCCGGACTTTCCAACGAGGAACGTCAAAAACCTCGCGGCCAGATTGGCCATGCGGAAAACGCCCACCTGCTCGAGGAGCAATACGAGCAGTGGCGGGTGAACCCATCGAGCGTGGACGCCACTTGGCGCGCGTTCTTCGAGGGGTTTGAACTGGGAACGCAGCTTGAGCCGGACCGTGAGGGACTCAATGGCAGCAGCGAGGGCAACGGGATCGCCGCACCGGTGATCCCCGCAGCGGAGCCGACTGCAGCACTGCCGGCGGTGGATCCGATGCGGCAGGGACACCTCTCGCACCTGCTGTTCGCCTACCGGATGCTGGGGCACTACATCGCGAACATTGATCCGCTGGGCTTCAACAAAAAAGAGCTGCCGGAGCTGGATCTGCACAATTTCAAGTTCACCGATGCGGATCTCGATCAGGAGTTCAACGCCGGCACCGCCGGTGGGGGTGGCCAGAAAACGCTGCGCGAAATCCTGCAAATTCTGCAGGACACCTACTGCCGCACAGTTGGTGCGCAGTACATGCACATCCAGAATTTCGAGATTCGACGCTGGCTGCGTGACCGGATGGAGTCGTCGCTCAATCGGCCGAATTATTCAGGCGAAAAAAAACGGCGCATCCTCAAGAGCCTGATGGACGCCGAGCAGTTCGAGAAATTCCTGCACACTAGTTACGTCGGCCAAAAACGGTTTTCGCTCGAGGGCGGCGAGACGCTGATCCCGGTGCTCGACGCCATCATTCAGGCATCGCCGAGCCGGGGGGTTTTTAAGATCGCGATGGGCATGGCTCACCGCGGCCGGCTCAACGTGTTGGCCAACATCATCGGCAAGGACTACAAGTTCTTGTTCGACGTATTCAGCGACAACTACGTGCAGCAGGTCGCCCACGGTGACGGTGACGTGAAGTATCACCTCGGTTTTGACAACACCCGCACCGCGGTCGACGGCGGCAAGGTGAGCATCAACCTCGCCCCGAACCCCAGCCACCTAGAAGCGGTGACGCCGGTGGTGCAGGGCAAAGCGCGTGCCTTTCAGCGCCTGGTCAATGACTCGGAGGAGCGGAAAAAGGTATTGCCGGTGATAATCCACGGCGACGGCGCTTTCATCGGGCAGGGCATTGTGGCGGAGACGTTCAACATGTCGCAGCTCGACGGCTACAAGACCGGTGGCACGGTGCACATCGTGGTCAACAACCAGATCGGGTTCACCACGCTGCCGCACGACGCACGATCCACACTTTACTGTACCGCCACGGCGAAGATGCTGGATGTGCCGATTTTTCACGTTAACGGCAACGACCCGTTGGCCGCGGTGCACTGTATCGAGATGGCGCTGGATTTCCGGCAAAAGTTTGCCCGGGACGTGGTGGTGGACATCGTCTGCTACCGCAAACACGGCCACAACGAGGGCGACGAGCCGAGTTTCACCCAGCCGCGCCTCTACGCCGCCATCGCCAAGCAGCCGGTGGTCAGCGACGTATTTCTCAAGTCGTTGATCGAGGAGGGAGTGATCGACCACGAGGAGGCCCAGTCGTTCCGAAACTCATTCCGCACTGCACTCGAGTGCGCACGCAACGAGTCCCGAAGCGAGACGCACAAGCTAAAGCCGGCCATCCGGCCGCAGCTCTCGACGCCGGAGATGCTCGACCCGGCCAACACCGCAGTCACCCTCGAGCGGCTTCGCGAAGTGGGCATGCCGCTGACCTCCGAACCGGATGAGTTCGCGCTCAACCCGAAGATTCAACGCCTGATCAAGCAGCGCCGCGAGATGGTCGAGGGCGAACGGCCGCTCGACTGGGGCATGGCCGAGGCGCTGGCCTTCGGCACACTTTTGACCGAGGACATCCCGGTGCGCCTCTCCGGCCAGGACGTCCGACGCGGCACGTTCAGCCACCGGCATGCGGTGTACTACGAGGTGGGCACTCGCCGCCGCTATCTGCCGCTCCGCAAACTCGCGCCGCAGCAGGCCGATTTCCGCATCTTCAACAGCCCTCTGACCGAGGCCGCGGTGCTGGGTTTCGAATTCGGCTACTCGCTGGACTACCCCAACATGCTACTGCTGTGGGAGGCGCAGTTTGGCGACTTTGCCAACGGCGCACAGGTGATCATCGACCAATTCATTGCCTCCTCCGAAAGCAAGTGGAACGAAACTTCCAACATCGTGCTGCTGCTGCCGCATGGCTACGAGGGGCAGGGACCGGAACACTCGAGCGGCCGACTGGAGCGCTTCCTGCAGGCGTGCGCCGAGGACAATATCCAGGTCGGCAACTTCACCACCCCGGCCAACCTGTTCCACGCATTGCGACGGCAGGTGTACCGGCCGTTCAACAAGCCGCTCGTCATAATGACGCCCAAGAGCCTGCTCCGTGACCCGCGCTGCACCTCGTCGCTCGAGGATCTCAGCGAAGGCGAGTTTCGGGAGATCATCCCGGACACAAAGGAAAACGCCTCGGCCAAGCGCGTCATCTTCTGCACCGGCAAGGTTTACTACGACCTCGAGGAATACCGGAAGCAAAACAACATCGACGATACCGCGATCATCCGCATCGAGCAGCACTATCCGCTACACGAGGCGCGGCTGCGCGAGGCGCTTCGGCACCATCCCGAGGCGAGCCAGTTCGTCTGGTGTCAGGAGGAATCGGAAAACATGGGCGCCTGGTTTTTCATGGAACCCCGCCTCCGCAAACTGCTGGGGCAGGAGATCATCTATGCAGGTCGCGACGCCTCGGCCAGCCCCGCCACCGGTTCACGCGCCATCCACCTGCTCGAGCAGACCAAGCTCATCGAGGAAGCCTTCACCCTGTAAAACAATTTCATGCCCACTCAAATCAAAGTCCCCGCCGTCGGCGAATCCATCAAGTCCGTCTACGTGGCCGACTGGAAAAAGAACACCGGCGACTACTGCAACGCGGGGGACATCATCTGCGAAATCGAGACCGACAAGGCCTCGCAGGAAATACCGACCGAGGTGGCCGGAGTGATCACCACCCAGGCCAACATCGGGGACGAACTCCCGATCGGCGGCGTGCTGGCATCCATCGACGAAGCCGGCGAAGCACCGGCAAAGAGCGACGAACCGGCCGCCACGGGGAGCGAACCCGCGCTTGGCCAAGCGGAGACTCCCGCTCCCGTCGAGCCACCCGCCCCCGCCGAGGACAAGCCGCTTGGCCAAGCGACGGAAGTCCTGACGACTCCGTCGGCCAAGGTGCACGCCGAGGAACTCGGGATCGATTTGGGCTCTGTCACCGGCTCCGGCAAGGGCGGGCGCATTCTCAAGGAAGACGTGCTGGCCGCAGCCGAGGAGGCACAGGCCACCACACCGGACACACCCATCGCCAGCAACGACAACGTCGGCATCGCCCCCGAACCGGTCGCACCGGTGGCTGCCCCGGCGGAGATTGGCGAGGTCACCCGCAAACGCATGAGCATGATGCGTCGCACCATCGCCAACCGGCTGGTCAGCGCCCAGCACGAGGCGGCGATGCTGACCACATTCAACGAGGCCGACATGAGCCAGATCATAGATCTGCGCAAAAAATGCCAGAAGGAATTTGTCGAGACACACGGCGTGAAACTCGGCTTCATGTCGCTGTTCGTGAAGGCGGTCGTCCGAGCGCTCAAGGCGGTGCCCAATGTCAACGCTGCCATCGATGGCACGGACATCGTGCAGTACCACAGGCAACACATCGGCGTGGCCATCTCGACCGAAAAGGGACTCGTCGTCCCGGTCGTGCGCGACGCCGACAACCTGTCGCTTGCGGAAATCGAAAAGGCGATCATCGCCTATGCGGAAAAGGCGCGCTCCAGCAAAATCGACCTGAACGACCTGACCGGCGGAACCTTCAGCATCACCAACGGCGGCATTTTCGGCTCGATGATGTCGACTCCGATCCTGAACCCGCCGCAGAGTGGCATCCTCGGGATGCACACCATCCAGGAGCGCCCGGTAGCACTCAACAAGCAGGTGGTCATCCGGCCGATGATGAATCTCGCGCTGACTTACGACCACCGCATCGTCGACGGCCGCGAAGCCGTGACCTTCCTCGTCAAGGTGAAGGAGTTCATCGAAAACCCGGCGCTTGGTCTGGTGGATTGAGTAATCATGACTTTTGTTCTAACCCCTCACCCTGCCCTCTCCTCAAAGGGGGAGAAGGTGGCCGAAGGTCGGATGAGTGGGCGCTCATCCGCTTGGCCGAGCGCTTGTCTTTGAAGTAATTTAAAAAATGGAGTTTGATATAGTGGTCATTGGGGCCGGGCCCGGCGGGTACACCGCCGCGATCAAGGCTGCTCAGCTCGGCATGAAAACCGCCATCGTCGAGAAGGGCAAAAATCTCGGCGGCACCTGCCTCAACGTCGGCTGTATTCCCAGCAAGGCGCTGCTTTCCTCGTCGGAGCTGTTTCACGAGGCACAGCACGGCTTCAAGTCCCACGGCATCAAGGCGGAGGGGGTGACAATGGATGTTGCGGCGATGATGAAGCGCAAGGATGGCGTCGTGAGCAAGATGGCACGGGGCATCGATTACCTGATGAACAAAAACGGCATCGAGCACGTGAGCGGGTCCGGCCGCATCGTCAACGGCGGCGAGGTCGAGGTCACCGGGGGAGAGGCCACGCGAACACTAAAAACCAAGCGCATCCTTATCGCCACCGGCAGCTCTGTGAGCGGCCTGCCGTTCCTCGAGTTCGACGGTGAAACGGTGCTGAGCAGCGACCACGCAATCGCGCTTGGCCAGGCGCCGGAGTCGATGATCGTGATTGGCGGCGGCGCGATCGGGCTGGAGCTTGGCTCGGTCTGGGCGCGGTTGGGCACCAAGGTGACGGTGGTCGAGTTTCTCACGCGCATCGCCGCGATTTTCGATGAGGACATTACCCAGGCTCTCCAAAAACTGTTGCAAAAACAGGGGCTTAAGTTCCACCTCGGCACCGGCGTGGAGTCGGCCGAGAAAACCAAAACCGGCATCAAGCTGACGGCTGCCAAGGGAGACAAGTCACTGGAACTGGAGGCCGAAAAGGTACTCGTTGCCGTTGGGCGCAAGCCCAACACCGACGACCTCGGCGCGACCGAAGCCGGTGTGGAGTTGGACGAGCGCGGACGAATTCGGACGGATGCCGAGTGGCAGACGAACGTGCCGGGTATTTACGCCATCGGCGACGTAATCGCTGGGCCGATGCTCGCGCACAAGGCCGAGCAGGAGGCGGTCGCCGCCGTGGAACGCATGGCCGGCAAGGCGGGTCGGGTGAATTACGACACCATTCCGTGGGTGATTTACACCGCGCCCGAGGTTGCCGCCGTAGGGCTCACCGAGGCGGAGGCGAAAGAAAAGGGGCATGAGGTCTCGGTGGGGGCGTTTCCGTTTCAGGCCAACGGCCGGGCGGTGGCCGGGGCGCACGCGGACGGCTTGGCCAAGGTCATCGCCGACAAGGCAACCGACCGGGTGCTGGGCGCGCAAATTCTATCGGCCAACGCCTCCGAGTTAATCGCCGAGGCGGTACTGCTGATGGAGTTCGACGGCAGCGCGGAAGACTTGGCCCGGACGATCCATGCGCACCCGACGATGTCGGAGGGGCTGCGCGAGGCGGCTCACATGGCCATGGGCGAGCCGCTGCATATTTAGCGCTTGGCCAAGCGACACATTGGAAGGGAAACATTCTTATCCCCTGCTAAAATATCCTTCCTATCAGGAGGCATGAATGTCCCCGCTCCTTTGTCCTACTTGCGCCTGGCCAAGCGGGCACAAAAAAAGCGCCGGTGATGACCGGCGCTTTTTTTGTGTTGGTTGGAACTTATTTCTCGGCCGGTGCAGGGGCAGTGGCTGCCGGAGGAGGCCCGTCGGCGGCTGCCGGCTTTTTGGGCTTAAACTCCTCTGGGGCGTCCTTATTAAGCTCAGTGATAATCTCATCTGTCAGATCATTTTTCCCGGATGAGTATACAACTACGCCCAAACTGTTTTCCGATGCATTAAAAACAATATCGTAACCGGCTTGCTTCGCTTTAACGCTCGCGATCTCCCTGATTTCCTCCAAACGAGCCCTGCTGAGTCGTGCAGTCATATCACGCATTGTACGTTGCGCTCCCTGAATATACTCTGTATGCCGAGCCTTTGCCTGACGGTGATCGGCCTCTTTGACCCTTGCTTGCTTAGCATCTGCTTCGCGTTTTGCCTCGGAGTTAGCAGGATCCTGCGCGCTTTGGGCGAGTCTATTAAAATCCTCCACGATTTGCCTCAAGTCATCCAGCATTCCTTGCTCTACCTTTTTGAAATCGGCTTCCCTCTCTGCAACTTGCTTCATTGACATTTGGGTTTTCCAGTATGAAGCACGGACTTTTTCGATGTCCATGATGGCGATCTTCAGTGCTTCCTGCGCGTGGACCGCCCCGGTAAATGCAGCCAATGCAGCGGCAATCGTGGCCAACTTGGCCAAGCGAGAATGAATCATGGTTGTAATTTTTTTCATTTTTAACAGTTTTTAAAAAGCGCGGTTGTATCCAACCCCAAAGTGAAATTCTCCCCCACCGTCCACGTAGTCGGGGTGCGAGATCGGGAAGCCGTAGTCCAGACGCAGCGGCCCAAGCATGGGCACTGTCAACCGCAGTCCAACGCCCCAGTTGTCGGCGTAATCGCCAAATTCAAACTCGTATGGGTCGAGGTAGGACATGCCGATGTCGTAAAACAAAGCAAATCGCAGCCGCTCGATAATCGGGATTGTGTATTCTGCGGAGCCAAACCAGTAGCTGCTACCACCCAGCGGCTCGGAGCCGTCTACCATCACCGGGTTCCATGAGGTGCCGTCCTCGAGTGGGAGAAGTGGGAGTTGATGCGGCCCCTGATAATCCGCAAACGGGTAGTCTGAAGGGGTGTGTTGGACCGGGATGAATTTGTCCTTCTCGACAACCTTCCCGTCTTTCATCACGTCCACATGGTAGCCGTAATGCTGTGCCCCCTCATGCATGCCCTTGCTGAGCTTCCATTTTTTCAGGCGCGGTCCAATGTCACGGTGGTCGTATCCGCGCATGGTTCGGTTGCCTCCAAGGAAAAATCGGTCGAAGTAGGGCACGCGGCGACTTCCACCAAAGCTGTCCACCACGCCGACCCGGCCGACGAGTTCCAGCACGTGCCCCTGCATTAGGCCTGGGAAGTAGTAAGACGACTCCAGCTCGAGCTTGTACATCTCGGTTTCCCCTCCAAACGGGCCACCGGCAACCTCAGCGGTGAACTGAGTGTGCTGACCGCGGTTTGGCATAAGGGCATGATTGAGTGTGCTATAGGCAACGAACGTTCCCAGTTTGGAAACCATCCGATCGTGATTTAGTTCTGCGTATTCCCCCTCATCCCTGCGTGAGCGATCGTATTCCCAGTTGAAAGGGTTGTTCAAATACGAGTCGGGCGAAATCAACCTGCCGTCGATAATATCATGCTCCTGTAGCATCCAAGTGTAGTACGACCGGTCATGAATGCCGACACGCTCGATGGTGTAGTTGACTCCACCGTAAGTATAGTCGTTCCAGAGGGTTTTGGACAACCCCACTCGTGCACCAGTCCGTTTTTGCGTGAAGTAATTGCTCAGGAACCGATTATCGCGGTGGTACAGATCCACTGCAAGACGCAGCTTTTTGTCAAAAAGGAAGGGCTCCTCGAAGGTAACCATGTAATCCTCGTGCCTGCGACCGGCGGTGACCTGCAGCCGGAATTTTTGCCCCCCCCCGGTGAAAAATGGCGGGTTAAACAAGTCGAAGTTGCCCTGAGTATATCCGATCTGGGCGTAGAGCGACATGATGGAGCCGTAGCCGAAACCCATCATGATGTTGCCGGTGCGGCCCTCGGTCACCCCGATGACGAGGTTCCGCTTGCTGGGTAACTCCTCAATCTGCTCGTCCTCGGTCTCCACCTTCTCGAACAACCCGGTACCCTCGAGGCGACGTTTGCTCAGGTTGACGCTGACCATGTTGAACGTTTCGCCCGGGTAAATGTTCAACTCACGCAGGATGACCTTGTCCTTGGTGGTCGTGTTGCCTCGGATCTTGATCTGCTCCACGTTGACCGATTCGTTCTCCGTGATCCTGTAGTGGATGTCGATTTCGCCGGTACCGGTGTTGGGGGTGACCTCGGAGCGAATGTCAGCGTCCAGGTAACCCTTCATCTCATACAACTCCTTTATGGCACGGGCATCCTCCTGGCGATCCTCGGGCGTAAAGACTTCGCCTGGCCAAAGGCGCGGTCCCACGTAGTATTCAAAGGTTCGCTTGCCCTCAAGAATCTGTGCGTCAGTATATACCGTGTTCCCCTCGAAAGTGACGTTTCCCACGCGGTACTGGTGACCCTCGAAAATATTGAGGCGAATGACCATCCGATTCCCCTTTTCGTTCAGGGTCTCGATTTTATCCACCAATCTAAAATCGATGTAACCGTGGGACTGGTAGAATTTCTTCAACTCCTCCATGTCGGTGTCCCATTGATCCTCCTCGAGTTTGCCGCTGCCGGTCAGCCAAGACATCCACCAATGGCGGCGTGTTTTCAAAACCTTGCGCAGTTGCCGTTGCGTAAAGGCCATTTCCTTGTAATCTCCGACGGTGACCTTTTCAAAAATGATGTCGTCGATCTTCACCCTCTGGCCGGGTTCGATCCTGTAGGTGACGACGACCTGCCCCTGGTCCGCGTCATGTTCCGGCAACATCTCCACCACGGCCTGATGATAGCCGGCCTTGTTGTATTCCTTCTCGATGACCCGCCGATCCGAGGCTAGGGCCATGCCGTTGAAAATGTCCCCGACGCGCGACCGCATTTTTCGCATCAGTTTGCTGCGGCGGAATTTCCGGCCGGAGTTTCCGTCGAACCGAATCTCGGTCACCGTGGGCTGGCCGCGAAGGAGGTAGCGGACAACCTGCCCCCCCAATTCTCGATCCTCTTCATAAACGACGTCCACGGTGAGAAAGAAGTTGGTGCCCATCAGGTTCTCAATGTCGTCGTTGATGACAGACTGGCGGAACGGTTCACCCTCCCTGAGGCGGATGTGGGCCAGGATATACTCATCGGATGCCGCCGGTGGGCCGATGTGTTGAATCGTGATCTGCTTGACTAGGTCGCGTTCAGCCACCACGGCCGGTTGCTGGCCACTGGCCAAGGCGGGGAAGAGCAGCAGTGCCAGAAGAAAAACTTGGCCAAGCGCTTGGCCAAGCGAACGCAATCTCCCCGCCGGACTAGTCATCCTGCGGCATGTCTTCGCGATTGAACTTGGCTGCGTTCTCAAATCTTGTGTAACCCTTCAAAAAGGTCAGGGGAACATCCCCGGTCGGGCCGTTGCGCTGCTTGGCAATGAGGAGATTCACCGGTCGGGCTTCGCTCTCTGGATCGTCCGTGTCCTCGTCCACGCCGCCGGGCTTGTACAGCAGCCCCACGAGGTCGGCATCCTGCTCAATGGAGCCGGACTCGCGGAGATCCGAAAGTCGCGGCTTGCGGTTCTTGTCCTTCTCCAGCTCGCGGTTGAGCTGGCTAAGGACGATTACCGGCACACCTAGCGTCTTGGCCAAGGCCTTGATACCACTGGAAATCTCAGCAATCTCCTGCTGGCGGTTCTCTCCTGCCCTCCGCGAAGTAGAATGAAGCAGCTGCAGGTAGTCAATGACAAACAGCTTGATGCCGTGCTGTTGCCACATTCGGCGGGCCCGCGCGGTGAGCTGGAGAATGGAGAGACCGGCCGAGTCGTCGATGTGCAGGGAGGAGTTGGCCAGCCGGCCGGCGGCATCGGTAATGCGCGGAAAATCCTGCGGAGTCAGCATGCCGTCTTGCATATCGTGGCTGTTAATCCGCGCCAGGGAACTGATCATCCTCATGACAAGCGACTCGGAGGACATTTCCAGGCTGAACACCCCGACCGGCAGCTTCGCGTCCAGTGCAACGTGCTCCACGATGTTCATCGCCAGCGAGGTCTTGCCCATCGACGGCCGCGCGGCGACGACAATCATCTCGCCTGGGTGCAGGCCGGTGGTCATTTTGTCCAGATCGGTGAAGCCGGTCTCCACACCGGTAGTGGAGCCCTTGTTTTTGAACAGCAGTTCGATCTTTGCGACCGCATCGCGCACATGCTCGGAGATTTTGGGCATGTCCACGACGTTGTGATCGCGGTTGATCGCCAGCACTGCCTGCTCCACCTCGCCCACCAACCGGTCGACCTCGCCGGTCTCGTCGTACGCATCGGCGATGGCCTTGGTGCAGGTCTGGATCATCCGGCGCAGTAGGGCCTGATCCCGAACAATCTCAAAATAGTACTCGAGGTTTGCCGCCGACGGCACGCTGTCCTGCAGTTCGGTGAGGTAGGCCACGCCGCCGATGTTGTCCAGTTCCCCGGCGGAGCGAAGCTGGTGCGAGAGCGTCAGCAAATCGATCGGGGCTGTCTCCTCATACATCGCCACCATCGCGGCGTAAATGGCCTGGTGCCGGAGATCGTAAAACACCGTCTCGTCCTTGACCTTTTCGATGCATGCCGGGAGATTTTGTTGCGGATCGAGCAGGACACAGCCCAGCACGCCCTGCTCGGCGGCAACGTCATTCGGTGGGGTGCGCCCGATCGGGACCACGGTCTGATTTTCCCGCTGGCGGGGTGTGTATTTCAGATCCTTTTCAGGCAGGGGCGTTGCTTCCGGTACATCAGTCACGACTCAAGAAAACCGGAAACGTATCGGCTTTGCAACGATGAGAAGCTGGCAACTTTCTCGGCGGTTATCGACAGGGTTATTCGCAACACCACCCGCGCTTGGCCAAGCGGACCGGGTTGTGGATATCTTCCCCTCGACCGATTCCGGTGTGGCCCTTAATTTTGCCCCGGTGCC
>Ga0115011_10002446_pt1 | contig 12897 bp, 12 predicted proteins | sample TroAtlMetagenome_2_FD_88705 | JGI IMG/M metagenome (GOLD analysis project Ga0115011, IMG submission 88705) | Marine eukaryotic phytoplankton communities from Atlantic Ocean - Tropical Atlantic ANT8 Metagenome | ecosystem: Environmental > Aquatic > Marine > Oceanic | place: Tropical Atlantic... | reverse complement strand
TGTAGGTCACACGGTCTTGCGAAGTAATTAAGGACTGTACGACTCGTATCCGGATTAGTTTTTAACATTTGTCATTTTATCCCTGCCAAATTAAGATCTTTCCATTTTCTACCAAAACAAGATTTAAGATTTTTTCAGAGGATCGATTTAAGGTTGCATGTTATTTTGAAAACTCCCCAAAAAAGGAAAGAAGGTTACAGTTAGGATAGCAAGAACTCTACTCAAGTATGAGTATCAATAAATGAATGAACACTCAAGCGAAGTAATGATTATTTTACTATCGATGTCCGATTGTCTTAAGATTCTGGGATTAGGTTATCCCCGTGTAATTATATAAGTATGCTTGACTATTCCATATTTAGTATTGTAAGGGTCTCTCTCAAGGATCTTCTTCAAAATCTAGTCGAATGTTTCGTACCCAAGGAAAAAACAGTACCATACTCGTGAAATAAAATGTGAAAGTTGGGAGTGTAGTATATTTATTCAATGGCAAGTGCATTTTCTACTCTTTTTTTCCAATACGTCGTCATACGTAATTTTCAGATTTCTCCGCTCCCTTTCTTCACGATTTCCAATATGTAGAGATATTTGAAACTAGAAAAAAAGACTACATATAATGCAGGGTTCAGGAGATAGAGAATGGAGAAGTTCCACAAATGGATCTCAACAATTTGAGAACCACAGCCTGGTAAATTATCCTTACCGAGCAACGTCAAAAACAGACCCTTCGCCAAATGTCAATTTATTCCTCCTTTCATGGTGGAAAAAAACATCAAAATTTACGTCATAACGATCCTGTAAGTTAGATATTGAGCAAATAAGCTGCGTAATCAACACACTTACCATGAAAGTGTTAAATTTTCCGATTTCTTGCTTTCCTTGTATCTTCTTGAAATTCTCCCCTACCTTGTTTATTACATTTCCACTAAAGGAACCATTTTCAGACTTCAACTTAGTCTTATTCACTTTCTTTCTTATGGTATTTTTTACTTTTAAACCCTTTGTTGAACACAAAACGGAACTATTAGAATACGTATGTTTGTCTGGAAAGGCAGGAAAATAATGAGGAATATTGGTTGGCTGAGGTTCTGAAACTTTTAAGAACGACGTTTGAACCTAAAGAAAATTTCATGAACATTCCTTTATTGCAGGACTAGTGAGAAATACCTTTGGGCGTCGACGGATAACAAAGTTTTTAGGAAGTGGGATAGCAAACGGTTTACTATCAAGCGTATCGGCATAGCGGATAATCGATCTAAAATCGTCACCCAATGTTTGCAGTGCCCGTGACACATCCAGAATATTTATTTGTGAGCGTCCCTACTCAACTTGTGAGACGCAACTTCATCTTCTAAAAAACGGCCTACCGCATATTCAGCATTCCCTGTGGCAAGTTTTCCCACCTCTTCTATATAACTTCATCAACACGCAATAAGTCCAAAGACACGTCATAGAAAGTGTAAATACCTCTGCATGATATCTCCAGCAGCAATGACGGAATTTAATCTCGTCGCATTAAATGAACAAAATATCTGTAGCTTGTTTAGTTCGGACTTCGAAATTTTAGTCATACTTACCTGGACAAATGCAATTCTCTTAACTTTCTCTTTCAAATCCAGCTGTCTTTCCGACTTCATTCTGATCGGATATTTAGTGATAGATATATGATTAGAAGAGGTCACAGGGCGTTCGAGCAAAACTCTTTAATTTGGTTCGGTTCACTCCCAATTTCATCCCTTGCAGTTTGAAACGTGTCGTACTTCAAGTATTTGGTTCAAGGAAAATTGATTATCACTTTAACGAACGTTATAAAATTGAGAGATGCGACAAGGTGGGCAGCTCGGCTAATTCAGCAGTTACGAGATTGAAAGTCAAAAGGTCTTTTTTTGTTTTTGGAGCATTTTCCTCGCACCTCACTTTAACCTTTTCCTTTGAAGATACTCAAGGAAGTAAACAAAATATTGGTTTAGGGTTTCGGTGAATTCTTTAGAAGGAACTCAAGGAAATGCTAAATGTTATTTTTACTTCCATTTTCCAGCTTTTCCAAACTTAAAGTAAATTGCTAGCTTGGATGTTGAATATTTTCTAGTAGCAATTATAAACTACGAGTACCCTACCATACATACTAGTATTATATTATATTAACAAACTCTGAAAAATATTTCAGGCAAAGGAAAGCATATAAAAACTGCCAACTAAAATTCCCAGTACTGCACCGCACGTGACTTGTAAAGGAGAATGTCCAAGCACTTCCTTTAGTTTTGTATCACTTATAGGCGAACCATGAAAAACATCTGCCAAAATACGATTCAAAACCTCTGCCTGTTTACCAGCATGTCGACGTACACCTGCAGCATCATAAGCTACAATGAGGCTGAATGCGAGAGAAAGCGGGAAAAGAGGACTACCAAGACCATATTGGAGAGCAATTGCAGTTGTAAGGCTAAAAACCAAACTTGTGTGTGATGAAGGCATTCCTCCACTGTCAAACATAACTTTGAGTTCCCATTTACCCTTTCTATAGCAATTCGTGAATAACTTTGCCACCTGTGCCACTAACCAGCTCACAAAGGAAGCCATAAAAATATGATTTGCAGAAAGTTCTGGTATAATTCTAGCAAAAGAAACTCCTACCAAAGCACACAAATGTGTTGGAGTGGATCCATTCTTTAAAAAGCTATGTCTTCTCCTAGAATGTAATTGTGAGTATCTGATATTAATGGAAGAAATCCAAGAGATGAGAAAATAGAAAACAATTTTGAATAAAAGTTCGTCAAACAAAAATATAGATTTTTATAGTAAGAAACGTACCTGTTCGGCATATCATGTGCATGTCTTGACTCTTCGTGGCACACGCATTTTGATGCAAAATGTGCAAATGTCATAGAATTAGCAGTTCTAAATCTAGTCGACATTTTTGCTTTTCTCTTTTCAAACTTACGAAGGAGAGAGGATTGCTCAAAGGCGAGACTTTCGTAGGAGCACAACATGAACTTAGGAACTCAGAAAGCACAAGGGTCGACGTTCAAGTCTCAGTAGTACTCGTGTGCGTATGTAGATTTCGTCCGTGAGCTCTACCTAAAAGATAGAGCTGATGGTAAGTACTTATATCCAAAAACTTGCCCTTCAACAGTCGGTTCAGTGGGAAAAGAATAAAAATCTCTCGACGACGAGATAGCGAAAGAGGGTAGATGTAAACGATTTTAGGGGGGATTTTAAAAAAGGGACGCAAAACTTTAGAGTTATGGCATAGCCATACCATGGCGCATGTTTCATTTTTTTTTGAAAAAAAGTAGAAAATGAAATCTAGGGAAGATTCCGGGGGATTTTCTGGCCATAAGAACTTTTGGCTTAGCCCTTTTTCCCTTCCCAAAAAGAAAAGAAAAGAAGAAACTAAGTTTACTGAAACCTCATTATTGGAACATAGTATAAAACATGGCGTGCACGTTATCATCATCGGGTTTAATCCCACTCAAGTTATCCACTCTTCGTCGTTCAGGCTCGCGAGCTATCAAGGTAAAAGAGATCTATCCACTCGAAGTCTCAAATTTTCCGATGTTCAGAATAGTAACTTTTTCTTTGTTAAACTTTTATTAGAACGCTGAGAGAAACCGTGTTTCGATTTTTCTTCCTCGCAATGCTTCGATGTTGTGCACGCAATTGCTCAAGTTTGCGCATTCACCGTTCGTGTGATTTGTCTGTAAAGATGATTCTGTTCAGAATGTGATCTTGAAGTACAAGAGCGATCAGCAACAGCATTTTATATCTTTTAATTGTTTTGTCTAAAACCGTATTTAAATTTTACGAATAGGTTTCACCCACTCCTGTTGCAAGCATGTCAAATGTCGCGAACAAAGTGGAAAAGATCAGCGCGGCAGTTTCTCTCAGCACGGCCAGCTTTGTGGCTCCTTCTTTTGCCATGAGCGAAGCTATCAATGAAACAGCTGCTATTACACCTTCTTTAAAGAACACGTTGTTATCTGTTGTTGCTGGGGGTGTAGTACTTGCAGCTCTTGCTGCTGCTGTGATCGGTGTCTCATCTTTTGATAAGGTCACGAGAAAGTAATGAAAGGAAAGAACATTGTCTTACATTTTGAATGGCGAAGACTTTCGAAGTACTACTGATTAATTTGTTAATAATTGCGTTACTATGCACGTAATACAATAGTCTTTTTTATCACAACCGTACGCACATTTGTTGCAATTACTATTCTACCATATCTTTTCACTTGTACATTACCTGTCGTGAAAGAAATGAAACAAACTTACATTTTTATGAAAGTATGTGAACATCTCTTTCATCATGGGATGCATAATTGATCGAAACATTAGATTTCGTCAACATGAAACGATGATAGCACTCTCCGAAGATCCTTTTGTAGAGAATATAAAAATTACGTGTAACAATTTTTGGTACCATTTTGAACCAAGTTTTACCTTCTCATTTGCAGACCACTGAGCCTCAGAAGCAGAAATTGATGCCATAATGACATAATTCTAAAGAATACGTTGTTTAACAGGTAAATATTTATTTAATCATGCAAACTTGTGACGTAGTGATTTTTGCGATATTATGCAAGCCAGTTTCCGCAAAGGGTGTAAGCAACTCATACTTGTAAAATTTGATAAATAAATGTTGAGAATTTTCATTTTAAATACCTGGTAATATTTCCTTCCTTTTTCTGTGATTTCCTCTTTGTTTAATACTTCTTCCTCCTCTGCTGCAACACTAAATAAAATAGTATTTGAAAATTGTTTTCGCTTATATTTAAGTACCTTCCAGTTATTGCAGGTGAAATGGCATTTATGACGTTATTGATTGAACCAACATCACTCATACTTGGGGACTTTTTTGATATCCGAAGTTTTGTAGTCGGTATGATGATGATCTGCATAGTCCCCTGTTTTGGATCCGAAAAAACGACTTCGGTAGTAGCCTAAAGCTCGTCTTCACAACGTCACTCTAAAGAAGAGAGCTCAAAACTTACCTCATCGCAACGTGGCTGACAATAATTTCCACTTTTGGCATTACTCACTGGCAATTCTTTCCAACGCGGTGGAAAGCTAACACTATATCTATCGAGGGCTCCGGCACTAAAAAATAAAATATCTTGAAACAGTTGTAATATAGGAGATACCGTAAGGCAGGCGTCTTGGAGGAGTCAGCGGAGAACTGATAAAATCCTTCCTTTTAAATGGGGTGATTACTTCAAATGCAACTGGAAGCTGACAACGAACCTCGTATGAAGACTCGGGCAAGTATGCGCCAACCTTAATAGAAAAAACAAGATTGATGAGAGAAAGTCACGGGTCAAAGACATACAAATGTACCATCTTTGAATCGCTTATTCCAAGAGAGTTCTAATAAAAAAAATATAGTGATTTAAATTAAGAGAAGTAAAGATACCGTTGCAGCAAAACTGTCTTTAACATCTAAGCTCGCAAATACACTGAATAAGTACAATGAAGTGAACAAAGCTGTTCTTCTATTCTGTTGAAAGATTTAAAACACGATTTTAAGAAATATCAACTACGGGAAATTTTTAAAAACCTGAATAGTTCTTTGTAAATTTTCACAGTACGAGTGTACTAAATTTTCTTGCTCTTTTGAATTGGATGAGTGCAGTCTTAAAAAACAAGACCCACGTTTCTCATTCGAAATTATAGGCAAATGGATGTCGCTTTTCAAGAATAGTAAGGAAGACGGGGAAGTTCTGATTTTCTTCGACTGTGTAGGAGCTCCACACGTTTTCGCATTTGGGGTACCGCCGTTCTTGTACACAAACCGAGTAGTGTACATACTGACCCCAATGCAAGGTAAAGGAAAATTTTTTGTCGTACGGCGTGTGTTCGTACGAGCATACATAACCTTGGGGTCCCTTGTCTTGCGCCAAAATAAATCACTTGTGTTTTAATTTCATTTTTATCACATTTTTATCAATCGCCACTTGTGTTTTAATACCATTTTTTCCATTTTTTGCCAAAAAATGTCAAAAAAAATCATCTCTCAAAAAGAATCAACACACTTTTTGGCTTAGGCATATCGAATTCGACTTGTAGCATAGTGCTACTCCTGAAAACTTCCTCACTAATCACACGACAGAGTATATGGTAGATTTGCTCAATCATTCTACTTCGAAATATACAACGTTCGGGGAACTTCAGTTCTTTTTTTTGGTGGCGAACTGAGTTTGAAATGAAAGGCTAAATTTGAATTTTTCAGACGCGACATTTTTTAAAACTGCAAAAAAGAAGCTTCTGCCATGCACCAGGTTTTCTTATTTAAACATTTACTCGAGCTGTATCCATCTATTTATACAAGGAAGTTGAATTTATCGCTGAGGATATAATGGTCGAGGTGACTCCGAACTTTGCTTCACCTACTCAACGCGAGGTTTGTCCATTCTTACAAATATTGAACAAAAAGGACTAAAAATTATTCTTACAAGGTTAAAGTTTTACTATTCAAAAATGTAGGAACTTCTTTCGTATTAGACTTTCCACGCGTTAACTTTTTTGCACTTATGCTGACCACAGATTTCATCCTTCGAAGCTCAAAGTCGCAAACACATTCCCCTTTGGCTTGCTCTAAGCTTAAAGAAACGGAGTAAATGTTCAATCGCCATACCAGACTGGTTAAAAACTGAAAATTTAGACGCAATTTTGAAGGCTGAACAGCGAGAGAAAGAATTACAGGTATACAGATCACGTATTGAGGCTAGAAAGACACTCATATTTTCCAAAAGAAAATTCATTTTCATTACATCGAAGTTGCACATTCGCTATGCAAGTATGCCCGTGACGACATATCAGACTGGAGTCAGGTTTACGATCTCGTGGTAAGTCAATCAATATGAGCTAACTTCAAACTTGATACCAATTACATCATATTTCACCAGGAAAGTATAAGATGCGTACGAAAGAATAAAATTTTCAAAATATTTATGAGGCTCAAAAGCATAGAGGAAATGGAGAACATATCAGCTTCAGAAATTAGTTCTACTAAGCCGTTATTTTCTTGTAGTAAGAATACTATGCTCGAACTTCAGTAGATGCGTGCGAAGCTCCTTGGAGTCATTTCTTGTGCGCGCTTTCCTCATCTTTCTTGCGATTATATTTGCTAATCAAATTCTAATTTTTCATGGTATAAAAATAAAAAGAGGAAAAAGATAGACAATAGATCCCACATGTGCATCATAATTATAAGTTCTTCATGTTTTGAATAATATATTTTCGGGCATGAATCAATTGAGCTAAAATAATTTGTAAGACCATGTAGGCATTATTATAGTATTGGAACCAATAAGTTTACTATTTATCTTTCACGCAATCGCTTATTCATGATTTTGATGAAAACAGCACTTCTTGAACTATCTCACTCAACTTCACCCCAAAATCAGTACGGTCAAACTTGCGACATACGTGATATCGACCAGAAGATCCAATGAAGCTAGCTAACATGGGATCATTGTAAATGCGATACATAGCCATAGCGAACTCCTTGAAAGAACATAATTCCTTGGTAAATAGAATACTTAAAAATACCTCCGAACTCGACGCACATAAAAATCCTGTTTTTTCATTTTCAACTGTCTCTTTCGGACCGCCACTATCAACGGCAATAACTGGCGTACCTGCACTCATAGCTTCAAGTGGAACTATCCCGAAATGTTCCTCCATTGGAGTGTACAACAAGCATAAAGATTCCAGGAGTATCTGTCTTTTACGACTAGAGCTTATTGAAGGGAGAAAAGTAATACTTTTCCTGTGAGATAGGCGTTTCGCTTCCCTTAAAGAAAAAAATCAACGAGAACAAGTCAAAGTTTGATGAATTACCTCGACAGCTCACTAATATATTCCACATTCTCTATTAATCTAGAATCATACCCTCCGGCCACAAGTAGTCTGGTCATGCATAGATTTGATTCTTCACACATACTCAACATGCGAACATAAGCATGTATTGCGAGAAAAATGTCTTTCTTTCGTTCAAACCGATTAATTGTCAAAAAACTATTAGTTATACGGAGTAAACTCAGCAATATGGCAAAAGTAAGCATTACGACTTATATTTTTCGTCTACTGAAGTATTTTTAATGGTTGCACTCATTAGCTGTACCTTTAATTACTTCTTATAACAGGAAAAACAAATATGAGAAAAATACCGATGGATATAATATGTCTGGACAATTCACCAACTCAACATTCAAGGCACTCAAAAACTTCTGCGCAGTAAAATTACTATTCACAAGAATTTTGTTTGCCTAAGATATTTTTAAATTTTGGAAATATAAATATGTATTTATGCAACTTACACGCAACATTGAATATTTTTCCAGAAGATCATAGGGGAATCTGTATAATATTCTAATACTAGAGTTTCGTGGTGCTAGTAATGAATCAGGATAGTGACAATAAAAAATTGTTGGGATAATTGAGAGCCCCCGCACAATCAGCACTGGCAAAGAGACCTAAGTTCAAACGCATTATCATTTTTTCTCATATTAACTTAGGAATGAAAAAACCTGATCCACAAAGATGAGTTCAATTTGAGTCTTTCGCCTAGAGAATATCAGTACTACCTGCAAATACACGATTTATTAATAGACTTTAATGAAAAAGAGATTTACCGTTAACCAAAAACATCGTAGGTTAGCGAAAAATATGTGGAAAAAACCAAGGAAATGACGTGGAATCCAACTACCACTAACATGAATCCAGCCACATCTTTTACCGTCTAAATAATTAAATATTTATATAAAGTTCAGCAACCAATCATATACTCACCTATATCTAATGTATCTTCAAAGCAGCGTGCGATATTATGATACGCGGTGTAGAGGTGAACCTATTTAAATAGTTATTATCATTTTGTGGAAAATATTAACATACTCTGTGACCACATCTTTGAAGCTCTATTGCAGCATCAATTATTAGACGTTCGGCACCACCTATCCAAGAACATTTAGGTTTTGACGGAAAATAAATTGGACTTAAAAACCTATTCCCAAATCAGGATGAATGAATCCTATAACTGGTTTTTTCTCCATCACAATTCTGAACAAGCTTATATGTAGTTTATCCTCCTTCTTTTAGGGATACAGAATATTACGAATCATACATTGCTGTTTTTTCCTCCTTAGAGAATATTAATTCGAAAGATCAGCATGTCTGATAAAAAATAGGATATAATTTCTAGCTTTTTGGAATATTTAAGTGCGACACAACCTCTGTACTTCCCATTTACTCACTACTTCGTATTGAAAGAAAAGAAAGAATTGCTCTGAAAGAATTTAGGACACTCTAAGCGCTAGGCTTTCTGTAAATTGACAAACATTTCAATTCTACCTTAGTTCGCTACCCTAAACCATCCGTCTTAAAAAATTTCCTTCACCCCTTGTTCAGAAAAAACATCACTTCTTGGACACCCTTTCAGTGACCTCCGGACTTCAGGCGAAGCATTTATACTGCATTCACATGTGCAACCTCTCTGAAAGAAAATATATGTTTACGAAGAAGTGACACGAAACTTTGTGGCGCTTGCAACATGCTCAACCCTCACTTTAAAATTGATGGTGAGTTTTGTGGCCACAGTGAAGACGTACGTTCAATCTGTTCACAGTCAGGAAGTTCAAGTCTATTCGCAACCGCTAGTAGAGACAAGACAATACGAATATGGAACATAGACCATGATAAAGCTTCGGTTGTCGAGCAGAAAGTTTTCAGGGGTCACAATTCCTTCGTTACTTGCGTACATTGGGTTCCTCAAGGTTGTTTGGGTATCAAGGAAGAAATTCTTCTTTCAGGTAGCAGAGACCAACGAGTTCTAGTCTGGAGTATTTCACAAGGAACAGTTTTGAAGGAATTAAGTGGACACTCCATGGATATTACAGCAGTTATTGTCCTAAAAAATGGAGACATAGTTACTGCCAGCCAAGACTCTTATATTTGTGTTTGGAGGAAGTTCAATTTACTCAAGGTATGTGGATTTTGACACCTTCTTTCTTTTTTCGTTAAATTATATTATTGATTCGCAGACTCTTTCGGGTCACGTTAGTTCTGTACTTTCTTTGGTAGCATTGCCAGATATATCCGAATTTATTTCCGGTGGAGCAGATGGAACCATCCGCCACTGGTGCAGTGACTACAGTTGTTCAAATATACTTCAAGCACACAGTGATTCAGTTCGCAGTTTATGTTATATCCCAAATCTTGGACTTTTGTCTGCATCTCATGACAATACCGCGAAGCTTTGGTCTACTCGATATAAACCTGAATGCACTTTTCTTGGCCACACATCTCTCATATATTCCGTTCATTTCTTTCATAACAGTGAAATGAATTGTTTCATAGTAACTTCAAGTGAAGACAGGAGTTGCAAAATTTGGAATATATATGGAGAATGCATACAAACTATTGTACATCCGGGATGTGTTTGGTCAATACTAATGAAAGGTGTAACCTTACTAACAGCTTGCTCTGATGGCATAGTAAGGAAATTTAACTTGAATGAGTCTTCACATAGTCTTTGTGAAGGAGGAGTTCTTACGAGGCTCGAAGAAAAAGAAAATTCTTGGACACAAATAGATTTTGTAGGTAGACATACTAAAATCCCTAGAGAACCTGGATCTTTTGAAGGACAAGTTCAAGTTTACGCGGATGAAAGTGGGAAATCAAATGCGTACATTTGGAAAGTAGCTTCTCAGCATTGGGAGTTATTGGGTAAGGTCATCACAGAAACTCCTAAAAGTGATAAAAATATTAAAAGAGATGATTATGTCTTTGATATTGATGTTCAAGATGGCGTGCCCCCATTGAAATTAAAGTTCAGCTGTGGTCAGAACCCAGCTAGTGTTGCAGAAGAATGGCTTCGGACCAATATGTTGCCATTCTCATACAAAGAGAAAATTATCGAATTTTTACTTCAAAATGTTCAGGAAAAAGATATTTCTTTGGAAATGAAAGGAAATGAAGATTTGCAACCTATACAAGAGACAATAACCTATATACCGACACTTTCGCACATATACTTTGATAAGATCAATTTCAAAGGAATTTTAGCTAAGCTTACAGAATTTGGATTAGATGAAAAAAAACGGAGTACTTTAGAGGGATCTAGCATATGGAGTTCAGATATGGAAAATACGATGAACGCAGAAGTCAATGCAGTAATCATTGAGTTATTATCGATGAGGATTGAACATTTGTTTCCAACTTTTGATCTGATTCGGAAAGCAATATTATTCCCAGGTTATCCAAATGAAATAATGAAATATAACATTGAACTTGAACAAGCTTTTCTGCGTGCTATAAATCACCCAGCAACAACACAAAATGTACTCACTGCAATTCGGCTTGCTAACAACTGCTTTGGAGCTGAGAAATTACTTGAAACATTAATTTTCTCACATATAAACCAGATCTTTTCATGTATTCATTTAGTAGCGGATCAGGCAATGAAACCGGCACTGTGCATATCGATTTGCACCTTTATCATGAACTTCTCAATTATTGTAGTAAATGGAAAAATAGAAAACAAAGAGAATCGGAAAGAAATCTACATTTTCTTTCTCAATGTTACACTGCAACTCCTTCGAAACACCCTAAATGAGGATGAAAGTAGTAAAATGAGACTGATCATAGCTCTTGGTAATTTCGTATACGATTCAAATGTTAGAAGAAAGCTAGTGAGCTTGGAAATACAGAAATATATTGTTAAGTGCAAGCAACAGACGAATGGACTGGAACTTCAAGCTGCTGCTGCAGAGACATTGAATGAAATTTTAAAAGTGTAAACATGCATTTAGTCTTAGTTTCCAAATTTTCTCCCTACATTTGTTGATCATTCCTGGTGTGTATAGCAAAACGTCTATTTGTACTAATGTAATATACCTTTGTAATCTCATTTCAGACCCTCAAGACAGCGAATTAAGAAGATAGAATACCGTGTCCAAGGAATCCCTCAATGAAGAAGGTGCCTGCAAGAACAAACATGGCAAACCGAGCATTCACAACTTCGGCAAACGGGACGCATCCAATGTGCCCAAGAGGTGTTTTCATTTGGAAAATTTTCCAATCTGACACTGCTGGATCAACTGCATATGCACGTCTTCCCCTGAAACGCTCATCAAATTTGTATCGGAAGGCACCTTGTCCAAACCATCCTTGAGGATTTCGAACGTTTTGTGATCCGGGTTCTACCATATGTTTGTCTTGATCTATTAGAAACGAGGGGACTAAAGAAAATAGTATCACCATGATGGCAATTAATGGCGTGACACCGTGCGTCACATTGAACACTAGTTGTTCAGTCAATGACTTCTTCGTCATTACTTCATTTGCAAAACCTAAAAGTAGACCTATCATCGCACATCTACCATTTATTATTTCTGGTAAAACTCCATCGACACCAAACAGGAGAAGATAATCAACTGAAAGCAAAGTATTCAAAGAAGAAAAAAAGACTCCTTCAGCTTCTGTTCTGAAAGTGTCTTTTTCTATTATTTCTACACTAGAGCGTTCTTTAGAGAATGAATCAAATTTATACAAAGAATTATAGCTCGTGAATGGTTCATCTGCACCCTTCGAAACAGTATTATGTTTGGATTCATCAGGTGCAGACTTATTACTTGGAGGGACTTCACTATTAGACCGTCTCTCAGTCTCTTTTCTTCGTCGACGGTTTCGAGAAGCTGATACTACTACGTGCCGACATCTAAAAGGCGGGTGATCAACGTTCACTCTATTTCTAAAATTAAACAAGAGTTTGAAGGGCGTACTCATTTGCAAATGGTTGACGCAAGGCCGACTCCGTTTTCCGGTTCTTGTCTCTCCTGTGAACGAGGCGTCTTTCTTCGTCTTTAAACTGCGTGGTATATCTTGTAGTATTAGTGTCTG
>Ga0115011_10002444_pt1 | contig 12900 bp, 8 predicted proteins | sample TroAtlMetagenome_2_FD_88705 | JGI IMG/M metagenome (GOLD analysis project Ga0115011, IMG submission 88705) | Marine eukaryotic phytoplankton communities from Atlantic Ocean - Tropical Atlantic ANT8 Metagenome | ecosystem: Environmental > Aquatic > Marine > Oceanic | place: Tropical Atlantic... | reverse complement strand
TTTGAACCAACTTTGAGTCGTTGTCTGTGTGGCACACCATAGAACGCCGCCACCGGACGACCTAGTTCGACGTTTGGTAAAAAGGTACCAAAAAAAGAAAGGAAGGAAGGAATAAAAGGTGAGGAAGCAAAAGATAGGCCAGACCGCACTATTAGTCCTTCGCGACGGTGGGTAAAACTGCACCACTACACGCGCCGCGATGTTTGCTTCCACGTCAAACCAAAGCGTGATGAACGTCAACGCGTCTTCTTTGTCTTTGAGAAACGAGAACAACGGGAACAAGACGGGGAAGGCGACATCTAGGACCATTCGATCGAGTATTCAAAATAGATTAACCTTTAGAAAAAGACAACAACTTAGCAAGAACAACGCAACGTCAAAGTTTAGCGGTGGATATTCTTCTAACGCCGATGTCGTCGTTTCTTCTTTTTCTTCTCCTTCTTCTTCTTCTTCTTCTTTATTAAAGCACGAAAAAGAGGCTTCATCGAGAGCGTTTGACGTCAGCAACAACAAGAGACAAGTCATCGCCAAAGCGGGCGGTGGCGCAAGCGCCGAAGATACGTCTGGTGTTCCAGAATCCGAATTATTCGACTTGAGCGAAGGCACGAACAAGAAAAGATGGGCGATGGTGTTTTCCTTGTTCGTCGCGTTCGTGTTGTGCAACTTGGATAAGGTCAACATGTCCGTCGCTATCGTCCCGATGGCGAAATCTTTCGGATGGACGGCGACCCAAAAAGGTCTTGTCGCTTCTGCGTTCTTTTGGGGTTACGCGTTCACGCAAATTCCGGGTGGTTGGCTCTCGTCCAAATACGGCGGGAAAGCTGTTTTGTTTTATGGTGTCATTTTATGGTCTTTGGGTACGTTGATTGCCCCATGGTGCGCCGGGTTAGGGATGGGTCCATTGCTCGCATCCAGGTTTCTCGTCGGTTTGGGCGAAGGTGTTGCACCGTCCGCCGCGACTGGCATCTTGGCGAAGACCATCCCGGCTTCGCAGCGATCTAAAGCCGTGACTGCTACCTTCGGCGGTTTGGACGTTGGATCTTTGCTTGGTTTGCTCATCGCGCCGCCAATTATTTTGTTCCTTGGTGGCTGGCAAGCCGTCTTCTACCTCTTTGGCGTTCTCGGCTTCGTCTGGGGTCTTTGGTGGTGGTTTGGCTATGCCAACGACAAGTCCGTCGACATGAAGGAAACTGAAGCCGATAGTTCGAAAGTTTCCGGTGGTTTGAACATCCCGTGGGTCAAGTTTGCCAAATCCAAAGAGTTTTGGGCTTTGATGGTTGCACACTTCACGTGGAACTACTTCTCCTACGGTTTGTTGGCCTGGTTACCGAGTTTCCTTTCCTCCGCGTTGAACGTTTCTCTGGCAAAGTCATCCTTCCTTAGTATATTGCCGTATCTTTCTACCGTTGCGGTGACGACTTTGGTTGCCCCGATCGCAGACTCCTTGGAAAACAAGGGTATTCTTTCCAGAACAGACGTGCGTAAGATGTCGCAAACGCTTTGCTTTGGCGGCGGTGCCGTCGCGTTGTCGACTGTTGGTTTCATCGTTTCCAGAACCCCGCCCGCGTCTGTAACGAACACGACTATTGTTATGATTATGTCTGCTCTCGCCTTCTGCTTTGGTATGGGCGCCTGGGTCAGAACCGGTTTGTTCTGCGGCCACCAAGATTTGAGCCCGAAGTATGCTTCGATCATGTTGGGTGTCACTAACACTGCCGCCGCTATTGGCTCCTTATTGTCCACTTTCTTTATTGGTTACTTCATGGAAGTCACTAATGGCTCGTGGGCTTGGTCCCTCTTCTACCCGATTGCCGCTTTACAAGTCGCGTCGGTGTTGCTCTTCTCTGCTTTGTGGAAGTCTACCCCGATTGATTTTGACCCATAAATTTTAAGCTCATGAGAGAGAGAGAGAGAGAGAGGTTTATACCTATTTGATTTGAATTTTTAAACGAACAAGTTATCTATATATATTTATTTATCTCGTAAACCGTACTCGTTTTCTATTACAATATTCGATTAAGCAGATCCTTCGGCGGCTTTTGCAGCCGCTTTGGCCTTGTTCTTTTGGTCCTTTAAGTAGAAAGTGTAAATGGTAGAGACGACGACGGCAGCGAAACCGGCGATGTACTTCCAGTTCAATTCTTTCGGGAAGAGAATGAAGGAGATGACTATGGACAAAACCTTACGTAAAGATTTCACAATTTCAGCTTCTGTGGCGCCAAAGTATTTGATCAAGGATAAGATGAAGGAGACAGAGGAGTACCCCATAACGGAAAAGCCCATGATCATCGGAACGACTTGCGTGTATTGCATGGAGTGCGCAATAGCGGGACCCAAACCACCAGAGGCAATCAATGGAATCAAACCGTAGACGGTACCAATCATAGACGCGTAGCACAAGACTTCTTGCGTCGTGGACGGCGTTTCGCATCTAAAAAAGTTCTTCTCTTCGAAGTTGGCGCAGATGGCGTCAACACACAATGCACCGGCAATCAACGCAACACCGATGGGCGCGAACGCCGGGGAAGACGCGACGTCGCCCAAGGTGAAGAGAACGATACCGGCGACCAAGATGGCGGCAGACAACCATTCCTTCCAGTTATACTTCTTACCGACGATCAGCACGGAGAACGCCATGACTGGGATAATCTTTGCGGATTTGAAGACGATTCTCGTCGCGTAGTTCAAGTAGGACAAGGCGTAGTTGGTCAACGCCATGCCGCCGTAGGTGTAGACAGACAAGATGCCGTAGTTCTTCCACGAACCTTTTCTAGAGTCGTTCGTGAGCTTCATTTCCAAAGCACCACACAAAAAGTACGTGAACGTGGTCAACACGGTCATCCACGCGGAAAATTTAAAGCCTGGGATGCGGAAGACGCCTTCTTGCAAGGCGGCGAAGCCCAATGCGGACCCGAGAGAGCCAGAGGCGAGAATCAAAAATGACACCGCTTCGTTGTCCGGTAAGTTGATACCAAAGACTTGCTTCTTCTCTCCCGGAGCGGCTTTCGGGACACCAGCGGCTTGACTGATTGTACCAATGTTTTTAAACGAGAAGGCATAAATGTCAGCGCGTGGTAGGTATGCTTTTCTTCGAGAGAAAAAAGAAAGAATCCTGAGGAAAGGATAACAACGGCCTCACCGCCGCCACACCTACGTCTTTTGTCCCCCAAAAAAGGGAAGAACAAAAAACAAAACGACGACAACGACGACGACTACTCGCGTCGCTCTCTTCCCGGAAGAAATCAACGAAGACAAACGATCGAACCGCGCGAAACGAGACGAACACTCACACTTGCAATTTTCCTCTCGCTGGCGGGTGCATCAACACGGAGTATTGGTTTCTTTGCGTGGCCATTTTCAAGCCCTTCGTCAAGGAAGGCGCACCCAACGTGATCGAAGCGGAGGAGGAGGAGGAGGAGGAGGAGGCTTTGATACTACTAACGCGCGTTCTTCGAGAAACTCTGGCGTGAGTTTGCGTGAAGGTGGAAGCGGTTTGGATCGGTATGCTCAAAGACAACGCCGACATCCTCTATTTACGGTGGTGTGGAATGAACTCGGAATGAATGAGCGCGCGTTTTTGGGATGTAAGTGTGGAATTCGGAATTCGCGACCTTTTTTTAACTTTTTTTCTTCTTTTTTGTTCTTTTTTTCGATGTCGGATGTCTTCTTTTTTGTCTTCACAACAAAAATTCTCCTCCTCCTTCGTTATTTAAATTCGAAGAAGAAGAAGAAGAAGAAGAAGAGTGCGGAAGACGAACGATGTTTGTTCACCCGCAGTCGGTCACGACAACGATACCAAGATCATCATCATCATCATCATCATCATCGAAGAGAAGGAACATCATGAGGAACACGAGCGCGTCACCTCGAGCGACGAGTGCGATGACCGGCCGAGGAAGCCAACGTTTAAGAAGAAACCAAGCGTCTTCATTACACGTTCTATCTCCTCGGCACCTCTCCTCACCGTGTCAAAGTCAACTCGTCGGTGATGAGAGTGGAGGAAATGGACGCGGACTCCTCGCGACGACGACGACGACGAGAAGAAGAAGTAGTAGTAGTAGTAGAGAACAAAAACTAGGAACGTGTGGAAGGAATGCAATTATAACGCGCGCCGCGTCGGATGGAGGAGAGCCGCAAAAGAAAATTTCGCAGTCCGAATTTACCGAACGTGCGTGGGAAGCCATTGTGGCGGCTCCCGAAAACGCGCAAAAAGCGTCGCAGCAAATAGTCGAAACGGAACACTTATTTTTGGCGTTATTGGAACAACAAGAAGGATTCTCCGGGAAGATTTTGAAACATTTAGGATTGGACATGAAAACTGTGATCGATAAGACGAACAAATACATCGAAAGGCAACCGAAAGTGCAAGGCGCTTCGCAACAAGTCTTGGGGAGACACTTGGAAATAGCCGTGGATAATGCGAGAGACCGAGCGAAAGAGTTACAAGATGCGTTCGTGGCCGTGGAGCATTTATTATTGGCCATAGCTGACGACGCCAGGTTTGGCCAAGATTTGTTTCGAAAGGAGTTAAAAGTCTCGACCGAACAATTGGAAGCAGCTATCGTGTTTTTACGAAAAGGACAAACGGTGACAGACCAAAGCGCGGAATCGAAATATGATGCGCTGTCGAAATACGCGAGAGATTTAACCGATGAGGCGAGGAACGGTAAGTTAGACCCGGTGATCGGAAGAGATGACGAAATTCGTCGCTCGATTCAAATCTTATCGCGAAGATCGAAGAATAATCCCGTGTTGATTGGCGAACCGGGGGTTGGGAAAACCGCCATCGCCGAAGGGTTAGCGCAGCGCATCATCAACGGAGACGTGCCTACTTCGTTACAAGACGTTTCAATCATGTCTTTAGATATGGGTTTACTCATCGCCGGTGCCAAATTTCGAGGTGAATTTGAAGACCGTTTGAAAGCGGTAATGAAGGAAGTCGTCGATTCTATGGGTAAAATCATCTTGTTTATCGATGAAATCCACACCGTCGTTGGTGCGGGTGGGAACGGCGGTGGTGGCGGTATGGACGCCGGAAACTTGTTAAAACCAATGTTAGGGCGAGGTGAACTTCGATGCGTCGGGGCGACAACTTTGGACGAGTTTCGACAACATATTGAGAAAGACCCCGCGTTGGAGAGACGCTTCCAACAAGTTTTGGTCGAAGAACCGTCGGTGGAAGATACGGTTTCTATTTTGAGAGGCTTGCGCGAAAGATACGAGTTGCACCACGGAGTTTCTATTTCTGACGCCGCGTTAGTTGAGGCGGCAAGTTTATCCGATAGATACATCGCCGATAGATACCTTCCGGATAAAGCCATCGACTTAGTCGACGAATCGGCGGCGAAATTAAAGATGGAAATAACTTCGAAACCGACGGCTTTAGATGCTATTGACCGGGAGATTATCAAGTTACAAATGGAAATCTTGTCTTTGTCGAGAGACGGTTCGGCGATGGCCTCGGCGGCAGACAAGAAATCTACCGAATCTAAACTGAAACGCATGAAGAAAGAAATTGACACGTTGAAAAGCGAACAGAAAGATTTGCAGGATCGTTGGCAGGAAGAGCAAGACAAGTTGGTCAAGGTGCAAACTCTGAAAGAGGAAATCGAACGCGTCGGCGTAGAAATTGCCAACGCGGAGCGCGCGTACGATTTAAACAAAGCGGCAGAGTTGAAATATGGAACTTTGATGGAGTTGCAACGTTCTCTCGCCGAAGCTGAGGAAGTCTTGCTCGCTGAAAAAGACAATAAGAACAAGCTTTTATCAGATGAAGTCACCGAAAACGATATCGCAGAAATCGTCGCGAAATGGACCGGGATCCCAGTCGCAAAATTACAACAAGGTGAAAGAGAGAAGCTTTTAGATTTGGATTCGGAATTACACAAACGAGTTGTTGGTCAAGACGAAGCGGTGCAAAAGGTCTCCGAAGCTATTCAACGTTCCAGGGCTGGGTTGAGCGACCCGAACAAACCGATTGCCTCGTTTGCATTTTTGGGTCCAACTGGTGTTGGTAAGACCGAGCTCGCCAAAACGCTCGCGGATTTCTTATTCAATACCGAAGACGCGATGATTCGAATCGACATGTCTGAGTATATGGAAAAACACGCGGTGTCCAGACTCATCGGCGCGCCGCCTGGATATGTCGGCTTCGAGGAAGGTGGACAACTTACCGAAGCCGTCAGAAGACGTCCATACTCAGTCATATTGTTCGATGAAATGGAAAAAGCGCACGCAGATGTGTTCAACGTCTTGTTACAAATTTTAGACGACGGTCGCGTGACGGATTCTCAAGGGCGAATGGTAAGTTTCAAAAATACCATTTTGATCATGACGTCTAACATCGGCTCACACTTTGTTTTGGATGGTTTACTCAACGCCAGCGAGGAAACGGAGCAACAGGCGAAAACATCTGCGGGTGAGAGAAAAGCAAAAGTCATGGACGCCGTCCGTGGACACTTTCGCCCAGAATTCATCAACAGAGTCGACGAATGGATTGTCTTCGACCCGTTACTCCGTTCGCAAATCCAGGCGATTGTGCTTCAGCAAATCGAACGCGTTCGATCTCGATTGAAAGACAGACGCATTGCGATTGAAATCGAGGACTCTGCGTTACAGGCGTTGTGTGTTATTGGATACCAACCCGCGTTTGGCGCGCGCCCAATTAAAAGAGCGGTGCAGCAATACCTCGAAACATCCGTTGCGAAAGCTATCCTGCGAGGCGAGGTCGCCGAGGAGGACATCGCGGTGGTATCCGCAAAACGCGTTGAAGATGGCGATTTTGTCGAGGGGGGGCAACAGTTTGAGTTTGAGGTCAAGCGAAAAAGGAGAGCAAAGAAACAAAAGTCAATGGACTCCATCGACGAAGCAGTACCGGTTGAATCACGATAATAATTGGAAAAACAAAGAGCATAATGAATATGTGTATAAAGGGGGAGAGATGTACACAAAAGCGCGCGGCATTGCGGCAGTAGAGTTGTAAAATTTTACACTACGAGTATACTAAACTTTGAATCACATATAATTATCTGCTATCGCGCGTTGTCTACCAATCTAAATCTTCTATTTATCGACGTTTAAGCCTTACACCCTATCCTCGACTTTCAAATCGCGTTTCTTTCAAGTCGCTCCACAGCCACAATCGATCTTTCAACTGCCTGATTTTACACTGTTCGATTTCGTCTACCTTTACCCCTAACTTGTAAATACCGACCGTCGGCGTCCATCGCATAAACTGAGCCGTTTCTGGAAGTAAGTCCACATCCGTGAATACGAATTCTGAATTTGGATACTTCTCCGCCTCGTCAAACACGCTCGGCGAGAGTTTGTGACAGTGTTTACACCAACTCGCGCCAAAGTTCACCACGACTAGTTGTTTTCCTTTCGTCTCTTTGAGTTTTCTTCTGAAATTCTCTTCGCCCTTCACGACCGAAACGTTTTGATGATTTTGATGATTTTGATGATTTTGAATTTGATGCTGATGCGCGGCGGAAGAAGACGAGGAAGATTGAGCATCGACGAGACTCCCTCTCATCGTTTCAGTTCACGCGCCCAGATGCGCGTGCGCGTTCGCGTGTCTGTATAAGAGAGAGAGAGAGAGAAGAGGGGGGGTCGCGACGCGTCTTTTGTGAGAGAAGTGACGTACAAAAAATGAGAGAAGTGTTGGAGTCTTTTGGAGGGAGGAACAAAATCTCCTCGACGATTTTTGATGAGAACACAAAAAAAAACTCAAAACACGGCATAAAATAAAATAAAAATTCTCGACAAGAACGCGTTTGTCTCACACACAGACACCACGCGCGCACCGGCGGAGGAGTCACGGGAGCAGCAGACGTAAAGATCGAACGCGCGACACTCTTTCTCTGTTTCCATCGAGAAGAGCATAAGAAAAAGAAGGAGGAGGAGGATCCCGGAAAGAGAAAGAGAGAAGGAGTGAGACAATTCCCTCTCGTCAACTATAAATCCAAAATCAAATCCGACGTTTTGCGTGCTCGACGGCAGTTTGACGGCCAACCCGGGCGTCCTGTTCGAATGGCGACGACGATGAACGACGCGGCGCAGCAAAACAGTCCGAAATCATCAAACGTCATCATCGGAGGAGGACAAAAGTTTTTCGCCTCGAAATGGCTGACTTTACTCTTGTCTCAGTTGGTGATGCTTTCTTCGGGCGCGTTGTATTGTTTCCCTTTGTACTCGCAAACTATGAAGGAAAGATTAAATTTAACGCAAGAGCAGTTGACGTTTATCGGGACGTGCGGGAATTTTGGGGCGTTTTTTTCCGTTTTAGGCGGGATGTACTTCGATCGATTCGGAAGTAAAGCGACGTTGTTCTTCGGAGGGACGTGTAAAGTTATCGGGTTCGGGATGACGACGATGATTTTAAGAGGGATTATTTTCCCACAAACCATATTTTTCTCGAGCGTCGCCGCGTATATCATGGGGACCGGGTGCTCGACGAGCTTAACTGCCGCGTTAGGGGCGAACTATGCGAATTTTACGGACAAGACGCAACACGGGCGATTGGTTGGTTTAATCATGGCATTTTTTGGTTTATCGAGCGGCGTTTTTAGCATAGTTTTTGACGTGTTTTTCGTGAACACTGGGGGTGATATTGGGAAGAATAGCGTAGCATTCGTGCAGTTCTTGGCGATATTTTGCGGCGGCGTTGATATTTTGTGCTCCACCGTGGTCGGCGTTCCGAGAGGATTCGCGCTTCCATCTTCATCCGCTTTGGATGAAATGAACAGTAATAACAGTATTAACATGAATAACGAAAGTAGTAGAGGCGCAGTGTCGATTATGGATGATGTTAAACGAGCGTTCGTCACTGGAAACTTAACCATCGACGATCGTTTGCGCTGGAGCTTGACAATTACGGCATTAGGCGCGGTACACATCGCGGTTTCCGGGTACTTGGCGCACCAATTTGGATCGCAAACGACGTCTCCGTTTGCGCTGTTTATTTTTGCATGCATGGCATATTCGTTGTATCGAGTGACAACCTTAGGCACGAATCCATTGCTGCACCACAAGAACGAATTAGTTGCCGCGAGTTTGGTGGTATCGACGGATCAAAAATCATCGGAAATGAAATCGATGGACGATGTGGAGAATCCTCAAAGTAATAACAGCAACGCTCCAAACAAAAAGACGAACTTGTCACCCACGGAGGTTTTACAGGAGATGAATTTCTATTTAGTCTTCGTAGCGCTCATGTTTTCGCTCGGATCTGGCGTCACGGTAATTAATAATTTGACGCAAATCGCGAAAGCATTTGGAGAGAATTTGCCGACTTCGATGCCGTTGACGCTTCTGAAAATGTTTGCGTGTACAAACACGTTAGGTCGATTACACGCTGGGTATTGGAGCGATAAATTGTCCAAACAACCATCAGACGGTAATGCTACGAGAGAAACGCACTCGGCGCGAAAGTTACGCATCATGGGAGGACCCTTGTCGAATGTCGTTTCGAGCTTCATGTCAAATTTTGACACTTCCGGACGCGTCGGTCGCGTTCGGTTTACGTCGTTTCTAATCGTGGGCGCATTTTTCGGCATGATTGCGTGTTGGATGGCGTCTGAAGATATGCCGAGTAGTATTTTAGCTTTATCTTTAATCACTGGATGTGCAATTACCGGTTGGTTCTACGGCGCTTTGTTTTGGTCCATGCCGACGGTGACGATTGATCTCTTTGGACCAAAACATTTCGGCGCAAACAGAGGCTTGGTCGGTTTAGCCCCGGCTCTTGGAGGGTATCTCATGAGCACGAAGATAGCAGGTGCGGTGTATCAATACTCAGCCGTGTTCGATGAAGGATGGAAGTGTACATCCGGTCGCGTGTGTTACGCGCAGGCCTTTTTCATCAACACGATTCTCGTTGTCATCGCGTATTGCTCGATTTTAGTTTTGTGTAGAAGAAGAAACGAATAAAATTATTTTGGGGTAGTGTAATACATGTAGTACTGGTATTTATAATTACAAGCCTCTTGAATACATATGTTACCACGAGGTACCGTTATATTGTTATTGATGTTGTTTCACATCAATATATATAGCGAAAACGCATTAATCCCATCCGCACAATTTTGGCCGTATAACTTTCTCGAACACACCAAACGCCTCGTCGGTGGATTCTGGCAACACCGTCGGCAACAAACCTCCCTTGACTCGAAACGTAATCAAGAAAGAGTTTGTCACGATTGCGTTTACCGTTTTGGGATTTACCACAATTGCTTCCACTTGCATCACGATATCTCTTTCAATATCATCCCCGCTCTCGTATACGTTCGTTTCTTTCAATTCTAGAGTTTCCTTATTGAACTCGTCCGGTTCGCCGACGTGGATGATGTGCGCTCGAAACCTCAACAAATCGCCAACCTCCACCGGCGCTCTAAAATCCACGTCTGACATGTTCACAAAAAGAGGAAACGTTCCCGCGAACGTGTACGCGTTTGCTAGCGCTAATTCAAACCCGCGACGTAACAAAAATCCGCCGAATATCCGCCCGGATAAGTTCACTTGTTGCGGTTGCGCGACAAATAAATTTTCGTGCATAGTCTGCGACGTCAGCACAGTCTTCGATAACTTCTCGTCCAAAACCGCTCTTGATGGCATTTCTTTCGCTACTCGAGACATTTCTCGCATTTTCTTCACCCATTGTTTACGAAGCACTCTCACTTCCTCTCGCATCGGCATCTTATCCATCTTTCTGTTCTTCTTCAACTCAATCTGTGCTTTCACTTCGTCGAACGTCACTTTTTGTTCCTCCGTCAGCGCCTCCACGTCCAACGGGTTCACCGGCGTGGCTTTACCCGTCGCGTTCGACCTTGCCGCGAATACAAAATCTGCTCCCATTAAAACATCTCCTCTTTCGTTTTTTAAATCGCATCTCACGACGATCGAGGACGTCCCAACATACGTCACGCGTCCGTGTAAAAATGTCTTTTGGTCCAACCGTAATTTTTTAAACTGCCGAATATTATCTGCGCTCGCGGTGACCGCATTTGGTGGTCTTGTTGCCGGGTCGTTGTCATCTATATGCGTGAACACGACATTTCCAGCTAAGGAATCCATATCTTCTAACACTCGACCAATTCTCGCGGTATTCCAAGGCGTCGCGTAATCTCTGGCCAATTGTTTATCGTTTTCGAAATCGTACAAAACCACGTGTTCTTTGATTTTCTTCGTTTTCAAAATCGATTGTTCCGGAGCGTGTGGATGCTCTAAATTCATTTGCTCTAAACGATCGTTCCATAAACGCTTCGTAATGGCTGTTCTTTGGTGCGAAATGTATCCCATGGACGACAGAGTGGACGTGGATATAAACTTTTGTTCTCGAGGTTGTTTCTCAAATTTATTCTTGTTATCCAATCTAACTGTCGTCGTCGTCGTCGTCGTCGTCGTCGGTGTCATCCTCGTCGCGGGAGAAGAAAAAGAACAACAACAAGAATTAAAAGCACTTCGCTTAAGAGCGAGCGCTTTGCGCGCCAACGATCGCGCGTTTCTTCGCATCGTCGTCGTCGTGTTCGACGAAAAAGGAAATACACAACGTCAAAATTTTTGATGTTTGTTTGTTTGTTTGTTTGTTTTTTGCGAGACGAGATGATTCTCTTTTTTTGTTGTTGTTGCACACGTGTTTTTATTTTTGTGTCGTCACATGATTGGAAAAAATACGCGAAAGAAGAAAAACTCGTGAAACAAAAGAAGAAGAAGAAGAAGAAGAAGAAGAAGAATGACATCATCCACGGGATGCGGACTCGTGTCGCGACGGACGACGAGTAACGGCGGCGCGAACTCGTTACCCGGTGAAGCACCGGGAACGAACGAAACGTTCGTCTCGCAAACGTTGAAAACTGTGGACGTGTTTAAACGCAACGACACTTTGGACGAGTTCGGGAAAGACGGCACAAAAAAAGGTGGCGTTTTAACGATCGTCTTCGCGGGGATAATATTCGGACTGATTTCCTCTCAAGTGCAAAAGCTATTCGCGACGTCTCTGAGGACGGATTTAAGCGTCGATCACGATATGGATCCGACCATGGTGATGAACTTTGACGTGTCGTTTCCAGCGATTAATTGCGAACATCTTTCGGTGGACTTGGTGGATGCGGTTGGCCACAGAGCGTTCAATTTGAGCGGAGAAAGCATTTATAAACACTCGATGTCGAAAGAGATTCCATATTTGGCAATCGAGCACGCAACGATGGGTGTAGGGTCGCGTGCTCATTTTCACGAGATTGCGCCGAGGTCGTTACATCCGTATTGGGAGAGAGACGAAGGCGAGGAAGAAGATGGGGGTACGCCCATAGGAAGAATCGTACCAGGCGACGAGTTCGATTACATCGTCGGAGATTACGACGACGACGACGACGACAACAACAACTATAACAAGAACGAAAATGACGACAAAAGTAAACGCGTGGAGCGACGGCGAGATGAGTACGGGTATCGGCGTTTTGCTTTGCTCTTGAACTCTGAAAACTTCCAGAGAAACATCAACGCGCACGGAGTGCTTCTAGTTAATTTTCACGCGCCTTGGTGCTCGCACTGTGCAGCGTTAGCGCCACATTTTGAACGAGGAGCACAACTTGTTCAAAAAGCACTCGGAAAGTCTATGATTTCGAGACTTTCTGCCGGGTTTGCTAGCGTCGATTGTACCGCGGAGGAAAATAAAAAACTGTGCGACGACGAAAAAATATTAGCATATCCGACGATACGAGTGTATAGAGGAAGTACCAGCGACGCTATCTTGCTGAATAAGAGTAAAGGGTCTGAAATTCGCCATTTTGAAGTGTATTATGGACCACGAAATGCGGAAAGCTTAGCCGAATTTACGTTGAGTTTGTTGCGCACGCTACGGGAAAACGACACTCGAACGACAACCAATGCGCCTTCTGCTTC
>Ga0115011_10002440_pt1 | contig 12920 bp, 11 predicted proteins | sample TroAtlMetagenome_2_FD_88705 | JGI IMG/M metagenome (GOLD analysis project Ga0115011, IMG submission 88705) | Marine eukaryotic phytoplankton communities from Atlantic Ocean - Tropical Atlantic ANT8 Metagenome | ecosystem: Environmental > Aquatic > Marine > Oceanic | place: Tropical Atlantic... | reverse complement strand
CAGATTCTACTCCTCTGACTATTGGAGGATATAACGAATTTGTAATATCGGGAATAATAATGCCAACTAACATGGTTTTATTTGTTCTCAAACCAGATGCAATTCGATTGGGTCTATACCCCATATCTTTTGCTATCTTTCTTACCCTTTCTACAACCTTAATTGATAGCGATGCTCGGGCGTTGGGCGATAACGCTCTTGAAACCGTTGAAACGTGGACGTTTGCTTCTTTGGCAACATCTTTAATTGTAATACTTTTTTTCATAATTTTCTCAACTAGGTACGATTGTCTTTTAGCTACTTTTGCAAACTATTGCTATAGCCTATTGACCGATTTAACTCTAATTGCTAAGCTCAATGCAATCGTTTGCGAATACAGCCAGTATGGATTTGGGGAGATCTTTTGTGTCCAGCGTCGTTAATCAAATTGATTTTTCTAATCCTATAGTGAGAAAAAAGATTATCACCGCATCTAATGATGGATCGATGGCCTCTAGAATAAATTTTGGCGACTTTTCCGATTTCATATTTGATGAACCCTCTCAACATGGTGGGAGCGACTTAGGTCCAACCCCATTAACAGGTGTTTTGGCCTCACTTTGTGCCTGTGAGGCGGTAACTTTTAACAGAACTGCAAAAGAGTATGATTTTAAATACGAGGGAATAGAATTCTCAGCTGCCTTCACAATTGATATTCGTGGGCGCTCTGGCTTTAGAGGAGTGGTGCCTCATTTCCAGACGGTTAAGGTTGAGGCTGAAATAACTACAGAAGAGGAAATTTCCTTTCTTGAAAAAGTTGTTGATGAAACAGAGGCACGATGCCCCGTCTATAATTTAATAAAAGACGCGGGCGTAAAAATTGAAACAGTTTGGGTTAGGTGCTCTCAAAAGTGAAATAGAGAAAGATTTAGAGGGGGAAATAATGACTAAAATGCAAATTGGATGGATCGGCATGGGACGAATGGGATTTCCTATGGCCGAGCGATTGGTAAAGGCCGGTTATTCGGTGAAAGTCTGGAACCGAACAAGATCAAAAGCTGAGCCGCTGCAAGACGCTGGTGCAATTTTGGTTGATACACCTTCTGATCTCGCGGGTGTAGATGTATTGGCAACGATGGTATCCACAGGTCGAGACGTGGAGCAATTATACTTTGGTGATAATGGTGTTTTATCTGGGGCAGGTGTGCCCAAGATTTTTTTGGACTTCTCATCAATTGGTGTCGACCAATCCGCTGAGATTAGAAAGTCTTTGGTTGATAAGGGTTCTGATTTGGTTTGCTGTCCTGTTTCAGGAAATGGAAAGTGTGTTAAGGCGGGTAAGCTTTCAGCTGTTGCCTCAGGCCCTAAAGCTGCTTTTGACCAGGTGGAAGATATAATATCGGCGATTGCAGCAATGGGAGTTTCATATGTGGGAGAGGGAGAGCTAGCAAGATTTTGTAAAATTGCTCATAATATTATGTTAGGGGTGGTAACTCAAAATTTAGCTGAAATTACAATTCTCGCTCAAAAAGCAGGAGTTCCCAGGCGAGCATTTCTAGATTTTATGAATAACTCAGTTATGGGTTCTATTTTTACTAGGTACAAAACCAATGCTTTTATAAACTTGGACTGGACTACAACATTTACGCCTACGCTATTGCGCAAGGATTTAGATCTTGGCCTTTCGGCCGGAAGAGAGTTTAATGTTCCCATGCCAGTTACAGCAGCGATGCGAGAAGCGTTACAATCTCATTTTGGTGCTGCAAGCCTAAAAAATGATCCAGAATCTTATATTGAAGGAGATTTTGCGGCGTTATTAGAAACTGTAGCTCTTGGGGCTGGTATCGAATTAGAAAGTGAAAATTCGCCTTATCCAACTGGTCTAGAGGTTTCTAAGGCTTCTGGATAAGTAATAATTGTAAGAAAATTATATTAATTTGTTAACTTTAAATGAAATTAACTAGAACGTCTTATGTCAGAATTTACGTTGTATAATGCGCCTCAGTCTACTTGCAGTCAACGCGTCAGGTATGTGTTGCATGAAAAAGACTGTGCATTTGAGGAGATAAGGCTGGATCTCTTTTCTGGTGATCAGCTTAAACCCGAGTATATGGCAATCAATCCAAATGGGGTGGTGCCGTCACTAGTCCATTCTGGAAATAATATAATAGATAGTCTGGTTATAGTTGAGTACTTGGAAGATATTTTTCCGCATATTTGTCCTCTTCGACCTAAAGACCCAATTGAAACGGCTAAAATGAGAGCCCAATTAAAATTCATCGATGAAGTCCCTGGGCCTGCGATACGTGTGCCTTCATATAATTTGGCGTTTTTGCCCCATTTCCAAAATATGACAGAAGAAGAGTTTGAAGAGCTTTGCAATAGTAAACCATTACGCCGTGAGTTTTTAAAAAGCATGGGCCGCACAGGCTTTTCTGAAAGTGAAATGGATGAGTCTATCGGTAGGCTCAAACGTGCAATTTATCGAATGAACGGATGGATTGAAGACAGCAGTGGGCCTTGGTTAATGGGTTCAAAAATGACAATTTCCGATATTGCAATTATGCCGGTTATTATCCGTATGGATGATATAAATTTGAGTGAACTTTGGGAAGATTTTCCTCTTATTGAAAATTGGTTAACAAATATCAAAAAAACTCATTCTTTTCAGCAAACCTATTATTTTGGTTCACTTTTGACTGAGAAATATCCTCATCTAAAAAAGATGGGAAAAAAAAATGAATAAAGTTGAAAAAGACCCTCGGATCATTGCTGCGGCCGCACATTGGTCACATAGAATGGTAACCAACGGTGTTCCACTAGCAGATTTCCAAGATGTAACAAATAATATAAATCGCTGGGAGGACTGGTGTTCTGCTTGGTGTGAGCGCGGCTTAATTCATGAGAATTTGGGAAAGAAGGCTTTAGACGACGAGAGATTTATTTCCTATGCGGATCACCAAGCTACTGCCGCCGTATGTTATCACTTTGGGAAATTTTTATTTGTTAGTGATCTGAAGCAGATGAAGTTGGCCCATAAGAAAGCAATCTTTTCTCATAGAGAGGCGTTGAAATACATTAGACATCTTGGTGAACGTGTGGAGATACCTTTTGAAGGGAGTATGCTCATTGGCAATTTACGTAAACCCGATGGTATTGAAAATCCACCGGTTGTTGTAATGTGCATGGGGTTAGACAGCACAAAAGAGGAAATGCTTACTAACGAAGCTATTTTTCTAGAGAGAGGTTTGGCTACTTTTGCATTTGATGGTCCAGGACAAGGTGAAGCAGAGTATGATTTACCGATTAGATATGACTATGAAGTACCAGTTGGCGCAGTGATAGATTGGTTGCAGAGCCGAAAGGACATTAACTCATCGCGCATCGGTGTATGGGGAGTGAGTCTTGGAGGGTATTATGCACCCCGCGCAGCAGCCTACGAACCTCGAATAAAAGCATGTATTTCTTTGACTGGACCATTTAATTTTGATGAGGCATTTGCCAGGGTGCCGGGTCTGACTCGGAAAGCATTTATAGTTAGAAGTCATTCAAACAGTGATGATGAGGCAGAAAAATTAGCAAAAAAGATGGATTTGAGCGATGCTGCTCCAAATATTGTTTGTCCAATGTATATAGTTGGCGGGGCTTTAGATAGAGTAATACCTCCAGATCATGCCCAAAAATTAGCTAAAGCTGCTAAGGGTGAAGTAATATTGAATATGATTTCTGATGGAACGCACGTGGTAAATAATCGTCCCTATAAGTATCGCCCTGAGTCTGGCGATTGGATGGCAAAAATCTTATATAATTAAAGGAATGTGAAATGACAAAAAGAAGTACGGCACTTACACCAAATGTTTTGACACCGCAGGATTTAGAACCCAACTGGAGATGGGAGGCGCGCCTTCCAGCGTGGGGTCACACAAGTGTCGACTTCGAGCGTAGGATTGATCATGATCGTTTACGTCGGTACCGACTTAGCAGAACTAGAGAGGCTCTTAAAAATTCTCCTGCGGGAACTCTTTTGCTCTTTGATGTGAATAATATTCGTTATGTTTCAGCAACCAAAATTGGCGAATGGGAACGAGACAAAATGTGCAGATTTTGCCTCTTGACGGGCGATGACAGTCCTTATGTTTGGGATTTTGGCTCAGCTGCAGTACATCACCAAAAATACTCTGACTGGCTAGAGCCTGATCACTGTTTAGCTGGCGTCGTCGGAATGAGAGGAACAATTCCACCAGAATTTGGTCTAATGAAAAAATATGCAAAACAAATAGCTGGTTTGATTAAGGATGCAGGTATGGCTGATATGCCGGTTGGAGTAGATTACGCCGAAACAGCTATGTTTCATGCACTTCAAGAGGAGGGCATTAACGTTATTGATGGACAACAAATTATGTTAGCGGCTAGAGAAATCAAGAACTGGGACGAAATCCAACTTTTAACCCAAGCCGCAAGTATGGTGGATGGAGTTTATCATATGATCTATGAGGAGTTAAAGCCAGGCATTAGAGAAAACGACATCGTAGCGTTATCAAATAAGATGCTTTACGAGATGGGATCTGATGACGTGGAAGCAATTAATGCAATTTCTGGAGAGAGGTGTAATCCGCACCCACATAATTTTACGGATAGATATTTCCGTCCTGGGGATCAGGCATTTTTTGATATTCTTCAATCATATCAAGGATATAGAACTTGTTACTACAGGACCTTTAATATTGGTCGTGCGACTTCTGAGCAAAATGACGCATATGTAAAATGCCGGGAATGGTTAGACGCCTCGATTGCTATGATTAAACCTGGAGTTACAACAGATAAAGTTGCAGAAGTTTGGCCTACGGCGGAGAGTTTGGGCTTTCCAAGTGAGGATGCTGCATTTGGCCTGCAGTTTGGACACGGATTAGGCTTAGCTCTGCACGAAAGACCTATTATTAGTAGAGCAATTTCATTAGAGCATCCAATGGAAATTAAAACGGGTATGGTCTTTGCTCTTGAGACTTACTGTCCTGCAAAGGATGGGTTCTCAGCTGCTCGTATTGAAGAAGAAGTGGTTGTTACGGATACCGGATGTGAGGTTATTTCTCTATTCCCAGCTGAGGAGCTTCCAATCTCTAACAAGTATTAGTTTAATATAGATCTTAAATAGGATCTGGGTTCTCGAAAAGGACTTAAAGTATGGCAAAAAAAATAAATACAAACTCAGAGAGTTATCTGAAAATGTATAGCCAGATGGTTAAAATTAGATCTTTTGAAGATCAAGCTAATCAACTTTACCTTGACGCTAAGATGCCTGGCCTGACCCACATGTATTCGGGGGAAGAGGCGGTCGCGGTTGGTATATGCGAAGCATTAACCGTTAAGGATAAAATTACTTCTACTCATCGTGGACATGGGCACTGTGTTGCCAAAGGTGCAGGCCTAAAACAAATGTTTTGTGAATTACTCGGAAAAGAAGAGGGTTATTGCAGAGGCAAAGGGGGGTCGATGCACATAGCCGATCAGTCTAATGGAAATCTAGGAGCAAATGCTATTGTTGGTGGTTCTATGGGAATAGCGACTGGATCAGCTTTGAGAGCAAAGCTAAATGGTGATGAAGATGTCACAGTATGCTTTTTTGGAGATGGAGCGACTGCCCAAGGCATATTGTATGAGGTTATGAATATGGCAGCTCTGTGGAGCTTACCTGTAATCTATGCTTGCGAAAACAATGGTTATTCCGAATATACAGCTACTGATGAGATTGCTGCTGGTGATATTCTGGATCGGGCGCGAGCGTTCGGAATAGAGGCCCATAAAGTTGATGGACAAGACGTCCTTGCTGTCAACAAGTTGGCAACTGATCTAGTAGCTAGAGCGCGCAAAGGCGAAGGCCCTTTTTTTATAGAACTCATAACATACCGTTATCATGGACATCATGTAGGCGATATTAACCGAACCTATTATCGTTCAAAAGAAGAAGAAGAAAATTGGAAGAAAAATAAAGATCCAATAAAAATTCTAGGTGACTGGTTAGTTTCAGAAAAAATTTCAAGCGAAGAAGAGTTGCAAACTATGAGAGATGATATTGCAGCTGAGGCAAATGACGCCGTTCAATATGCGCTTAAAGCAAATTACCCGAATCCAAATGAAGTTGATATGCACGTATACTTGGAGACTAGCTAATGCGGTCAATAACGCTTTCTCAGGCTGTCAATGAAGCCATTGCAGAAGAAATGAGACGTGATAGCTCTGTATTTTTAATCGGCGAAGACGTTGCAGAAGCAGGTACCCCTTTCAAAATTACTTCTGGTCTGGTGGAGGAATTTGGAACTCAAAGGGTTATTGATACTCCAATTTCCGAGCCAGGCTTCATGGGTCTTGCCGTTGGCGCGGCTATAACGGGATCACGCCCAATTGTGGATATTATGTTTGGTGATTTTCTCTTTTTGATAATGGATCAGCTTTGCAATCAGGCTGCGAAGGCCCATTATATGTCTGGTGGCAAATTAAATGTACCTCTAGTTGTCCGTACAAACCTTGGGGCTACCAGAAGGTCTGCAGCTCAGCATAGTCAATCGCTGCATGCTTTAGTATCTCATATTCCAGGTCTTAAGGTTGCTATGCCTTCATCCGCTTATGAGGCCAAAGGTCTGCTAAAAACGGCAATCAGAGATGATAATCCGGTGGTTATATTTGAAGATAAATTGATGTATCAAGATAAAGCCGATGTTCCTGAAGATGAGTATCTAATTCCCTTTGGAGAAGCCGCTGTCCTGCAAGAGGGAAACCAGGTCACTCTAATAGGCACTTCTTCAATGCGGCAAGTCTGCGAAGACGCTGCTCTAATTCTTGAGGATGAAGAAATTAGTGTTGAGATAATAGATCCAAGAACTTTGGTTCCATTAGATGAAAAGACAATCTTAAATTCAGCAAAAAAAACAGGAAGAGTAGTTGTAGTTGATGAAGGTCATCAAAATTTTGGTGTTACTGCAGAAATAGCTTCGCGCATTTCTGAAAAGGCTTTTTACTATTTGGATGCCCCGGTAATTAGAATGGGGGCTATGGATGTTCCAGTTCCCTTCAGTCCTGTTTTAGAGGATTTGACCGTTCCAACTGCTGAGAAAGTTGCTTCGAATGCTCGTAAAATTATAGCGGGAGAGCTGTTGCATGAGTTATGAAGTAAAAATGCCACAGCTGGGAATGAACCAAGATACGGCGGTAGTAGTCGCATGGTTTAAAAAAGAAGGTGAAAAGGTTGAGAAGGGGGACCCTTTATTCGAGGTGGAAACCGATAAAGCTACTATGGAGGTGGAAGCTCAAAAAGAAGGTTATTTATCGAAAATTAGGGTTGATGAAGGTTCCGAAGTACCTGTAGGCCATCTTTTGGCATTAATTTCCGATAATAACGAGGGTAGTGATACCGCCCAAACAGATTTAGCCGTTTCTGATACGTTGGAGCCGAGCGAGCCTGAAGTTGAAACCGTTAAAAATAAGAGTACAAAAATTGAAGTTCGAAACATTGAAAGTCCTTCCAATAAAAAGGAACTTATAAATAGTAGTTCAAGCAACTATGGGGCTAATGCAGGCGATAAAATTTTAGCATCACCTAAAGCTAAGTTTGCAGCTAAAGAGATGGGCTTTGATCTTGCTGAACTGCGAAATGCTGGAATTTCAGAACCTTTTCATTTTGCTGACCTAGGCCGTATGCCCCAAAGCTCGAGCTTTTCGTCCATTTACATGCAGGTTTCGGCAGAAGCAATTAATGCCCTTATTTTGAAATCGGAAAGTGTACAACGAAGTTTATTGTTTTCAAAGTTTACCAGCAGTGCCTGGAGCTTTGTTTTTGAAGAAAGTGCTTTAGAGGTGGTATTTAAAGATACAAATGGCGAAAGTTATTTAGAAACTGGCGCTGACACCCTCAGTTCTAGCAGTGAAACAACCACCATAACGCTTATCGACCTTTGTGAGACCAGATTAAGTGCATACGAAACTGGGTCGAATAATCTCACTTTAAGTTTTTCCCAACTTCAAAATGAATTCACTGTCTGTTTGTCTTTCAATGAAAAGATTTTACAATTTTCAGATGCTGTAAAATTTTTGAACGAATTGGGGGCAAGGTTAGAGGACCCAATACTACAACTTATTTAAGGAATAAATGAAAATGGGCTTTATGAATAAACTGTATATTGGCGGCGAGTGGCGAGAGGCATCAGATGGAGGTACTTTCGAAGTTCTAAACCCTGCAGATGAAAGCGTTATAACAAAAGTCTCTAGCGGGACGACGGACGACGCCATAGCCTGTGTAAATGCGGCTGAGGATTCATTTGATGGCTGGGCTTCATTAAGTCCCAGAGAGCGTGGAGAGATTTTAAGAAAAGCATATGAGCTTTTTATGGATAAAATCGATGACATTGCTCATCTTATCACTCTAGAGAATGGCAAAGCTGGTGGGGATGCAATCGGCGAAGCAAGATATGCAGCTGAATTTTTCCGCTGGTATGCGGAAGAGGCTGTTAGGTCCGATGGCCATTTAGGAATGGCGCCGGCAACGGGAGCAAGAATTTTAGTGCATCAGAAGCCTGCTGGAATTTCCGTACTAGTCACACCATGGAATTATCCGGCAGCCATGGGAACTAGAAAAATTGGACCAGCTCTTGCTGCAGGATGCCCAGTAATCGTAAAACCAGCTTCTGAAACGCCTTTAACCATGCTGGCTTTAATGCCTATTCTTTCGGAAGCAGGCGTTCCGCCAGGAGTTGTAAATGTTCTGCCGTCGAGATCATCGGGGGCAGTGGTTTCTGGAATGCTTTCAGATCCTAGAGTTAGGGTGGTTAGTTTTACAGGTTCTACCGAAGTTGGCAGAAAGTTATTACATGCAGCTGCCGACAATATTGTTAAACCGGCAATGGAATTAGGTGGAAATGCTCCATTTATTGTCTGTAAAGATGCGAACATTGAAGCTGCAGCAGATGGTCTAATGATGGCAAAAATGCGAAATCTTGGCGAAGCCTGTACCGCTGCAAATAGGATATATGTGCATGAAAGTGTAAAGGACAAATTCATAGCTGTGTTTTCTAAGAAAATGGCTGCGCTTAAGGTGGGAAATGGAGTTGAGCCCGATGTTGACGTTGGACCATTGGTGAACGCAGAAACACGGGACAAAGTTGAGCATTTTGTTTCAGATGCTATTTCTAAAGGTGCTAAATTGGAAGTGGGAGGGGTCAGACCCAATGTTCCAGGGTTTTTCTACCCTCCAACTGTTTTGAGTAATGTGCCTGATGATGCTGATTGTCTATCGGATGAAATATTTGGACCTGTTGCTGCCATACAATCTTTTGATGATGAAAAAGAAGTTATCGAAAGATCTAACTCAACTGAGTATGGGTTGGTAGCGTATTTGTATACTGAAGATGTTAGAAGGGGTTTAAATTTATCAGAAAAACTTGAATTTGGCATGATCGGGCTGAATAGAGGCCTGGTATCCGACCCTGCGGCACCTTTCGGGGGAGTTAAGCAGTCTGGGTTAGGGCGAGAAGGCGGCAAAGAAGGAATGTTAGAATTTCAGGAAACACAGTATATTTCGACCGAGTGGTAGTTTTTTTGGGTCAGCTTTGAATCGATTTTGACGTCTTGAAAATATAGCTACGAGCTCTGAACAGGACCGCAAAGTTTGGCTAAGAAAGTGATTGGGAAAAATAGATGGAAAGTGAATTAAAATGCACGGTTAACGGGGTTGTTCACTTCATCGAAGATTCTGATAATGAACCACTTCTCTATTTTCTCAGAGATAAAGTTGGCTTGAGATCAACAAGGTTTGGTTGTGGTCAAGGGACATGTGGCGCTTGTACGGTGATAATTGATGGACAACCCAAAATGTCATGTGAAATCCGTGCTAAGGATGTAATAGGTGCAAATATAGAGACAGCTGAGCTCCTTGCCGGTAAGCATGGTCATCCATTAATTCAAGCATTTATCGAATATCAAGCTGGTCAATGTGGTTATTGTTTGCCAGGAATTTTAATGGCCTCTAAAGCACTTCTTGATGAAAAAGAAAATCCTACGCGATTTGAGATAGCAATAGCCTTAGACGCAAATTTGTGTAGATGTGGAGCTCATGCTCGGATACTAGATGCTGTGCAGAAAGCCGGTGCATTGATGACCGCAAAGGGAGTCAAATGAAGGTTCAATTTCCTAAGCCTCTTCTTGATTATCCAAAACTAGGAGATTGGCTTACAGTAACATCTGAAAACAAATTAATTTTCTTTTCTGGACGGGTTGAGCTTGGGCAGGGTAATCTTACAGCTTTAATAATGATGATATCTGATGAATTAGGAGTTATCCCAGAGAAAATTACCCTCCAGACAGCTAGAACAGATAAGACACCCAATGAAGGTTTTACAGCTGGCAGTATGTCCATTGCTCATGGTGGACAGTCACTCAGGTGGGCTGTTGCAGCTCTACGGAGACAAATATTAGATATCAGTGCTGCAAGTTTAAGTGCCGATCCAAGTGAACTTGAGTTATCGAATGGAGAAATTTATCAAAAAGGCTCTCTTTGTTTCTCGATTGATGAGGTTTTAGAAAAGGTTGATCTAAATAGTAAAATAACAGAGGAAGCAAAGTTAAAAGATCCGTCGCAAAGATGGACTGAGTTTAGAGAAATAGAACGAGTTGATTTGATGGAGCGGATGACGGGTGCACCCTTTGTCCATGATATCATAGAAGATGGAATGTTGTTTGGTGCAACTATCCATCCAGCAAATATGTATTCTAAGCTTTTGAAGTTAGATGTTGAGTCCTTATCAGGTAGGCCTGGAGTAGTAAAAATTGTTCAAGATGGATCATTTGTTGGAGTTTTAGCGACTACTCAGAGATTTGCATTGGAAGCCGCAGAATGGGCAAGGGAAAAGTCTGAATGGGAAGAAAATTCTGAGAAAATTGAAAACCCAATTTCTCATTTAGAGTCACAAAATTGTGATTTTGAAGTGATTACTGAAACTGGAGATGTGAATAAAAACTCCGGAGAATGGTATGAGCTTACTATATCTAGGCCATATATTTTCCATGGTTCTATAGGCCCAGCAGCTGCAGTGGCAAAATGGGAAAGAGGAAAACTTACGGTATGGACACATAGTCAAGGTGTGTTTCAACTAAGAAATGCGCTTGCGGCTGTTTTGGAAATATCTGAAGAGAATATTATTGTAATCCATAAAGCGGGTTCAGGATGCTACGGTCATAATGGAGCAGATGACGCAGCATTGGATGCTGCATTGTTAGCCAATGCAGTTGCAGGAAAATATGTTAAAGTCGTTTGGTCGCGCTATGATGAATTCCATGCAGCACCCATGGGCGCTGCTATGTCAACAAAATCAAGAGCGCACTTAGGACCAGATGGACTAATAACTGCATTTGATGTTGAAGTCACTTCTGTACCACATTCATCCCGGCCTGGTACCGGTGGGACGCCAAATCTGCGTTCGGCCGTTCTTATTGAAAATTCAAAACTGCCAGCCAAATCTCCTGACGTTCCAGCGGTTAGGGGTGGGGGGGCTGAACGAAATGCTGTGCCATCTTATGATTTTGGCCCAGTAAGGGTAAAGAAAAGACTGGTTCACGATTTGCCCTATAGAGCCTCTGCACTAAGATCACTTGGTGCATACAATAATGTAATTGTGAATGAGGGTTTAATTGACGAAATAGCTCTTAATGTTGGAGAAAATCCTTTAGATTTCAGAATCAAGCACTGTGCTGAGGATAGATCAAAAGAACTATTACTTAGGTTGGATAAAGAAACCAAAACCTATAGAAAAAAGTTAAAAGAATCTCAGGGTTGGGGAGTTGCGTATGCTCGTTATAAAGGAATTTCAGGGCTTTGCGCCGTTTTTGTTAGCGTAACTGTTGATGAGGAAGTAAGCGTAGACCATGTTGTTTCAGTTTCGGATGTTGGTGAGGCCATCAGTCCAGATGGGGTCAAAAATCAAATAGAGGGAGGTATAATACAATCTATCAGCTGGACCCTTAAGGAGGCTGTGAAAACAGATGGAAATTCAGTCGCTGTAGAAAGTTGGTTTGATTATCCAATTATAAAGTTCAGTGAAATTCCAACTATGGATACAATATTGATAGAACGTCCCTACGAAAAACCTTTAGGTGCTGCTGAAATCTCTCAAGGTCCAGCAGGAGCAGTTGTTGCTAACGCTGTGAGAAATGCCCTGGGTATTAGAGTTAAGCAGCTTCCAATCACACGAGATGCTATAGTTTCCTCATTGTTATCTAGTGAAGTTTAGAGCCCAAGCGCGCACTTTACGTCATTATCGACGTTCGGTAGATATTGTTCAAAATTAGCCATAAATAAATTTATTAATTTGGCGGCTGCCTTATCATAAGCGGCTTTATCTTGCCAAGTGTTTCTGGGGTTTAGATATTTTGGGTCCACTCCGGGTACAAACATTGGAACCTCAAAACCAAAATTGGCATCTTTAATAAATGTAGCTTGGTCCAAGTCACCATTAATAGCAGCGGTTAATAAGGATCTTGTGACTTTGATTGGCATCCTTGCCCCTATTCCATGTCCACCACCGGTCCATCCAGTGTTAACTAGCCAACAAGAGGAGTTATTTTCAGAGATTTTCCTTTTGAATAGATTTCCATACACTTGAGGTGGCCTTGGAAGAAACGGGGCCCCAAAGCAGGTGGAAAATGTTGGTTCTGGCTCTGTTACTCCTCTTTCTGTACCAGGAGCTTTTGAAGTGAACCCTGAGAGGAAGTGATACATTGCTTGGGCAGGCGTGAGCCTAGCTATAGGAGGCATAACTCCAAAAGCATCACACGTGAGCAAAATGACGTGTTCAGGCTTCGCTGCCAAGCCTGTTTCGCTAGAATTTGGTATATAGTGCATTGGATAGGCAGCTCGCATGTTTGCTGTGAGGCTATCGTTTTCAAAGTCCAACTTTTTG
>Ga0115011_10002437_pt1 | contig 12927 bp, 7 predicted proteins | sample TroAtlMetagenome_2_FD_88705 | JGI IMG/M metagenome (GOLD analysis project Ga0115011, IMG submission 88705) | Marine eukaryotic phytoplankton communities from Atlantic Ocean - Tropical Atlantic ANT8 Metagenome | ecosystem: Environmental > Aquatic > Marine > Oceanic | place: Tropical Atlantic... | reverse complement strand
TAAACGTTATGCGAAAGGTTTTTCAGGTTGAGACAAGAAACACAGGAGTCCTGTGGGGGTTGACCGGTGGTCTGCTGATCTCGCTTCTCCTGTTCTTGATCCTGCCTTTTACACAGAAACTTTCCGGATCGAACCCGAAAAACCTTCTCCTCAAGGTGGACGTATCCCTTCCACCACCGCCGCCGCCGCCGCCACCACCACCACCACCGCCCGAGGAGGAGGAGGAAGAGGAAAAACCGGAACTGCAGGAGGAGCAGCAGATGCTGACCCTGAGTCAGCTCGAGCTCGCGCTCAACCCAGGAGCGGGCGGCGTCGGCATCTACGCCGGGTTGAACCCGAAAGTATCGACCGATGCCATCGCGGAGATGAAAATTTTTGATCTCTCGGAGGTGGATCGCGAGCCGCGTCCGCTGATGCGTATCCCGCCACAATACCCACCCAAGCTGCTGTTCAACCGTGTCTCGGGCCGGGTGGATCTGCTGATCGTAATTGATGAGGAAGGCCGGGTGACGGATCATCAGGTGCGCCGGTTTACACACAATGAATTCAAGCGGGAAGTGGCCCGGGTGATCCGGAAATGGAAATTCAGCCCTGCTATGAAAGACGGTAGAAAGGTCGCCGTTAGGAAAATTCAACCCTTCTATTTCGGAAAGCAATGATGAAACCCGCGAACAAAAAAGGACTCGGTGCGCTTGGTTTGTTACTGGCGCTTGGGCTGCTTGCACCTGAGTTTGGCCAGGCGCAACCCAGCTTTGCCTCGACAAGGCAGTTTTGGAAAGACCCCGAGTTTATTAACAAGTTCATGGCCAGCTACGGCGTCAAGTCCGAGGTGGAGCCGAAGATCAACGCTGAAGAAAAAGAGCTGTTTGACAAGCTGATCCCGCAGATTCAAGCCGACCCCACCCAGGCTATTGTCATGTTGATCGAGGCCATCACGCCCGAGTCGAGCGCGGCGCTGGACTTCACCTTGGCCAACCTCTACGTGCAGGCAAACGATTACCCCAAGGCAGTGGTGCAATACCGGCAGGCAATCATAAAGTTCCCTGACTTCCAGCGCGCTCACATGAACCTTGGCGTGGTGCTGATTCAGCTAAACCAGCATTTGGAGGCGCAAAAGGAACTGGTGCGCACGCTCGAGCTCGGCGGTGAAGACGGCAATATTTATGGCCTCATCGGCTACTGCCACTTGATCAGTGGTAAATATCTCTCGGCCGAGGCGGCCTATCGCAAAGCGTCTCTTTTCTCTCCGGACAAGCTAGACTGGAAACTCGGCATCGCCCAATGCGAGTTGCAGCAGCAGAAGTATGGCGAGTGCGTGACGTTGTTCGGCGAGCTGATCCAGGCAAAACCGGACAACGCCGACTACTGGCTGCATCAGGCCAACGCCTACCTTGGCTTGGCTCAATCCCAAAAAGCCGCCACCAACTACGAGGTCGTCCGCCGCATGGGTAAGGCTGACGCCAAGGTGCTCAATCAGCTAGCCGATATTTACATCAACGAAGGCACGTACGACCTCGCCTTCGCGGCATACCGCGATGCTGCTGCGGCAGACGAGGGCAGGGAAGCCGCCCCGTCGATACGCGCGGCGGACATTCTCATCTCTGTTGGGGAATTTGATCGCGGCAACTCGCTGCTCGCGCAGATACGCTCGATCCACAAAGACAAGTTCAACGAAGGCGACCGGTTGAAAATTCTGCAACTCGAATCCCGCGTGCAGTTGGCCAACGGCGAGGAGGCCAAGGCCATCAAGACGCTGGAGCAGATCATTGACAAGGATCCGCTGGATGGCGAGTCGCTGCTGCTTTTGGCCGACTATTACGGACGCAACGCCGGTGTCGAGAAGGCCGAGTTGTTCTACCAGCGCGCGGAGCAACTGGACGATTTCGAGGTGCGGGCTAAGATCCTCCACGCGCAGTTTTTGGTGCGCCGCAGTCAGTATGAAAAGGCGGTGCCGCTACTTAAGTCGGCCCAGGCCAAGCGCCCGCGTGACAGCGTCCAGCGCTACCTCGACCAGGTCGTAAAATTGGCCAGTTTAGCCAAGCGCTGAATTTTTAAAGTTTTCAGCTTTTAAGTTCGAAGTGAACATCGGCCTGAGTCCTTTCCTGTAATCATGCCTATCTGCGATCCCTGTCTTTGAAAGCAAAAACGCTTGGGGCGGCCAAGCGCAGCCCGTAGAGTGGGGGTGTAGCATGGGCTCCGTCCGTCTCCTACCAGAAATTGTCGCCAACCAGATCGCCGCCGGCGAGGTGGTGGAGCGCCCGGCCAGCGTGGTGAAGGAACTGGTCGAGAACGCTCTCGACGCCCGGCCCACACGCATCAGCGTTGATATCCAGGCTGGCGGCCGGAGCCTCATCCGAGTCGCCGACAACGGTTTCGGCATGAACCGTGACGATGCGCTGCTTTGCCTTGAGCGGCACGCGACCAGCAAGATTCAAGCGGCGGAGGATCTGGCTTCGATCACCACGATGGGCTTTCGCGGGGAGGCGCTCCCCAGCATTGCCAGCGTGAGTCGCATGGCACTCACCACGCTCGCAAGCGGCAATGAGACGGGCGAGGGTACTCGCATCGACATTCACGCAGGAAAGATTCGCGCGGTGGAATCGGCCGGCCACGCCGGCGGCACGACGATCGAAGTGCGTTCGCTGTTTTATAACCTGCCGGCGCGGCGCAAGTTCCTGCGCACACCGGAGACTGAGCGTAGTCACATCCAGCATTTTCTGACGCTGGCTGCATTGGCCAACCCGGCGGTGGGGTTTTTGTTCACAAGCGACCAGCGCAAGGTGTGGGAGCTGCCGCCTTGCAGGGTGGACGACACCCTTGCATCGCGCCTCACCGCCGTGCGCGAGCGCATGGTGGCACTTAACGGCGAGGGAATAAGCCTGTTGAACGTCGATTCCAACGGCGACTACCGCGTGGCCAAGGCGATTCCGGACGATCCGGGGATTGACCTTCAATGGGACGGCCAGACGACGATGCGAACTTGGGGGTTGATCGGCGCACCGGGCGTGTCGCGCTCGACCCGGGCCAACCAACACCTATTTGTTAACCGTCGGCCGATCGAGAATCGCAGCCTTAACCGTGCCCTTATTGAGGGCTACCACACCGCGCTGATGAAGGGACAATTCCCACTCTGCTGCCTGTTCATCGAGATCGATCCGAGTGAGGTGGATGTCAACATCCACCCGGCCAAGCGCGAGGTGAAGTTCCATCACGAGCGGGATGTACGGCGACTGCTCACGCAGGCCGTTCAGGAAACGCTGTTAGCGTTTCACAGTCGAAAACCGGCCTATGTGGCTGCGCCGGCAGACGAGGCGGTGGATGTGACGCCCACTTCGCCGTCGGAGATATCAACGCAGCAGGAGCTTGGCGACGAGTCGTCGCCGGTCTCGTTTGGGCAAGCAAAATCATTTGTGCCGCAACAAGACCTGGTACGGGCGACTCCGTTGCCAAGTCCTCTTGCCAAAGCGGTTGGAGCGCCGGTGCCGTTGCTGCATGTGCCGCTACGTCTCGTTGGTGTGGTCGGTAAACTTTACGTGGTGCTTGAGTCCGATAAAGGTCTGGTGTTGCTGGATCAGCACGCCGCACACGAGCGGGTGCTATTCGAGCAGATGCTCCGGCGCATGGAGTCAGAGGGCAATGCCGCCTCGCAGAAACTGCTGCTGCCGGAGACCGTGGAGTTGCCGCCCAGGGAGGCGCAGTTCCTCAGCGGCATGATGGAAACGCTCAATCGGCTTGGTGTCGGGTTGAACGAGTTTGGCGAGCGAACCTTTCTGCTCGACGCGCTGCCGCCGTTCGTCAAGGCGGTGGACTCGCGGAAGTTCATCCTCGAGTTGGTAGACAAGTTGCAAGCCGCTGGCGAGGGCGTGAATGCGCTGCGGCTTGGCGAGGATGTGATCATCAAGACCGTCTGTCGCCACGCGGTGAAGGCCAACGACTCATTGAGAGAGGAGGAGTTGCAGAATCTCGTGGACGACCTACGGCGCTGTGAGATGCCGTACACCTGCCCGCATGGGCGGCCGACGATTATCGAGATGAACTACTTTGAGCTGGAGAAAAAATTTGGCCGAATCCAGTGAAAGAATGTGAATCTTGTCTAACGGGTTTTGAATCTAAATAATTAATTCGTATCTGGTTATTTTTTACTAAAAACTGAGCGACAGTGATTACTAGCATCAACAGAATAAGCTCAATCCGCGAGAATGTTAAAAACGGTTTAATCTGGGGATATAGAATTTTTTAATTTCCCGGATTTTATATATATTAGTGTGGAGTAGAGGATTGCATGGATAAGGGCTTGGTAGATGATAAACTTGTCCTGTGAAATTTTTCACCAAGTGGTGCGTTGTAAATAAGAGTCGTATTATTTAGATTCATCATGGGGCCTTGCCAAGGTAATCCAGTAGACGCTAGAATAAGTCAGTGCCTCGTAAGAAAACAAAAAAGAGAAATCGTGCTCTTAGCTCAACAAAAAAGAGGAATCATACCTCGATTCTAATCGGAGTTGTAGCAATCTTTGCGATTGGTTTTTGGTTATTCAACCGGCCCCATACGGAATCAACTGTTTTGTCTCCTCCGGGACCTCTTGGATTGTCTTCTCTAGTGGATGATCGGGCCAAAATGGACAAAACCGTATGGGCCGAGGAACTTCTGGCCCAGAAACATGAGAGAATCTTCATTCACCTATGGGATAATCTCCGGGCTGCTTCAGTTAAGCACAAAATAATAGCAAGATTTCCTTTTAACCGGCTTATCATGGGTAAGGCTCAATACAAAGAATCATTGGAGCGGGGAATTTCCCGAACGCGCTTTTCAGGATCAGGGATCACGCTGTCTCATAAAGAATTTCAAAGGACCGTTAATGAACTTGCTGGGCAAGGCTTTCGCATCGTTCAATCTGAGTGGCATCACAGCAAATTTAACAAGAATTTAGGGGGTGCCGCCAGGTCAACCGTCTCTGTTGTTTTACATGTCAAAAATTCCGATCAAAATCGACTCCAGTCAATAAAGGCAAATTTAGATGTCACTTGGCTGTCAGATCGGCATATGGGTCCTGTTCCTGATACGATTAAGATTACAAATTTGGAAATTTTGGAGCGTGAAGCTTCTGTAGCTTTTGAACCAATGCTGGAAATGGCGCCGACCGGTGCTGGCAATGTCAGTACTATGATGAGCCCCATTCTTGTGTATGATCTTGATTGGAATGGATTGCCCGACATCATTGTAGGTGGAGGCAATCGGGTGTTTTTCAATATGGGTGATGAGGGTTTTCGAGAAGAACAGATTCATCCCAGACTGCCTGTTATTCTCAATACCGCCATTCTCGGAGATTTTAACGGCGATTCGTATGTGGATCTTGTTGCGGTTGATTCCAGATCCCACCGACTTTTCCGTTTAGATGGAATCGATGTTCGAGGTCGATTCTCTGAACCACAATTTTGCTGGTCGTCCGAGCGCATTGAATTACCCAGTGTTATAACAGCCGGGGATATTGATGCAGACGGCGATTTGGATTTATTCATCGGCCAGTACAAACAACCCTATCTCAAGGGGCAGATGCCATCTCCATTTTATGATGCCAATGACGGTTATCCTGCTTATCTGCTTCAGAATGACGGACGTGGAATATTCAGTGACATTACCGAGCAGTCAGGATTGGCGGCTAAAAGGTTTCGTCGTTCCTATGGAGCATCTTTTGTGGATTTGAATGAAGACAGTAGGTTTGATCTGCTAGTTTCTAGTGATTTCGCTGGTATCGATATATATGAAGGCAACGGTCTTGGAATTTTCAAGGATGTTACCAATGATTGGATCGATCAACGGCATACTTTCGGCATGTCTCATGCCTTTGCTGATTTTAACACTGATGGGCAACTGGATTTCTATTCTGTTGGAATGAGTTCCACTACAGCGCGCCGGCTTGATTCCATGGGTCTTGGCAGAGAAGAACACAAAGACATAGATGCGATGCGAATCCCAATGAGTTATGGAAACCGGCTCTACTTGGCCACCGGAAGTGGCTTTGAGCAACCTTCTTTCAATAATCAGGTTTCACGCACAGGTTGGTCCTGGGGGTGCACGGCATTTGATATAGATAATGATGCAGATACAGATATCTACGTCGCCAATGGACATCAAAGTGGCAAGTCAGCCCAGGATTATTGTACGACATTCTGGTGCCATGACATTTACACCGATGATTCGCAGACCAGTTCCTCAGTCGAACAGTTGTTTTCCAAGTCCATGGCCAAACTCATTAACAGGGAAATCTCATGGAACGGATTCGAACACAATGCTCTCTTGATTAACAGGAAAGGAAAGGGATTCTTGGAGGCAGGGTTTCTCATGGGCATCGCCTTTGAGGGGGATGGGCGTGTAGTAGTGAGTGATGATTTGAATAACGATGGGCAACAAGACCTTATTCTTGTCGAGGTTCGATCGGATCGAAAAGGTAATGCTTTTCAAACACTTCGTGTGTTTGCGAACAAGATCAAAACCTCAAATCACTGGATAGGAATTAGGCTTCGCGAAGGAGTTTCTCACTTTTCACCCATCGGCGCCCGTGTGACTATCAAAACCGGCACAGGGAAACAGGTTGATTCCATTGTTACTGGTGACTCTTTGTACAGCCAACATTCCTGTACCGCTCACTTTGGCTTGGGTAACATTGATAGCATAAAGTCTATTGAAGTACGCTGGGCGAACGGGATAATAAAGAAGCTGGAAAATCCAGAGATTGACACATACCACTTAGTCGATCCTCCTAACGCGATCATACCAAAGCGTTGAACGTACCACCTTGGCGGGCGTGATATCTCAAATGAGTGTGCGAGCGACCGGAAGCTATCAGGGTGAGTGCAGTAATTAATTTTTTGCAAATCACCAATATTATTCTGACAGGGAGAAGGTTCTTACTTCGTATGGCGCTTTATTCCACTGTCATCTTGAGGAGGAATTCGATGTTGTTCTCGGTTTTTTTCAACTTGCCGAGAAGGAGTTCCATGCCCTCGACCGGCGGAACACCGGTGAGTGCGCGTCGTAGCGTGACGATGCGCGGCAGTTCCTGCGGATGGTAGAGGAGTTCCTCCTTGCGAGTGCCGGACAACTCGACGTTGATCGAGGGGAAGATGCGGCGATCGACCAGCGAGCGGTCGAGGTGTACCTCCATGTTTCCGGTACCCTTGAATTCCTCGAAAATAACCTCGTCCATCCTTGATCCGGTGTCGACCAGGGCGGTGGCGCAGATGGTGAGAGAGCCGCCTTCCTCAACGTTCCGTGCAGCGCCGAAGAAGCGCTTGGGCTTGTGCAGGGCGTTGGCGTCCACGCCGCCGGAGAGAATCTTGCCGGAGTGGGGCTGGACAGTGTTATAGGCGCGGGCCAACCGGGTGATGGAGTCGAGCAGGATCATCACGTCGTGCTTGTGTTCGACCATGCGCTTGGCCTTCTCGATGACCATCTCGGCCACTTGCACGTGGCGCTCGGGTGGCTCGTCAAAGGTGGAACTGACCACCTCGGCCTCCTTGCAGGTGCGCATCATGTCGGTGACCTCCTCCGGGCGCTCGTCAATCAGCAGGATGAACAAATACACATCGGGGTTGTTCTTGATGACGGCGTTGGCCAGGTTCTGCATCAACACTGTCTTGCCGGTTCGCGGCGGCGCGACAATTAGTCCGCGAGTACCCTTGCCGATCGGGCAGACCAGGTCCATCACACGGGTGGAATATTCCTCCTGGTCGTTTTCGAGGAGGAAACGCTCGTCCGGGAAGAGCGGCGTTAGGTTGTCGAAATGAATCTTGTCCTTGGCAATCTCCGGTTCTTCGTGACCCACGGAGGCCACCTTGACGAGGGCAAAGAAACGTTCCCTGTCCTTTGGCCGCCGGATTTCGCCGGCGATGATGTCGCCTGTCTGCAGGTCGAACCGGCGTATCTGTGATGGCGAAACGTAAACATCCTCCGGGCAGGGCAAGTAGTTGAAACTCTCGGATCGAAGAAATCCGAAGCCCTCCGGTAAAATCTCGAGGCAACCCTCGGTGTAAAGCACGCCGGATTGCTCGGCATTGCGCTGAAGTATTTGGAAAATCAGCTCGTGTTTCTGCAGGGACCCGTAATTGGGAATCCCCTGTTTTTTGGCCATCTTGTTGAGTTCAGGCATATCGAGTGCCTGCAACTGGCTCATATTAACGGAGTCTCCCTTGGGTTTTTCCACAGCCTCCTCATCGGCGGGGGCAGGTGTTCCCTCGGGAGGGGGTGTTTCTCCGTAGGCACGGAGGTACTTGTTACGAATGGCAGCAGCCTCGGTAGCGGCCAAACTAATTGATTTTTTCTTGCGGGAGCCTTTGACCCCCTTCTGGTTACGACCTGTGTTTTTCATGTTTCGGCAAGAATCCTCCTGTGGATAACGGATGAGGTTCCCAGCTAACTCATCGGGTACGGGGGGATACTTTGTCGATGTTTTTAATAATTTGCCTTGTTCAAGACAAACAACGACAAACCCACGGAATGAAGTCCAGCGGGGAACCTTTAATACGGCAAGGGGAATCCTGCGGTCAGTTGCTGGACACGCTGCCGGACAGCGGTTTGATTGTCAACATTTTTTATGTCGAGCAACACCTCGCTGATCATGTCGGCAATGTCGGCCATCTCCGGTACTCCCATGCCGCGCGTGGTCACGGCGGGTGTGCCGATCCGTATCCCACTTGCTTGGAAAGGGGAACGTGTCTCGAAGGGGATGGTGTTTTTGTTGACCGTGATGCCCGCTTCGTCGAGTGCGGCCTGGCATTCCTTGCCGGTTATGTCGCGCGACCCGACGTCCACCAGCATCAGGTGGTTGTCCGTGCCACCACTGACAAGTCGAAAACCGTTCTTGGCCAAGCCGTTGGCAAGGGCCGCTGCATTGGCTACGACCTTGGCCTGATACTCCGCGAAGGTTGGCTGGAGGGCTTCTTTGAAGCATACCGCCTTGGCCGCGATGACATGCATCAGCGGGCCACCCTGGATGCCGGGGAAGGTCTGGGAATCGATTGCCTTGGCATGTTCCGCGCCGCACAGGATCAGTCCACCCCGCGGGCCGCGCAGGGTTTTGTGGGTGGTCGTGGTGACAAAGTCAGCATGGCCGATTGGGCTGGGATGCGAGCCGGCGGCGACCAGTCCGGCGATGTGGGCTATGTCGGCCAACAGCAGCGCACCCACTCCGCGGGCAATCTGGCCCATTCGCTCGAAGTCGATCACGCGAGGGTAGGCACTGGCCCCGACCGTGATCATGGTCGGGTTTTCCTTGGCTGCCACTCGGGCCAGTTCGTCGTAATCGATCAACTCGGTCTCTTTGTTAACGCCGTAGTGGGTGGCCGCGTAAAACCGGCCCGAGAAGTTGGCTTTGTGTCCGTGGGTGAGGTGTCCGCCGTGGGACAAATCCATCGTCAGGATCTTGTCGCCCGGCTGGAGCGCAGAAAAGTAAACAGCCATATTGGCGCCGCTGCCGGAATGGGGTTGCACGTTGGCGTGCTCGGCGCCGAAAAGTTGCTTGGCCCGCTCGATGGCCAGCTGCTCTGCTACGTCCACGTGCTCGCAGCCCCCGTACCAGCGCTTGGCCGGATAGCCTTCGGCGTACTTGTTGGTGAGCACCGAGCCCTGTACTTGCATGACGGCCGGGCTGGTGAAGTTCTCGCTGGCGATCAGCTCGATGTTTTCCTGTTGGCGGACGGTTTCGGCTTGGATGACCTGCGCGATCTCGGGATCAACGAAGTCCAGCCGAAATTTGCCCGAGACGCCCGCGGGTTCCATCTTGTTCACTCGCCGCTCGTGGCGGCCGCCGTCCACGAACGGGGTTTCGATGAATGCGTCAAGGATGCGCTTTGCCAAGGCCTCATCCGTGGCTGCGGCCCCGAGGCAGAGGATATTTGCGTTGTTGTGCTGGCGGGTAACCTTGGCTGTCTCCTCGTCATGCGCAAGTGCGGCCCGGACACCGGGCACCTTGTTGGCGCTAATGCTCATGCCGATACCGGTGTTGCAAATCAGCAGGCCAAGCCGGCTTTGCCCCTCAGTCACGGTTCGGGCCACCTCACGCGCAAAGTCCGGGTAGTCGGCCTTTTTCTCAGAGTCGCACCCGAAGTCGGTATAGGGGATGCCTTTTTCACCGAGATAATTACCAAGGATTTTCTTGAGTCCGTAGCCGGCGTGATCCCCGCCGAGGGCTATTTCTATCACCGGTTGCTTTGAGTCTGGAATCAGACTTTTGTTTTGTTGTATGGAGTTCAAAAGTGAGTCGATACCTTCACGGATCTGGTCGCGGCACTGGCAGTAAACCTGGTAGGAACCGCCGATAGGATCGGAAATTTCCCGCTCGTACAGGGGCACGGAGTCGTCAAATTCACGGAGCAAAAAGGTCTTATCCACCGCGTGCGGGAACATCAGGCAGACCATCTCCACGTGCCCGTGGGTCATGCCGATGATCATGTCGGCTTCGGCGGCGAGTTCGGCGGTCAACATCAGGCTCCGCTGGGGGGATATGTCGATATCGAGATCCTGCATGGCGCGGATCGCATTTCCGCTTGGCGCTTGGCCATCCTGAGCGCCCACCCCGGCAGATTTCACGATAAGGTCAGCTGCATTCTCCTTGATAAGACACCTGAACAAGCCCTCGGCCATCGGGCTACGGCAGACGTTACCGGTGCAGATGAACAGTATAGTACGAGCCATAAACTGGTCGGGCAGATTGCAGTCTTGTTTGTCTGGCGTCAACGACGGAAAGGAATTCAGCACCAAGAAATCCGCAATTGTGGCCGGCTTTCGTGGGTTGGTAAAAGGAAGCGAGTCAGCGACTACCGACTTTTCGGGTGCTGTGCTCCATCATCCACATTAAGTCCTTGTTGTTTGCCATGCCTACGTTCAGTGGGCGATCGGACTTGCTCATGGGCGGTGTGGTTCGCTTATCAAGCCACTTGTGGATTTCGGCGTGCCCATCGGCAAATGAGAATCCGGCCGCGCGATTGTGGTAACTAGCGGGGTAATCCACCAGTTTGATGGTCTGGGTGGGGTAGCCTGCCATGTCGACCACGAAGTAGCCGTCGTTGATGCTATCCTCACGTTCGTCTATCAGCACAAAGGTGTCTGATGGTCCGGGGGCTGAGAAGTCCGACAGCGTGGTAAAAACTTTCCAGCCGTTTGCACTCTGAGGATACCACGGCCCGGAGGCGCCCCAACCGGGGCCGCCGACCCAGTTACTCATCGACATGCTGCGTATGCGCGGCACGGTTATCCCCTTGTTGTTAATGCCGGTGGTATAGTCGGCAGGGCATTTCCAGATGGCGGTGCTTTTGCCGCAATAGGGCCAAAGGGGGCTTTTGTAGGTGTAGGCGGCGTGGCTCCAGTTGTTGGGATCTTTCTTGTTGTTGAGCGTCAGCCAACTTCCCCCGGTCCAATTCGGGATAACTCTTCTTTTGTAACTCCACCCGGCGGCACCGACCAGTTTGTCATCATTATCCTCCGCGAAATACAGCCAAGCCATCATCATCTGCTTGTTATTATTCATGCAACTGATGCCGTGGGCCTTGGCTTTAGCCTTGGACAGTGCGGGCAGGAGCATGCCAGCCAGAATGGCGATGATCGCGATGACAACCAACAGTTCGATGAGCGTGAAGGCTCGCGTCTTTATTTTTTTGTTAAAAATAATGTAAAATACCACTTTCTGATTCGACAAGTGGCTCTTTCTATCATCAGGTAGAAGTTCATACTGTCTTTGGTGGAAACGATGAGCAACATGTTGCCCTCAGTGTCCCCCTGTATACAAAGCCTATACCCAAATTGATTATAGTCTAGAGCTTCGATGTTGAACGCTCAATGACCCACCAATAATCGTTGTAACCCTGACGCCTGCCCTTGTTTGCAAATCCGTTCCGAGAAGATTGACGCACCGGTTCTGTCCTTGGGATTGTGTCCTTCCAAACCTTAATTTCGGCGTGGTTGTCGGCGAATGAATAACCACAGCCTCCGTTGTGATAACTTGCAGGCAGATCAACCCAACTGTTGTCCGTGGTTGGATTCATGATGTTCCATCCGTCATTGATACTGTCGGGATGTTCGTCCACAAAGACCCATAAATCTGTTGGAGAAGTAACGCCACCGCCAACCGGGCCCGCTTGGTCCTTACCGGTTATATCACTCATTTTGTAGTAAGGTTTGTGTCCTGAATACCAGGTGCTTTTACCGCTTTTGCCGCCGTAGGCGGCACCTTCAACGAACCCATTCATGGAGTTACTGCGAACCCGCGGCAATGTCTTTTTACCCATTTTGCAATTGTAGGTGTCTGCAGGGCATTTATAAATGCCAGCTGCTGTTGAGTATGGTCCAAGTTTGGGATACATACGCCCCACTTGTTTTTGTGTTCCAACAAGCCATAGGATATTTGTGTTGTCTGACGCGTTGGAGTTGAAGGTGATCCAACCGTTTACCCAGCCTCGAGATCCCCCCCCGTTTTGGTTAGGTGGCATGAAACCGTCGAAGTCCTCACAGTACATCAGCCACGCCAAGCCCAGTTGTTTGTTATTGTTGAGGCAGGAGATGCCTGTTGCTTTGCTCTTGGCCTTGGCCAAGGCAGGCAGGAGCATCCCGGCTAGGATTGCGATAATCGCGATGACCACCAATAGTTCAATAAGCGTAAAACCTTGTTTTTTTTGGTTTTTCATTAAAATAATCCTTAATTCATCGATTTCTAGTTACAGGAAAAAGCACTATAATTTCTAGCAAGCTTTTTTCAAACAAAAAAAACGCCCCAAATTAGGGGCGTTTCATGCAGAATATAGGATGTTAAGGGGATAAGAATTTTATCTTCTTGGTGCCCCCGAACGTTCCTGATGCCACAACCAATCCGCTTTGGCTCCGGCACCCCTAGGGGACCAACTACGACTGAAGTTTATTGCACTCTTCATTTCGGAG
>Ga0115011_10002435_pt1 | contig 12935 bp, 12 predicted proteins | sample TroAtlMetagenome_2_FD_88705 | JGI IMG/M metagenome (GOLD analysis project Ga0115011, IMG submission 88705) | Marine eukaryotic phytoplankton communities from Atlantic Ocean - Tropical Atlantic ANT8 Metagenome | ecosystem: Environmental > Aquatic > Marine > Oceanic | place: Tropical Atlantic... | reverse complement strand
TTGATTTTTGGTTTGAATATTACCACTCAACACCTAAAGGATTTACTAGGGTTTTAGGTAAACTATCAGAACTGTGTGATTCAGGAATAAAAATATATTTTTTTGTAGGCAATCATGATTATTGGACTAGAGATTATTTCACAAAAGAGATTGGAATGGAAGTCATAAAAAAACCCACAGAGTTTAAAATTAATAATAAGCTGTTTTTTATTGGACATGGAGATGGTCTAGGTCCAGGTGATCTGAGATATAAGTTCTTAAAGAGAATATTTAGAAATCCACTTTTCATTTTCCTTTTTAGAATTAATTATCCTTGGTTTGGAATTCCTATAGGAAACTTTTTTTCAAGAAATAATAAAATTTTGTCTGGCAAAGAGGTCAAATTCAAATCAAAAGAAAATGAAATGTTGTATCATTTCTGTAAAAAGAAGTTAAAAGATTCTTTTTATAATTTTTTTATTTTCGGTCACAGACATTTACCACTAAAAATTCATCTGGGAGATAATTCTTTTTATTTTAATACTGGAGACTGGATCAACCACTATTCATTTTTAGTTTTTGATGGATCAGAGGTTTTATTGAAATATTTTAATAAGAAAAATTGATAGAAAATAATAAAACCAGCTATGAAAAGGCTGTTTTGATTGGAGTAATTAATAGCAATCAAAATGAAAACACAGTAAGAGACTATTTAGGTGAGCTCTCTTTTTTAACAGAAACTGCTGGAGGTATTGTTTCAAAATCATTTGTTCAGAAATTTGATAGTCCTAATCCTAAAACTTTTATTGGTTCTGGAAAAATTATTGAAATACAAAATTATTGTAAGCATAATAATATTGGTTCAGTTATTTTTGATGATGAGTTATCCCCAACCCAACAACTCAATTTAGAAAAAATATTAAAAGTTAAAATAATAGACCGGACCGGTCTAATATTAGATATTTTTGCTCAGCGTGCTACTACCAGTTACGCAAAGAACCAAGTAGAATTAGCTCAGTATCAATATTTAATGCCAAGATTAAAGGGATTATGGACTCATCTTGAGCGACAAAAAGGTGGAATAGGAATGAGAGGACCTGGTGAAACAGAAATTGAGACCGATAGAAGAATTGTTAGAGATAGGATCAGTTTATTAAAGAAAAAATTAATAAATATTGATAAGCAAATGTCAGTTCAAAGAGGAAATAGGGGAAGTTTAGTAAGGGTAGCCCTTGTTGGTTATACAAACGTTGGTAAATCAACTCTAATGAACTTAATAACTAAATCTGATGTATTTGCTGAGAACAAATTATTCGCAACACTAGACACAACAGTAAGAAAAATGGTAATTAGAAATTTACCATTCTTGGTAACTGATACAGTTGGATTTATAAGAAAATTACCAACTCAATTGATAGAATCTTTTAAAAGCACCTTAAATGAAATTACAGAATCAGATCTTTTAATTCATATTGCAGATATATCCCATCCTAATTATGAGGAGCATATTGATTCAGTAAATGAAATTTTAGGACAAATTGATAGTAGTGATAAACCACTCATTTTAGTTTATAATAAAATTGATAGTTTAGATAATTATTCATTTATTGAGCTTAATAAATCTGATAAAAAGGAATATATATCAGCAGAAAAGAAAATTAATATTAACCAGTTAAAAGAGAAAATATTTAAGCAAGTAAGAAAAATTCATGTTAAAAGATTCCCTTATAACAAATTTTTATATCCTGATTTAGATTAGATATCTAGACTAAGACCTATACCCATTACTTCTCGAACTTGAAGTCTTTTCACAGAGTTATGATCATATATAAATTGAATAATCAAGTTTGTAGTTAGGTATTTATTAATTTTCATTTCCGTATTAATAGTGTAGTCCAAATCAATGTTAGCAGGATTATCTAAATAATCAGAATAAAGACTTATCCTATTTGAGACAAAAACATTTTCAACTAACTCAAATTTAAAAAATGATCTAACTGAAGCACCTAATTCAAACCTGCTTGTTTTTCCTTTTTGAACACCAAAGTATTGCTTATTTTCTTGCAAATTATCTGTAAAAAAACGATTTACCATAATTAGTCGGCCAGTAATAGGTGCCATATTGACCCATAAATCTTTATTTTTTTTCCAATATAATCCAACACCAATCTGCAGATATGCGGGTGAAAAGAATCTAGTTAACTCAGTGCGCTCTTCCTCTCCTTCGCTATTTTTTCTAAACCTATAGCCTTTGGTCCATTGTGTTTTAAAATTCACAAAGCTTGAGTAACTCCAATTACCTATTAAATTATTTGTAAATTTTTTACCTAAAAGAGAATTTATCTCTAGTTTGTCATCTGTTTTTTTTAAAAATTTGCTTCCTCCTACACTATTTAAACCATAAGCTGTAATTAGTTTAGTATCCCAATTCCATCCATTTTTATCATAATTAAAATCGTAATCAATTTTAATGGTACCAGAAACACTTGTTTGGCCACCCGCTGTCCAATAACTATAGCTAGATTGATTTCCTAGAAAAGTAAATTTGCCTGACAATACCCAGTCATTATTAATGGTATCTTGGACTTTATCATTTTGGGAGTGATTATTATTTAAACTAAAAAAAAGAATTATAATAACTATTAACTTTTTCATTTTTTTCTTTTAAAAATTGGCACAGATGAACACGCTTCACCAAACATAATTCTTTTAGCAACTGGCTGAATTTTCTCAATCAAAACAGAATACTGATATTCTTTAAATTTTTTTCCAGAGCAACCTTTGATAATGACAGGTTTATCTTGATAAATTGAAAGATTAATATTGTTGATTTTTTCAGTAATTAAAAAATTTTCATAATCATTTACAGTACCAATAAAGTTTTTAATATTTAAATTTTTTAGTTCTGATGAAACTAGCATGTATGCCCAGTGAGGAATGATCGCATCGTTAGAGCATTGTATTGCAACTTTTTTACCATTATAACTTAACCAATCAAAAGAACTTACTTTTTCTCTAAAATCTTTTTCTATAAGAATTAAATCGTCTTTTAACCAATTCTTAAGATCAAATACAACAATATTTATATCTGCAATAAAATCCTCTAAATCAATGGTTTTTATTGGACTCTTAGAAATTTTATTTTTAATTTCGTAATTCATTTAAAGAAAACCTAACTCTAGTTTTGCCTCTTCACTCATTAAATCTCTATTCCATGGTGGATCAAAAGTCATTTCAATTTCAGCGCTTTTAACACCATCAATATCTGCTATTTTATTTTTAACCTCAAGTGGTAAGCTTTCTGCAACTGGACAATTTGGTGTTGTTAATGTCATTAAAACTTTAACATCATTGTCCTCGTTTACAAGAACGTCATAAATTAAACCTAATTCATAAATATCCACAGGAATTTCTGGATCAAATATGGTTTTCAAAACTCTAACAATTTCTTCCCCTAGATCATTAGGGTCAATTATTTTTTCACTCATTTTCTATTTTTTACTATATGCGATTGCATAAAATTTTATTTGTTTAATCATGGAATATAATCCATTAGCTCTATTAGGGGATAAATGTTCTTTTAATCCAATTTTTTCAATGAATGATACATCTGATTTTATTATTTCGCCAGGCGTTTTATTATTAAAAATCATTAGTAAAATTGCAATAATACCCTTTGTTATAATTGCCTCACTATCAGCTTGAAAATTAATTTTACCATCATTAAATTCTGCATTGAGCCAAACCTTACTTTGACAACCTTTAATTAAGTTTTTATCATTTTTTAAACTCTCTTCCATTTTATCCAGTGTTTTTGATAATTCAATCATGTACTCATACTTTTGAGTCCAATCTTCAAAAAAAGAAAAATCTTCGATTAAGTTTTCTTGTAAATTTTCAATTGTCATACCTGATTCAAAGATACGAATTAGCTTAACATCGACTTAGCTTTAACAATAGCTTCATACAGTATATCAATTTCTTTAAACGTATTAATAAATGATAGTGAAACACGAACAGTTCCTGGAATATTGAAGTGGTCCATTATTGGTTGAGCACAATGTTGACCTGTTCTGACAGCAACACCAAATTTATCAAGAATGGAGCCTACATCATATGAATGTAATCCAGTTAAATTAAATGAAATTACAGATGTTTTGTTTTTTACATCACCATAAATTATTAAATCATCTATCTCTTTCAATTTTTTAGTTGCATAAGTTAAAAGCTTATCTTCATAATCTCTAATTTTTTCAAAACCTATATTATTCATATAATCTATTGCAACACCAAATGCAATAACACCAGAAATGTTAGGGGTTCCGGCTTCAAATTTGTGAGGAATATCTGCATATGTTGTTTTATCAAATGTTACATCGGATATCATTTCTCCACCACCCATGAATGGCTCAATTTTCTCAAGTAATTCTTTTTTCCCATATAATAAACCAACACCTGTTGGTCCACATAATTTATGTGCTGATGCTGTAAAAAAATCTACATTAAGTTTTTGTAAATCAATTTTGAAGTGAGCTGCGCTTTGAGCTCCATCAACAAGAACAATAGCATCGTAATGATGGGATATTTTTATTATCTCCTCAATTGGGTTAATAATACCTAGGGCATTTGAAACATGATTCAAGAAAACTAACTTCGTTTTTTCTGAAATTAACCTTTTAAATTTCTTTAAGTCAAGTTCTCCATTTTTGTCAAGAGGTATTACTTTTAATTTAGATTTAGTTTTATTACACATCATTTGCCATGGAACTATATTTGAGTGATGTTCCAAACCAGACACAATTATTTCATCATTTTCATCGAGCAGGTTCAAAAATCCATTTGAAACAATATTAATTGAATGGGTTGTACCAGATGTAAAAATAATTTCCTCTTTATGTTTTGCATTGAAATGCTTTCTAAGTTTCTCTCTAGATTCTTCATAAGCTTCAGTAGCTTCTTCACTTAATGAGTGTACTCCTCTATGTATATTAGAGTTGTAATTATTATAATAATTTGATATTGAATTTATTACACAAGTTGGTGTTTGTGAAGTTGCAGCGTTATCAAAATAAATCAACTGCTTACCATTGATTTGTTTTTTTAGAATTGGAAAATCTTCTCTTATATTTTTAACATCAAATTCCATTACAGCTCAAAACCAAGACTAACCCCAATTTTATTAGCTATGATTTTTTTAATTTTTGTTTTTAAAACTTGCATTTTTACGTTTTCCAAAACATTGTTTGCAAAATCATATGTTAAAAGCCCTTTAGCTTCTTTTTCTGGGATGCCTCTAGTTTTTAGATAATATAAGGCCGAATTATCAAGTTGCCCAATTGTACAACCATGCGAGCACTTAACATCATCAGCAAATATTTCAAGTTGTGGTTTAGTATTTACTGACGAATGATCTCCAATCAGTATATTATTGTTTTGTTGAAAAGCATTGATTTTTTGAGCAATTTTATCGACAAGAACCTTTCCATTGAAAACTCCTGTGGACTTGTCATTATAAATGCCTTTGTATTCTTGATGGCTTTCACAGTTAGGACTTGCATGATGTACAAGAGTGTGATGATCTGTATGTTGATTTGATCCAAGAATCGTAATTCCTTTTAAAATGGAGTTAATATTACTGCCATTTTGATAAAAATTAAGATTATTTCTTACAATATTTCCTCCAAAAGAAAATGTATGACAGCTAGCAACACTATTCTTTTTTTGATCAATGTAAGTATTGTCAATTATTGAAGTTGTTTCTAAATCATTTTGAATCTTATAATAATCAAGATTTGCATTTTCTTCAACGTGTATTTCAGTTAGAGTATTAGTAACAGGGTCATTATGATTAGCTTTTGAACCTTTTGAAATCGAATTTTTTTCTCCTAATGAATAATGGCTTTCAACAATTTGAGCTTTAGACCCTTTTTCAAGAATGATTAAATTTCTTGGTTGAAGCATTAGTGATGATTCACAGCCAGAGTTTATATGAATAATCTCAACTGGCTTATCAAGCTCTAGATTCTTTGGAATATGAATGTATGCTCCTTCCTTGGAAAAAGAACTATTTAATAAACTAAATGATTCATTTTTATCAATTAGTGTATTAAAGTACTTAGAAATGACCTCAGAATATTTTTCTTTTTCAAGGACAGATGATAATATACATATATCAGCTCCTTCATGTGTAGTATTTGACCATAATGGATCGTAAACTCCATCTATTAAAATTATTTTATAAGATTCAATTCCACCAAGAAAAAAATCTTTAACTTTTTCAAAATCAATTAAGTGTCTTTTCTTTTTGAAGATTGTGAGATCTTCATTTAAAACTTTTTTTATAGGAGTGTATTTCCAAAATTCATTTTTTCTATCTGGGAAACCAATTTTTTCGAACTTTTTAATTGACTTTGACCTGATATCATGAACTGGCGAATTAATGTCAGAGTCAAGCTCAAATGCTAAAAATGATGAAACTAATTTTTCTTTTAATGACATATATTAAAATTATAACCAATCATAGCCTCTTTCTTCTAACTGCAAGGCCAAATTTTTATCACCTGACTTTACAATTTTTCCATCTTGAAGAACATGAACATAATCAGGAATTATATGATCTAATAATCTTTGGTAGTGAGTAATAACTACAGTAGCATTATCCTTATTTTTAAGTTTATTAACTCCACTAGCCACAATTCTCAGGGCATCAATATCAAGCCCAGAGTCTGTTTCATCTAGAATTGCTAATGTAGGTTCTAACATTGCCATTTGAAAAATTTCATTTCTTTTCTTCTCACCACCAGAGAAACCTTCATTTAATGATCTTGAAAGAAATCTAGAATCAATCTCTAAAAGACTAGCTTTTTCTCTAATCTTTTTAAGCATTTCATTAGCTGGCATATCTTTTTCTCCTCTTGCTTTTAAATTAGAATTAATAGCAGTTTTAATAAAGTTTGTAACTGTAATTCCAGGTATTTCAACTGGGTACTGAAACGACATAAAAATACCTTTATGTGCTCTTTCTTCAGCAGACAGATCTTCAATATTTTCATCATTAAAAAAAATATTTCCTTTTGTTACTTCGTAATCCTCATTCCCCGCTATAACAGACGATAAAGTACTTTTCCCAGATCCGTTTGGACCCATAATTGCATGAATTTCACCTTTTTTAACTTCAAGACTTACTCCTTTGAGGATTTCTTTTCCCTCAATACTAACATGTAAATTTTCAATTTTTAACATAATAAAATTTTATCCTACTGAACCTTCTAATGATATTTCTAATAATTTTTGCGCCTCAACTGCAAATTCCATTGGAAGTTTATTGAGTACCTCTTTACTAAAACCATTTACTATTAAGGCGATAGCTTTTTCCACGTCAATACCTCTTTGATTACAATAAAAAATTTGATCTTCACCAATCTTGCTTGTGGTAGCTTCATGTTCAATTTGAGCTGTTTTGTTCTTTGCCTCAATATAAGGGAAAGTATGTGCACCACAATTATTACCCATAAGAAGTGAGTCGCACTGTGAGAAATTTCTTGAATTTTCTGCTTTTTTACCTATGTGAACCAGCCCTCTATAGCTATTTTGAGATTTTCCTGCAGATATTCCCTTACTAATAATAGTACTTTTTGTGTTTTTACCAAGATGAATCATTTTTGTTCCAGTATCGGCTTGCTGATAATTATTTGTTACAGCAATAGAATAGAATTCACCAATACTATTGTCACCTTTTAATATGCAAGATGGATATTTCCATGTAACAGCAGAACCAGTTTCCACCTGAGTCCAAGAGATTTTGGAATTGGTATGACATATTCCTCTTTTAGTAACAAAATTGTATACACCACCTTTACCTTGCTTATTTCCAGGGTACCAATTTTGAACAGTAGAGTATTTAATTTCCGCATTATCTAATGCAATTAATTCTACAACAGCAGCATGAAGCTGATTTTCGTCTCTACTTGGTGCGGTGCAACCCTCAAGGTAACTAACATAGCTACCTTCATCTGCTATGACTAGTGTTCTTTCAAATTGACCAGTTCCAGCTTGATTGATTCTAAAATATGTTGAAAGCTCCATTGGGCATCTAACTCCTTTTGGTATGTAGCAAAAGGAACCATCTGAAAATACAGCAGAATTTAGTGCAGCATAGTAGTTATCTGTTTTGGGAATAACCTTACCAATATATTTTTTGACTAAATCTGGATAATCTTGTATAGCGTCTGAAATAGAGCAAAATATAATTCCATCCTTTGCTAAAGTATCCCTAAATGTGGTTGCAACAGAAACAGAATCCATAACAATATCAACAGCCACCCCTGAAAGTTTTTTTTGTTCTTCAATAGAAATACCAAGTTTATTAAATGTTTTGATTAATTCTGGATCAACTTCATCCAAACTTTTATACTTATTATTTGTTTTAGGTGCTGAAAAATAGGAAATAGCTTGAAAATCTGGTTTTTTGTAATTAACATTGGCCCAATCAGGCTCCTCCATATTTTTCCAAGCAGCGTAAGATTCTAATCTCCATTTCGTCATCCATTCCGGTTCATTTTTTTTCTTGGAAATAGCCCTTACAATATTTTCATTAAGTCCAACAGGAAATGTTTCAGACTCAATTTCAGTTGTGAATCCATATTGGTATTCTTGCTGTTCTAATTCTTTTTTTAATTCTTCTTCTGTATATGCCATAACCTAATTATAAGGAAAAACTCTCTCCGCAACCACATGTTCTTGAAGCATTAGGATTTTTAAAAACAAACCCTTTTCCATTTAATCCTCCAGAGTATTCTAGTGTCGTACCTATCAAGTATAAGAAACTCTTCTTGTCAACTACAATTTTTACACCATTATGTTCAAAAACCTTATCACTATCCTCTTTATTTTTGTCAAAATTTAGTTCATATGACAAGCCTGAACAGCCCCCGCTTTTAACTCCAACTCTAATGTAATCATCATTGGGGTCAAATCCATCAACAATCATAAGTTTAGAAACTTGATTTTTTGCTGTATCTGCTACTTTAATCATATTTTGCAAATATAATCCTTTAATAAATATTTATAATTTAAATTTGAAATTCATTAAAATCCAATTATTATACCAAATACGCAATTCTTATGGAAGAAAATTCAAAAAAACTTACAGACTTAGATCATATTGGAGAATTTGGGTTAATTGATATGATAACTAAAGACTTTGATACAGTCAATGAAAGTACAGAATTGTCAATTGGTGATGATGCAGCTATTTTAGATTACAAAAATCAAAAATCAATCGTTACAACTGATATGCTAATAGAAGGCGTACATTTTGATTTATCTTACTTTCCATTGAAACATCTTGGTTATAAGGCTGTAGTTTCTTCAATTTCTGATATATGTGCTATGTATGGAATTACAAAGCAAATTACTGTCTCAATAGCGGTTTCGAATAGGTTTAAATTAGAGTCAATACAAGAACTTTATTCTGGGATTAAACTTGCATGTAAAAGATATAATGTTGATTTAATTGGAGGGGATACTACATCATCCTTAAAGGGATTAGTGATCTCCGTAACCGCGATTGGATGCACTACTAAGTCAGGTTATGTAACTAGATCTGGTTCAGAAATTAATGATTTAGTAGTTGTAACTGGCTCTTTGGGTGGAGCATATTTAGGATTGCAGGTTCTTGAAAGAGAAAAACAAGTTTTTTTAGTTGATCCAAATAATAAACCAGATTTAACGAAATACAAAGATATTATAGAACGGCAATTAAAACCTGAAGCAAAAACAGATGTTATTAACTTTTTTATGGAAAATAAAATCAAACCAACCTCAATGATTGATATTAGTGATGGACTATCCTCTGAAATAATACATCTTTGTAAAAATTCTGGCAAAGGATGTATTATCTATGAAGAAAAGCTGCCAATATCAGTAGAAACCCATGATACATGCAAGGAATTTAAACTAGAACCAAGTACAATTGCTCTTTCTGGTGGAGAAGATTATGAATTGTTATTTACTATTAATTCAAGTGATTTAGAGAAAATTCAACAAAATGATGAATTTTCTGTAATTGGTTATATAACTAAAGAAAGTGATATAAATTTAATAACTAAAGATGGCAAAACAACACCTATAACTTCAATGGGTTGGAAATCTTTTTAATCTATATACAAATCATTTTTTCTGATTCATAATAGATTCAATATGATCAATTTCAATTGGGATACCCTCCATTAGGTTTGTTGGATCACCAGAATCATTTATAACAACATCATCTTCTAGTCTAATTCCAAATCCTTCCTCCATAATATAAATTCCAGGTTCTACTGTTAAGACATTGTTTTTTTCAAATGGTATTTTTAAGTCACAGTAATCATGAGTGTCAAGGCCCATGTGATGTGATATACCATGACTAAAGTATTTTTTATAAGCTGGTTTGTTTTTTGTTTGACTTTTAATATCGGACTTGTTTAATAGCTTAATTCTTAAAAGTTCAGATGTCATAATTTTACCTACTTCTAAATGGTAGTCTTTCCATAAAATTCCAGGTCTTAAAAGTTTTGTTGCTTCATTTTTAACATTTAAAACTGCATTGTAAATGGTTTTATGTCTTTCTGAAAACCTTCCATTTACTGGAACAGTTCTTGTCATATCACTTGAGTAGTTGGCATATTCAGCACCTACGTCCATTAGAATAATTTCGCCATCATGACATTGTTTATTATTCTTTATGTAATGTAGGTAATTTGAGTTTTTTCCAGATGCTATGATAGGTGTGTATGCAAATCTTTTGGATCTATTTTTTAAAAATTCGTGAGAAAATTCCGCTTCAATTTCATATTCCCAGACTCCAGGTTTTATAAAACTTAAAACTCTTTCAAAACCTTTTCTAGTTATTTCACAAGCTTGTTTAATTAAATCCAATTCAATTTCATCTTTAACAGATCTTTGGTATTGAAGTATTGGATTACTCTTTTTAAAATTTAATATTCCTAAGTTTTTAAGTTTTTCTATAAAACGATCTTCTCGGGTCTGGGTTTCTACATTCTGTCTATAATGCTCATTTGTATTAATATAGATATGGTCAGCTTCTTTTAGAATATTATTCAAAATTTTTTCAAATTCACCAAGCCAATGAACATTTTTTATTCCTGAAATTTTAGTTGCCTCACTTTGAGTTAGTTTTTCTCCTTCCCAATGAATTATGTGATCATTGGTTTCTCTTAAAAAGAGTATTTCTCTGTAGTTTGGGTTATTTGAATCTGGAAATAAAACTAAAACACTTTCTTCTTGATCTACACCACTCAAATAAAAAATATCTCTGTGTTGTTCAAATGGTAGTGTTGAGTCTGCACTAATTGGATAGATATCATTTGAATTAAAGAATGCTACACTATTTTTGTCTAGTTTATTTGTAAAATTTTGACGATTTTTAATAAATAAAGAATTTTTAATAGGATCGTATTTCATATTAATCTATATAGTCAAATTTAATAATTTAATAAAGATGAAAAATATTACCATTTTTTTGCTTCTTTTCTCGATTTATAATTTTAGTCAAAATAATTATACTTCTGCAGAAATGATTGAGAAATCTGAAAATCAATATAAAATTGATTTAGAAAAATCCTTAGTAAAAAACATAAGTTTTGAAAATATTGGCCCCAGTATTATGAGTGGTAGAGTAACAGATATTGAAGTTAATCCTAATTTTCCTACAGAATTTTATGTTGCTTATGCATCAGGCGGATTATGGCATACCAAAAATAATGGAACAACATTCATTCCAATTATGGATAATTCAATAACACAAAATATTGGAGATTTTGATGTTGATTGGTCATCAGGGGCGATATATGTTGGTACTGGTGAGAGTAATTCATCGAGGTCATCATATCCAGGTATAGGTATTTTAAAATCAGAAGACAATGGAGAAAATTGGATAAATGTTGGTCTTCGTGACTCTCATCATATTAGCAGGGTTTTAATTAATCCCAACAACAATCAACATATTGTAGTTGCTGTAATTGGCCATTTATATACAGAAAATGATGAAAGAGGAATTTACAACTCATATGATGGTGGAAAAACATGGTCAAATTCCTTATTTGTAAGTGATAATACAGGGGCAATTGATTTAGTTTATGATCCTAATAATTTTGACATACAATATGCTAGTTTTTGGGAAAGAAGTAGAACTTCATGGAATTTTATTGGGAGTGGTAATAATTCTGCAATTTATAAAACTATTGATGGAGGTAAAAATTGGAAAAAATTAACTACAAAAAATTCTGGATTTCCTGTTGGCGAGGGAGTTGGTAGAATTGGATTAGCAATTTATGATTCTTCAACTATTTATGCAGTTTTAGATAATCAGTTTAGACGAGATTCAGAAAAAAAATCTGATGGAATTCAAAGAATTGACTTTAAAAATATGTCAAAAGAAAAATTTTTGAATCTTAATAAAGAGGAATTAAACTCATTTATAAGTAAAAACAACTTTCCTAAAGATATAAGCTACGAGTCATTGAGAACAAAAATTAAATCTAATGAAATATCACCTGATGATATTTACAGATTTTTAACTGATGCAAATGCTGAACTATTTGACACACCTGTTATTGGGGCAGAAGTTTATAAGTCTGTAGACGGAGGTGTTAGTTGGCAAAAACAAAATAAAGGTTATTTAGATGCTGTTTATAATAGTTATGGGTATTATTTTGGAAGAATACATGTTTCTCCAGCTAATCATGAGCAAATATATATTTATGGAGTACCTATTTTAAAATCTAATGATTCAGGAAGAACTTTTAAAAGAATTGGTGCAAGTAATGTACATGTAGATCATCACGATCTTTGGATTAATCCAAAAGATAGCAATCATTTAGTTCTTGGTAATGATGGAGGTGTAAATATTTCCTATGATCAAGGTGACAATTGGATTAAGTTAAATCAACCAT